>Ga0190265_10001093_pt1 | contig 17664 bp, 16 predicted proteins | sample Popmic124T_FD_133135 | JGI IMG/M metagenome (GOLD analysis project Ga0190265, IMG submission 133135) | Populus adjacent soil microbial communities from riparian zone of Indian Creek, Utah, USA - 124 T | ecosystem: Environmental > Terrestrial > Soil > Riparian zone | place: USA: Utah | collected...
CTGCTGCATGTTGTGGGTGACGATGACGATCGCGTAGCGGCCGCGCAGCTCGTGGATCAGCTCCTCGATCCGGGCGGTGGCGATCGGATCGAGCGCGCTGCACGGCTCGTCCATCAGGATCACCTCGGGATCGACGGCGATCGCGCGGGCGATGCAGAGCCGCTGCTGCTGGCCGCCGGAAAGCGCGGTGCCGCTCTCCTGGAGCCGGTCCTTGACCTCGTCCCAGAGCCCGGCGCGCTTCAGCGAGCGCTCGACGATCACGTCCATTTCGCTCTTGGTCGCGGCGAGGCCGTGGATGCGCGGCCCGTACGCGACATTTTCGAATATCGACTTGGGGAAGGGGTTGGGCTTCTGGAACACCATCCCGACGCGGGCGCGCAGCTGCACGACGTCCATCGAGGGGGCGTAGATATCCTCGCCGTCAAGCGCGATCGCGCCCTCGACCCGCGCGCTCGGAATGGTGTCGTTCATCCGGTTGAGGGTGCGCAGGAAGGTCGATTTGCCGCAGCCCGACGGGCCGATGAAGGCGGTGACATGCTCGCGGCCGACGTCGATCGAGACATCGTCGATCGCCTTCTTGTCGCTATAATAGACGCTGACGCCGCGCGCCGTCATCTTCGGATTGGTCGTTTCGATGTCCATCACCAGCGTTTCTCGAACCTGTTTCTCAGATAGATGGCCAGCCCGTTCATCGCGAGCAGGAAGACCAAAAGGACGATGATCGCCGCCGACGTCTTCTCGACGAAGCCGCGGCTGACCTCATCGGACCAGAGGAAGATCTGCACCGGCAGCACCGTCGCCGGCTCGGTGAACCCGCCCGGCGGCGCGGCGATGAAGGCGCGCATGCCGATCATCAGGAGCGGCGCGGTCTCGCCCAAGGCGCGGGCCATGCCGATGATTGTGCCGGTGAGGATGCCGGGAAGCGCCAGCGGCAAGACGTGGTGGAACACGACCTGGATCCGGCTCGCGCCGATGCCCAATGCGGCGTCGCGGATCGAAGGCGGCACCGATTTGATCGCATTGCGGCCGGCGATGACGATCACCGGCATGGTCATCAAAGCCAGCGTCAGCCCGCCGACGATCGGCGCCGAGCGCGGCAGGTGCATGAAATTGAGGAAGATGGCGAGGCCGAGCAGGCCGAAGATGATCGAGGGCACCGCGGCGAGATTGTTGATCGACACCTCGATCATGTCGGTCCAGCGGTTCCGCGGCGCATATTCCTCGAGATAGACCGCCGACAGCACGCCGATCGGGAAGGCGATCAGGATCGTCACGATCATGGTCAGCAGCGAGCCCTTGAACGCGCCCCAGATGCCGACCAAAGTCGGGTCGGTGGCGTCGGCGCCGGTCAGGAAGCCGAAGTTGATCCGGGTCCGTATCCGGCCCTGCCGATCGAGCCGCTGATAGGCCGCTTCCGCTTCCGCGGCGCCGTCGCCCTTGGCGGCGACGTCGATCACGGCCGAGGCGGGCAGCCAGAACTGGCCCTGCCGCACGCCGGCATCGCGCAGCCGTACCCACCCGCCTTCGGAATAGACGCCTTCGGCCAGGGCGGCCTCGGGGTTGCCCGATGCGATCGCCGCCGCTTCGGCCGGGCCGATGTCGAGCCTCACCTCGGTCTGGCTGAAGCCCGAAAGCCCGTTCGACATCATCGTGATCAGCAGGACGGCAAGGAAGCCGGCCGAAAGCAGCACGGCGCCCAGCCCGATCAGCTTGAAGCGCCGCTCGGCCGCATAGCGCTTGCGAAGGTGCCGCTGCATGGCCGCGTCCTTCCAGTCGGTCGGCGTCGGATCGACGGTGGCGAAGGCGTCACTCATAGGCTTCGCGATACTTTTTGACGACGCGCAGCGCGACGATGTTGAGCGCCAGCGTCACCAGGAACAGGACCAGGCCGAGCGCGAAGGCGGCGAGCGTCTTGGGGCTGTCGAACTCCTGATCGCCGGTCAGCAATTGCACGATCTGCGTCGTCACCGTGGTGACGCTGGCGAACGGGTTGGCGGTGAGGTTCGCGGCGAGGCCCGCCGCCATCACCACGATCATCGTCTCGCCGATCGCGCGGCTGACCGCGAGCAGGACGCCGCCCACCACGCCCGGCAAGGCGGCGGGGACGAGCACCTTCCTGATCGTCTCGGAACGAGTGGCGCCCATCGCCAGCGAGCCGTCGCGCATCGCCTGCGGCACCGCGGCGATGCTGTCGTCGGCCATCGACGAGACGAAGGGGATGATCATGATCCCCATGACCAGGCCGGCGGCGAGCGCCGATTCGCTCGACGAGGGAATGCCGAGCGCGAGGCCGAAATCGCGGATCGCCGGGGCCACGGTCAAGGCGGCGAAATAGCCGTAGACCACGGTCGGCACGCCGGCGAGGATCTCGAGCAGGGGCTTCATCCAGGCGCGCACCCGGGGGGAAGCATATTGGGTCAGGTAGATCGCGCTCATCAGGCCGAGCGGGATGGCGACGATCATGGCGATCACCGCGCCGATGAAGATCGTCCCCCAGAACAAGGGGATCGCGCCGAACGCGCCCGACGATCCGGCCTGATCGGCGCGGATCGCCATTTGCGGACTCCAGTTGAGCCCGAACAGGAATTCGGCCGGCGACACCATCGAGAAGAAACGAAGCGATTCGAACAGCAGCGACACGAGGATGCCGAGCGTGGTCAGCACCGCGATCAGCGAGGCGACCAGCAGCACCGCCATCACCATCCGCTCGACCCGGGTCCGCGCCCGGAAATTCGGCGACACCCGGCTATAGGCGAGGGCGCCGCCGGCGAAGGCGATGAGCAGCGTCACCGCGAGCCCGATCCAGGAGTAGAAGGCGATCGCCCGCGCATAAACGGGCGCGAGGGCGCGCGCCTGCGGGTTGAAGGCGGCGGCGGTCTCGCCGGTGGCGAGCGCATAGGCTTCGCCGAGCACGGCGGAGCGCTGCATGCCGAAGGTCGGCAGCGACGCCGCCTCGGGACTCGCCATCACCGTCTGGAAGATGAGGCCGCCCGAAATGTTGCCCCAGATGGCGAGAAAGGCGAGCGCCGGCACCACCCCCCAGATCGCGACGTACCAGCCGTGATAATTGGGCAGCGAGTGCGGCCTGATCTTGCCCGCTCCGACGAAGGCCATCGCCTTGCCGCGCGCCGCGAGCCAGGCCACCAGGCCGAGCCCGAGGAGCAGCAAGGCGATGGTCGTGGTCTTCACCCTCTATCGGCCCGGGCGCGCATCAATCCAGGTCCGCCGCCGTGACCGGCCGGGGATTCTGGATCATCGCCTGCGCCGCCGCGCGATCGGCGTCGGGCAGCGGGATCAGGCCGCGCTGGGCGAGATAGCCGCCCGGCGCCCAGCCGCGCGCATATTCGGCGAGGAACTCGGCGAGGCCCGGAATGGCGCCGATATGCTCGCCCTTGACGTAGATGTAGAGCTTGCGCGCGCCGGGATAAGAGAAATCCTGGATGGTCGCCGCCGTGGGGGCGACGCCGCCGATCGGGATGCCGCGCACCCGGTCAGTATTCTCTTCGAGGAAGGAATAGCCGAGCACGCCGATCGCGCCCTCATTCTCGGCGACCCGCTGCATCAGGAGGTTGTCGTTCTCGCCGGCCTCGGTGAAGACCCGGTTGCCGCCGACGCTGTCCTCTCGGATCTGCGTGCAGACCGCCTTGTGGCGGTCCGAATCCTCGGTCTTCAGCCGCTCCATCGCGGGATCGCTGTTGCAGCCCTTTTCGAGGATCAGCTCGGCGAAGCTGTCGCGCGTGCCCGAGGTCGGCGGCGGGCCGTAGACCCGGATCGGCACGGCGGGCAGCGCCGGATTGACGTCGCGCCAGGTCCGGGCGGTCTGCGGCCGGCCGAATGGGTTGGCGGCGAGCGCCGCGTAGATGTCGCGCGCGGTGAGCCGGAAGCCGGTCGGGCGCTGCGACGATTCGATCAAAGCGAGGCCGTCGATGCCGACCGGGACTTCGATGATCCGCCGGACCCCGTTCGTGTTGCACTGGGCGATCTCGCTCGCCTTGATCCGGCGCGAGGCGTTGGCGATGTCCGGATGCTGGGCGCCGACTCCGCCGCAGAACAGGTTGAGGCCGGCGCCGGTGCCGGTCGATTCGACGATCGCGGGGCGGAAGCTGGAATTGCCCTGGGCGAAGCGCTCGGCCACCGCCTGGCTGAATGGATAGACGGTCGAGGAGCCGACGATGCGGATTTCCTGGCGCGCGCCGCCGTCGCCGGTGGCGCCGCCGGTCGGGCTCTGGCCGCAGCCGGCGAGCGCGAGCCCGGCGGCGACGAAGCTGAGAATCGATCGTTTCAAATGAGCCTCCATCCCCGACCCTTAAGCGGGTCCGGAGCCGGGCCTATGTCCGGTTGGCGAGTCTTCTGTGACGCTTGCGTGACACTTTCATGACAAAGCGCGGGGCAGGGTGACGCTAACCCGGGTGCCCTTGCCGACAACGGAGTCGATGTCGAGCCGGCCGCGGTGCCGCAGCACGATATGCTTGACGATGGAGAGGCCGAGACCGGTGCCGCCGACCTGACGGCTGCGCCCGGCATCGACCCGGTAGAAGCGCTCGGTGAGACGCGGAACATGCTCCGCCGCGATGCCTTCGCCCTCGTCGATCACCTTCACGGTCAGCAGGTCCGGTCCAGCGTCCTCCAGCCGGATCCGGATTGGCGTTCCCGCTCGCCCATATTTGAGCGCGTTGGCGACGAGGTTGTTGAGCATCTGCGCGATCTGCCCCCGGTCGCCGGTAACCCGGGCGTCGCCGGCTTCATTCTCGACCACGACCTTGCGTCCGGCGAGCGGCTTCACCACATCCTTCACCTCGTCGATCAGCGGAAGCAAATCGACCGTGTCGCGCGGCGCGGCGAATCGCTCGGCCTCGATCCGGGACAGCGACATCAGGTCGTCGAGCAGGTCGCGCATCCTCAACGCCTCGCCCGACATGATGGTGATGAAGCGGGCGCGCGTTTCCGCGTCCACATCCTCCTGCAGCGTCTCCAGGAAGCCGAGCAGGGTGGCGAGGGGTGTGCGCAGCTCGTGGCTCGCATTGGCGACGAAATCGACCCGCATCTGCTCGGCGGCGCGCGCCTGGCTCTGGTCGGCAAGCCGCACCAGCCGGCTGCCGTCGGGGAGCGGCGCGACGATCATCTCCCACGGACGGTCGAGATCGCCGAGCCCGACCAGCTCGGTCCGCACGGCGGCGCTATCGTCGCCGGCGAGATGCTCGGCCGCGGCCGGGTGGCGAATGGCGAGGCGGACGTCCGATCCCTCGATATGGGCGCCGAGCAGCGCCTTGGCGGCCGGGTTGGCGATCACCACCCGCCGCTCGCGCACCACCAGGAGCGGCTCTTCGAACGCCGCGAGCAGCCTGGATTCATCCTCCCCCGGCGTTTTCGCGTCGGGTTCGGCCGGTTGCGCCCGGGCCGAATCTCCCGCCGGCATCACCGCGAACGCGGCGACGCCGGCGAGCAAGGCGAGGAGCGCCGCGGCGGAAGGCGCGCCGGCCCAGAGCGCCGCCGCCACGCCGAGCGCCGCGACGGCCGACGCCATGATCGCCCTGGTGTGCCGGTAACCCGTCATCCCGCTCCCGTCCCGTAGCGGGACAGCGCCTGCCGCCCGCTCGCTTCGCCGTCGCTTTACCCTTATTAAAGCCCAGGCGTGTATCGGAATTTCCATGAGCGGCACTGACGACAAAGAGGTTGGCGGGAAGGGGGCCGGCGGCAACGCCTTCGTGCCCAGCCGGCGCACCGTGCTCGTGCTCGGCGCCGCCGCGGCGTCGACCGTGGTGACGGTGCGGCCCGCGCTCGCCCAGACCGCGGGGTCGGTGCTCAATTGCGAGATCCCGGTACCCGGGCCCCATGCCGGCGGCAATCATATCGCCGCCGACGGCAATCTGGTTGCGCCCGGCACGCCCGGCGCCGCGCCGCCGCTGGCGCGGCCACTGCGCGGCGAGGAGGCGCGGCAATTGCTGCGCGGCTCGACCCCGCCCGGCGTCAATCCGCAATCCGCTCAGGCCTATGCCAATTACATTCGGCGCCTGCAGTCGGGGATGAGCGGCTTCACCTGCTACGCCTCGCTGCAGATGCCGCGCTGAGCCGGGAACGGCGGATGGCCGGTCCCCGCTACATCGCCGATCCCGAAGAGACAGTCCGCAGCGTCGAGCTGGACGGCCTGTCGGTGCTCTTCCACGAGCCCTCGGGCATGACCCATATCGTCGCCGCGCCGGCGCCGGAAATCCTCGAGATGCTGCGCGCCGGGCCCGCCGATGCAGCAGAGCTGCTGCGCCGCCTGCGGGCGCGGTTCGAATTCGAAGGCAACGAAGCCGAAGCGGCGATCCACGCCCGCCTCGACGAGCTCGAGGCCGCAGGCCTGGTGCGCCGCGCATGAGGCATCAGCTCTTCCTGCAGATCGGCCCCGTCAGCTTCCGGATCGGCTCGGCCTGGGGGGAGCCGCTGGACAGGCTCGCCAGGCTCTATGCCGGCTATCCCGAGCCGGAAGCCGGGCTTTGCGACTTCACCGTCCGACTCGAACCCGAACAACCCTGGCGGCGCTGGTTCCGGCCCTCGGTCGCGATCCGCGGCGACTATATCCTGCCCGACGCCGCGCCGCTGTCGCTGGCGCACGGCTTGCTCGCCGCCGAAATGGGGATGAACCTGCAAATGGCGCTCGGGCAGAAGCGCTATCTGCTGCTCCACGCCGCGACGGTCGAGAAGGACGGCCGCGCTGTCATCCTGACCGGCGAATCCGGCGCCGGCAAATCGACTCTGGCCGCCCTGCTCGGCGAGCGCGGCTGGCGCCTGATGGGCGACGAATTCGCGCTGCTCGACATGGCGAGCGGCATGCTGCTGCCCTTTCCCCGCGCCGTGAGCCTCAAGAACGGCGCGATCCGGGTGATGGAGGCCGAGGTCGAGGCGTCCCGATTCGGCCCGCTTCTCGCCGGCACGCCCAAGGGCGACATCCGGCACATGCGCCCCAATCGGAACGCGCTGGCGCGGATGGGGGAGGGGGCGCGGCCGGCGCTGATCCTGTTCCCGCGCTTCGGCGAGGCCGGCGCTGTACGCGCCGTCGGGCGCGCCGAGGTGTTCATGCGCCTGACCCAGGCGTCGACCAATTATGTCGCGCTGGGCAGCCGCGGCTTCGACTCGCTGAACCGGCTGATCGCCGCCTGCCCGGCGCTGGCGATCGACTATCCCGACACCGCCACGGCGATCGGCCTGGTCGAGGATTTCCGGCAGGAGCTGGCGGCGTGAGAAATGCTAGGCTCCTCGTCCGCGCGTTGCGCGATCCCGCTTCGCTCGGCGATTGCGATTGGAACGGGCTGATCAGCGTCGCGCGCGCCGAGCAGTTGATCGGCAGCCTAGCCTTCCGCATGGCCGAGCGGAGCGTCCCCGCCCGCGTCGCCGCGATCTTCGAGGCCGCCCGCCACGACGCCGCCCAGGCGCGCAACCAGGCGCTCTGGGAAGCCGAAATGGCGCGCCGGGCGCTCGCGCCGCTGGGCGTGCCGGTGATCCTGATGAAGGGCACCGCCTTCCACGCCGCCAATCTCGACGCGAGCGTCGGCCGCAGCGTCGGCGATCTCGACATCATGGTTCCGCACGCCAGCCTCGACGATGTCGAAGCCGCTTTGCTCCAGGCCGGCTGGGAGCACGTCAAGGACGCCGAAGGCTATGACGACGGCTATTACCGCCGCTGGATGCACGAGCTGCCGCCGCTCATCCACCGCAGCCGCGACCGGATGATCGACGTCCACCACACCATCCTGCCGCTGACCGCCCGGCCGCGCCCCGACGCCCAGGCGCTGATTGACGCCAGCCTGCGGCTGGACAGCGGCCTGCACATCCTCTCGCCCGCGGACATCCTTGTCCACGCCGCCGCCCACCTATTCGCGGACGGCGACCTCGCCGGGGGGCTGCGCAACCTCTGGGACATCGACCGTCTGCTGCGCGAGTTCGACTCCCCGGATTTCCGGCGCAGCCTCGAGGAGCGCGCCCGCCTCCACCAGCTGGGGCCGCACGTCGCCCGCGCCCTGCGCCTGGCGCACCGACTCTACGGCACCCCGGTCGACCGCGTCTTCGCCGGCCGCTTCAGCCTTGCCGACCGCCTGTTCGAAGCCCGCCTCCTCGCCCGCAACGGCTGGGGCCAGGACAGGCGCAAGCCGCTCCGCTTCGCCTTCTACCTGCGCTCCCACTGGCTGCGCATGCCGCCGCTGATGCTGGCCCGGCATTTGTGGGTGAAATGGCGCCGCCCGGCACCACTTTCCGCCAAAGGTGCGGCGGAAAGGAAGCCCGCACCTCCCGCAATCGCAACCTAAAACCGCTCCAGCACCGGGATCAGCCCGGCATAGCTGTCGATCACCGCGTCCGCGCCGAGCGTCTCGACGGGCTGGTCCGAAAAGCCGAAGCTGACGGCGACGAACGGCACGCCCGCCGCCCTGGCCGTGTCCGCGTCGGTGACCGAATCGCCGACGAAGACCGCGCGTCCGCCGCCCGCGCGCGCGATCGCTTCGCGCAGGGGTGCGGGGTCGGGTTTCTTGACCGCCAGCGTATCGGCGCCGACGATGCCGGCGAAGCGGCCGTTCCAGCCGAGCGCGGCGACCAGCAGGTGGGTGAGCCGCTCGGGCTTGTTGGTGCAGATGGCGAGCTTGACGCCGCGCGCGGCGAGCGCATCCATCGCCTCCTCGAGCGCCGGATAGCAGGCGGTGCCGACGCAGATGTTCGCCGCATAATGTTCGAGGTAGATCGGGTAGGCCCGCTCGACCAGCTCGTCCGGCGCCTCGCCGCTGGTCGCCAGCCCGTTTCTGAGCAGCGCCTTCGCGCCATGCCCAACCAGGTGGCGGACCGCCTCCGGCGCCACGACCGGCCGGCCGAGCGCGGCCAGCACATGATTGAGCGAAGCGGCGAGGTCGGGGCCGGTGTCGGCCAGGGTCCCGTCCAAATCGAACGCGACCACGTCGAAGGGAAAGCGGCGCATCGGCCGCGCCATCCCCGCTCCCTATGGAAATGGCAAGCTTTCCGTGGCAGGGGCGCGGCATGACCAGGGCCGTCGCCGCCATCGTCCTCGCCGCCGGCAAGGGCACGCGGATGAAGTCAGATCTGCACAAGGTGCTGCATCCGATCGCCGGAATGCCGATGCTCGCCCACCTGCTCGGGGCGCTCCAGGAGCTCGAGCCGGCGCGGACCGTGGTCGTGGTCGGGGACGGGCGCGCGCAGGTCGAGCCGGTCGCCACCCGGTGGCGGGCCGAGGTCGTTGTCCAGGAGCCGCAGCGCGGCACCGCCGATGCCGTCCGCCAGGCCGAAGCGGCGCTCGCCGGCTTCGATGGCGACATCCTGATCCTCTATGCCGACACGCCGTTCGTGACGCTGGCGACGATGCGCCGCATGCTGGAGCGCCTCGCCGAGACCCAGGGGGCGGTCGTCGTCGCGTCGCGGCCGGCCGATGCCAAACATTATGGCCGCATCCTCGCCGAGCCCAACGGCAATATCGTCAAGATGGTCGAATATAAGGACGCATCGCAGGAAGAGCGCGCGATCGAGCTGTGCAATAGCGGGCTGATGGCGGTTCGCTCAGGGGATCTCTGGCCGCTGCTCGCGCGCGTCGGCAACGCCAATGCGGCCGGCGAATATTATCTCCCCGACATCGTCATGCTGGCCGCCGAGGATGGGCGCGCATCGGCGGCGATCGAGGTTCCGGCCGAGGAAGTCGAGGGGATCAACAGCCGCGCCGAGCTGGCCGCGCAGGAAGCCGCCTGGCAGGCGCGCCGGCGCGCCGGCGCGATGGCGGACGGCGTGTCGCTGGTCGCGCCGGAGACGGTCTGGTTCGCCCACGACACCGAGATCGGCCGCGACACGGTCATCGAGCCCAACGTCGTCTTCGGCCCCGGCGTGACCATCGGCGAGGGGGTCCGTGTCCGTGCCTTCTCCCATATCGAGGGCGCGACGATCGCGGCGGGCGCCGAGATCGGCCCCTTTGCCCGTCTCCGCCCCGGCGCCGAGATCGGCGAGGGCGCGAAAGTCGGCAATTTCGTAGAGGTGAAGCAGGCGAAGCTCGGCAAGGGCGCCAAGGTCAATCACCTCTCCTATCTCGGCGATGCCGAGATCGGGGCGGGCGCGAACATCGGCGCGGGCACGATCACCTGCAATTATGACGGCTTCTTCAAATATCGCACGGTCATCGGCGAAGGCGCCTTCATCGGCTCCAATTCGGCGCTGGTCGCTCCGGTCACCATCGGCGCCGGCGCGCTCGTCGCCGCCGGCTCGGTGATCGTGCGCGACGTGGCCGCCGACGCCGTCGCTCTGGCCCGCGGCGACCAGGTGGAAAAGCCGGGCCGCGCCAGGCGCTTCCGCGAAGTCATGACAGCCAGAAAGAAGAAACAAAGCTAAATGTGTGGGATCATTGGAATTGTCGGGCGCGAAGAAGCCGCTTCCAGGCTCATGGACGGGCTCAGGCGCCTCGAATATCGCGGCTACGATTCGGCGGGTCTGTGCACCATCGTCGCGGGCCGGCTCGAGCGCCGCCGCGCCGAGGGCAAGCTCGACAATCTCGCCCGCGAGCTCGCCGCGGATCCGCTCCCCGGCCAGGTCGGCATCGCCCATACGCGCTGGGCCACGCACGGCGCGCCGACGATCGGCAACGCCCATCCGCACGTCGCCGACGGGGTCGCCGTCGTCCACAACGGCATCATCGAGAATTTCAAGCCGCTGCGCGAGGAGATGCAGGCCAAGGGCCGCCGGTTCGAAAGTCAGACCGACAGCGAGGTCGTCGCCCATCTCGTCGCCGATCAGCTCGCGAACGGCCTCGACCCCGAGGCCGCCGTCGCCGCGGTGCTGCCCCGCCTGCACGGCGCCTTCGCTCTCGCCATCCTGTTCCGCGACCATCCCGGCATGATCGTCGGCGCCCGTTTGGGCGCGCCGCTCACCGTCGGCTACGGATCGGGCGAGAATTATCTCGGCTCGGACGCGCTCGCGCTCGCCGCTCTGACCCGCCGCATCGCCTATCTCGACGAAGGCGACTGGGCGGTCGTCACCCATGACGACGTCCGCATCTTCGACCGCGCCAACGCGCCCGTGACCCGCGAGACGGTCGAATCGGGCGCCAGCGCGGTGCGCATCGAAAAGGGCAATCACCGCCATTTCATGCAGAAGGAGATTTTCGAGCAGCCGGTGGTCGTCGCTCAGACGCTCGGCTCCTATCTTCGCCCGCTCGAGCAGAAGGTGGCGCTGCCCGACATGGATTTCTCGTTCGCGCCGGTGCCGCGAATCACCATCGTCGCCTGCGGCACCTCTTATTATGCCGGTATGGTCGCCAAATATTGGCTCGAGCGCTTCGCCCGGGTCCCTTGCGAGCTCGATATCGCCTCGGAGTTCCGCTACCGCGACCCGGTCCTCGAGCCGGGCGGCCTCGCGCTCTTCATCAGCCAGTCGGGCGAAACCGCCGACACCCTCGCCGCGCTCCGCCACGCCCGCGCCCAAGGCCAGAAGATCGCCGTCGTCGTCAACGTTCCGACCAGCTCGATGGCGCGCGAGGCGGACCTGCTCCTGCCCACCCATGCCGGCCCCGAAATCGGCGTCGCCTCGACCAAGGCCTTCACCTGCCAGCTCGCCGTGCTCGCGGCTCTGGCCGCCAAGGTCGCCCGCGACAAGGGCGCGATGAGCGAGGAGGAGGAGCGCGAGATCGTCCTCCATCTGACCGAGGCGCCGGCGGCGATGAACGCCGCCCTCGCCCATGACGAGGATATCGAGGCGATGGCGCATATCATCGCCGCCGCCCGCGACGTCCTCTATCTCGGCCGCGGCCAGGATTATCCGCTGGCGCTGGAAGGCGCTCTGAAGCTCAAGGAGATCAGCTACATCCACGCCGAAGGCTATGCCGCCGGCGAGATGAAGCACGGCCCGATCGCGCTCATCGACGACGCCGTCCCGATCATCGTCCTCGCACCCTCGGGACCGCTGTTCGAGAAGACGGTGAGCAACATGCAGGAAGTCCAGGCGCGCGGCGGCAAGGTCGTGCTGATCTCCGACGCCGAAGGCATCGCGGCGGCCGGCGAGGGCGCCATCGCGACGATCGAGATGCCGAAGGTCCACCCGCTGATCGCGCCGCTCGTCTACGCCGTGCCGGTGCAGCTGCTCGCTTACCATGTCGCGGTGGCGAAGGGCACGGACGTGGATCAGCCGCGGAATCTGGCCAAGTCGGTGACGGTGGAGTGATTCCGGCGCGGAGCAAGGGGGCGCCGGTGCCGAGGGGCGCTCCGCTCAGACTTCATCCTGCGCCAGCCATTCGAGATGGCCGTTGATGATCATCCGCCGCACCTTTTCATCCCTGGGCAGCTGGAGCATCCAGCTCATGTTGGCGTGGATCGCCTCGGGCAAGGCATTGTCGGGCCCGGCCAGCAGGTAGAGAATCCCGCGCTGGAGGTAGTTCCGGCGATCCGACCTGTTTTCGTCCGGAACGACATGCATCTCGCCATTCAGGATGGTCTCGATGTCGGTTTCCTCGGCGTCGCTGCCCAGGACGCCGTCGGCCGCGATAAGGGCATAGACAAGGCAGCGCAGATAGCGACGGTAATGGGGAATGCCCAACGCGTCGGCGCGGTCGTAAAGTTGCTGCAACTCGAAGCCCGAGGCCAGCTCCGGGTCGTGAATCAGCTCGAGCAATCGAGTGACGGGATTGCGGGCCGATGCAATGAGCGGCAGCATTTTGGGGCAATGCTCCATCAGGTAGGAGCGCACCGCCGCATGGTTGTCCTCGCCATAGCGCGGATCGAAAAAATAGCCGTCGTTCGGCTTCCGTTCGGCGGGCTGAACATAAATGATGTCGCCTGAAAAGCGCTCCCGGGCGAATTCTTCAGCGGTATTCTTCGTCGAATTGCCGGCTTTCCAGGATTTTCCGGTGAGAATCCGATAGGTCTCGAACACGTCGCCCGCGCGCAGGCAGAGGGGGCTGAGCTCAAGAAGGAAGTCGAGCTCGGGATTTGCCGGGGCCGCATCCATCTCTTTCCCGCGCGTTGGCGCATCATTGCCGCCGGCGCTTTCGTCTCGCGGCTCGCTCATCGCAGCCGCTTTTGCTGCCGGCGCCTTTGCCGCTGGCGCCTTTGCCGGTGCCGCCGCCTTTGCCGCCGGTGCCTTTGCCGGTGCCGGCGCCCGTCCCGACGATCCGTTACGCTCCGCAATGATGTCGTCGACGTCGAGTGCCGATTCGTCGATTAGATATCTGATCTTCAGGGACGGAATGACGAGCGCGCCCATCATCATCTGGAATTTGTGAAGCTGTATCTTCTTGTCGCCGAAATGGGGCGCCCGTTCCTGTCCCTTGATCGTCAAATATTTTTTGAACATGTCATCGGAAAGGACACCGAAGTCTCGAACGGCGGCGAATTCGAGGATGAAGGCGTCGGCCTCCATGCCCGCCGGCGCCATCTGGAACTTCGCGTCGCGGTCGAGCAATGCCTTATATTCAGTCGCGGCCGTGGATTTTGGATCAATACGATATCTGAACGAGGCGTCGAAGATGACATAGGCCTCGATCTTTCTCAGCAGCAGCGCCCTCAGACAGGGAAGCAGAGCTCCGAGCGTCTTGATGTTCCGTTTCTTTTGTTGGCCCTGGAGACAGAGATTCGATCCATCCAGGATCAATGCCGTCATTCGCCGATTCCTCTACGTTATGTCGGGCTTTCCTTGTGCTCTACGCCGACGGGACTTTTCCTAACGAGTCGGACCGCCGAGGTAAATATCGGTCCGGGCGCTCGACCGTGCTCGCCCTTCATCCCGTTTCCCCGCGGCTTGACGGTTGGCGCCTCATCGCCGAGCTTCGCCCGCTGGCTTGCCACGCACTGGCGGTCGGAGCCGTCATCATGGGGCGAAAGCGGTGTCAGCGGCTGAAGCTTCTCAGGCTGTCTCGAACACCGCCATCTGCGCCGCCAGCGCGCGCTGAAAGGCGGGCCGCGCCTCGCAGCGGGCGAGATAGGCGCCAAGGCCCGCCCCGGCGACGAGATCGGTATGGCGGAGGATCCTCAGCACCGTCGCCATAAGCAGGTCGCCGGCGGTGAAGCGGGCGTCGGCCAGCCAATCCTTGTCCCCCAAAGCGGCGGCGAGCTCGGCGAGGCGCTTTTGCACCATCTCCTCAGCCCCGGGCCGGCGCGCCTTGGTCCAATCCTCGGCCGCGTAGAACAGGTCGATCGCGGCGAGGTTCTGGATCGGCGGCTCGATCGAGTTCAGCGCCGCGAACATCCACTCGATCGCGCGTGCTCTCGGCTCCGGTTCCGCCGGCAGCAGCGCCTCGCTCCGCGCGCCGATATGCATCACGATCGCGCCCGATTCGAACAGCCTCAAGCCGTCTTCCTGATAGGCGGGCACCTGCCCGAAGGGCTGCCATGAGCGATAGGCCGCATCGTCCTTCTCGCCGTCCGCGAGCAGCACCTGCTCGTAGCCGAGGCCGGCCTCCTCCAGCGCCCAGCGCACGCGCAGGTCCCGCACCAGCCCTTGCGCGAAGGGCGGCACCGATTTGAACGCGCTGACCCTGATCATCCTTTTGCTCCCGTCATCCGTGTCGCGACAACATCGCAGCTTCAACGGGAAAAGCCCAGCGCGTTCTCTGAATGTTCTTGCAAGATCGGATGGGGCCTGTCATAATCGGAGCGATTCGGGCCTGACACCCGATCCGGCTCTTTGACACGGTTGATCGTCCCGCCCGCCTCCAGCGAGGCCGGGCCGCATCGGCGCGCCCCGCCTGGCGCATCGGGGAGGAAGACCCCCCGCGATTCCGTGTGCTACTCGTGCCAGTCGTGCCGTTAGCATCCCAAAAAAGAAGCCGCTCCGGCCCGTGGGGCGCGGAGCGGCAGGATGCCGTCGGCGGGAGGGCCGAAGGCAGGGAAGGTCAGGCGGCGCGGGCGATGCGCTGCGGGGCGGAGTCGCGGCCGCGGTAGAGCTGGGGCAGCGGCGGGCCGTCCTCGGCGCGCGCCTGGCGGGCGGCGCCGCGCGCCGCCATCGCCATCCGCTCGAACAGGCTCGGGCCGCGCAGCGGCGCGATGGTGGCGGACGCGGCCGCCTCGACCTCGGCGAACGGCTCGACGGTGGCGATCTCCGCCGCGCCCTCGGGCGGGGCCAGGGTTAGCGCGCGCTCCATCGTCAGCAGCAGCTCGCCGGGTTCATCCCCGACGGCGTCGAGGCAGGCCGCGGGCGCGACCAGCATGTCGAGCAGCGACGGCTCGGCGGGCGCGACCGGCGCCGGCCTGGCGATCACCGGCATCTGCATCACTGGCGCCGGCGTCGCCGGAGCGCGGATCGGCGCCGGAATGCGGATCGGCGCCGGAGCGGCGGCAATGGCGGGCGCGGGAACGGGCGGCGCGATCGCCTGCGCGGCCGTGTCGATACCGGTGGCGACAACCGAGACCCGGATCCGCCCCTCGAGCTCGGCGTTGAACGCCGAGCCCCAGATGATGTCGGCCTCGGGATCGACCATCTCCTTGATGTGGCTGGCGACCTCGTCGACCTCCATCAGGCGCATGTCCTCGCCGCCCGAGATCGAGATGATCAGGCCCCGGGCGCCCTTCAGCGCCTCGTCGAGCAGGGGGTTGGCGATCGCCATCTCGGCGGCCTGCAGCGCGCGGCCCTCGCCCGAGGCCTCGCCGGTGCCCATCATCGCCTTGCCCATATTGGCCATGATCGTGCGGATGTCGGCGAAGTCGAGGTTGATCAGGCCGGGCATGACCATCAAATCGGTGATGCCGCGCACGCCCTGCTGGAGCACCTCGTCGGCAAGGTCGAAGGCGGCCTTGAAGGTGGTGCCGGCATTGGCGATGCGGAACAGGTTCTGGTTGGGGATGACGATCAAGGTGTCGACCGCCTGCTGCAGCTCGTCGAGCCCCTGCTCGGCGGTCCGCGCCCGGCGCGTGCCCTCGAACGCGAACGGCTTGGTAACCACGCCGACGGTGAGAATGCCCTTGTCGCGCGCGGCCCGGGCGATGACCGGGGCGCCGCCGGTGCCGGTGCCGCCGCCGAGCCCGGCGGCGATGAAGCACATATGGGCGCCGTCGAGCGCCTTCTCGATCTCGGCCAGCGATTCCTCGGCCGCGGCCTTGCCGACTTCGGCGCGCGAGCCGGCGCCGAGCCCGCCGGTCGCATTGCGGCCGAGCTGGATGATGCGGTCGGCGTGCGAATCGCGCAGCGCTTGGGCGTCGGTGTTGGCGGCGATGAACTCGACGCCCTGGACCTTGCTTCGGATCATGTTGGCGACCGCATTGCCGCCGGCGCCGCCGACTCCGATCACCGCGATGCGCGGGCGCAACTCGTTCAGTTCCGAAGCGATCTCGATCATGGTCCTGTTCCTCCTACCGGCCGCCTGCCGCCGGCGACTCCGCGGCTTGGGCGTTAACCATATTGGCCGGACGGGACGGGCGCGCCACCGGGTGGATATACTACGGGATTTTCCCGGTAAGTCTCTGTAAGACTAGGTGTTTCTACGGCGAAGTAGTTTCACAGGGTGGCCGAATGAAAGGCCGCGATCCTACAGACATGGTTAACGGACCCGCCAGTCGCGGGCCGGCGAAAGGCATGGAAGTTGGTCGAGCACCTGTTCAGCGGCAGCGCCCTTTGTGCGGTCGATGCGGAAGGGACTTTGTTCCTGCCGCGCTTCGTCCAAACCACGCTGGCGCGCCGCTCGGATTCGCGGACATTGCTTGTCGGCAGCCACGAATGCGATCCCTGCCTCGTCGCCTATGATCCGGGCTACAGCCGGGTGCTGCACGCCGACAGCGAGCGCCGCCGGATCGCCGAGGAAGGCAGCGCGCCCGCGGCCTGGCACGGCCGCTCGCGGCGCATCTTCGGCTTCGTCGAAGAGGCCGCGGTCGATTCGAGCGGCCGAATCGCGCTGCCGCCGATGATGCGGCGCCGCGCCCGGATCGGCGGCCTCGCCTTGCTGGTGGGCACCGGCGGAAGCTTCGAGATCTGGAGCCCGGACCGCGCCCTGGAAAGCGGCGATCCGGACCTCGCGGAGATCGCGGCCTGGCATCTCCAATCCTCACAAGCAGCCTAAGGAGTATCGAACGTGAAGCGCTTTCTCTGTACGCTCGGAAATCATGCCGCCGCGCCCGGCGAGGTCCGCAACCAGGGCTTCGCGTTCAGCCGCTGCCGCTGCTGCGGCCGCGACCTTGTCCGCTCGAACCGCGCCTGGCGGACCGTGCCCAGGGGCTTCCGCGTCGTCTGGCGGCGCCCGGCGGCGGGGCCGGCCGAATTCAGCGCGGCCCAGCTCCTGCTCGATCTGCCGGCGGCGGGCCGGGCGCTCACGATCGTGGCGCGACGCCGGCGGCGCCGGATCGCGGCGATGGTCGAGCTCGCCGTCACCGGCCTGCGCGTCCTGCTCGAAGCCGGCGCGCAGCGGGTGCGGACATGGCGGCGCGCGCTGACCGCGCCGCGCCCCGCCCGGCCGCTGCTGCTGCGGCTGCCGGCGCACTGACACCTTATTTCCAGGGTGTCCCAGCCGCCGGCGGTCCACCGGTCCGGCAAGATGGGGCTGGTCGGCTCCGCCGCCCTTTGCTAAGGCGCCGCCTCCGACCGGCCTGCACCCATAGCTCAGCTGGATAGAGCGCTGCCCTCCGAAGGCAGAGGTCACAGGTTCGAATCCTGTTGGGTGCGCCAGTTCCTCCCTATCGCGGTTTTTCCTCGCCCGGCGGCGGCGTCTTCGGCCTGAAGGCGCATAAA
>Ga0190265_10001094_pt1 | contig 17657 bp, 16 predicted proteins | sample Popmic124T_FD_133135 | JGI IMG/M metagenome (GOLD analysis project Ga0190265, IMG submission 133135) | Populus adjacent soil microbial communities from riparian zone of Indian Creek, Utah, USA - 124 T | ecosystem: Environmental > Terrestrial > Soil > Riparian zone | place: USA: Utah | collected...
CCGGACGGACTACGAGGGCGCCCGCGCCGCCTTCTCCTGGCCCCGCCCCGAGCACTTCAACTGGGCACTCGACTGGTTCGACGCCATCGCCCGGGACAACGCCGACCGCGCCGCCCTGCACATCGTCGAGGAGGACGGATCCGGCGCCCGCTACTCCTTCGACGAGATGCGCACCCGCTCCGGACAGGTCGCCAACTGGCTGCGCGCACAAGGCGTCGCGCCCGGCCACCGTGTGATCCTCATGCTGGGCAACCAGGTCGAGCTGTGGGAGACGCTGCTCGCCTGCATGAAGCTCCGAGCCGTCGTCATCCCCGCCACTCCGCTGCTCGGCCCGAACGACCTCGCCGACCGGATCGAGCGGGGCGAGGCCCGGCACGTGGTCGTACGGGCGGAGGACACCGCGAAGTTCGCGACGGTGGCCGGCGACTACACCCGGATCGGCGTGGGAGGCCGCGGCGGGCTCGACGCCGGCTGGCTCGCGTACGAGGACGCGTACGGTGCCTCCGCCACGTACGAGCCCGACGGTCCCACGCGTGCCGACGACACGATGCTGCTCTACTTCACCTCCGGCACCACGGCCCAGCCCAAGCTGGTCGAGCACACCCATCTCTCGTACCCGGTAGGCCACTTGGCGACGATGTACTGGATCGGCCTGAAGCCGGGGGACGTGCATCTGAACATCTCCTCGCCGGGGTGGGCGAAGCACGCATGGTCCAACTTCTTCGCCCCCTGGAACGCCGAGTCGACGATCTTCATCTACAACTACGCCCGTTTCGACGCGGAACGCCTGCTGGCGGAGATCGAGAACGCGGGCGTCACGAGCTTCTGCGCGCCGCCCACCGTGTGGCGGATGCTCATCCAGGCCGACCTGACCGGGCTGCGGGCGATCCCACGCGAGGTCGTCGCCGCGGGTGAGCCCCTCAACCCCGAGGTGATCGAGCACGTACGGCGGGCCTGGGGCACGAGCATCAGGGACGGCTTCGGGCAGACGGAGACGGCCGTGCAGGTCGCCAACTCCCCGGGGCAGCAGCTCAAGCCGGGCTCCATGGGACGGCCCATGCCCGGCTTCGAGGTGACGCTGCTCGATCCGGTGACGGGCGAACCGGGCGTGGAGGAGGGGGAGATCTGCCTCGATCTGACGCGACGTCCGGTCGGGCTGATGACCGGCTACCGGGGCGACGAGGAGCGCACAGCCGAGGCGATGGCCGGCGGCTACTACCGCACTGGAGACATCGGCAGCCGCGACGCGGAGGGCTACATCACCTACGTGGGCAGGTCCGACGACGTCTTCAAGGCGAGCGACTACAAGATCTCACCGTTCGAGCTGGAGAGCGCCCTGCTGGAGCACGAAGCGGTCGCCGAGGCCGCGGTCGTCCCCTCACCGGACCCGGTGCGGCTGTCCGTACCCAAGGCGTATGTGGTGCTCGCCGAGGGCTGGGAGCAGGGGCCGGAGACGGCCAAGGCGCTGTTCGCGCATTCGCGGGAGACGCTCGCGCCGTACAAGCGTGTCCGGATCATCGAGTTCGCGGAGCTGCCCAAGACCATCTCCGGCAAGATCCGGCGGGTCGAGCTGCGGGCGCACGCGGCCGGACAGCCCGGTGACGAGTACCGCGAGGAGCGCTGAGCAGCCCCCCGCTCATCCTGCTCCGCCCACTCAGCAGACGGAGCGGATCAGGTCGTCGGCAGGGTCGTTGACGGCTTGGGGCATGCCCGTCAGGTCGAGTACGAAGAGCGGCACGCCCAGTGCGTCCGCGCGCATACGGGCCTCACGCGCGTAGCCGGACAGGGAGAAACAGGCCGTGTCCACCTCCTCGTTGAGGCCGTTCAGCCACAGCGTCTCGACCTCGCGATGAGTCGTCGGATCGGTCGAGGGGTCGACGTGGGCGATGATTCCGCTGCCGCGCAGATCGATGCCGGAGGCAGGCCGCCGCTCCGTCACCCTGACCTCCGCGAAACCCAGCCAGCGCAGATACTGCGCGGCGGCCGTACGGGCGTCCTGCGCGGTGCGGATGGTGACGGGCTGGAAGGCGGGACGCGTCCGGGACGGCTCATCGGAGCCGTGCGCCTTGAGGGAGGCCGGAGCGGAGGAGCCGGCGGAACCGGCCTCGGCCCCGGCCTCGGCCCCGGCCCCGGCCTCGGTGACGGCATCGGGGCCGGCGGCGATGCCGGCGGGCGGAGGTTCGACCGGCAGACGCAGCAACGTCCCGCATTCACAGCCCAGTTCGGGCTGTGGCCACTCCTTGGCTGTCCCGCACGCCGGGCATCTCACCTCCACCCATGAGCCCTCCCAGGTGCGGTGACGCACCCGCGCGGGACGGCCGGGGTGCAGCAGCGGCAGCGCGACGGGAGCGCCGCAGTCGCAGGGATAGACCGGCGGGGTGTACGTGTGCTCGCGGCGGCACTCCGGGCAGCGCACGGGCACGCTTTCTGCCATCTCTTCGGGCTCCAGCGGCGATTCGGTGGGACGAGTGGGGCGAGTGCCGCGTCGCAGCCACGCTGACGCGGCACTGCTCATATCGTCCCTGAAAGGGCGGGATTTACGAAGAGGAACGGAACAGAAAAGGGTGAGAAGCAGGGCCTGGATGTGGCCACGGCCGCCCCTGCCACCGCTTTGACACGCGTCCTACGCGTCCGTCCTACGCGTCCTCGAACTCCTTGACGGTGTCGATGTCCGGACCGTGCGGGGTGTTCGCCTCGCGCTCGATCATGATCTCGACGAGTACGGGACGCGAGGTGGAGACCGCTTCCTTGCGTGCCCACTGGATGGCGGTGGCGATGTCGTCGGGTTCCCGCACACGGCGCCCTGAACAGCCGTACGCCTCCATGATCTTGACGTTGTCCGTGCCGAACTCGTCGTAGTGGATGTCGACCTGATAGTTCATGCCGTAGCCGGTCTCGGCCTGCCGAATCAGGCCCAGATACTGGTTGTTGAGCATGATCAGCACATACGGCACGTGGTACTGGGCGGCGACGGCCAGCTCCTCGACCAGATACTGGAAGCCGTAGTCGCCGACGATGCCGACGACTTCGGCCTCCGGCTTCCCCATCCCGTCCAGCGCCTTCTTCACGCCGATCGCGGCCGGCACCTCCCAGCCGAGTGGACCGGCCTGGCCGCAGACCTGGTAGTGCCGTGGCAGGTACGCCTTCTGATGCTGGCCGCCCCAGATCTGGTAGAGCCCGATGGCGGTGACGAAGTAGGTCTCCTCGTCGAAGATCTCGTTGATCTCCTTGTACACGCGCGGCGCCTTGACCGGGGTGGAGTCGAAGTCCTCACGGCGCACCAGGGTCCGCTTCAGTTCCCGGCAGCGGTCGACCCAACTGCCCACATCTGCGGTGGCTTTGCGCTTACGGGCCTCCGCCAGCAGAGCCGTGAGGAACAGCCCGGCGTCCGAGACGATACCGAGGTCCGGTTCGAAGACCCTGCCTATCTGGGCGGGTTCGATGTCGATGTGCACGAAGGTGCGTTCGCCGCGGTAGACGTCGAGGTTCGCCCCGGTGTGCCGGTCGCCGAAGCGGGCGCCGACGGCAAGCACGAAGTCGGCTTCCAGGAAGGAGGCGTTGGCGTACTTCTGCGAGGTCTGGATGCCGGTGGTGCCGAGGTTGAGTTCGTGGTCGTCCTCGATGACGCCCTTGCCCATGAGGGTGACCTGGAAAGGCACCCGCAGCTCCTCCACCAACTCGCGCAGTGTGTCGCCCGCTTCGGCCAGGATCACACCGCCGCCCGCAAGGACCAGCGGCTTCCGCGCGGCCAGGAGCATGTCCAACGCCCGCTCCACACGGGGCAGATGAGGCTCGACGGCGGGGACGGGAAGCCGCGTGTCGATCTCCGCGTCGTAGGTGATGTCCCGCTTCGCCAGGTCCAGCGGCAGGTCGATCAGCACCGGCCCCGGACGGCCCGTACGGGCGATGCGGAACGCCTCGCGGAAGACCCACGGGATCTGCGCGGGCTCCTTGATCTGCACGGCCCACTTGGTGACCGGCTTCGCGATCTCCACGATGTCGACGGCCTGGAACGCCTCTTGGTGCAGCTTCGGTGAGACCGCCTGCCCGGTGAGGCAGACCATCGGGATGGAGTCGGCCTGCGCGGTGTAGAGACCGGTGACGAGGTTGGTGGCACCCGGACCGGACGTGGCGATGGCGACGCCGACCTTGCCGTTCGTACGCGCCCAGCCGTCGGCCATATGGGTCGCGCCCTCTTCGTGGCGGACCGTCAAGTGCTCGATGCGGCCGTCCACTTCCATCGCCTTGTACAGCGGCAGGATCGCGGCGCCGGGGCAGCCGAAGGCGATGTCCACGCCCTCGTCGACCATGATCGAGACTGCCGCGCTCATCGCGGGCATCCTGATGGGGGCCATGGTTTCAGTCCTCCAGCTTCTCGCCCGAGAGGCGCTTGACGCCGCGCACCAGAGCGGAGTGGTCGAGGCCGCCGTCGCCCTGCTGCCGCAGTGCGGTGACGAGTTGGGCCAGCAGTGCGCCCGCGGGGACGACGGCGCCGACGTTGCGGGCGGCGTCGGTGACGATGCCCATGTCCTTGTGGTGCAGATCGATCTTGAAGCCGGGCCGGAAGTCGCCGGCCAGGATGCTCTCCTTCTTGCGGGTCAGCACCGTGGATCCGGCCAGGCCGCCGTTGAGCACGTCCAGGGCTGCTTCCAGGTCGACTCCCGACTTCTCCAGGAAGACCACCGCCTCGGCGACAGCCTGGATGTTGACCGCGACGATCAGCTGGTTGGCGGCCTTCACCGTCTGGCCCGAGCCGTGCGGACCGCACAGCACGATGGTCTTGCCGAGCGCTTCGAGGATGGGCGCCGCCGCGTCGAAGGTCTCCTGCTCGCCGCCGGCCATGATGGACAGCACGCCCTCGACGGCGCCCGCCTCACCGCCGGAGACCGGGGCGTCCAGCACCTCGACTCCCTTGGCGGCGGCGGCCTTTGCGACGTCCACGGAGGTCTGCGGAGTGATCGAGGACATGTCGATGATGAGGCCGCCCGTGCGGATGTGCTCCAGGACGCCGCCCTCGTGCAGGATCACTTTCTCGACCTGCGGCGAGGCCGGGACCATGGTGATGACGACATCGGCGTCCCGCACGGCCTCCGCGATGGAGGAGGCGCCCTTTCCGCCGTCCTCGGCGCGGTCCTTGAAGACTGCCTCGACCCTGCCCGGGTCGAGGTCGAACGCGGTCACGTCGTAGCCGGCGGTGAGGAGGTTGCGCACCATGGGCGCGCCCATGATGCCGAGGCCTATGAAGCCGATCTTCGTGTTGCCTGCGGTGTGGCTCATGGGTTCGACCTGCTTTCCAGTGGTGGGCCGGTGGTCAGGCTGAGCGCAGTGCACGCGGCAGCCAGCCGAAGGAGTCGGCGCTCGGTGAGTCGCCCGGCTTGTACTCCAGGCCGATCCGGCCCTCGTAGCCCGCCTCGGCCAGACGGTCCAGCAGGCCGGCGAAGTCCAGTTCCCCGGTGCCGGGGGCGCCGCGGCCGGGGCTGTCGGCGATCTGCACGTGGGCGGTGACTGCGGTGTACGCGTCGAGGACCTTGTGCAGGTCCTCGCCGTTCATCGCCAGGTGGTAGAGGTCCATCAGGAACTTCGCATTGCCCAGTCCCGTCGCCCGGTTGACCTCTTCGACGACCTCGACGGCCTTGGGCGCGCTGACGATGGGGCAGTGCGGCGATTCGACGGCGTTGAGCGCCTCGATGAGCAGTACGGCACCGATGTCGTGTGCCGCGTGGGCTGCCGAGGTCAGGTTCTCCAGGGCGAGTTGGTCCTGTTCGGCCGGTGAGGCGCCGGTGACGCGGTTGCCGTAGAGGGCGTTGAGCGCGGTGCAGCCCGTCGACTGTGCGAAGCCGGCGACGACTTCGACGTTCCGCCGGAACTTCGTGGACTCCTCGCCCGGCACGGAAAGCGCACCGCGGTCCGGTCCGGGCAGCTGTCCAGCGTAGAAGTTCAGGCCGGTCAGCCGTGTGCCCGCGTCGGTCAGCGCCCTGCGCAGCGCTTCGAGTTCGGACTTCTCCGGTACGGGCGCGTCGGTCCAGGGCCACCACAGTTCGACCGCGGTGAACCCGGCTGCGGCTGCTGCGGCGGGACGCTCCAGCAGCGGCAGTTCGGTGAAGAGGATCGACAGGTTGACGGTGAAGCGGTGATCGGCGCTGCCGAGGTGAGCGAGGGGGGCCACGGTGACCGCCTTCCTTCGTGGTGAGTCCCGGTTTCCCGTAAGTTCCACATAGTGAAAGTAAGTTTCTGCTTTATGGAAGCGTGCTATCGCAGGGTGAAAGCTGTCAAGGGGTCTGCCGCGCCGCGGGACCGTTCGCGTAGGTTGACCGTGTGCGATTGCGAGTTGAGTTCACGACCGAGCCCTTCGATCTGGACGAGGCGCCGGAGCATGCGCTGGCGGCCCGCGAGGTCGTGCAGATGGCACCGCTCGATTCGGTCGACGTCGGCCCGTTCGGCAATACGGCCGAAGGCGCCGCCGAGCAGGTGCTGAGTGTGGTCGACAACCTGTTGCGCACGTCCCTCGAGGCCGGTGCCACGCGCATCTCGCTCCAGCTCAACGTCATCGCCGAGGACGGCAGGTGACCGGCACCGACGGGCACCCGTTCGCCGCGGCGGTCAAACCCCTGGTCGACGCGATGGGCGGCGAGATGGTCGCCCCCGGAGAGGCGCAGGGTGACGACGTCGTACTCACCTGGGAAGGCCAGGACGTCATCGCCGTCCGGCTGCCCCATCTCTCCGACTCCCTCGATCACATCCTGGCCGAGCTGGAACGCCGTCACGGCATGCCGCTCTCGGATCTGGACCGCAAGACCAAGCAGTCGGTCGTGCGCATCCTGGAGACCCGCGGCGCGTTCTCCGTACGGCACGGCGTGGAGACGGTCGCCGGGGCGCTCGGCGTCAGCCGCTTCACCGTCTACAACTACCTGAACAGGGAGAACGCCAAGGAGGCTCCCCCTTCCGGGTAGGGCGTGCGGCCTCGGGGGTGCGGCGCCCCGCCCACGAAACTTCAACAAAGTGTTGACGTCACCTTCCGCGGGGTCTTAGCTTTTCCCAGCCCGAACAGCACCACGCTTCGGAGGCCCCACGTGACCGCGTCCCCCGCAGCACCAGGTCTGACCTGGCTCAACACGGCCGTGGAGAGCGACGCCCGCGCCGCACTCCACGAGGTCTGCGCCGCCCGTACCTGGGCGGACGCCGTGCTCGCCCACCGCCCGTACACCGGCACAGCCGCTCTGCTCGCAGCGAGTGACGCCGCGACGGGTGAACTCACCGCCGCCGGCCTGGCCGAGGCCATGGCGGGGCATCCGCCCATCGGACGGCCCAGGCCCGGCGACCCGTCCTCCGCACGTGAACAGCGGGGGATGGCCGGGGCGTCCGAGCAGCTCAAGGCGGAGATGCTCGAACTGAACCTCGCCTACCAGGAGAAGTTCGGACACGTCTTCCTGATCTGCGCGACCGGCCTCACGGCCGGGCAGATGCGGGACGCCGCGCGTGACCGCATCGGCAACCCGGCGGAAACGGAACGTGAGATCGTCCGCACCGAACTGACGAAGATCAACCGGCTCCGCCTGAGCGGACTGGCAGCCAGAGAGAGCGAGCGAGCATGAGCCGCGAACCGTCCGAGCCGGCCGCCGGCACGGCGTCGGTGTCCACGCACATCCTGGACACCAGCGCCGGCAGCCCCGCCGGGTCCGTCCCCGTCGAGCTGTCCGTGCGTACGGGCCGCGAAGCCGCCTGGGCCGCACACGGTGCGTCGAGGACGGACGGCGACGGGCGCTGCAAGGACCTCCCGGTGCTGCCGGAGGGCACCACACACGCACGGCTCACCTTCGAGGTCGAGCCGTATCTGCAGAGCAGGACGAACGAGGGCTGCCGGCACAGCTTCTTCCCCGAGGTGACCGTGGTCTTCGCGGTCGACCCGGGCGAGCACTATCACGTGCCGCTGCTGCTCAACCCGTTCGGCTACTCCGTATACCGAGGGAGCTGACAGCGATGCCCACGATTCTCGGCCAGAACCAGTACGGCAAGGCGGAGAACCGCGTCGTCAAGATCACCAGGGACGGCGGGACCCACCACATCAAGGACCTCAACGTCTCCGTCGCACTCAGCGGCGACCTGGACGAGGTCCACTACTCCGGCTCCAACGCCCACGTCCTGCCCACCGACACCACCAAGAACACCGTGTTCGCCTTCGCCAAGGAGCAAGGCATCGAATCCGCCGAGCAGTTCGGCATCGCACTCGCCCGGCACTTCGTCGACAGCACCGAGCCCATCACCACCGCCCGCATCCGCATCGAGGAGTACGCCTGGGACCGCATCGGGACCTCGGATGGCGAGACCCGGGCCGCGCACTCCTTCGTACGCAACGGCGGTGAGACCCGCACCGCGCAGATCACCTACGACGGCGGGCGTCTCCAAGTCCTCAGCGGACTCAAGGGGCTGACGGTGCTCAACTCCACCGACTCGGAGTTCTGGGGCTACATCAAGGACAAGTACACGACGCTCAAAGAGGATTACGACCGCATCCTCGCCACCGAGGTGAGCGCCGTATGGCGGCACAACTGGAGCGGTGAGGAACGCGGCGCGCCCGCGCCCGACTGGCAGGAGTCCTACGAGGAGACCAGGAAGCTCATGCTCCGGGCCTTCGCCGGGACCTACTCCCTCTCCCTCCAGCAGACGCTCTACCAGATGGGTTCACAAGTCATCGACGGCAGGCCCGAGTTGGAGGAGATCCGCTTCTCCATGCCCAACAAGCACCACTTCAAAGTGGACTTGGAGCCGTTCGGCCTCAAGAACGAAGCCGCCGACGGAGCCGTCTACATCGCCGCCGACCGCCCGTACGGCCTCATCGAAGCCACTGTGCTGCGCGACGGCGCGGAGGCGCGGATACCGCTCGACATGACCAACCTCTGACCCAGCCACCCCGGCACCTGACCCGTACGCGACCGGCATCGAGGACACACATGGCCGACCTGGCAGACCTTGCGGACCGAACAGAGCGCGTCGTCATCGAGAACTGCGCCGTCGCAACCGTCGACGCGCACGACACCGAGCACGCCGACGGCCACGTGATCGTCGCGGGAAACCGGATCGAGGCCGTGGGTGCGGGCAAAGCACCCGGAGGCCTCTCGGGTGTCGTGCGCCGCATCGACGGGACAGGCCACCTCCTCACCCCCGGACTCGTCAACACCCACCACCACTTCTACCAGTGGCTCACCCGCGGACTGGCCCAGAACTCCAACCTCTTCGACTGGCTCGTGGCCCTGTACCCCGTCTGGGCACGCATCGACGAGGACATGGTGCGCGCCGCAGCCCGCGGCTCGCTCGGGATGATGATGCGCGGCGGAGTCACCACCGCCATGGACCACCACTACGTCTTCCCCCGCGGCTCCGGAGACCTCCTCGGCGCCGAGATCCACGCCGCCCGCGAGCTGGGCGTCCGCTTCAACCCCACCCGCGGGTCAATGGACTTGGGCGAATCGGACGGCGGGCTGCCGCCGGACTTCGCCGTCGAAACGACCGAAGCTGCGCTCGCGGCCACCGAAAAGGCCATCGACACCCACCACGACCCCTCCTTCGACTCCATGCTGCGCATCGGAGTCGCCCCCTGCTCACCCTTCTCCGTCACCACGGAACTGCTGCGGCAGGCAGGCGAGTTGGCCCGGCGCAGGGGCGTACGACTGCACACGCACGGCTCGGAGACGGTGGAGGAGGAGAAGTTCTGCCACGAGCGGTTCGGGATGGGGCCCACCGACTATCTGGAGTCGGTCGGCTGGCTCGGTGACGACGTCTGGATGGCGCACTGCGTGCACATGAACGACTCCGACATCGCCGCCTTCGCCCGCACCCGTACGGGAGTCGCCCACTGCCCCTCCTCCAACGCCCGGCTCGGCGCGGGCATCGCCCGCGTGCCCGACATGCTGGCCGCCGGCATCCCGGTCGGCCTCGGCGTGGACGGCACCGCGTCGAACGAGTCCGGTGAACTGAACACCGAACTGCGCAACGCGCTGCTGCTCAACCGCCTCGGCGCCCACAAGGAGAAAGCACTCACCGCGCGGCAGGCGCTGCGGCTGGGCACCTACGGCGGAGCCGAAGTCCTCGGCAGACAGGCGGAGATCGGGTCACTGGAGGCGGGCAAGCTCGCCGACCTCGTGCTGTGGCGTACTGACGGCCTCGGCCACTCCACGATCGCCGACCCCGTCGCCGCCCTCGTACTCGGAGCAGCCGCACCGGTCACCCTCTCACTCGTCAACGGGCGCCCTGTCGTGGAGAACGGCCGGCTGACCACCGCGGACGAGGACTCGATCGCACGCGAGGCGAGAGACGAGGCGCGCCGCCTCGCCCGTATCGGCGCGGACGCCGGCTGAACGGCTGACCCGCCCAGCACAACCCCCATTGACACCGGCCGGAAGGGACGGCTTCCGGCCGGGCCGAACACCACCGCCGTTCCCGGGACGTGGCCCAACCCCTCACGTTCCGGGACGGTCCGGCACCACCGGGCGCAACGGCAACGCACACCCGCATGTCCGTGACCTCTGACACCGACAGGAGGACCGCCGTGGCCGAGAAGCCCAGGTTCAGTGCCCAGAAGAACAAGACAACGACGCCAGACAGCGAGCACAGCCCACACCCGGTGGACCAGTCACTGCCGCCGCTCAAACTCGTCACCACCGGCCTTCAGCACGTAGCGGCCATGTACGCGGGCGTGGTGGCACCACCGCTCGTCATCGGCGCGGCAGTCGGACTGTCCGTATCCGAACTGACCTTCCTCACCGGCGCGAGCCTGTTCCTGGCGGGCATCGCGACTCTCCTCCAGACCATCGGCGTGTGGAGGATCGGCGCCCGGCTGCCCTTCGTCAACGGCGTCACGTTCGCGTCTGTCGCGCCGATGCTGGCCATCAACAAGTCGGAGGGCCCCGACAACGCGCTGCCGGTCATCTTCGGCGCCTGCATGGTGGCCGCCGCACTCGGCTTCCTCGTGGCCCCGTACTTCAGCAAACTGGTGCGCTTCTTCCCACCCGTCGTCACCGGCACCGTCATCACCCTCATCGGCGTCTCGCTGATGCCGGTCGCCTTCAACTGGGCGCAGGGCGGCGACCCGCAGGCCCCGGAGTTCGGCTCGGCGAAGAACATCGCCATGGCCGGGATCACCCTCGTCGTGGTACTGCTCCTGCGCCGGTTCACCCGCGGATTCGTCAAACAGATCGCCGTACTGCTGGGACTCGTGGCGGGCACCCTGCTCGCCGTTCCCGCCGGGCTCACCGACTTCAGCGCGCTGCAGCAGGCCGACGTCATCGGTTTCCCCACGCCCTTCCACTTCGGGGCACCGCAGTTCGCGGTCGCCGCGATCGTCTCCATGTGCGTCGTCATGCTCGTCTCGATGACCGAATCCACCGCCGACATGCTGGCGTTGGGGGAGATCGTGGAGCGTCCGGCGGACGAGAAGACCATCGCCGCAGGGCTGCGCGCCGACACCCTCGGCTCCTTCGTCAGCCCCTTCTTCAACGGCTTCCTCGTGACGGCCTTCGCCCAGAACATCGGCCTGGTCGCGATGACGAAGATCCGCAGCCGCTGGGTCGTGGCCGCGGGCGGCGGCATCCTGATCCTGATGGGCCTGTGTCCGGTGGCCGCCGCGCTGATCGCGACGGTGCCGCAGCCGGTGCTGGGCGGCGCAGGCGTCGTGCTCTTCGGATCTGTCGCAGCCAGCGGCATCCGCACCCTGGCCAAGGCGGACCTGGGCAACGACAACAACATCATGATCGTCGCTGTCTCCCTTGCGGTGGGCGTCGTGCCGGTGGCGGCGCCGGACTTCTACCACGTGCTCCCCGAGAGCGCTCGGATCATCCTCGACTCGGGCATCTCGACGGGCTGCGTCACGGCAGTCGCACTCAACCTGGTCTTCAACCACCTGGGGCAGGGGCGGGTGCCGAGCGAGGACGTCGAGGCCGGTCCGGCGAATGACAGCGCCGGCGACGTCTCGGTGCCCGAGCCCCGCGAGGGCGACCGCGACGACGCGTCGAAGCCTGCGCACTGACCTCTGACGACAACAGCCGTGCCCCGCCCCGACGTTGAACTGACGAGCAGGCGCGCCTGGGCCCTCCGCTCTCCCGGACAGGGGGTATTGACTCGGCTGCAGGTCGGCCCGGCGGGCGGGACCGCCTACCCAGACCTCACCCCGAGCCCACTCCGAACCGGAACTGTCCCCACCCCGGATTGGACTTTCGGCGGTGTCGGACGATCAACGACCTTCGTAGGGTCGACAGCATGAACCGACCGATCAGCGGAGCCCGGTGGCTGCCGTGGCTGCCGGGACCGACGCCGTTGCTGCTTGCGGGTACCGCGGCCAGTGCTGCGCTCAGCGTCGTCAGCTTGTGGTGGGCGTGGGGAACAGCGGCCTGTGCGTTCATCGCGGGGCGGGGAGCCGGGCGGGGCCGTCCGACGGCGGTCGCGTTGTCCGCCGTGCTGGCGGCAGGCGTGGTCGCCGTCTCCGTGGTGCCCGAATGGGTGGTGCTGGGCGGCCGGTTCGTGGTGGTGATGGTCTGTGCGGCGTTGCTGCCCTGGTTTGCCGGACGGTTCTGGCGTCAGTACCGGGAGCTCGTACGGGCAGGGTGGGAGCGGGCCGAACTCCTCGAGCGCGAACAGCAGTTGGTCGCCGAGCAGGCCCGGTTGCGTGAACGGACCCGGATCGCCCAGGACATGCACGATGTGCTCGGCCACGATCTCAGTCTGATCGCCCTGTCGGCCGGGGCTCTGAAACTCGCGCCGGATCTGACGGATGACCGGCGAGCCTCCGCCCAGGAGATCAGGGCCCGGGCGGAGGCCGCAGTGGACCGCCTCGGGGAGGTGATCGGCGTACTGCGGGAGGAGAGCAGCGACGACACAGTGGCTCGCCCGTCCGACGCCGGTATCGAAGAACTGGAAGAACTGGTCGAGGAGGCGTCCAGGGCGGGCCTCGCGGTCGACTGGCGGACGGAGGGCGAAGGTCTCGAGGTGCCGCCGGTGACGGCAAGAGCCGTGCACCGCGTCGTCCAGGAGGCGTTGACCAACGCCGCCAAGCACGCGCCGAGTTCAGCCATCAGTGTCAGCGTCAGTGTCCGCGCACGACATTCGGACGCGGACGCTGACGCGGGCGCGGAAACCGAGGTGCGCGTGGAGAGCGGACCCGGCCCAGTGGCCGCCGACACGGGGAGCACCTCCGGGGGCCGGGGGCTCATCGGTCTGGACGAACGGGTCAGGCTCGCCGGGGGCACATTTCAATACGGCCCCGAGGACGGGAAGTTCGTCGTCTTCGCCCGGCTTCCGCACGCCCGGACCGCCGTTCAGCCGTCTGCTGCCGGCCCACCGCCCCCACCATCCCGACCGTCCGGCAACCTGCCGCAGGAGCACCGGCGGGCACGACGCCGACTCAGCCGCACCTTGATCGCCGCGCTCACCGTGCCCCTGTTCGTGGCCGCCCTGCTCGGCGGTGCGTTGAGAGGCTGGGAGGTGCTGGTGATGCGGGACTCCGTGCTGGCCGCGGACGACTATGCTCGTCTGCGGATCGGGCAGGACCGTGCCGAGGTGGCCCGGTACCTGCCGGACCGTCAGACGCCCCGCCGTCAGGAAGCCGCAGCCGCAGCCGCCGAACCGGCACAACGCACCACGAGATGCGAGTACTTCGCGATGACAGCCGATCCTTTCGACGACCGTTCCGGGGACGCCTACCGTCTGTGTTTCCGGGCCGGTGTGCTGGTCTCCACCGATGTACTCGCCGGGTGAACTCCCCGTGATCCAGGTGCTGATCGCCGACGACGAGCCGATGATCTGTGCCTGTGTGCGGGCCGTACTCTCCACGGCGGCGGACATCGCCATCGTCGCTGAGGCGTCCGACGGGCATCAGGCCGTGGAGCTCACTCAGCGCCACCGTCCCCATGTGGCCGTGCTCGACATCCGGATGCCGGGGGTCAACGGCATCGAGGCTGCGGCGGAGATCCGGCGGACCGTACCGGAGACCGCGGTCATGATGCTGACGACGTTCGGCGAGGACGACTACATCCTTCAGGCCCTCGGCGGAGGAGCAGCGGGCTTCCTGGTGAAGTCCGGGGAACCGGAGGAGCTGATCAGGGGCGTACGGGCGGTGGCCGACGGTGCGGCCTATCTGTCACCGAAGATCGCGGCGCGTGTGGTCGCGCACCTCGCCTCCAGCAGCGCGGGTGCCGTCGCCGGCCGGCGCAGCGCCGCCCGTACCCGGGTCGACGCGCTGACCGTACGGGAGCGTGATGTGCTCGCCTTCCTCGGCAGCGGACTGTCCAACGGCCAGATCGCCCGCAGACTGCACGTGGTGGAGGGGACGGTCAAAGCCCATGTCAGCTCCATCCTGGCCCGGTTGGGCGTCGAGAACCGGGCGGCGGCTGCTGTGGTGGCTCACGAGGCCGGGATCGTTCCCGCGAATCTCGCGAATCTCGCGAATCCCGTGCAGCCCGCTCAATCCGTGCATCCCGCTCATCCCACTCATCCCGCGCCCGAACAGCGGTGACACCGCCCTCGTAGCGGCAGCCCAGGTGAGGAGGAGCAACGCTCCCACCACGGTCGCGGCGAGGACCACGCCGGCGAGCACATCGTGCGGGTAGTGGACGCCGACCGCCACCCGCAGCAGCGCGGCAGCCCCGGCCAGTGGCAGTACGGCAAGGGCGAGGCGGGGCCGCAGCGCCGCGAGCCCGACGGCGAGTCCGGCGGCCAGAGTGGCGTGGTTGCTCGGGAAGGACCAGTCGCCCAACTCGGGGCAGTGTGCGACCGGTTCGGCGCCCGGCACCGCACGGCAGGGCCGCTCTTCGTCGACCACGAGCTTCAACGCCTCACTGACGGAGTAGGCGGCGGCGGTTGCCACCCCGGTCACGACGCTCCCCGCGACGGTCCGGGTGTCCCTGCTACGCACGGCGGTCCACAGCAGCCAGACCAGAGTCAGGCCCAGGATCACCAGGCTGCCTTCCCCGGCCACTTCCAGGGCCGAACCCGCCCAACCGGGGGCATCGGCGGCCGTCCCGGCCACGGACCGGTACACGGACGCGGAAGCACCGCCGTCGACGACCAGAGGGCCGGGCCGTCCCAGCCCGCCGGGGGAGAGCCAGGCGACGGCTGCCGCCCCGCCGCCGCACAACGCCATCGAGCCCAGCAGCCGGTGGACGGTCTTGTATCGGGTGACTGTTTCCATGCCTGGGACCGTAGGAACGGCGAAGGCCACGGTCCTCAGCCGAAAGGCAAGGGCGCCATTGGACGATCGTCAGGGTTTATACCGGCTCCGCAAGAGGCCGTACGCCGACGCGTAGCCGGCTGGGATGATTCGCCGACCGTTCCCGACCGTTTCCGCCGTTTCCACGAGTTGAAAGCCGATCGATGCCATGTCCCGTATCCCTGCCGACCCGACGGTTCTCCATCCCTTTCCCGGCCATCCGCGCGTGGTGCTGCTGAAGCCGCTTGTGACCTCCGAGCTCATCAAGGTCGGGGAGTATTCGTACTACGACGACCCGGACGAGCCCACCGCGTTCGAGACCCGCAACGTCCTCTACCACTACGGGCCGGAGAAGCTGGTCATCGGCAAGTTCTGCGCGCTGGGCACCGGGGTCCGGTTCATCATGAACGGCGCCAACCACCGTATGGACGGCCCATCCACCTTCCCCTTCCCCATGCTGGGCGGATCCTGGGCCGAGAACTTCGACCTGCTCACCGACCTGCCCGTCCGAGGCGACACCGTCGTCGGCAACGACGTCTGGTTCGGCTACAACGTGACGGTGATGCCCGGTGTCCGCATCGGACACGGCGCGGTGATCGCCTCAGGATCGGTGGTTGTCGCGGACGTCCCCGACTACGGGATCGTCGGCGGGAACCCGGCGAAGCTCATCCGCACCCGCTACAGCGACGACGACATCGTCCGCCTGCTGGAGCTGGCTTGGTGGGACTGGTCCGCCGAACACATCACGGAGCATGTCCGTCTCATCATGTCCGGCACCGTCGACGACCTCGAAGGAGTCGCACCGCGACCCTGATCCGCCCCAGGTGTCACGAACCGTTGTCAGTTGCGGCAAATAATCTGGACGCATGAACCCTGTGAGCCCTCCGGGTCCCTTGAGCCCCTTGAGTCCGTTGAGCTACGAGCGGCTGTGTGCGGAGATCGTCACGCAGACCGGCCTGCTGCGTTCCTGCATCCAGGGGGCTGACCTGACGCTGCCCGTGCCCTCCTGCCCCGGGTGGAACGTCGGCCAGCTGCTGCGGCATCTCGGAGGCGGTCACCGCTGGGTCGAGGAGACCGTGCGTACCCGCGCGCAACAGCCCCTTGCCGACGACCACTTCCGCGACCTGACCGCTTACACCAACGAGGACCCGGACGTGCTCGGCCCCTGGCTGGACGAGGGCGCCGCGCGGCTGGCGGACACATTGCGCGCTGCGGGCCCTGACGCCCTGGTGTGGACTCCGGTCCCCGGGGGCTCGGTTGCGTTCTTCGCCCGCCGCTTCGCCCACGAGACGGCCATCCACAGGGCGGACGCCACTCTGGCCCTCGGCGCGGAGTTCACCCTCGAGGAGGAGGTCGCGCGCGACGCCGTCGACGAATGGATGGAACTCGGCTCGCTGCCGATGCACTTCGACATCCATCCCTGGATGCGGGAACTCCTCGGCCCCGGCCGTACGCTCCACTTCCACGCCACCGACACGGCACCCGAGGCGTCAGCGGAGTGGGTGGTCGACCTCACCGGTGAGGCCATCACCTGGCGGCGCACGCATGAGAAGGCCACGGTCGCCGTGCGGGGTCCGCTGACGGGACTGTTGCTCGTCCTCTACCGGCGCCGTCCCGCCCGCAGTGAGGGCATCGAGGTGATCGGAGATGTGGAACTGCTCGACTTCTGGCTGGAGCGGGTCGGGTTCGGGTGACACGCCGGCTTGCGTTGACCATCCACCGTTGCCGTCAGTCCGGTTCGGTTAGCAGTTCGAAACGTGTGAAGAGTCAGAGACTTGTCCGCGCGTGGGCTCGGGCGAGCCGTGTCCTCATGTCAACGGCTGACCAGTCAGGGTAGGTCCATGCAATTTCGTGATCCGCCCCAGGCCGCTTCCTGGCAGCACCTCGGTGCCCGCTCGGGCTTCGAGGTCGTCTACTTCAACCCCATCGACGACGGCTGGCGAATCCACGGGTGTACGACGGCCGTCGAGGACGGCCATGCCTGGATCGTCAACTACATGCTCGAACTCGACCACGCCTGGGGTACGCGCGTCGCACGCGTCTCAGGACGGTCCGACGCCGGCCACCGCACGACGTCACTGACGGTCGACAGCGCCGGGCGCTGGCAGATCGACGGCCTGCCCGCACGTCATCTGGACGGGTGCCGCGACGTGGACCTGGAGTCCTCCGCGATGACCAACGCCCTCCCCGTGCACCGGCTGCGACTGGCCGTCGGCGCCCGTGCTGACGCACCCGCCGCATACGTCCGCGCAGCCGACCTGACCGTCGAACGGCTCGATCAGACATACGAGCGTGTCACCGACGAGGCAGGGCGGCAGCGTTACGACTACGCCGCACCCGTCTTCGACTTCGACTGCCGCCTCGTATACGACGGTTCCGGCCTCGTCCTCGACTACCCGGGCATCGCGGTGCGCGTCACCTGACGCCATCCGCGCCGCACAGCGATGAAGCAACCCGCGCCCGG
>Ga0190265_10001095_pt1 | contig 17655 bp, 14 predicted proteins | sample Popmic124T_FD_133135 | JGI IMG/M metagenome (GOLD analysis project Ga0190265, IMG submission 133135) | Populus adjacent soil microbial communities from riparian zone of Indian Creek, Utah, USA - 124 T | ecosystem: Environmental > Terrestrial > Soil > Riparian zone | place: USA: Utah | collected...
ACTCCGTCGAGCTGCGCTTCCAGGGGGACCTGGTGCGCCGGCTGGTCGGCGGGTCCGTGGGGCACACCGAGCGGACGCTGGCCTACACCCGGTCGTTCGGCTGGCGGCTGGACGGGCCGGTCGCGGTGCTGGTCACCGCCACCGAGACCGTCGCCGACGCCGCCGCCGACCCGACCAAGGCGCTCGACGTCCTCGACCGGCTGGCCGACGGCTGGCGGGCCGCCCTGGAGCCGGAGGTCGCGGGCGCGGCCGTGGCCGGGCTCGCCACCGAGATCGTGACCCTCCTGCCGCTGGACGGCCGCACGCCGGAGGAGCTGTCCCAGCTCGTCTCCGCCGTCAGCTCCCGGGTCAACGGGCGGCTGCGCCGCGTCGGCCGCGTGCTCGGCACCGGCATCGGCCGGCCGGCCGATTCGCTGTCCGCCCTCGCCGAGGCCCACCGGCAGGCGCAGCGCGCCCTCGGCGTCGGCCAGGAGATCCACGGCGGCCAGGCGGTCACGCACTTCGACCAGCTCGGCGTGTTCCGGCTGCTGTCCCTCATCCCCGACAGCACCGAGCTGCGGACCTACGTCGACGAGGTGCTCGGCCCGCTGGCCGACGCCGCCGACCTGGACTCCGCGGACCTGCGCGACACCCTGCGGGTCCTCCTCGAGACCAACCTCAACGTCGCGGAGTCCGCCCGGCGGCTGCACTTCCACTACAACACGATGCGCTACCGGATCGGCAAGCTGGAGCGGCTCCTCGGGCCGTTCACGACCGACCCGACGCTGCGGCTGAACCTGCTGCTGGCGCTGCACGCGGCGCGGATGCGCGGGCTCGACCAGCCGCACCGTCCACCGGTGGAGGCCGGGATGGCCCTGCCCCCGGACGACGGCCTGGACGCGCTCCTCTAGACCGGCTGAGGCTTCCGTGGACGACGCCATCGCCGCGCTCGTGGCGCGGATGGAGTCCCTGCTCGCTCCGCTGGAGGAGCGGCGGTTCCCGGCGCGCTTCTTCCTCGGCACCTACCTGCGCACCACGCGGGCGGTGGCGGCGGCGCTGGCCGCAGGCCGGTTCGAGGACCCGTCGTGGGTCTCGGCCTGGGACGTCGAGTTCGCCTGCTTCTACCTCGACGCGCTCGAGCTGCACGGCAAGGCGCCCGAGGCGGTGCCCGCGCCCTGGCGGCTCGCGTTCGGCGCCGATCCCGGGCTGCCGCCGGAGGCGCACGTCCTGCTCGGCATGAACGCGCACATCAACTACGACCTGCCGCAGTCGCTGGTCGCCGTCATCCCGCCCGGCGACTTCGCGTCGCCGTCCCTGCTGGACCGCCGGCGCCGCGACCACGAGCGCATCGACGACGTCCTGGCCGGCCGGGTGGGGGAGGAGGACCTGGCCCTGCAGCGGGCGGGGGGCCGCCGCACCGCGCTCGACCGGGTCATGGCGCCGGTCAACCGGCAGGCCAGCCGGCTCTTCCTGCGCGAGGCCCGGAAGAAGGTGTGGCTCAACACCCGGGCGCTGCACGCCGCCCGGCTGGAGGGTGACGCCGCCTACGTGGTGCGGCTCGCCGACCTGGAGGCGGTGAGCGCGGAGCGGGTCGCGGACCTCCTGCGGCCCGGCCCGGTGCTGGTGCGTCTGGCCCTGCACGGCTTCGGCGTCACCCTGGACTGAGCCGCCCGGACGTCGTCCTGGCTCACCGTGGCGGGTCCTGGCTCACCGTCCACCGTGAGCCAGGACCCGGGATGATCAGGTGACCTGATCATCCCGGGGGTGCTACGGGGTATGCTGGCGGCGGACCATCTCGGTGATCCAGATGGGCGCGAACGGGGACGTGCAGTTCGGCGGGGTCGGGTAGTCCCTGAGCACGCCGAGGCGCTCACCGATGTCGAGCGCCCGAGCGCGGTGCTCGGCGTGCTCGATGCCGATCTGGGCGAGGCAGTGGTTCATCGCCCACTGCAGACGGTCCGGGGCGTCCTTCATCTCCGCCTCGACGACGTCGAGCAGGCCGGCGAGGTCGAGGCCCGCGGGCTTCCTCGCCACGCGCTCGGTGGTCAGCGCCCAGCCGGCGCTCGCGACCACGGGATCCGGGTCGGCGAGCCAGGCCACGCGCAGGTCGTGCGCGTGCGGGCTCTTCTTCACCACGTAGTTCACCAGCCAGTCGTGCACCTTGGGAGTGCGCGCCTCGCGCAGCATGGCGTCCAGCTCGTCCCGCCCGAACGCCTTCGGGCGGCAGATCAGCAGCGCCAGCAGCCGTGCCGGGGTGTCACCCGTCCGCCAGAGCTCGACCGCGAGGTCCTGCTGCCTCCTGAGCCGCTTCGCGACGGCGCGCAGCTTGCCGAGGTTCACCCCGTGGTCGTCGCCGTGCCGCTCGTTGACCTCGCGCGCCCGCGGGTCCTCGAGCGCGGCCAGCTCGGCCATCACCTCGGTCACCGTCGTCCCGGCCACCGTCACCTCGGCCACCGGCACCTCCCTGCTGTCGTCCCGGGGTCCGTCATCAGTCGTGGAAGACCTCGATGTGGGCGCCCATCTCGATCAGGCGCTCGTAGAGGTGCTCGTAGCCGCGGGCGATGATGTCGACGTTCCGCAGCACCGACGTCCCCTTCGCCGCGAGCATGGCCAGCAGGATGACGACCGCCGGCCGCAGCGCCGGCGGGCAGACGACCTCGGCGCTGGACCAGCGGGTCGGCCCGTTGACGAGCACCCGGTGCGGGTCCATGAGCCGGACGTCGGCGCCGAGCCGGGTCAGGTCGGACAGGTGGATGGCCCGGTTGTCGTAGACCCAGTCGTGGATGAGCGTCGACCCGCTCGCTTGGGCCGCGATGACGGCGAAGAAGGGCAGGTTGTCGCTGTTGAGGGCCGGGAACGGCATCGGATGGATCTTGTCGATCGGCGCGTGCAGCTCCGACGGCCGGATGGTGATGGCTGCCAGCCGGGTGTGCCCGTTGTCGGCCAGGTACTCGGCGGAGAGGTCGTACTGCAGGCCCATCTCGGCGAGCACGGCCAGCTCGATCTCGAGGAAGTCGACCGGCGCGCGCTGGACGGTGAGCTCCGACCCGGTGACGATGCCGGCGGTCAGCAGGCTCATCGCCTCGACCGGGTCCTCGCTGATCGTGTAGTCGACGTCGGCGTCGAGCACCGGCCTGCCGTGCACGACGAGCGTCGTCGTCCCGAGGCCCTCGATGCCGACGCCGAGCAGCTCGAGGTAGAGGCACAGGTCCTGGACCATGTAGTTGGAGCTGGCGTTGCGGATGACGGTCGTGCCGTCGGTGCGCGCGGCGGCGAGCAGGGCGTTCTCGGTCACGGTGTCCCCGCGCTCGGTCAGCACGATGGCCCGGGACGGCGCGCCCGCGTGCTGCACCGTCGCGTGGTACTCGCCGGCCCGCGCCTCGACCTCCAGGCCGAACGGGCGCAGCGCGATCATGTGCGGCTGGACGGTCCGGGTGCCCAGGTCGCAGCCGCCCGCGTAGGGCAGCTCGAAGGTCTGCGCGCGGTGCAGCAGCGGGCCCAGGAACATGATGATGCTGCGGGTCCGGCGCGCGGCGTCGGCGTCGATGGCCGCGAGGTCCAGCTCGTCCGGGACGACGAGGGTGAGGTCGTGGCCCGCGACGTCCCAGACCGCCGAGACGCCGATGGAGCGCAGCACGTCGAGGATGCGCTCGACCTCCACGATGCGGGCGACGTTGCGCAGCGTCGTCCGGCCGCGGTTGAGCAGCGCGGCGCACAGCAGCGCGACGGCGGCGTTCTTCGACGACTTCACCGCGACGCTGCCCCGCAGGGCGTGCCCGCCGGCGACGCGCAGGTGCGTGGGGCCGGTCGGGCCGAGGCTGATGAGCTCGCTCTCCAGGGCCGCGGACAGCCGGCCCAGCAGCTCGAGGGTCAGGTTCTGGTTGCCCTGCTCGATGCGGGCGACGGCGCTCTGGCTGGTGCCGAGACGGTCGGCCAGCTGCTGCTGGGTGAGGCCGTGGTGGCGGCGCGCGTCGCGGACGAGGGAACCGATCCGCCTCATTGCGGTATCGGTCGGGGCATCGGTGAGTGTCACGGTTGCCCACGTTATCTCTCCTGTGAGATAGCGCCGGGTTGCGACCCGCTGGCGCAGCCGGACACGACAGACTGCCCGCATGGACGTTCTGGTGACCGGCGGGACGGGACGGCTCGGCCGTCGGCTGGCCCAGCCGCTGCAGGAGGCCGGGCACGCGGTGAAGCTGATGTCGCGCCGGGGGGCCGGCCCGGGCGGGATCCGTGGTGACCTCGCCACCGGGCGGGATCTCGACACGGCGCTGGCCGGCGCGGAGGTCGTCGTCCACGCGGCGACCGATCCCCAGGGCGACCCGTGGCAGGTCGACGTGGCCGGCACCCGGCGTCTCGTGCAGGCCGTCGACGGTGACCGGCTGCGGCACCTGGTGTACGTGTCGATCGTCGGGGTGGACCGCATCCCGTACGGCTACTACCGGGCCAAGTTCGCCGCCGAGCAGGTGCTCCTGGCCTCCGGGCTGCCCGTGACGCTGCTGCGCGTCACCCAGTACCACGAGTTCGTCGACCGCGTGCTCGACACCGCCCGACGCGGGCCGGTGCTGCCCGTGCCCATGGGGTGGCGGGTGCAGCCGGTCGACGTGGCCGACGTCGCGGAGCACATCGTGGACGTGGTGGGCCGCCCGCCGGCGAACGGCGTCGTGGAGTTCGGCGGCCCCGAGGAGGTCGCCGCCGCGGACCTGGCCCGCGCGTGGGCGGCGGCCCAGGCATCCGGCCCGCACGTCGTGGCGACGCCGGTGCCGGGCAGGCTGGGGGCGGCGTTCCGCGACGGTGCCGCGCTGCCGACCGGCGGCGAGCGGGGCCACCGGACGTACGGCCAGCACCTGCACGGCTGATGACGGACCCCCTGCCCACCACTCGCACGCTCGCGGCGGGCCGCTGCAGGGGGCCGGTTCGTGAACGGGGCGGGATTCCTGCCACTCTCCGCAGGGGAACGGCCCCACCGGATGCCGGGTCCGAAGACCGCCGGAAAGCGTCGGACCCGCCGCCTACTGTCCGACCGTGAGCATCCAGACGCCCCTCCGCGCGCTGCCCGCGGCGCCACCCGACGGCCGGACGGTCGCCGCCGTCGTCGTGACGGTCCTCGCCTGGGCGTCGGCCTTCGTCGCCATCCGCGGCGTGGGGGAGGACCTCTCCCCGGGCGCACTGGCGCTGGGTCGCCTGCTCATCGGCACCGCGGTCCTCGGGCTGCTGATGCTGGGGCGCGGCTGGGTGCGGCCCCAGGGGCGGGAGTGGGTCCTGCTGGCCGTCTGCGGCATCGGCTGGTTCGGCATCTACAACGTGGCGCTCAACGCCGCCGAGCAGCACCTCGACGCCGGCACGACGGCGATGCTGGTCAACATCGGCCCGATCCTGATCGCCGTCTTCGCCGGGCTGCTGCTGGGTGAGGGCTTCCCGCGCTGGCTGGTCGTCGGCATCACCGTCGCCTTCGCCGGCGTCGTCCTCATCGGCGTCGCCACCCGCAGCGCCGAGGCCGACCTCGCCGGCGTGCTGCTGTGCGTCGTCGCCGCGGTCACCTACGCCGCCGGGGTGGTCGCCCAGAAGCCGCTGCTGCGCCGGCTGCCGGGCCTGCAGGTCACCTTCATGGCCTGCGCGACGGGTGCCGTGTGCTGCCTGCCCTGGACCGGCGCGCTGGTCGACGACCTCGGGGCCGCGCCGACGAGTTCCATCCTGGGCATGGTCTACCTCGGGGCGGTCCCCACGGCGCTGGCGTTCAGCACCTGGGCCTACGCCCTGCGCCGCATGGACGCCGGCCGGCTCGGCGTCACCACCTACGTCGTGCCGCCGCTGGTGATCCTGCTCGGCTGGCTGCTGCTCGACGAGGTCCCGCCGGTGCTCGCGCTGGTCGGCGGGGTCGTGTGCCTGGCCGGGGTGGCGCTGTCCCGCCGTCGCGACCGCGTACGGGCGCCGGTGCCGGCCGCCCAGGAGGCGGGGCCGACCGTCTGACGGTCCGGCGCGGGGCCCGACGGGACTGCGGTGTGCTCGCATCCCCGCGGATGGGGTAGGCAGTGAGCACGTTCCGAGCCGCGCACGTCGCGCGGACGAGCCGGGAGGTCAGCGTGCAGGAGCAGGACTGGGCCCAGGTGGTGGCCGCGGCCACGCGAGCACCGTCGATCCACAACACGCAGCCGTGGCGGTTCGTCGCGCGACCGGACCGGCTCGACGTCTTCCTGGACCGCGAGCGCGCCCTGCCGGTGCTGGACCCCTCGCATCGCCAGCAGGTGATCAGCTGCGGGAGCGCGATCGAGTTCGCGGTGGTGGCGTTGTCGGCCGCCGGCTTCGACGGGGACGTCGACCTGCTCACCGACGACGCCGACCCCGACCACCTGGCCACCATCGAGGTGACCGGGACGCGGGAGGCGACCGACGAGGAGCGGGCGCTGGCCGGGGCGATCGAGCGGCGGCACACCGTGCGCGCCGCCTTCGAGCCGCGGGCGGTGCCGCCCGAGCTGGTCGACCGGCTGCAGGACGAGGCGCGCTTCCACGAGACGTGGGTCAAGCCGATCACCCGCTCCGAGGAGGAGGTCGCCACCGTCTTCCTGATCTCGCGCGCCGAGGAGATGGAACAGGGCGACCCCGCCTACCGCCAGGAGCTCGAACGCTGGATGCGCACCGATCCGGGCGCCGAGGACGGCGTCCCGGTCGAGGCGGTACCCGGCGGCGATCCGCGCGCCCGCCCGTCCAACTGGCTCATCCGCGACTTCGTGGTCGGGCAGCGGGAGCAGCGCGACTTCCTCGAGCCGGGCGACCCGGACGCGCCCCCGCCGGAGGTGGAGCGCCCGACGGTCGTCCTCCTCGGCACGGACGGCGACGACCGCTACGCCTGGCTGCAGGCGGGGCGGGCCCTCGGACGGCTCCTGCTGATCGCGACTGCGGCCGGGGTCGCCGCGTCCCCACTCACCCAGGCGCTCGACTGGCCGGCGACGCGGACGCGCCTGCAGTCCCGGCTGTCGTTGGTCGGGCACCCCCAGATGCTGCTGCGCATGGGGTATCCGCCCGAGACCGCTGCCGGAGCGGTCAGCGGCCGGCGTCCGGTCGGCGACGTGCTGCGGTTCGAGCCGGCCTGACCGGTCAGCCCTGTTCGCGCCGGCCGCGCCCCGCCCAGGGGTCGTCGAGCTCGTCCTCGTCGTCGACGGGCCGCCGGCCGGGTGTGCGCCGGGCGGCGGCCTCCAGCGCGGCGTCCCGCTCCTGGTCGCGGGCCGCCTTCTCGGCCCGCGCCCGCTCGCGCTCCTCCCGGCGGTCGGGACGGTCGACGGCCGGGGTCCCGGCGGCGTCGGTCGGCGGGCCCATCCGCCACAGCGCGACGCCGGCCAGGGCCAGGCCGATCGGCAGGGGATAGGCCGCGAACCGCTCCGTGCCGCCCTCGCCCAGGTACTGCGTGACTCCGGTCAGGAAGAACGCGGTCGCGGCGGTGGCGACCAGCCCGAGCAGCGCCAGCGTCGTCCCGAGCGCCTCCGACCGGGGCCGGACGGCGTAGGCCAGCGCGATCAGGCCCAGGCCGCCGCCCACGAGGTAGAGGACGGCCCCGATGGCGTGCATCGTCCCGTTGCCGTCGGTCGGGAAGACGCCGACGACGAGGACGCCCAGCGCCGCGGCGCCGAGGAGGACCGGGGCGAGCTGCCCGGCGCCGCGCAGGAGCACGGGACGCAGCAGCAGTGCGCCGGCCAGGATGAGCGCCGCCTGGACGACGAAGGAGGCGTTCATCAGCTGCCGGCCGGCCGAGTCGGCGGCGCCCAGCGCGCTGATGACGTCGTCGGCGCGGGAGTACGCGCCCTCGTAGCGGGCCTGGGCGAGCGTCTCCAGGACGAAGAACTGGAGGGTGAGCAGCCAGGCGATCGCGCCCCAGCGCAGGCGGTTCGGAGTCACGCGGTCCATCGTCCCAGGCCCGCCCCGCCGGCCCGGTCGAGGACGGCGGCGAACTGCCCGGCCGACAGCCAGGAGGGATTGCTGCCCGCCGGCATCCGGAGCACCTCGGCGTCGCGCATGCGGGGATCGGAGAGCAACGCGGCCCGGGGGACCGGCTCGGCCAGCAGGGTGAGGCGCACGTGGACGACGGGGCCGTCCGCCCGGTCCTCCACGCCGTCGGCGATCTCGCCCACGGCGTGCACCCCGGGCCGGTCGCGACCGCTGAGCCAGAGCAGGCACGGCTGGCCGGGAGAGATCAGGTCCAGCCGGTAGGAGCGGCGCACGCAGCGGTCGAGGAGCCGGTGCTCCGCCGTGGTCCAGCCGGGGGCGACCACCGACGGCGGGCGCGTCGTCTTGAGCACCCAGCAGGCGACGTCACCAGCGGTCAGTCGGGTCACGTCGCCTGCCAGGGTGGTCGCTCAGTCGGTGGCGGAGTGGAACTCGCTGCCGGCCGGGTCGGCGTCGTCGGAGCCGACGGCCTGGCGCTCCTGCTCGGTGCGGTGCTCGAGCACCTCGTCGTCCGGGTGCGGGTCCTTGGCGTGCTGCGTGCGGTCCCGGGTCACGTTCTCCTCGGGCTGGATGACGTCATCGAGGGTGGGGGTGTCGTGCGGGCCGGTCATCGGTGCTCCGTCCGTGTCGAGGATTTCGTCTGCACCCGGCCCATAGCCGCGAGCGGGGGGCCCCAACCGCCCGCGGGTCAGCGCGGTTCGAGCCGGGCGGCGGGCAGCCAGGTCTCCACCAGCGCCGGGCCGTGCGGGCCGGTGACGGTGTAGGCGACCCGCCCCTGCCACCCGCCGCCGCGCTGGCGCCACTCCACCAGCAGCCCGGGCCAGGTGCCGGGCGCGTCCGGCGGATCGCGCACCCAGCAGTGTCGGCCCTCCCCACCGTCGCCGGCCGCCGCGTAACCGGGCCGCTCGCCGGGGCCGGCCTCCGACGGGACGGGCGGGATCGCGGCGGCCCGCGCCGGTGGGCCCTCGGGGCGGACGCCGGAGTTCGCCGCCCGCTCCCCGAGGGAGCGCCCGCCTCGTCCTGGAGTCATGCCGCCCGCCACCGGGAAAGTCTCGCACGCGGATCGAACACACGTTCGACATCCGGCGTGTCGTCGGGTGTCCGGTGCGGCGAGTCGCCCGGATCTCCAGGGCATCCCACATCGCCCCTTCGCTGTGACGTGACGGTCACATACCGTCGTCCCGTAGGACACTTAGCGCACCTAACGTTGCGCCGCCTCGCCGCTCGCACATGGGAGGACCTTCGTGATCGCACGTCTCGCCGGCCCACGAGTACTCGCCCGCCGCACCGCCCTCGGCACCCTTGCCGCCGCCGTCGCCGTGCTGGGTCTGCCTGCCGTCGCCCAGGCCGCACCGCCGACCACCCCGTTCATCTCCGAGATCCACTACGACAACGACGGCGCCGACACCGGTGAGTTCGTCGAGGTCCACCTGCCGGCCGGAGCCACCTCGGCCGGCCTTTCGATCGCGCTGTACAACGGCAGCGGAGGGGGCGCCTACGACACGGACGCGCTGCCCGTGGTGACGGCTCCGGCCGGCGCGCCCGCGGTTGCGGTCGTGACCTATCCGACCAACGGCATCCAGAACGGTGACCCCGACGGTGTGGCCCTGGTCCGCGGCACCGAGGTGCTGGAGTTCCTCTCCTACGAGGGGACTCTCACCGCGACCGGTGGGCCTGCGCTCGGCCTGACGAGCACGAGCATCGGAGTACGCGAGGCGGGCACCGAGCCCGTCGGACAGTCGCTGTCGCGCACCTACAACGCCGCGGCCGATGCGCTGGGTTGGGCCGGTCCGGCCACGGCGACGCCCGGGGTGGTGAACACCGTGGGCGCCACGCCCGACCCCGACCCAGAGCCGGAGCCGGTCTGCGACGTCACGCCGACCCACGAGATCGGGGCGGTCCAGGGCACCGGGGCGACCACGCCGGTAGCAGGCCAGCAGGTGACGGTGCGCGGAACCGTCGCGGGCGACGTCCCCGGGTTCTCCGGCTTCTACCTGCAGGACCCCGACGGCGATAGCGACCCCGCCACGTCCGACGGCATCTTCGTGTTCAGCCCTGTCGCGGTGGACCTCGGCGACACGGTCGCGGTGACCGGCGCGGCGCAGGAGTTCGGCGGCCAGACGCAGGTCGTGTCCTCCCAGGACGTCCAGGTCTGCGCCGTCGGCACGGCCGACAGCCTGCCCGCACCCGCCGTGCTCGACCTGCCGGCCGACGACGCCACCCGCGAGCGGCTCGAGGGCATGCTGGTCCGCCCGGTGGACACGCTCACGGTGAGCGAGGTCTTCGACCTCACCTCGTTCGGCGAGCTCACCCTCTCCGAGGGCGGACTGCTGGTGCAGCCCACCGAGCTCGCCCGCCCCGGCCCCGAGGCCCAGGCCGTCGCTGCGGACAACACCCTCCGCCGGATCGTCCTGGACGACGGCGTGAGTGCGCGGGTCACCGTCAACACCCGCCCGTACCTCTCGCCCACCACCCCGGTGCGGGTCGGCGACGAGTTGGCCTTCGTGTCCCCGCTGGTGCTCGGCTACGGCTTCGACCAGTGGCGGCTCCAGCCGGCCGACGGCACCGCGGCAGGCACCTTCGCGCCGCAGGACACCCGGCCGGCAGCCCCGGACGCGGTCGGCGGCGACGTGCAGGTGGGCGCGTTCAACGTGCTCAACTACTTCGTCACGCTGACCGGGCCGGACGCCCGCGGCGCCACCACCCCCGCTGCGTTCGAGCGGCAGGCGGCCAAGATCGTCACCGCGATCGGCGCGCTCGACGCCGACGTCGTGACCCTCATGGAGATCGAGGACACCGACTCCACCGGCTACTCCCCGGGCGACGCCGACGCGGCGCTGGCCGACCTCGTGGGGCGCCTGAACACAGCGGCCGGCGCCCCGGTCTGGACCTACGTGCCGCTGCCCGACGAGCTCTACACCGTCGACCGTGATGCCATCCGGAGCGCGATCATCTACCGCAACGACGTCGTGCAGCCCGTGGGCGCATCGGTCGGCCTGGCCGACGAGGACGTCTGGTTCAACGCCCGGGAGCCGCTCGCCCAGACCTTCGTCAAGGACGGCGACGCCTTCACGGTCGTGGCCAACCACTTCAAGTCCAAGAGCGCGGGCGACTCGACCGGCGACAACGTCGACGCGGGTGACGGGCAGGGCCAGTGGAACGGCGACCGCGTGCGGCAGGCCGAGTCGCTGGCGGCCTTCACCGAGCAGCTGCGCGAGTCGACGGGTGACGAGGACGTCGTGCTGCTGGGCGACTTCAACGCCTACACCGAGGAGGACCCGGTCCAGGCACTGGAGGACGCGGGCTACACCGACCTGGGCACGGAGTTCGACGCGGGCCGGTACAGCTACGTGTTCGACGACATGTCCGGCTCGCTGGACCACGCGCTGGCCACGGCCGAGCTGACGGAGAAGGTCACCGACGTGGCGCACTGGAACATCAACGCGGTGGAGTCCTTCGCCTACCAGTACACCGGCGCGGCGGCCCTGTACGCGCCGGACCAGTACCGCTCCAGCGACCACGACCCGCTCGTGCTCGGCATCGACCTGGAGGAGCGCTGCCAGGGCCTGCTCCCGACGATCAGGGGCACGCACGGCGCCGACGTCCTCCGCGGCACGAACAAGGTCGACGTGATCATGGGGCTCGGCGGGGACGACACCATCACCGGCGGCAACGCCGACGACGTGATCTGCGGCGGCGCCGGGAACGACCGGCTCACCGGTGACAACGGGAACGACGTCCTCAGCGGCGGGTTCGGCGTGGACACGCTGGACGGCGCCAACGGCGACGACACCCTGATCGGCGGTCCCTGCGCCGGCGACGTGCTGACCCAGGGACGCGGCACCGGATCCTCCACGCAGGACGGCATCGAGTCCTGACCTGACACCCCGCTGGGCCGCGCCGGCGCGGGCACCTCGTCCCGAGGTGCCCGCGCCGGTCGCGTTCCCGGGTCAGCCGGCCGGGCGCACCGCGGCAGCCAGGGTGGCGGCCACCTCCTGCAGCAACGGGTGGCCGGGCAGGTCCTCCACCGGGACGGGCAGGGGCAGCGACCAGTTCGGCCGGTCGGTCGTGCCCGGCATGTTCGGGCGCCGCAGTTCGCCGAGCGCGTCGTCGAGGGTCGCCGACAGCAGGGTCGACGGCGCCCCGGCCAGCCGCTCGTGCGCCCGTGCCACGGCCTCCTCGACGGACGCGCCCTCCACGAGCCCCGGCAGGTGCTCGAGCAGCGACGTCCGCCCGCGCTCGAGTTCCTCGTCGGTCCCGGTGCCGTGCTCCCGCTGCTCCTCGACGTCCTCGCCGGTCCACAGGCCGGCCACGGTCGGCAGGTCGTGGGTGGTGATCGCGGCCATCGCCTCCGCCGGCCACTCGGCCGGGTCGTCGTCCTCGAACCAGAGCAGCCGGTAGGAGAGGACGCCGTGCTCGGCCATGGCCTCCCGGACGCCGTCCTCGACCGTGCCGAGGTCCTCGCCGACGACGAGGGCCTGCGCCCGGTGGCTCTCCAGCGCGACGATGTCCAGCAGGTCCTCGGACGGGTAGCGCACGTAGGCGCCGTCCGCCGCTGTGCCGGCGGAGGGGACCCACCACAGCCGGAACAGCCCCATCACGTGGTCGATCCGCAGGCCGCCGGCGCCGGCGATTGTCGCCCGGATCGACTGGACGAACGGCTCGTAGTCGGCGTCGCGCAACCGCCACGGGATCAGCGGCGGCGAGCCCCAGTCCTGACCCTGGCTGTTGAAGGCGTCCGGCGGGGCGCCGACGGAGACGCCCTCGGCGAGCACGTCCTGCCACGTCCACGCGTCCGCGCCGCCGCCGGCGAAGCCGATCGGCAGGTCCTGGATGACGGTCATGTCGCCGGTCGCCGCGGTGAACTGCAGGTCCAGCGCCCACTGCAGCCAGGCGTGGAAGGCGACGACGGCGCCGTGCCGCTGGACGTAGTCCGCGAGCTCCGGGCTCTCCGGGCGGCGCAGCTCCTCGGGCCAGGTGTGCCAGTCGCCGCCGTGCTCCTCGGCGATCGCCGCCCACGTCGCCCAGTCCTGCAGCGTCTGGCCCTGCTCCTCGCGCCAGCGGGCGAAGGCCTCGCCCCCGCCGTGCGCGAAGAAGATCCGCATGAGGACCTCCCGCTTGCGGGCCCAGACGGCGTCCCGGTCGATCAGCGGACCGTCGGAGAGCGCGCGCCCGGCGTCCTCCTCGAGATCGACGCCGTCGGCGCCGGGGACCTCGGGGACGTGCAGGTAGAGGGGGTTGCGGAAGCGGCGGGTGGCGGGCAGGTACGGGCTGGCCTCCTGCCCTGGGGTCGGGGCGACGGCGTGCAGCGGGTTGATGAGCACGAAGCCGGCGCCCTGCTCGGCCGCCATGCGCCGGATCGCGCGGAGGTCGGCGAGGTCGCCGATGCCCCAGCTCTCCCGGCTCCGCGCGGCGTACAGCTGCACGGCCCAGCCCCACGCCCGGTCCGCGGGCAGCCAGCAGCGGCCGGGGGAGACGATCAGCCGGCGACGGCGGCCCTCCGGCGACTGCAGCCAGTGGTAGCCGAGGGGGAAGTCCTCGGGGAGCTCGCCGTCGACGTGCCGCACCTCGCCGTCCTCGCACACGACGTCGGCCTCGTCGACCTCCAGCACGTCGCCGGGACGGGCCACGATGGGGGCGCGGTCCTCCAGGTCGGCCGGGGGACGGCCGATGATCTCGCGGAGCCGGTCGATGGTGGCCTGGGCGACCTGGTGCTCCTGGTCCAGCGCGTCCAGCCAGCCGGCGTCGATGCCCCACTCGTCGGTGGTCGGTGTCGGTGTCACCGAGTGATCCTCGCCGGGCGGCGACCGGTCCGCAGGGCAGAGCGGCATGACCCCCGTCTCCTCCCGCGATGTCGGCTCGACCCTCCACCGACTGGAGGGTGGAGAGTCGGCCGGTTCTGGTCCGACGAAGGGCTGGTCGAGCCGCCACCACGCTCGGCAGGGGGCTTCCGCGTCTACGACGCGCGCGGGGTGACCACGTGCGTGCAGCTCAGTCGCGGGGCCGGGCGCGAGGCGTCGCCCGCGTCGTGGGCGTCGCCACGGCGGGATCCTCGGGCCAGGGATGGCGCGGGTACCGGCCGCGCAGCTCGCTGCGGACCGCGGGGTAGCCGGTGACCCAGAAGCCGGCGAGGTCGGCGGTCGTGGCGACCACCCGCTGGGCGGGGGAGAGCAGCTGCAGCCGCAGCGGGCGGCCCGCGACCGGCGGGGCCTTCCCCCAGCCGAAGACCTCCTGGACGCGGACCGACAGCGTCGGCACCGCCGGGTCGGTGTAGTCGACCCGGACCCGCGAGCCCGTGGGCACCCGGACGTGCTCGGGCACCACGGTGTCCAGGTCGCCGGCCACCTGCCAGGGCACCAGCGCCCGGAGGGCCGCGACGACGTCCACCCGGGCGAGATCGGCGCGGCTGCGGGCGCCGGAGAGGTCGATCGTCGCGAGCAGGGCGTCGTCGTCGACGGCCGGCCAGGGATCTCCCAGCCCCGCGCGCGCCGCCGCCAGCCGCTCGCGCAGCCGGCGGGCGGCGGGTGTCCAGCGCAGCAGCCCGAGCCCTTCCTGGCGCAGCCCCTCGGCGAGCGCGGCCGAGGCGGCCGTGGGGTCGGGGTCCCGCGCGGGCCGCTCGGCCAGCACGATGGCGCCCAGCCGCTCGACGCGCGCGCTGCGCACGTCACCGTCCCGCCAGGCCACCTCGTCGCCGTCCCGGTGCAGCGGGCCGGCGGCCTCCACAGCGGTCGCCTCGTCGACGGCGACGGCCGACCGCACGCGGGCGTCCCGGCGGCCGGGGGACCGGTCGGCGACGGCGACCGCCAGCCACGGGGCGCCCGCGAGCGACGTCCCGGGCGCGAGCTCGGCGCCGGTGCCCGCGGCCATGAGGTAGGTGCCGGTGCCGCCCGGCCGGCGCCGCGCGAGCCGCTCGGGGTGGGCCAGCCCGACGACGAGCCCGGCCGCGGTGTCGTCGGGCAGCCGGGGAGCGGTGACGTCGGGTGCGGCCCGCTCGAGCCGGGTGACCTCGTCCCGCCACCGGGCGGTGGCGCCGCGGTCGGTCCCGGAGCGCAGGTCCCGCCAGGCGGCACCCAGGTCGTCGGTCCGGAAGGAGACGTCCGCGGACAGGAGGGCGACCACCTCGGCGGCCCGGCGGCGGCCGACCAGCGGGGTGCCGTCGAGCAGCGCGCGGGCCAGCCGCGGGTGCACCCCGACCGCGGTCAGAGCCCGCCCGCGGGCGGTCACCCGGCCGTCGTCGTCCACCGCGCCGAGCGTCCGGAGCGTCTGGACGGCCACGAGCAGCGCCGCCGGGGGCGGCTGGTCCAGCAGCCCGAGGCCCGCGCCGCCGGGTGCGCCCCAGCAGGCCAGCTCCAGGACGAAGGCGGTGAGGTCGGCGATCGCGACCTCCGGCTCCTCGTGCGCGGGGAGCCGGTCGTGCTCGGCGGCGGTCCAGCAGCGGTAGACCGCCCCCGGGCCCTCGCGGCCGGCCCGCCCGGCGCGCTGGGTGACCGACGCCCGCGACGCCCGGACGGTGACCAGCGACCCGAGACCGCGGGCCAGGTCGGCCCGCGGCACGCGCGAGAGCCCGGCGTCCACGACGACCCGGACGCCGGGCACGGTCAGGCTGCTCTCCGCGACCGCCGTGGCGAGGACGACCCGGCGGCGGGACCCCGGCTGCAGCGCGGCGTCCTGCGCGGCGCCCGGCAACCGCCCGTGCAGCGGCAGCACGTCGGCGTCGATGCCGCTCAGCTGCCCGGTCACCGTGCCGATCTCGCCGGCACCCGGCAGGAAGACGAGGACGTCGCCCGGCCGCTCGGCCACTGCGCGGCCGACGGTCGCGGCGACGTGCGCGAGCAGCCGCGGGTCGACCCGCAGGCCGTGCGGCGGGTCGACCGTCCCGGCCGGCGGGGCCCAGACGACGGCGACGTCGTGGGCGGCGCCGGAGGACTCGACGACGGGGGAGGGGGCGCCGTCCCCGCCGAGCAGCGCCGCCAGCCGCTCCGCCTGGGCCGTCGCCGACATGGCCAGCAGGCGGAGGTCCGGGCGCAGGGCGGCGCGGACGTCGAGGCAGAACGCGAGCGCCAGGTCGGTGTCCAGGTGCCGTTCGTGGCACTCGTCGAGGACGACGGCGTCCACTCCGCGCAGCTCCGGATCGGCCTGCAGGCGCCGGACCAGCAGCCCGGTGGTGACCACCTCCACGCGCGTGGCGGCGCTGCGCCGGCTGTCCCCGCGGACGCTGTACCCGACCCGGCCGCCGACGGGCTCGCCGAGCAGGGCGGCCATGCGGCGGGCGGCGGCGCGGGCGGCCACGCGCCGCGGCTCGGCGACGACGACGCGCCCGGGCAGCGTGCCGGCGAGGGCGAGCGGGACCAGCGTCGTCTTCCCGGTGCCCGGGGGCGCCACGAGCACCGCGGAGCCGCCGGTCGCGAGGGCGTCGGCGAGCGCGGGCAGCGCCGCGCGCACCGGGAGGTCGGTCCCCGGCGTCCCGGGCGGTGGCAGCACGCGACCAGTGTCGCCGGAGGCCCCGACCACCCCGCCGCCGAGTCGGGGCGGGCGCGAGGATGGCCGGGTGACCCTCGGGACCGCGGTGCTCGCGTTCGCCGTCGTGGCGGCTGCCCTGACGGTGACGCCCGGACCCGACACGGCGCTGGTGCTGCGTGCCGCGCTCACCCGCGGACGGCGCGAGGCGACCGCCACCGCGGGCGGCATCGTCGCCGGCCTGTTCGTGTGGGGTGCCGCGGCGGCGGTCGGGGTCTCCGCCCTGCTGGCGACGTCGCGGCTCGCCTACGACGTGCTGCGCTGGGCGGGGGCGGCCTACCTCCTGTGGTTCGGCCTCCGCCTGCTCGTCCGTGCGCTGCGCCCCGATCCCGCGACCGGCCGGCCGGAGGGTGCGGACGGTGGCTCGGCATGGCGGGCGGCACGGCTGGGCCTCACGACCAACCTGCTCAACCCGAAGGTCGGCGTCTTCTACGCGGCCCTGCTGCCGCAGTTCCTGCCGGTGGGGAGCGATCCGCTGCTCGTGGGCCTGCTGCTCGCCGGCGTGCACGCGCTGCTCTCCGTGGCGTGGTTCGCGCTGCTGATCGGGCTCGCGTCGGTGTTCAGCCGGTGGTTGCGGCGTCGGGGGGCCGTCCGCGCGATCGACGGCGTCACCGGCGCGACGCTGATCGGCTTCGGCGCGCGGCTGGCCCTGTCGGCACGCTGACCCGGGTAGGGGGCCGGAGTGCTACCGCGGGGTGACGCCCCGGGCGCCGTGTCCTCCTAGGGTCGTCGCGTGCCGACCGCGACCCGAGGGACCCTGGCGCGGCCGGGCGCTCTCCGCCGGTTCGGTCGTGCGCTCGCCGACGTCCTCTGGGCCTCCGCCGGGCCACCGCAGCCGCCGTGGGCGTCCGGGTCGCGCAAGGTGGACCGGGCCCTCCTCGCCACGGTCGCGGTGTACGCGCTGGTCGTCGCGATCGTGGTGGCCGGCCGGGTGCTCAACGACAGCGGCCGGGCCAACGGCGGGGTGGCGTTCCTGCTCCTCCTCCCGCTCCCGGTCGCCGTGGTCCTGGCCGTCCGCCGGCCGCTGGACGGCTGGCGGCTGTCCACGGTCTGGCTGATCGCCACGCCCTTCCTGGTCCAGGGCCCCGGCGGGGACGTGTCGCTGCTGGAGCCGTGGCAGTGGTGCTTCTGGTGCCCGGTGCTGCTCGCCGCCGCCTGGGCGGTCCCGCCGCGCGACGCGGTCGTGGTCGGCGCGCTTTCGCTGTTCGTCGTGCTCACACT
>Ga0190265_10001096_pt1 | contig 17636 bp, 11 predicted proteins | sample Popmic124T_FD_133135 | JGI IMG/M metagenome (GOLD analysis project Ga0190265, IMG submission 133135) | Populus adjacent soil microbial communities from riparian zone of Indian Creek, Utah, USA - 124 T | ecosystem: Environmental > Terrestrial > Soil > Riparian zone | place: USA: Utah | collected...
ATCCAGGGCCGGGTGCTCCAGGACGAGCCCGTGGGCGCCGCGGGCGAGAACGACACGATCTGGAAGAACCTGGGCAACGCCTGGAAGCGCTTCGAGAGCGACGAGGTGCCCCACGCCCGCCTCCGCGCCCGGGGGCCGGGCTGGGAGCGCGAGCTGGTCGCGGACGACGAGGGCTACTTCAACGAGCACGTCGAGCCGCCCGCCCCGCTCGCCTCGGGCCAGTGGCACGAGGTGGAGCTCGATTTGCTCCATCCGGCAGCCGGCGTGCGGGCCACCGCCCCGGTGCTGATCCCGCCGGAAGATTCCGAGTTCGGCGTCATCAGCGACATCGACGACACGGTGCTCGAAACCGGCGTGACCAATCGGCTGGCCATGGCGCGCACGGTCTTCCTGCACAACGCCTACACCCGCCTCCCGTTCAAGGGGGTGGCGGCGTTCTACGAGGCGCTCGTGCAGGGGGTGAACCCAGGCGGGGTCAACCCGATCTTCTTCGTCTCGGGGAGCCCGTGGAACCTCTACGACCTGCTGGCCGAGTTCATGGACCTGCAGAAGATCCCCCGCGGCCCGATCCTGCTGCGCGACTTCGGGCTCGATGCGCGCAAGCTGCTCAAGAAGGAGACCGTCGCCTACAAGCTCGGCTGCATCCGGCCGATCCTGGACCTCTACCCGAAGCTGAATTTCATCCTGATCGGCGACAGCGGTGAGAAGGACCCCGAGATCTACCGCCAGGTCGTGGCCGAGTACCCCGGCCGCATCCTGGCGATCTACATCCGCAAGATCGACGTCGGCCCTCACCGCGACGAGCAGGTGCTCAACCTCGCCAAGGAGATCCGCGACGCGGGGGTGCCGATGCTCCTCTGCGAGGATACCGAGGCCGCGGCCGTCCACGCCCGCGAGTCCGGCTGGATCCGGGCGGACCAGATCAAGAACGTCAACGCCGAGAAGATCAAGGACGAGGTGGCGCCCAGCCCGACCGAGGCGGCGCTGAAGCCGGAGGGATGACGGAGGGGAAGACGGGTCTGATAGGCTAACCCCGACGCCATGAAGTCGGATTATCAGGTCTTCAAGCTGTGGTGGGTCTCGATCCTGCCGCTGACCAAGGATGCCATCCACGTCTACATCGGCTTCCTGTGCCTGCTGCTTGCCCTGATCCTCTTCCGGCGGAAGCTCAGCTCGTTCACGGCGCTCATCCCTGGCATCGTGGTCTCCATCGCCATGGAGATCTTCGACTTGCGCGACGGCTACGACTGGGGCGCCAGCATCAAGGATCTGATCAATACCAACCTGATCCCGTTCCTCCTGGTCCTACTGACCCGCTGGCGCACTTTCAATTTCTGAGGCGGGAGCCGGCTCGGGAACGGCCGAGCTCCTGCAGGGTGCGGGCGAGCTCGTCCGGGTCCACCGGCTTGACCAGATAGGCCTCGAATCCCGCCTGGAGAGCGCGGCGGCGGTCCTCCGGCTGGCCGTAGCCGGTCATGGCGATCAGCACCATGGCATCGCCGTCGAGGGCAGCGCGGATGCGCTGTGCCACCTCGTTGCCGTCCAGTCCGGGCAGGCCGATATCGATCAGGGCCACGTCGGGAAGGTAATTGAGGGCGGCCTCCACGCCGTCCGGCCCGTTGGCCGCGGTCTCCACCTCGTGCCCCCAGAGCTCCAGGAGGTCGCGCAGCGACTCGCGGCCGTCGTGGTTGTCCTCCACGACCAGGATCCGCAGCCTGGCCGGCTCCGCGACCGACGGACTCTCGCAGGGTTCCTCCGTCGGAGGGGACGCCGCCGTCCCCGCGTGCAGCGGCAGGCGGACCACGAACTCGCTCCCCAGACCGCGGCCGGCGCTGCTCGCCTCGACCGTGCCGCCGTGGAGCTCCACCAAGCTGCGCACCAGCGGCAGGCCCAGCCCCAGCCCCCCTTCCGACCGCTTGCGCGAGCTCTCCACCTGGGTGAACGGCTCGAAGATCTGGCCCAGCATGTCCCTGCTGATGCCCAAGCCGGTGTCGCGCACCCGGAGGACCGCCTGGCCCGCCTCTTCGTCGGCCGAGACCGAGATCGAGCCGCCGCGGGGCGTGTACTTGACCGCGTTGTGGATCAGGTTGCAGATCACCTGCTCCAGCCGCACCGGGTCCCCTTCGACGCAGACGGTTTCCGTCCGCAGGTCGAGCGAGAGCTCTTGGGCCTCGGCGAGGCGCCCCATGCCGAGCTCCATCAGGCAGCGCCGCACGAGGTCGCCGAGGTTCACCGCCTGGTGCTGCAGGCTGATCTTGCCACGGGTGACGCGGGAGACGTCGAGCAGGTCGTCGACCATACGCACCAGGTGATGGGTCTGGCGGTCGATCACGTTGCGCTGCCGCGTCTCGAGCTCGCCGCCCGACCCGGTTTCGTCGAGGAGCCAGAGCGCGTTGCGGATGGCGGCGAGGGGATTGCGCAGCTCGTGGCCGAGCATGGCCAGGAACTCGTCCTTGCGGCGGTCGGCCTCGGTCTGGCGGATCAGCAGGTCGCGCACCTCGTACTGCCGGCGCCGGGCGCGCATGCCGGCCTTGACCGCGCTGACCAGGGTGCTGACGCGCACCGGCCGTTCCAGGATGGTGGCGTTGCCGAGCGGCCCCAGGGCTTCCAGGATCGTCTCGCTGCTGCGCTCGCCGCGGGTGAAGACGATCAAAGGGAGGTCCGACCAGGGTCCCTGCCGGCCGAGAGCGTTGAGCAGGGAGTTGACCGTCCAGGGGTGGAGCGCCTCCTCGGCGAGGATGGCCACGGCCGCGCCCTCGCCGATCTCGCGGCAGAGGTCCGCTTCGTCGGCGCAGGCCCGGCAGAGCATCCCCATGTCGCCGAGGATCTGCGAGGCGAGGACGGCATCCCGGCCCGTGGGCGCGAGGATCAGGACACGGTTTTCCATCGCGTCGCGCTCAGGTGGCTTTTCCATCGACTCCGAGCAGGGGGCCGGCTTCACCGGTGTATTCGAGCCGGCCGGTAAGAACACCATGGAACTCCCGGAGCTGCCGGCCGACCCGGATCCCGTCCGGGTCGATCCGCAGCTCGCGGATGCTGCGCTCGTGGCTGCCCCCCCTGCGCTTGACCGTGGAGATCGCCTGCCGCACCTCGCCGAAGGCTTCGAAGTAGCGCATCAGGACCACCGTGTCGGCCAGGTAGGAGAGATCCACCGGCGCGCTGACGCTGTCGCCCAGGAGGCCGTACTGCGCCATGACCATGACCGTGAGCACCCCGTTTTGGGACAGGTAGGACAGCAGCTCGTGCACGTGCAGGGTAAGGTGGCGCTCGTCCGGCATAGCGCTCAGATAGCCGTTGAGGCTGTCGAGCACCACCATGCGCACGCCCGCTTCCACCTCCAGGCGGAGCTGGCCGGCGAGCTCTCCCGGCGTGAGCTCGGCCGGGTTCACCTGCCGCAGCGAGACCAGGCCGGACTCGACGTGGGGGCTCAGGCCCATGCCGAGGGCGTCCGCCCGCGCCACCCAGATGTCCTTCGCCTCGTCGAAGTTGTAGACCACGGAGCGCTCGCCGCGGCGGGCGGCGGCGGCGGCGTACTGCGCGGAGATCGTCGACTTGCCCACCCCTGCAGGGCCGAGCAGCATCAGGCTGCTCCCCCGGTCGGCCCCGCCGCCGAGCAGCGTGTCGAGCCCTTCGACGTCGCTGGAGACCACCGAGCTCCTGAACGATCCGGGATGCGCCGAGGCCACCAGGCGCGGGTAGACGGCCACGCCGCCGGTATGGATGGCGTAATCGTGAAAGCCGCCCGCGTAGGAGATGCCGCGCACCTTGCGCACCTGCAGGCGCCTCCGCTGGCTGCCATAGCTGAGCGGGAGCTGCTCCATCTCCATCACTCCGTAGGCCAGGCTCTCGAGCTGGAACTCGCCGGACTGGGTGCCGTAGTCGAGCAGCAGGACCGTGCACTGGCGGCCGGTGAAGTAGTGCTTGAGCGCCAGGATCTGCCGCCGGTAGCGCAGGGAGTCGCGGGCCAGCAGCCGGATCTCGGACAGGGAGTCGAACACCACCCTGAGCGGCGCGGCCCTCTCCACCACGTCCAGCACGGTGCGGGTGGTGTCGGAGAGCTCGACCTCCGAGGGATGGAAGAGCGTGTACTGGGAGTCGGCCTTGAGGCTCTCCTCCGAGGCCTGCAGGTCGCAGATCGTGATCCCGTCGAGCGACCAGCCGTGGGAGCGGGCGACGTCGCGCAGCTCCTCCTCCGTCTCCGACAGCGTGGCATAGACGCCGGGCTCGCCCGCCCTGGCCCCGGCGAGCAGGAACTGCATGGCGAGCGTCGTCTTGCCCGCCCCGGGATCCCCTTTGACGAGGTACATCCGGTTGCGGGGGAATCCCCCGCCGAGTATGTAGTCGAGTCCCTCGATCCCGGTCGAGGCCCGCGGGAAGACGTCGAGTTTGGTCGCGGTCATGATCTCCAGGCTCCGTCCTGCCGGACGCCCTTGGCAGGGTCTTCGGGGGGTGCTCGGTGCAAGCCGTGTGCCGGCTGCTGGGGGTGGTAGAAGCGGTGGGATTCTACAGAAGAAGCAAGGGATTGCTCGTGAGCACACCTTTCCTCATCGAGCGCCCTACCCATATGTTTTCGTAGAAAATCTATATAGTTGACGCCCCGGCTATATATCCTATGGCAGCGGATATATAGAAGAGCCTTTTCCCTCTCACGAGCGAAGGCCGTCTATATACCCACCGCGTCCAAGCAATGGGTAGGCGGCTTTTCTATATATTGGAGTGTTGCCGGTATATGGAGTCAAGACATCTTATATACCGGACGCTCAAAAACATTGGGTAGGCTACTCGCGCATATGGGTAGACATAGCTACCCATTGCTTGGGGCCTGCATACGGCCGTTCGAGGGCCGCCCCCGGCGGGGACGTAGGCGAAAGGTTGCCTCCGGGGCTCGAACAGGCGAAAATAAGCCGGAATGCCGGGGCCTTACCCCGCGTTGAAAGTCTTATGCCACTAGCTGTCTTCCACCCCGCCGTCTCCTCCTGGTTCGAGCGCCGGTTCGGCTCTCCGACCGAGCCCCAGGCCCGCGCCTGGCCCGAGATCCATGCCGGCCGGCACACCCTGATCGCCGCTCCCACCGGCTCGGGCAAGACCCTGGCCGCCTTCCTCGCCGCGCTCGACGGCCTCGTCCGCCGAGGGCTCGCGGGTGAGCTGAAGGACGAGACCCGTGTCGTCTACATCTCGCCGCTCAAGGCGCTGTCGAACGACGTCGAGAAGAACCTGGAGGAGCCGTTGGCCGGCATTCGTGCCGAGCTGGCCGCCCAGGGACTGCCGGATGTGGAGATCCGAACGGCGGTGCGCACCGGCGATACGCCTCTCAAGGATCGTGCGGCCATGACCAAACGGCCGCCGCACATCCTGGTCACCACGCCGGAGTCGCTCTACATCCTCCTCACCTCGGAGGGCGGGCGCCGCATGCTGCAGACGGCGCGCACGGTCATCGTGGACGAGATCCACGCCGTGGCGGACGACAAGCGCGGCTCACACCTCACCCTCTCCCTGGAGAGGCTGGAGGCGCTTGCCGGACAGCCGTTGACCCGGATCGGCCTTTCGGCTACGCAGAAGCCCATTGAGGAGGTGGCGCGTTTCCTGGTGGGGAGCGCGAACGTTCAGGCGGACGGCACGCCCCAGTGCGTGATCGTGGACGCCGGCCATGGCCGCCGGATGGATCTGGCCGTCGAGGTGCCGGGCTCGCCGCTCGAAGCGGTGATGTCGCACGAGGTCTGGGCCGAGATCTATGACCGGCTGGCCGAGCTGGCCCGGGAGCACCGCACCACGCTCGTCTTCGCCAACACCCGCCGGCTCTCGGAGCGGCTCGCCCGGCATCTCGCCGAGCGCCTGGGCGAGGATCAGGTGGCCGCACACCACGGCAGCCTCTCCAAGGAACAGCGGCTCGCCTCGGAGCACCGGCTCAAGACCGGCCAGCTCTCGCTCCTGGTGGCCACGGCGTCGCTGGAGCTCGGGATCGACATCGGCTCGGTGGACCTGGTCTGCCAGATCGGCTCGCCGCGCTCGATCGCCACGCTTCTCCAGAGGGTCGGCCGGTCGGGCCATCACCTGGGAGGGCTGCCCAAGGGACGGATCTTCCCCCAGACGCGCGACGAGCTGATCGAGTGCGCAGCCCTGATCGACGCGGCGCGCCGGGGCGAGCTCGATCACCTGATCATCCCCGACCAGCCGATTGACATCCTGGCGCAGCAGATCGTGGCCGCCGCCGCGGTGGAAGAGTGGCGGGAGGACGACCTTTTCGCCCTGGTGCGGAGGGCCTGGCCGTACCGCGACCTGACGCGGGAGGTCTTCGACGAGGTGGTCGAGATGCTCGCCTCGGGTTTCGCGACCCGGCGCGGACGCAGGGGGGCCTACCTCCATCACGACGCCGTGAACGGCCGCCTTCGCGGCCGGCGCGGCGCCATGCTGACCGCGATCACCTGCGGCGGCGCCATCCCGGACATCGCCGACTACCAGGTGATCCTCCAGCCCTCGGGCACCGTCGTCGGCACGCTCAACGAGGACTTCGCGGTCGAGAGCCATGCCGGGGACATCTTCCAGCTCGGCAACGCCTCCTGGCGGGTGATCAAGATCGAAGCCGGGCGCGTCTTGGTCGAAGACGCCAAGGGCCAGCCGCCGACGATCCCGTTCTGGCTCGGCGAAGCGCCGGGCCGGTCCGAGGAGCTTTCGGAGGCGGTGTCGCGGCTGCGCGAAGAGGTATCGCGCAAGCTGGGGGAGGGGGGGATGGCCGCTGCCCTCGACTGGCTGACCGAGGAGCTCGGCCTCCCCTTCGAAGCGGCGCGGCAGATCGTGGACTACCTGGCGGCGGGCCGGGCGGCGCTGGGGACGATGCCGACCCAGGACACCCTGGTGGCCGAGCGCTTCTTCGACGAAGCCGGGGACATGCACATGGTGGTGCACGCCCCGTTCGGCAGCCGGGTGAACCGGGCCTGGGGCCTCGCGCTGCGCAAGCGCTTCTGCCGCATGTTCAACTTCGAGCTGCAGGCGGCCGCCACCGAGGATGCCATCGTGCTCTCCCTCGGGCCGACGCACAGCTTCCCGCTGGAGGATGCCTTCCACTTCCTCCACTCCTCCTCGGTGCGCAACGTGCTGACCCAGGCGGTGCTCGACGCGCCGCTCTTCGGCGTGCGCTGGCGCTGGAACGCGGGCCGGGCGCTCGCCATCCCGCGCTCCCGGGGAGGGCGCCGGGTGCCGCCGCCGCTGCTCCGCCAGCAGGCCGAGGACCTCATCGCCGTCGTCTTCCCCGATCAGCTCGCCTGCCTGGAGAACATCGTGGGCGAGCGCGAGGTGCCCGACCATCCCCTGGTCGGGCAGACCGTGCGCGACTGCCTGGAAGAAGCCATGGACATCGAGTCGCTGGAGAAGCTCCTCCGGCGCATCGAAGGCGGCAAGGTCGAGCTGGTGGCGCGGGACCTGACCGAGCCTTCCCCTCTGGCGCACGAGATCCTCAATGCCCAGGTCTACGCCTTCCTCGACGACGCTCCCCTGGAGGAGCGGCGCACCCACGCGGTGATCACCAGGCGCTGGCTCGATCCCGCGACCGCTTCCGATCTCGGGGCGCTCGATGCCGCGGCCATCGACCGCGTGCGGGAGGAGGCCTGGCCCGAGGCATTCGATCCCGACGAGCTGCACGACGCCCTGATGACCATCGGTTATGTCACGGAAGAGGAGGGCCGCCGCTCCGGCTGGGAGCCGTTCTTCCTCCGTCTGATCGAAGCGCGCCGGGCCGCGGTGGTGAAGAACCTCTGGATCGCGGCGGAGCGCTGGCCGCAGATCCGGGCCATCCATCCCGAGGCCCCGGAGATGGTCCTGCCCGAGCGCCTCGCCTCCCGCGAGTGGACGCCGGAGACGGCCATGGTCGAGCTGGTCCGCGGCCGGATGGAAGGAGTGGGGCCCATCACCGCGGAAGCGCTCGCCCGCAGCGCGGGGGTGCAGCGGTCCATGATCGATCTCGCCCTGGCCGCGCTCGAAGGCGAGGGCTTCGTCCTGCGCGGCCGGTTCAATCCCGGCCTTGGGGAAGAAGAATGGTGTGAGCGCCGGCTTCTCGCCCGCATTCACCGCTACACGCTGGACCGTCTACGGCGCGAGATCGAGCCGGTCACGCAGGCCGACTTCGTCCGCTTCCTCCTGGCCTGGCACCGGCTGGAGCCGGACGAGCGGATGGAGGGCCCCGAGAGCGTCCAGGCCCTGCTGGAGCAGCTCGAAGGGTTCGAAGCCGCCGCCGCGGCCTGGGAAGGGGAGATCCTGCCGTCGCGGATGAAGGAGTACGACCCGGTCTGGCTGGACGCTCTCTGTCTTGCAGGACGCTGGGTCTGGGGCCGGGCCGCCGTGCCGAACGGCAACGGCAAGCGCTCGGGTCCGGTGAGGGCCACGCCCATCTCGCTGCTCGGCCGGCCGAAGCTGCCGCTGTGGAGGGAGATCGCTCCGCGCCCCGATCCGGACGCGCTCGACCTGACCGCTCCGGCGAGGGCCGTGCACGACTATCTAAGAGACCGCGGAGCCTCCTTCTTCTCCGAGGTCGCCGAGGGCGCCGGGCTCCTCAACACCCAGGTCGAGATAGCCCTGGCCGAGCTGGTCGCCTGGGGGCTGGTCACCTCGGACAGCTTCACGGGCCTGAGGGCGCTGCTGGTCCCCACCCATCTGCGCCCGCCCGTGGACCGCACCCGCCGCAGGGGCTCGGTCGCGGTCTTCGGCATGGAGAACGCCGGCCGCTGGTCCCTGACGAGGGCCGGAGCCCCGGCCCCGGATGCCATTTCCCAGGAAGCCGCCGAGCACATCGCGTGGACGCTGCTCCGGCGCTACGGAGTGGTTTTCCGCCGTCTCCTGGAGAGGGAGGCCCTGCTCCCGCCCTGGCGCGACCTGCTGCGGGTCTTCCGCCGCCTGGAAGCGCGGGGAGAGATCCGGGGAGGCCGTTTCGTGGACGGCTTCTCGGGAGAGCAGTACGCCCTCCCCGATGCGGTCGGCCGCCTGAGGGCGATCCGCAAGGAGCCGAAGAAGGGCACGCTGATCTCGGTGAGCGCGGTCGATCCCCTGAACCTGATCGGCATCGCCACCCCCGGCGACCGCCTCGCCGCCCTCTCCGGCAACCGTCTCCTCTATCGTGACGGCGTGCCTATCGCGGTCCTCGACGGCAAGGAGCCCCGCTTCCTCGTGGATCTCGACCCCGCCACCCGCTGGCAGGCGCAGAGCGCGCTGGTCCGCAGGAGCGTGGCTCCCAAGCTCAAGGCGTATCTGGGGAAATCGGCTTGAAGCGAGGGGCGGCAAAGGCCGCCCCTCCTGTTCTTTAGCGCCGGGTCCGGCGGTTCCCGTAGAAGCGGGAGTCGTTGTAGAGGTCGTGCTCGTAGAAGTCCCGGTCGCGGGCCGGGTCGTGACGGTAGTCGCGGTCGAAATGCCGCCGCAGGTTGGTCTCGTACTCCCGGTTGAACGTGCTCCGGTCATAGTTGGGGATGCCCGTGACCAGGCTGTGAAGCAGGTCGACGGTGACCCGGTCGTCCTTCTCGTGAAGCTGGGCCGAGCCGATGGGGATCAGGATGTTGTCGCTTTTCGTCCCCGGGCCTGTGCCGCCCTGGGCGAGGTTGCGCAGGTCGTCGTCGAGATCGATGTCCAGATAGCGCACCCGCATGGCAGCGGTGTCGACCAGCAGGTCGTCCACCTTGCCGATACGGCGGCCGTCGTTGGACAGCACCTCCCAGCCGCGCACGTCGGGATCGCCCTTGGCGACCTGGAAGTCCTTCAGCTCCTTGAGGGGAACGACCCCCTGCTCCACGGCTGCCGTCGCGCCCGCCCGGTTCAGATCGTTGTCATGTCTCATACGTCCTCCTCTCGTGAGGAGGGAGATTGCAAGGGTCGGGCCGGGGAATTACGCCTCGATTCCGGCCACCAGGCTTCCGAAGCGCTCCAGGTCGACGTTGCCGCCGGAGAGGACGATGCCGACCTTGCGTCCCGAGATGTCCGGGATCTTGCCGTGCAGCAGGGCGGCGAACGCGGCAGCGCCTCCGGGCTCGACGAGGAGCTTCATGCGCGAGGCGAGGACGGCCATGGCCCGGCGCAGCTCCAGGTCGCTGACGGTCACGATCCCTTCCGTCAGGCTTTGGACGAGAGCGAGGGTGCGCTCTGCCGGACGGGTGGTCTGGAGGGCGTCGGCGATGGTCGTGGGCAGGGGAATGGTCACCGGCTCGCCCTTTTCCAGCGACCTCTGCATGTCGTTGCCGGCCTCGGGCTCGACGCCGTAGAGGCGGATGGCGGGATTAGTTCCCTTCGCGGCGAGGGCCACGCCGGAGAGCAGCCCGCCCCCGCCGCAGGGAGTCGCGATCACCTCCAGGTCCGGCGCGTCCTCCAGCAGCTCCAGGCCGAGAGTGCCCTGGCCTGCGATGACCAGGTCGTCGTCGAAGGGAGGCACCAGAATCGCCCCCTCCTCGTCCACGAGCTTCTGGGCGATCGCCTCCCGGCTCTCGCCGCCGAGCCGGTCATAGAGGATCACCCGGGCGCCGTAGCCGCGCGTTGCTGCCACCTTGGAAGCCGGGGCGTCCAGGGGCATTACGATGGTGGCGCGGATGCCGAGCTCGCGGGCAGCCAGGGCCACGGCCTGGGCGTGATTGCCCGAAGAGAACGCGACGACCGCATCTTCTGGCGAGAGAAGAGTCATGCGCGAAAAGGCGCCGCGAGCCTTGAAGGCTCCGACCCGCTGGAAAGTCTCGCACTTGAAGAAAACGCGGCAGCCGACGAGCTCGTCGATCTGCCGCGAGGTCAGAACAGGGGTGCGGTGGACGTAGGGGGCGATCCGCTCGCGGGCCGCCCGCACGTCGTCAAACGAGAGGGTAGTGGGCATGCGGCAGATGCTACCGCATGCCCCGGGTTTAGGGCTTGACCGCCAACGCCGGCTGCCAACCGGGATTGACGCCATCATCCGAGTAGGCGCCCCGGTAGGTGTTGAGCTTGGGGAAGCCGTTGAAGTCCTTGTCCCAGTCAAGGAAGCCCGAGAAGATGCTCAGGTCGACGGCCGTGCCCAGAGCCTTGGTTGGGATCGGGAAGAGGTCGAGCGTCCCTGCCGTGAGGGAGCCCAACGGGTTGTTCAGGTACTGGGCCGCAGCGGAATAGAGGCCGGTGAGGTTGCCCACCTGCAGGCCTCCGGTCAAGGGCTTGGCCGAGAAGACGATGTTTCCTCGCACCCGCTGCTGGTAGGCGAGATCGCCGTTGAAGATCGCGATTCCCTCATTGGTCGACACGACCGTGTTGTTGAAGATATCGATCCGGCGCGGCAGGTTGTTGTGTTTCTGGATGCGGACCGCGCGGGGCCCCCCCCGGTTCACGAAGAGGTTGTCGTGGAGGGCGATGTTGCCCTCGCCCTGGAACAGCGCCTCGGTCGGGTTCTGGTAGAAGACGTTGCCGTAGATCTGGTAGGTGTCCGTCGAGCCCGCGCCCGAGAGCGGCCAGTGGCCCACCAGGACGTTCGGCCTGGAGTCGACGCCCGTCGCCGCGCCGGTCTCCTTGCTGAAGACGTTGTGCCGGATGATCGTCGTCCCGCTGGTCGGGATGCCCATGCTGGTCGCCCGGCCGACCTGATGCTTGATCTGCAGGTTGTAGAGCATGCTGCTGTGCACCACATTGTGCTCGATCAGGCTGTTCACGAACTCGGCCGTGCCGTCCGGCTTGCCGAAGTACATGCCCACGCCGGCCCGCTCGATGAAGTTCTTGCGGATCACGAAGTTCCACGCCCGGCCCTTGGTGCTGATCGCGTTGCGGCCGGAGATCTGCGCGTAGTTTTTGAAGTGGATGTTCTCCAGCGTGATGTGGTGGGCATAGGTCGAGGTAGCCTCCACCTTGGCGCCGTCTCCCGCGAGACCCAGGCCGTCCAGCTTGAGGTTGCGGAACACCAGGTAGCTGACGTTGACCAGGCTGATCGTGTTGAAGGTGTTGCTGCCGTTGAAGAGCGCGGGCGAGCCGGTCGCCGGGCCTTCGATCACGATGCACTTGCCGGGCTGGCCGTTCTTGTTCCCGATGCGGAGCTGCTGGGTGTAGGTGCCGGGAGCCAGAAGGAGCCGGTCGCCGGGCTGCAGGGTGGTCAGCAGGTTCTTGTAGGTGGACGGATTGGCCTGGATCGTCCGCAGGGGAGCGATACCGTTGCAACCGCCGATGGTCTGATCGAGGGTCTGTGCGTGGAGGCCGGAGGCCAGGAAAAGGGCGGTTGCAAACGTATAAAGCAGGGCTCGTCTCATGAAGTTACATCTCCAAGTTGTGGGCGAACCAGACACCCCAAAAACTATCGATGGGTGCGCATTATTCCACTGCTTGGGAGGATTGCAACCCAAAACGGGTAGGAAAGAAAAAGAGGGGGGCTCCACCCCGGAGCACCCTTGCAAAAAAGTTGAGTCTGCCCTGCGGCTGCGCGTCTAGCGTCCGCGGATCGGCGCTTCTCTACGATTGCGATAGAAGCTGTCTTCGTCGTAGAGGTCGTGGGCGTAGAGGTCCTGCCCCTCGGAGGGGGTGAAGGAGGGGTCGAACCAGCGCCGCAGCCCCTGCTCGTAGTCGGGGCTGACCTCGCCGGGCACGTAGGCGGGCAGGTTGACCGCGTCCTCGGCCCGCTGGCTGTCGAGGATCACCTTGTCATGCTCGGGGTCGAGCCGGGCCTGCCCGACCGGAAAGACCACGTGGCGCTCGCCGGGGTGGTGCAGCTCGTCCAAGTGGAGGTGGGCCGTCAGCCGGTTCTCCGTGTCGGAGATCGACTCTCGGACCAGGTGCTCGGTCATGGTGGTGGCGCCCGGGCTCGGCTCGATCTCGGCGGCCGGAACGGTGGCGTGGCCGATCACGCCGCTCTCGGTGCCGCTCATGGGATCGAGCTCGGGGGCAGTCTCCGCGTCCAAGCGGGCATCCAGGCGGCGCTCGCCGCCCGTGCCCTCGGCAGGGAGCCCGGTGGGCGTGCCTTGAAGATAGAGGCCGGGGTCGAGCTGGATGTCCAGGTAGCGGACCTTGCCCGCGACCGTATCCACCAGCAGATCGTTCACGGTGCCGATCCGGAGCCCATCCCCGCCAGCGACCTCCCAGCCGCGGACATCCGGATCGCCGTCGGCGACTTTATAGCCGCGCAGGTTCCTGAGCGCCGCGACCCGCGAGCGCGCGGCGGTCCCTTCGGTGTCACTGTCGTGCTGCATGAGTCCCCCTCCTTCCTTCCAACCCCTTGTGTTTGCAAGGGGCGGGCCGGAAGGAGGGGGCGGGTTCAGAGGGCGTAGGGGACCACCACGAAGCGGTGGCGGTCGGGAGGGAAGTCCCGGGTGTTGCGGGTAGCCAGGGTGAGCCCGTGGTACTGGGCCAGGGCGGCCTGAAAAGCGTCGGGCATCTTCCAGCGCTGCTCGCGGCGCAGGCGCGCCGCGAGGTCGGCCACCGGCAGGTCGATCCCCAAGGTGGGAAAGCGATCCAGAAGGCTGCCGGCCGTCCCCGCGTCCTCGGGGTCGAACCCGGTCAGCACCTCGGCGCGGGTGATCACGGAGAGCGCCGCCTCGCCGGCGACCGAGGCCAGGTACCGCGTGGCCTCGGACCGGCCGTTGAAGTGGTCGATGAGGATCACCGAGTCGAGCAGCAGCTTCAGCGGTCCTCCTCCTCCCACTCGCCACGGAGCCGGAGCTGAGCTTCCAGCCCGTCGCCGCCCTTCCAGAGACCGGAGGTCCGCTGCAGCAGCTCCTCCATGGATGGCTCCCCCGCCTCCCGCTCGCACTGCTCCCGGTAACGTCGCACTGCGGTCCGCACCACCTGTGCCATGGTCGCTCCCTCCTCTTTCGCTCTTCGGTCGAGCCATCGTTTGTCCTCGTCTTCCAGACTGATCAGGGTTCGGATCATCGAGGCTCTCCGATATCGTTCGGCAAGAATGATATCACGGAGATCCCCGCGTTTCAACTATCCTGTCTAGAGACGGAAAACGGGATCAAAATGTCATTTGCGCCCCGTTGCGCCGGATCTGGAGCACCTGGACGTCGGGATCTACGACCAGCCGCTCCGGGTCGAAGGGACAGAGAATGGTGACGGTCTTCGACTTCCCGGCGCCGAGGGTGACGGTGGCGCGGGCGTCGCGGTAGTCCGGCTTTGGCTTGTTGTCCTCGCCGAAGCGCTCGCCGCGGACCGCCGCCACGGCGACCGGCATGCGGCCGGTGCCGGCGTTCTTGAGCTGGACGGTGACCTTCCACTGCCGTCCGCTCTTCTCCTTGCGGGCGCCGGTCAGCTCGTACTCGGGCAGGACCACCTCGTGGAACCACTGCTTCGCGAAGACGTCGAAGGCGGCGGGATCGGGCGCAAAAGGGCGCATCGTGGCGAGGAAGTCCTGGAGCACGGGGTGGTCCGGCTTGTTCGCCCAATCGCGCATGAACTGCCGGATTCCGGCGAGCGCCCGGTCCCTTCCCATGTGCCGGTGGAGCATCCAGAAGACCCAGCCTCCCTTGTCGTAGGTGACGGTGTTGTCCCCCTCCCGGGTGCCGTCGATCCAGACCAGGGGGCGCTCGGCGTCGGCCCGCCGCCGCTCGCTGTAGCTCTCCTCGAGCCGCTTCGCGGTTTCCATGCGGGCACGGGGGCCCTTGACCTGCTCCATGAGCAGCAGGGTCGAGAAGTGGGACGTCCCCTCGGAGAGGATGTTCCCGCCGGGGCCCTTGCCGGGGGTGAGCAGGTTGCCCCACCACTGGTGCGCGGTCTCATGGGCGGTGACCAGGAAGACCGCATCGGTCTTGACGTCGCTCTTGGTGAGGAAGCCGATCCCCTCCGAGAAGGTGATGTTGGTCGGGAAGCCCTGGGCGTAGCCCGCCAGGTCAGGGAACTCCGACAGCTTCAGCTCGCGCCAGGGGAAGGGATGGAACCACTCCGAGTACCAGCGCCGCGAGGCGTCGAAGGCGGCGCTCATCTCGGCGATGTTGTACTCGTGCTCGGGATGGTAGTAGATGACTGTGCCCTTGCCCCGCTTTTCCTTCCAGCGGCCGCCCACCACGTTGAAGAAGCGCACCGGGTGGTCGCTTTCCCAGACCGAGGTGCGCAGGCCGTCCTTCGCCGTATCGCTCACCCGTGTCCCGACCGAGTTCCAGGTGTAGTCGGCCGGGCCGGTGATGCTCACGCGGGTGCGGAAGGCGCGGTTGAGGCCGAAGAGCGAGTCGGTCTGCCCCTTGAAGTAGTCGTCGGGGTAGACGCGGGGCTCGTAATCGTTCTCCCCCTCCTTGATTCCCTGGTCCTCGTCGTAGCCCACGAGGGGCACGAAGGTCGGCTGGAAGCTGGTCAGCACCACGCCCGAGGGGAGGATGAACTCGGGCAGGCCGCCGCCGTTTTTCGTGATGCCGTCGGGGAACTGCCCGTCCATCTCGAAGCCGACGCGCACGCGGCCGCCCGGCGCGAGGGGAGTCTTGAAGACGAAGAGGCCCGAGCGGTCCTCCGGCTCGTAGGGCTTGCCCTGCAGCGTCCACTTGAGGTTCTTCCAGTGCATCCCGCCGGTCAGGGCGAAGCGGGAGAGGGGAGCGTCCCGGTCGTTGACCATCTCGTAGGTGCCGCGGCTGTGGAAGCCGTGGCGCTCGGGCTCGATCTTCAGATCCAGGTCCACGGCGGCGATGGAAGGTTGCGGGGCATCCTTCCAGGTGGCCAGGTTCTGCTTCCAGTAGTCCCGGGCCTTCTTCTCCCGCGTGCCGCCCTGGAAGCCGTCGAGCACGGCGAGCCCGAGGGCGATCCCCAGCACCAGGGGGGCGGCGGCGAAGGGCGCCAGCCGCAGCAGGCTCCAGGCCGCCTGGGAGCCCTGGAGGCGATGGAGCGTGTTGATCGGGTCGGATTGCCGGCGGTCGAAGGCGCGCACCGCCACGGCGATGAAGAAGACGGCCAAGGCCAGGGCGAAGGTCCGGTTGAGCACCACGGCCTTGCGGTCGAGCTCGAGGACGCCCATGTCGGTCCAGCGCACCGTTCCCCAGGCCATCCAGTTGCCCAGCCAGTTCATGCCGCCGGTGATCAGGCGGTAGAAGGTGAAGGCCAGGATTCCCAGGGCCACGCCATAGGTTGCGAGGCGCTGCCCGGTGACCGCCTGGACGCAGGTGATGAACGAGGTCCAGAGCAGCAAGGTCGGCAGGAGCAGCACCCCCCAGATCAGGAGGAACGGTCCGGGGCTCGGCGCGACATTGCCCTGGACCAGCAGGACGATCGCGCAGCCGAGGTAGGCCGCGATGGTCACGACCACGCCCACCAGGCTGTTCGCCAGCGCCTTGCCGAACAGGATCGACGCGGTCGGGATCGGTGCCGAGTACGACAGCGAGGCGAGGCCGGTGGAGCGCTCCCGCTCCAGCGACTCGGCCGTGTAGAACATCAGGAGCAGGCAGAGCGTTATGTTGAGGGGATTCAGGCTGTCCACGGCGAGCTGGCCCGGGGTGAGCAGGAGCCTCGTCTGGAACGCTCCGAAGGCGAACGTCGCGTTGCCGATCGTCTCCAGCAGGATGAGCACGCCGAAGAGATAGATGGCCGGCGTGAAGAAGAGGTTGCGCGCCTCGGTGCGGGCCACCCGCAGGAGCCCGCCCAGGAACCCGGTGGGCCGGATGCGCATCTCCAGGGCGGCGAGCGGGCGCGGAACGGCCACGAAGTTGGAAGGCTCCTGGCCGGGGAGCTGGCGCCTCTGCCGCAGGCGCTTGGGCTCCTTCACCTTGCCGCGCACGGTCGCCCCCAGATGCCTCTGGGCCAGCACCACCCCGAGCAGGCCGAGGCCGAGGAAGGCCACGCGGGAGATCACGAACGGCAGGTCGAGCCCGATGCGGGTCTCGTTGTAGAAGCGGGCGCCGCGGTCGAGCTTGAGCCAGGTCTCGTTGAGCCAGCGGAAGCCGCCGGGATCGATCAGCATGAGCGCCCGGTTGATCCGCGGGTCGAGCCAGGTGGGGCTCCATTCCCAGAGGAAGAAGCCGCAGAACAGGAACACCGCCACCGGAAAGAGGAACACGCTCATGGGGCGGCGCCAGCGCTCTCCCAGGTAGAAGGAGATCCCGGCGAAGAAGACCAGGGCCGGCAGCGCGAAGACCACGGCCGGCCGCAGGTAGTTCATGAGGTCGAACGGCCCGCGGATCTCCGCCGCCTCCGGATTCGGCACCACGTGGTTGAAAAAGACCGTGAAAAGGATGTGCAGGCCGAGCGCCGCGAGGAAGGCGGTAAGGATGGCGAGGAACTTCCCCCAGACGTACTCGCCCGGCCGCAGCGGCGTGGCGTGCAGCATCTCCCCCATGCGGAACTCGTCGTCCCGGATCACCGCCAGGCCCGTGGCGATCGAAAGGAAGAAAGAGTAGATCAGGGTCACCAGCGCCAGCAGGATGAAGGCGAAGCTGAACTCCGACGTCAGCCAGGCCTTCGTCCCTCCGACCGTCGAGTCGCCCGAGGCGATCTGGACGTCGCCGGTCGACATCCCCCAGCTCATCAGGAGGACGAGGAAGACCAGGAACCAGAAGAGCGGGCGGCGCAGGGTGTGCGCGAGCTCGTGAACGAAGACGATGCGGGAGCGGGAAGTCATACGGTCAACCGGTGACAGCCTGGAGCGGCGCCTCTTCCCGGGGGGAGAGCGTCTGGTCCTGCATCAGCAGGAGGTAGGCATCCTCCAGGGTGGCGGGGACCGGCTCGAACCCGGCCGGCGCCTGGCCGGCGGGCTCGTAGAT
>Ga0190265_10001097_pt1 | contig 17632 bp, 21 predicted proteins | sample Popmic124T_FD_133135 | JGI IMG/M metagenome (GOLD analysis project Ga0190265, IMG submission 133135) | Populus adjacent soil microbial communities from riparian zone of Indian Creek, Utah, USA - 124 T | ecosystem: Environmental > Terrestrial > Soil > Riparian zone | place: USA: Utah | collected...
CCCGTGATTCCTATCTTTCTCGTCTGGCATCATGGCCTGAACATGGGCATAGAGTTCCAAGACGAAACTCTGATCGAGATCCAGACCAAGCAGAGTCCGGCCGATCTTGCCGAGATCCGCAGCAAGGTCGGTCGTCTTGGTCTCGGCGAGGTGCAGATCCAGGAATTCGGTGCACCGAACGCGGTACTCATTCGCATCGCCTCTCAGCCGACCGAGCAGGAGCAGCAGCAATCCATCGCTAAAGTGAAGGAAGCGCTCGGCGAGGAGGTGGAGTACCGCCGTGTGGAAATTGTCGGGCCGACCATCTCCGGTGAGTTGATTGCCGGGGGCACACTTGCAGTGGTCGTGGCCATGATCGGAATCCTGATCTATGTGTGGTTCCGCTTCGAGTGGCAGTTCGGCGTGGCGGCTATCGCCTCGCTGGTGCACGACATTACGGCCACGATCGGCCTCTATGCCATCCTCCAACTCGAGTTCAATGTGTCGAGCATCGCCGCCATCCTTACCATCATCGGCTATTCGTTGAACGACAAGGTGGTGATCTTCGATCGCGTGCGTGAGAATTTGCGTAAGTACAAACGCATGCCGCTGGTCGAGCTGCTCGATCTGTCCATCAATGAGACGCTGTCGCGGTCGGTGCTGACCCACGTCACGACTTTTCTTGCCATGCTGCCCTTTTTGTTTTTTGGGGGAGAGGCCATTTACGGCTTTGCGCTCGCCATGATCTTCGGCATCGTCATCACCACCTATTCCTCGATCTTCGTGGCGTCGCCGATGCAGCTGATCCTTGGCGTGAAGCGTGATGCTTTCAGCGTGGCGCCGGCGCCTGCCAAGGGCAGGGGAGAGGCTGCGGCGCGCGCCTGAACGGAAAGGCCAGGGCCTTGCATGAGGCCGAGCGAGGCAACACCGTACGGCGCATCGCCCGCGCTGGCGATCCCGACCGTAGCCTCGCTGCCCTGTTCGAGCCGCCCGGCACACGCGCCGGCCTCTTCGCTCTCTATGCCTTCAATGTGGAGCTGGCCCGCATCGCCGAGCAGGTGAGCGAGCCCAGCCTCGGTCTCATAAAGCTGCAATGGTGGCGCGAGGCGATCGAGCGCGCCGGGAAGGGCGAGGCTACCGGGAACCCCGTCGCCGACGCTTTCGGCGAAACGCTTCGCCGCCGCGCGCTTTCGCCCACGCGCATAGAGACGCTCATCGGGGCGCGCCATTTCGATATCGCCGAGAGGATCATGCCGGATTGGCAAGCGCTCGAAGCCTATCTGCGCGACACCGCTGGAACCCTGTTCGCCTTGACGGGAGAGATCGTCGGCGCGCGGGGGCCGGCCCTTGAGCCGGCCTGTGAGGCCGCGGGACAGGCTTTTGGCCTTACCGGATTGATGCGGGCATTGCCGGTGCATGCCGCCAAGGGCCGCGTCTATCTCCCCGCCGACATGCTCCGCCGCCACGGCACGTCGCCAGAGCGCATCCTTGCCGGCGAGACGGGCGATGGTCTCAAGCACGTGCTGGGAGAACTACGCCAGAAGGCGCAACATGCCCTGGATGAGGCCATGCGGCATCTAACCGAGCTCGACACGCCAACTCGCATGGCCTTCCGGCCTCTTAGCCTGGTCGAGCCCTATCTTGTATCGCTTTCCAAAAGCGGACGTGATCCGCTGCATCAAATCGCCGAGATCAATCCGCTTACTCGCCTGTGGCGCATGGCGCGCTGGTCGTAGTGCGGCGCTATTCGGCCGCCATCGAGACCGGGCCGGTCAGCCAGCGGTCGAGATCGGCGAGCGCGCGGGCGCTGAGCGCGCGTTTACGCTCGAAGGTCTTGCTGCTTCGAGCGCCTTTGCGTTTCTTGGCCCGCGGGGTGGCGATCGGCGGGAACAGGCCGAAATTGATGTTCATCGGCTGGAAGCTGCGCGCCCCGCCTTCGCCGTCGACATGCAAGTGCCCGCCGGTGATGTGATGTAGCAAGGCCCCCAAGGCAGTGGTGCGCGGTGGCGGCGACAGCGCGAGCCCCAACCGTTCCGCCGCGGCGAAGCCGCCCGCGATGAGCCCGATCGCCGCCGACTCGACATAGCCTTCCACGCCGGTGATCTGTCCGGCGAAGCGCAAACGCGGCGCGGCCTTAAGGCGAAGGTGAACGTCGAGCAGCTTCGGACTGTTCAAGAAGGTGTTGCGATGAAGCCCGCCAAGCCGCGCGAAGTCGGCCTGCTCGAGTCCCGGGATGGTGCGGAAGACGCGCACCTGCTCGGCATGCTTGAGCTTGGTCTGGAAGCCGACCATGTTCCACAGCGTGCCGAGCGCGTTGTCCTGACGAAGTTGGACTACCGCGTAGGGTTTCTCGCCGGGCCGGTGGGGATTGGTGAGGCCGACGGGCTTCATCGGGCCGTAGCGGAGCGTCTCGCGACCCCGCTCGGCCATCACCTCGATGGGGAGGCATCCCTCGAAATAGGGCGTGTCTGCTTCGAAGTGCTTGAAAGCGGTCTTTTCCGCGGCGAGGAGCGTGTCGATAAATGTCTCGTATTGCTCCTTGTCGAGCGGGCAGTTGATGTAATCGGCGCCGTCGCCGCTAGGTCCAGCTTTGTCGTAGCGGGACTGGCACCAGCAAATATTCATGTCCAGCGAGTCCAGATAAACGATCGGCGCGATGGCGTCGAAGAAGGCAAGTTCGGCTTCGCCGGTGAGGTTTTGGAGCGCGAGCGCGAGCGCGGGCGAGGTGAGGGGACCCGTCGCCACGATGACGTTGTCCCAGTAAGGGGGCGGCAGGCCGCTCACCTCATCGCGGACGATCGTGATCAAGCGATGGTTCTCGAGTTGTTGGGTGACTTCGACGGCGAATTTATCGCGGTCGACGGCCAAAGCGCCGCCGGCGGGTAGGCTATGCCGGTCGGCGGCGTGCATGATCAACGAGCCGGCCCGGCGCATCTCCTCATGCAGGAGGCCTACCGCGTTGGTCTCCCATTCGTCGGAGCGGAAGGAATTGGAGCAGACGAGCTCGGCGAACGCCCCGGTCTGATGGGCTTCGGTCAGGCGTTTCGGGCGCATTTCATGGAGCACGACAGGAACGCCGGCTTGGGCGATCTGCCATGCTGCCTCGCTCCCGGCGAGGCCACCCCCAATCACATGAACGTTCGCCACCATGACGGTTACTAGGCCCGCAATAAACAGGTGTCTCAAGCTGGTAGCAGAAACTTTGAACCAACGCGTTACCAGAGAATACCTGGCTATAGATTGGGCAAAACCCTGAATCTCTGTTCAGGTTTTGGGCATTTTCAACTATGCTTCGCGATCGGAAGCCGAATCGTTCTTGCGAAAAGATAGGCTTCTGCTCATCGAGCCGGTGGACCGCCGGCACTAACGGCGCATCCGCCTGCTCTCGCAATAAGGGGGGTGAGATGTCCTTGAATACTGCACTTGCGATCAGTCTTGGCGTGCTTGGCGCCATCGCCACATGGCTCTTTCTTGGGCCGCTCGGCGGGGCACTGGCCATTTGGGCTGCCTTCATCGCCTGGGGATGCTTCTTCCATTCGGGCGGCAAGGAGGGAGGCCTGCAATCGACGATTCTCGGCACGGCCGCCGGAGCCGTCATCGCCGGGATTACGCTTTGGTTCGCGCTAAAAAGCGGTCTTGGCGACAGGCTCGGTGTGCCGGTCTGGGCCGCGATCTGCGTGGGCATTGGCGTGGCGGCGATGGTGCTGCTCGCCAATATTTCGGTCTTCAGCAATATCCCGGCGCAGGTCTATGGTTTCGCCGCCACCGTGGCGCTGACCTTGCTCACGAACAGCGCCGATAAATTAACCGAGGCTTCCCTGGCCAATCCGGAGATCGCCATCATCCTGTCGATGATCATCGGCGCCGTGTTCGGCTATGTGTCGGAGAAGGTCGCCGGGCTGCTGGCCGGAGAGAGCCGCGCTCACGCCAAGGCCTGAGCCGCGACGCCACTGATTGTTACCCGCGGGGCGATCGGCCCCGCGGCCCTGCATGATCAGGTAACGGCTTGACCGCCGGATGATGGCGCTTACCCTCTTGCCCGCGTTTGCCCACGCAGACGTGGGCTCATTCTTTCCCCCCTTTGGCTATTTCGCCGGCTCGCGGCCGAAAAGCTTGCGCAGCTCGTCCTTGGCCTGTTCCAGCCGGTCGCGGTCGGTTCCAGACAGGCTCTTGCCGGCGCGGTTGATATAGAAGGCCAGCATCGACATCGCCGAGCGATAGGGGTCCGATTTGCGCTTCGTGCTCGCCTCCGCCGAGCGCTTGAGCGATGCCGCGATCTTCGTCGGATCCTCGAGCGTGAACACGCCCTTCTCGAGGCGGAGTGCGGTGGAATGCTCGGTCACGTCTTTCGACCAGCGCTTTCCTGGTTTCCCAGCCTTTGCCGCCATCGAGTAGCATCCTTGTCGCACTGAGCATCTATCATGCCGCTGGAGCGCGGCCCGTGGTAAAAGCTACTGGAATTTGGGTTGGCGGCAACCAGTAGAAGGAGAGGCATATGAGTTCGACATCGCCTGGCAAGGTTTCGGTCGTTGCATCAGACAAGCTCAAGCGCACCGAGGTCTGGGGAGAAACCGATCCGGCCGTGCATTGGGCCGGCGCCTTCGCTGTCTATGGCGGGAGCGGAGCCACGGCCTCCTCGACCATCGTCTATGAGATCGAGCCCGGCAAGCGGCTCGGCTGGCACACCGACGCCACCGAGGAGACGCAATATATCATCGCCGGGACCGGCAAGCTTTACCTGGAGGACGGCACGACGCATGAGGTGGGACCGGGCAGCGTGTTCGTGCTGCCGACGCCCATGCGCCACGATCTGGAGAACACCGGCAAGGAGACGCTGCGCGCGGTGGCCTTCTTCTCCGCGGCGATGTTCACGCAGGATTTCGACCAGGTGATGCTGCCGCCGAAGAGCCACATCCTCGGCACACCGAACCGCGAAGGCTGAACCTTACCGCCTGAGCATCACGTTGGCGCCACACGGCGATCTAGGTAGGGGGCCTGACGCGAACGGGAGGTACATCATGTCCAGCCTGATCCTTTATCACGCCGCGCCATCGCGCTCGTCGATCGTCCGCTGGATGCTCGAGGAAGTCGGCGAGCCCTATGACCTACACGTGCTCAATCTGATGAACGGCGAGCAGAAGGCGCCCGATTACCTCGCGGTCAACCCGATGGGCAAAGTGCCCGCGCTCAAGCATGGCGATACAGTCATCACCGAAGCGGCGGCCATTTGCACCTATCTCGCCGATGCATTTCCGAAAGCCGGGCTCGGTGTGCCGATCGGCGATCCAAGCCGTGGGGTCTATCTGAAATGGCTGTTCTATGCTCCGAGCTGCATCGAGCCCGCAGTCACCGACCGCGCCTTTCCGCGCAAGGAAGAACCGCGGCGCGGCATGCTCGGCTATGGCGATTTCGACACGGTGATGGATGTGGTGGCGAAGGCCGTCGAGCCGGGGCCTTATCTCATGGGGGAGCAATTCACCGCCGCCGATGTGATTGTCGGCTCGCAGCTGCGTTGGGGGATGATGTTCGACCTGTTGCCGAAACGGCCGGAATTCGTGGCCTATGTTATGCGACTAGAGCAGCGGCCCGCGCTGCAACGCGCTGTCGCCAAGGACCAGGAGCTAGCGGCGGCAGTCTCGCGCTGATCCACACTATCGCCGCTTGCGGACGTGAATGTTGACGTCGAGATCCACGTCCTCGACGCAGGTCTGCGTGGTACGGTGCCGGCTGCCTTCACGCCACGGCCCGTCGCGCAAGGCGGCGTCCTCGACCTGCGCGAGATCGAGACATTTCCAATTGCCGCCGGGCGGCAGGGGCGAGCTGCTCTCACCGCCGAATTGAAAGGCAAGGACGCGTTCCTTGCCGCCCGTGTGGCCGATGATGAGCGCACAAAGCTCGCGGTGATAGCCCTGATAGACGCAAACGACCTGCTTCTCGCCGAGGATCGCCTCGCGAAACAGCTCATAAGTCGCGCTCGGCATAGGCAGCTCATCCGATAAGACGGTCGTAATCGGCATGGGGGCCAATCCAGAACCAGACGAATCCTTCATCGACCGCAACGGCGAGAGCCCGGTAGTTCAAACCGATCCGAGCCGACCAGTAGCGGCCGATCCTTTTAAAATGCAAAGATGGATGTTGAGGGTTCTCCCTCAGCAGCGCGAAACTCTTATCGGCGCGAGCGCGGACTGTTTCGGGCAAGCTCTCATACGCCTCCCAAAATCTTGGGCTGGCGAAATGCTTCATAGTTCGCGCGTAAGGCCCTCACGGTGGGCGCGAATGGCCTCTTCAGCAAACTTGTCAAGCTTGCCAGCCTTGGCATCACGCTCAATGCGCTCGTCGAAGAGCTGCGCATCGTACGCTTCAAACCAGGTGCGAAACTTGGCGAGCTGCTCAGGCGTCAGCTTCGCGACCGCTTTCTTGATGTTTTCCACCGTGGTCATAGCGCAGGCTTAGCACATTTTTTTTGTCCTGTCCGTCAAGGCGAGAACGCACAAAAAATTGCGCACGACCCTAAGGACCGTGCGCAATGCGTAAGTCTATCCGCAGACAAGCGTCGACTACGGGCAGACCATCTTCCAACGGCCAAAAACGCCTTGCTTCCAGAAACAGCTGGGTCGGATTGGCGGACCCCAGGCCACGGCGTAATCCGGCTCGTTGACATCGTAGTTGACCCAGACGCATTGGTTCGCGCTGCACAGCCATTCGGCCTTGGCCGGCTGACCGGTAAAGAAAAGCGCGGCCGCCATGAGCAGCGTACCCGCCAAAATCGTTCTGATCACGCTTGAACCCTCCCACATAAACGTTGGCAAGGCGCGATTTAGCCCGGGGTCAGGCTCAAAGTCCAGTGGCTGTACCGGTGCGTTAAGGTCGCAACGGCGGGCCGAATCGCGAGGAAACGGGGATAAGTCCCCTTCCCCGGGGAGAACCCCAGTGATGACTCGTGCTATAGGAGCGGTGGTCATTCAGCTCAAAGGGGGGAAACCATGCTGGAAGCGCTACTCATCGCATTGATCGTCGGAGGCATCGCGGGCTGGCTCGCCGGCCTCGTTGTACAGGGAACCGGCTTCGGCCTGGTCGGCGATATCGTCATCGGCATCCTAGGGGCTCTGATAGCGGCCTTCCTGTTTCCCGCCCTCGGCATTGCGCTTACGCTCGGTGGCGGCCTGATTGGCGCGATTCTTCTCGCTTTCCTCGGGGCGGTCATCCTGCTTCTCGTCGTGAAGGTGTTCAAGCAGATCACCGCCTAGAGCAGGCCCTCGCTTCAGCGCCTTGTCACGCGCATCGCGGTTAGTCTCAAAGGATTAGCCGCGTACCGTTTCGCTCGCACAAACCCGTAAGCCGGGACGTCCTCTATCTGCTTACCCGGAAGTAACCGCTCGTCATTCCACGGGAGAGCGGTCTTGAAAGCGGGTTTTGGCCGCCATATCTCTATGGGTGGCTCGGTAAACCCGATTCAGAGGGAGATCAGCCTTGAAGTGGCTCCTATTCGCATTGCTGCCGGTCGCGCTCGCAGGCTGTACCGTGGGGCACATAAATCTTCCGATGACGCTCGGTCCGAGCGACACCGCCAAGGCCACATGCCTGACCTATGATGGCGCGCCAGCCTATGACGATTGCCAGTCGCCGTCGGCCGTTTCCATCCCGCCAAGCACGAATTAGCCAGCGGTCGGAGAACCTGGGACCGAGGATGCGGCGGCTTGCTCTCCTGGCGACTCTGATCTTGGCCGCGTGTCTGGGCGCGGCGCACGCGCAGTCGCCGAATGGCGTCCGGACTCTCGATCCGCTAGGCACGATTCAGTCGAAAGGCACCTGGAGCCTCGGCGTCAGGGCCGGTGACTTCATCTTCCTCGCCGGACTGCAAGGCGTCGATCCGGCGACCCATAAGCTGGTGGAAGACCCGGAAGCCCGCATCCGCCAAGCCTTCCAGAATATCAAACAGATCGCCGCATCAGAAGGCGCGAGCCTTAAAGATTGCGTGCGGCTCACGGTTTATGTCAGCGACCTGGCGCGCTACGGGCCCATGATCGAGAAGGCGCAAGCCGAATTGTGGGGCGGGCCGCCTTACCCGCCGCGCACCATGATCGAGGTGAAGCGCCTGTTCGACGACGATATCGTCGAGATAGAGAGCACGTTCTATGCGCCGGTGAAGCAGTAAGCGTGCCTCAGCCGCCACCGCGCCGCGGGGCAGATAGATCTACCGCCACTTGGCTTCCGTCACACCGCGTCCTTGGCCGCCTTCACGGGACGAGCCTTCAGAACCTTGCGGGCCGGCTTAGCCTTGAAGGTGGTCGGCTCCTTGGTGAAGGGGTTGACGCCCTTGCGCTCCGGAGTGGCCGGCTTCTTGATCACGACGAACTTGGCGAAGCCCGGCAGTACAAATGCGCCGGCCTTCTTCAGCTCCTTATGACCGACGTCCATCAGCTTCTCGAGGACGGACTTCACGTCCTTCTTCGCCAGCGAGGTCTCTTCGGCGATCTTCTGAATAAGCTCGGATTTCGACATCATGCGTTCATCCCCTCTGAGAAAGAGAGCCCTCGGCCGCCTAGCGGGCCTTGGCTGCATCTCCACCGACCATCACGCATGCCCGATTCGGCCGGAATTGTCTGCAAATAAGCCTAATCCGCAATGGATATCTCGCGTTCCGGGGAGGCCGCCGGGGCGGGATCAGGCAGCTTCCGCGCCCCTCAAGTGCCCAATAGCGAAGCGGTAGCACATCAAAAAAAGACCGCTAGCCCTTGCCGAGAAGCGCCGTGCGCTGCTTGAGCAGCGCCTCGAGCTTCGCCTCCTGATCGGCGATGCGGGCGGCGTTGCGCTCCTCGTCGGCCGCGCCGGAGAAGGCGGCGGCCTGCTCCTGAAGCTGGCGCAGATTGTCCTCGACGATCTGGATGGCCCGTTCGATTTCCGCGAGTGCCTGGTCGGTCATGGAGCTACTTCCTTCGCGTGAGCGCGGCGCGGAACGCGGTGGCGTAGCCAGCCTCGATATAAACGACCTCGAGCGTGTCGGAAGACGTAAGGCGCCCGAGATGGATGCCGTCGTCGCCCACCTCGGCGAAATAGATGCTCTTGCCGTCGAAATCGACCACGCCGACAAGGGGCTCCGTGGCACTTTGCACATCGACGCCCGCGACATTGCCCTCGGTGCCCGGGGTCTCCCAGGACTTTTCCCCCTTGAGCAGCGGGCCGTCCTGTTCGAGCACGCGCAGCGTGAGCGTGCCTTCGCTGACGCCGTGCGCTCGGATCACCTTGAAAGGGCCGGTCCATGTGCCGGCGAGATCGGGGACCGGCGCGGTCTGCGAGACCGGCGCGGCGTCCTCCGCCAAAGCCTGGCCGTGACCGAGTATGAGGCCCATTGCAAGGGCGAACAGAGCAAGCACGCTTTTCATCTTCATCTCCTTCACGACGATGCAACGTAGTGTACCTGCGGGGAGAAGTTTTGTCCGCGAGCTTTGTCCGCTATGTTCCGAATCGGAACGAGTGGCTACACCGCCCAGGACAGCTCGATGTGAGAAGCAGGACAACGCAACGATGAGGACTCCCATGAATGGCTATCGGATGTGCGCCTTGGCTCTATCGGCCGCCGCTTTCGCAATCCTTTGTTCCACGCCGCCCGCGAATGCGGCCTCATTCGACGGTAGCTGGAACATGTTCATGGTGACGACCAACGGCCATTGCGGGACGATCAAGGTCGGCCTCGCCATCAGCGGCGGCAAAATCGCCTCGACGAGCGGAAAATTCGTGATGCGTCCGATCCACATTGCCGGCCTCGTGTCCGGCTCCGGCCAGGCCCGAATGAATGGCGTGGCCGGCCCGCGCAAGGCCGAAGGGATCGGACGGTTCACGCGGGCTAAAGGCTACGGGAAGTGGAATGGGACCGGACCCTCCGGTGTCTGCTCGGGCGTCTGGAGCGCCGTCCGCTCAGGCCCTCAAGTCGCGAAGCGGTAGCGCCTCGGAAGAGCGCAGCGTCGGGGTTGCCGCCTGCGCAGCCGCCTTCAGGGCCTGGGCCCACGATCACCCCCTCACTCCGGCGCGGCGATGAGGGCCTTGAGCGAGGCGCGCGCCTCTTTGGTCAGGGCCTGCCCGCCTTTGCAGGATTTGTCGAGCAGCGCGCGCGCGAATGCCTTGGCGTAGCCGTCCTGCAAACGCTCCGGCTCGATCTCTATGGCGCGCATGGCCATGCGATTGGCTATGGTGCCCTCGCTGTCGTTACAGGCCAAGGCGGCATGGAAGCTAGCGAGAACGCGGGGCGAGGGGTCTTTCGCCGTGCCGGTGAACACCGTCCAGTCGTTGGCATCGTCCCAATTTGGCGGCTCGTCGCGCAGAATGCCATCGAGGCGGGACAACACCACCGAAAGCAGAGCGGGATCGGTGATGCCGGCGCTGAGGGTCTGCTTCAATTGCACCTTGGCTTCGGGCGTCAGCGGCGTCATGCCGAGTTCTCCAAGCCCCAAGGGCCCAGGCGATTGCTCGGCAAGGTCGGGCGGGTATTTGGCGAGCCAGATCGCCGCCGCGGTCAACTCGGCGCCCTGCAGCTTGGCGCCGGTCAGATTGGCGCCCTGAAGCTGCGCCTCCTTAAGATCGGCGCCTTGCAAATTCGCGCCGGTGAGGTCGGCGCCTTGCAGCTTAGCCCCCCGCAAATCGGCGCCTCGCAGATTGGCGTAGTTCAGTTCGGCGCCTTGCAGGTTCGCTCCGCTCAGATCGGCGCCTTGCAGCTGCGCCGAATGCAGCTGCGCACCCTGAAGCTGGGCCTCTTTCAGGAACGCGCCCTGAAGCTGCGCGTCCTTGAGCTTGCCCTTGGCCAGCGACTTCCACATTTGCGTGGCGCGTAGATCGGCCCAGGTCAGATCGGCGCGGTGAAGATCGGAGCGGTTGAGCAGGGCAAAGCGGAAATTGCGCTCGCGCAACACCGCGCTCGCCTCGCCGCCCGTGCCGAGATCGGCGTCCTCGACAATGAGAACGCGATAGGCCAGCAGCCAGCGTCGCCACCACGTCCTGTTGTCGCCGTTCGTCACGTTGTCGTAGATGACGCGGCGCACGATGGGGTTCAGGAGCTTCGCCTCTTCCTGTGCGCCCACGCCCACGCTTGCCGGCGCGACGAACCCCAGACGCCGGTCGATCCATTCGTTCGGCACCGTGGCGATCAGCCAGCTGAAGAAGAGGACAAGCGGCAGAAGGATCAGCACCAGGATCACCTGCGTGCCGGACGCCTCCCAGGCCTCGGCTTGCGGCCCGTATTTGATGTTCCAGCGGCGCGGCGCCGCGCGCTTGTTCTGCATCAGCGGCGTCAGCAGGATCAGCATCACGAAGCCGAGGATCACGGCGATCCTGTGCCAATAGGTGATCGAGACGTCGTGATAGGGCAGGAACTTGGTCTGGAAATAGAGCAGCGTGACGATCGGCAGGATGCTGAAGGTCACGTACACGATCAGCTGCATCATGAACTTGGTGATGAGATTTGCCCTCGGGCCCGCAATGAGCTGCGAGAACACGTAGGAATGCACGCGCTCACGGGCCGGGTGCTCGCTGCCCGTCTCCAGCTCGTAAGGGGCGATGGCGTCGGTGAACTTGCGGTACTTCCGCGCCAGAACGACGTGCTGGATGAGGAGCGACAGGTAAACCAGCAGCAACAGCAGAGGCGCGTATTGGAAGAAGCCGACGATGGGGATGTCGGCATTGATGATGGGCAGCTTGACCGGGCTGTTGAGAAGGAGCGCCGTGTGGCTCACGCTGGCGAGCGTCACGATCACATAGGTGAGCAGCAGGAGAAAGGCGAGCCAGCTGCTCCACGCCGCGTCGCTGGCACCATTGGCCACCTCCAGATAGTCCTTGGGGTCCTCGTATGGGGCAGGGGGCGGGGGCATCGTCATTCTGGCTGGCTCTGGCAGATTCGACTCGGGGCTCTATGTACCGGGCAAATGGCTCACGTGCCACCTTCACTCTGGCGGGCTTAAATGTCAGAAATGGTGCCCGTTGACCCATTTCGGGGGGGTATCGATGGAAATGGTTGTTCTCGCGGCGCTGCTCGGGCTGGCAACCACCTCCTCGTCGATGCTCGGGGTGGCGCTCGGTCTCTATGTCCCGCTCTCCAAACGCCTGCTCGGCTGCATTCTGGCGTTTGCCGCGGGCGGACTGATCAGCGCCCTGGCGATCGAGCTCGCCTTCAACGGAGCCCGCGAGCTTTTCCAGCTCGACTTCGGCGTCGGCGCCGCCTGGTTGCTCGTCGGCTCAGGCTTCGCCATCGGCGCGACCATCTACAGCGTGGTCTCCCGCTATCTCGATCACATGGGCGCCGCCGTCCGCTCGCCTGTGCGCTTTCGCGAATTCGCTCAGATGCATCGCGAGCGTGACATCAAGGAGGTGATCGCGCTGCTGTCACGGTGCGACCTGCTGCGCCATCTTCCGCCCGAGGAGATCGGGGCGCTGCTCCCCTCCGTGCGCACCCGCCGGCTGGGGCCGGGGGAGATCCTGTTCAATGCCGGCGATCCCGGCGACGCCCTCTATATCGTCGCCAGCGGCAAGGTCGAAATCCTGGAAGGCGACCGGCCCATCGCGAGCCTTGGCGAGGGCGAGGCGTTCGGCGAGATGGCGCTGCTCAGCGGCGGTGCACGCACGGCGACGGCCCGGTCGGCGGGCGAGGTCGAATTGCTCGAGATCGGCCGCGACGACTTCGAGCGTCTGGTCGCGGGCGATCCGGTGCTGGCTCGGGCGGTGGAGCGGCTGAGCCACGACCGGGCGCTCACCAATTTGAGCGCCGGCACGCCAGGCGCCGCCAACTGGGCGACGATCGCCAGCTCCAGCCTGGAACGCCTGACGCAACGCGAGGCCAACAAGATCCTGGCCGAGGGCGGCCACGGGGCCGGGATTCCCATCGTTCTCGGCAACATCCTCGACACCATCCCCGGCTGCCTGGTCATCGGCTCGACCTTTCACGGCTGGCGCACCATGTCGCTGACCCTGATGCTCGGCATGTTCATCGGCGGCATCCCGGAGGCGGCGGCTAGCGCCGCCTCGCTGCGCAAGGCCGGTTTTCGGGTACCGACCATCTACGGCCTGTGGTCGACCGTGCTGGTGGCCGGCATGGTGGCGGCCGCCATCGGCAACGGGCTGATCGGCGGCGCGCACCCGCTCATCACCGTGTTTGCCGAAGCCTTAGCCGGCGGCGCCGTGCTCGCCGTGGTGACTCACGCCATGATCCCCGAGGCGATCGAGGAGGCAGGGTCGCTGATCGTGCTGCCGACCACGGCAGGCTTCCTCGCCGCCCTCTACCTGGCGCTGGTCGAACATTCCGTGTGACGTTCTCCTCGGACATGAGTCATCGCCTCGCCGCGGCGACGCGCGAGGGCATGTCAAAGAACTTTCCCCCTAAGAAGGGGGATGGCGCGCCGAAAGACGCGGTCCGTAAATGGTTCGTGCCTTGCGGCACGCGAGCGCCTCTCGGCGCGCCACATGCGCTCAAGTAGCGAAGCGATAGCGCATCAAAAAATGCGCCACAGCCGCGAAACCCTCACGCATGGCATTTGCGGCGTCTCCGGCCCCGGGCCTCGCTTTAGGCTTAAGGTCGGCTCGAACGCCGCCTCAAACGCGATCAGCCGGCTCCCGGCAGGACCTCGTAGTGGGTCCGGGAGGAGCTCCGGAACCGCCCGAGTGCTCATGCCGCGTGCATGAACCCGCGGGCGCCGCACCTCGTCCCGCCTCTCGTTCGCCTCGCGAAGCGCCCTTCAGATGGACGAGGTGAGGTGAGTGTAATCGCGGTTTGGGGGGCGGGGATAAGTTTGCTCTGCGGAGCAAGCCGACCCCCTACCTACACGTATTTCGATCACGCGTGGGTTTGTGCTATTTTGAAGAGCGATGAGCGCAAGTGTCCAAAGATTTAGTCGGCTTAGCTGCTTTTCAGCCAGCGCAACTTCAGTTGCCGCGGTCGAACTTCAAAATCTCAGGACGCATGTAACTTCTCTTAGCAAGCTTGCGATTAAAGCAATTAGAAGCAAGTCGACTGACAAGTTGGTGGTGGCACCATTCCTGGGACGCTCTCTTTTAGAATGCGTATTCGCCGCGCTATTGATCCGAATTGATAAATTTCGGGGTGCAGCGGTATCGAGGTTCGCAGCACATCAGAACTACGATCCAAACCTACCACAGAAACACTCAATGAGTTGGCAAGGAGACGTTGTTCCTCGAGAGAGACCCGAGCCAGATATTTGGGCACCTACCGTTAAGCCCGATGCTGTTAGCAGGGCATTATTTTCAGATTATTGCATTGACATATTCTGGGCCTCAGCGACGGTTGAGATGCTTGATTATATTCAGGACAACGGACTGCTAGTAGACGTTACTCCGTTTTCCTCCCACGCACCGCATGCGTTGTTTGCCCGGTACAAAGGACAAGCAATGCAATTATATTCGTTGTTCTCGAAAGGTTTGCACGGGGACTATCTGATGATGCGAGTATCACCTTTCGACGCCCTTACTGCGGATGAGGCTTTGAGACAAACGCTCGATATCCTTGTCCAGATGTCGTTGATCTCTCATTTTGTAGCCGATTCTATTGATTGTCTTCCGCGTGCGCAGGCAATTGCGGCTTATGAATCTGCCAAGGAACTCTCTGATGTCTGACGCTGCAGACGCCCTTTTCGGCCATCAAGAGCAAGTACTGATTCTTGCAGCGGAAGAGTGTCCGCTAGATAGATTTGACGAGCTTCATAAGTTCACCACGTCTGATGAACATATTATTCGCAAGCTCATGGCTCATGGGCCGGTGTTGCTACGCGGTGGTCGGGGCAGCGGGAAGAGCGCCTTCCTGATCGAGGCCTATTTGCGGCTACGCCGAGCCCTGAAGGGATTAGTCTTCCCCGTATACTTGAGCCTTCGATACCTTCCTCTGTTAAGGGCGGAAGGATCCGAATACGACAGACATTTTTGTAAGATTTTGTCCGAGAAGATCGAAGCGGAGCTTCGAGAGCAAAAGGTGGGTGCCACTTTTGTTTCGACTGAAAACATTTCTGAGTTACACCTCAATCTACAAGAACTCGCGTCGCAAATGGATATGCGTATAGTTTTGTTACTCGACGATGCGGCCCACATTGGCCGTGAACACCCCCAAAGCGAGTTCTTTGATATATTTAGGACTGTTTCGACGAGTGCCGTCTCCTGCAAAGCATCAATCTACCCGGGGGTTACAAAATTCGGAATAAGGTTCGATGTTTATAACGATGCAAGTGTAATTGATATCAACAGGGACGAGAGAAAGAAGGATTATGTAAACTGCTTCCTACAGGTTATGGGGGCGCGATATGTAGAATTACTTTCTCGTGTTTCAAAATCGCGTAGTATTGATCAAAGGTTGTTTGCGCTGTTATTTGGTCGAGCGGTTTGCGGTAACATGCGAGCGTTCATTTTTACGTGCAACTTGCTTGAAGAAAAACGGGGTGTCGGATATCCAGAGATCACTGATTGCTTTTTGGGTATGGCGAGCAACTACTATTGGCCGCTACTCGAAGAAGTGGCCCCAAAGCTTGGAATGTACGAGCCATTAATTCCGCTCACGGAGGAAATAGGGCGATTCCTTTTTGAGATATGTGCCGAAAGGAATACTAGTTACGTACTGATTCATCGAGAGATAATGCAAAGATTCGCGAAGGTATTCGAAATACTCGAATATGCGGGGTTTATAGGAAAAAGAGAAGCCTCCCGGGCCATGAAGTCGGGAGGTCGTGGCGCTGTATTCGCGGTAAACCTTTGCAACCTGTTAGACGCAACTGTCGGAAGACGCCTAACGCTTGACCAGTCCCAAACGTGGCTTTCCACAAAAGACGTGGCAGAGGTGCATAGCCTCAATCCCCGAATTTCTGGCATGCAGATGCCGGAATTGACCGAAGGGGGCGATCTGAGAGTGCTTAAATTGCCGGTCGATCTGCTAGCCAAATCAAGAGCGTATCCCTATGGGCTTACAGAGGACAAGATAACGCGGCTCAAGGATGCGGGGATTTCTACGATAGGGGAGCTTGCGGAGGCACCTGACTTTAAGATCTTGAGCATCGAATATATCGGGCGAAAGAATTTAAAGAGGATTCGGGATGTCCAATATCAGGCGATTTGGATGTAGTCTCACCACTTGCCTCACTCCGCTGCCTCGGTCGCGGTTTGGGCGGGGCGTTTGGCGGCGGGGCGGCGTTTCAGGATCTGCTTGAGATAGTTGGCCGGTGTAGCTCGCTTGGTTGGGGGCGACCCTCGGGTCAAGCCCGAGGGCAAGTCTCCCAAGCCGGTCGGCGGTCTGACGCCTTATTCAGTAAGCTGACTGTAAACCTCCCAGGCATTGCGCTCGACCCAGTTATGCGCGAGCCGCCCATCGGGCGTGACCGCCCAGATCGCGGTCGCGGTCAGCACGAACGGCTTCTGGTCCGGCGGGAGCCCGAACAGGCCGTTGTTCTTGCCGGTGACCTTCAGGCGCGACACGACGCGGCTGCCATCCTCATTCTGGAAGGTCTCGAGCACCTTGAAGTCCATGTCCGCGATTTTGGACTGGAAATCGGCGAGCCAGCTCTTGAACGCGGCGCGCGTGCGGATGTCCTTGCCGCCGGAGGTGATGACGAAATCCTCCGTCACGTATTTGTCGACGGCGTCGGGGTTCTTCGCCGCCCAGACGTCGCGCCAGAAGCTTTCGAGCAGGGCTACAGAGGAGGGCTTGGCCGCCTCGGCCAGACCGGGCCGCGGGAGAAGCAGGCCGAGCAGGATCAAGACAATGACGATGCGGCTGGTCATATGGAATGTCTCTCCGAGTTGCGCCTAGGTGTGGGACATGGAGCGGATGATTCAATTCTGAGCGTCATGAGTCGTGCATCACTCAGCCGCTTGCGCGGCACGTTTGGCGGCGGTGCGGCGCTTCAGGACCTGCTTGAGATAGTGGCCGGTGTAGCTCGCGGGGTTGGCGGCGATCTCCTCGGGCGTGCCGATGGCGACCACATGGCCGCCGGCATCGCCGCCTTCAGGGCCGAGATCCACGATCCAGTCGGCGGTCTTGATCACTTCGAGATTGTGCTCGATCACCACCACGGTGTTGCCCTGGTCCACCAGCTCGTGCAGCACGTCGAGCAGCTTGGCCACGTCGTGAAAATGCAGGCCGGTGGTGGGCTCGTCGAGAATGTAGAGCGTGCGGCCGGTGGCGCGCTTCGACAGTTCCTTCGACAGCTTGATGCGCTGCGCCTCGCCGCCTGACAGCGTGGTCGCCTGCTGGCCGACATGGATATAGCCGAGGCCGACGCGCTTCAGCGTCTCGAGCTTGTCGCGGATCGCCGGCACCGCCTTGAACAAATCGGCAGCTTCCTCGACCGTCATGTCGAGAATGTCGGCGATCGACTTGTCCTTGAACTTCACCTCCAGCGTCTCGCGGTTATAGCGGGCGCCTTTGCACACGTCGCAGGTGACGTAGATGTCGGGCAGGAAATGCATCTCGATCTTGATCACGCCGTCGCCCTGGCAGGCCTCGCAGCGCCCGCCCTTGACGTTGAAGGAGAAGCGCCCGGGCTTGTAGCCGCGCGCCTTGGCCTCGGGCAGCTCGGCGAACCATTCGCGGATGGGGGTGAAGGCGCCGGTATAGGTCGCGGGGTTGGAGCGCGGCGTGCGCCCGATCGGCGACTGGTCGATGTCGATGACCTTGTCG
>Ga0190265_10001098_pt1 | contig 17626 bp, 10 predicted proteins | sample Popmic124T_FD_133135 | JGI IMG/M metagenome (GOLD analysis project Ga0190265, IMG submission 133135) | Populus adjacent soil microbial communities from riparian zone of Indian Creek, Utah, USA - 124 T | ecosystem: Environmental > Terrestrial > Soil > Riparian zone | place: USA: Utah | collected...
CGCAGCGTCGTCGACTCTCGATTCGATATTCCTGGCTTCCATCGTCGAATTTCCTTCCCAGCGCATGCACCATCGCCGTCTTGTCCGAAGTCCAACACGCGAAGGGCGTTGGGATGATCGAGGCGCGATGTCGCGAAAGCTTCGCGCTCGAACCGCTGCACCAAACCCGGATCCGAAGCCAGCCGCGGATGGAGGACCTTGATCGCCACCAACGCGCCGAGCCCCAGGTGTCGCGCGCAGTAGACGGTGCCCATGGCGCCCGTTCCCAGCACGCGCTCCACGACGTACCTCTTCCCCAGCGTGTGGCCAATCAGTGAGTGGTGGGCACCGTTCGACATTGGCAATCCGCAATCGTCCATCCGTGAAGGCGCCTTGACTGGAGAATCTCCGCAAACCTGCGGATGCGAGGCCACCAACGAAACCGGGCCGAAGGGCCGGTCAGGGCCATTGTCGACCTTTCGCCCCATCGACGCAGCGCCTGCATCGGCCGCTCGGAGCGACCCGGACTGCCGACCGAATTGTCGTTCTCTTGTCGCGTTCGCCGCGGCACACATCCTGCTCGATCCGTCATGGTCGCCTCGCACGTGAGAACAATCGGCGCAGACGGCGATGGTGCATGCGCTGGGAAGGAAATTCGACGATGGAAGCCAGGAATATCGAATCGAGAATCGACGACGCTACCCACAATGAAGCGAAGCCTGCCCGATGGCGAAAAGCGTATGGCCTCGTGCTCGTCGCAATCGCCGTCCTCACCTTTGGGTGCGCCTCGTATCGCGGCACCGCGACGAGTGCGCAGCCCTCCGTCGTTGCGCAAGAGGGGCACTGGACGATGGTACGGAACTTTCCCTACGTCCCTCAGGCGAACCAGAGCGATTGCGGAGCCGCAGCCTTGGCGGCAGTGTTGCGCTTCTGGGGCCATCCCGCGACGCCGCAATCGATCGAAGCCGCGCTCGGCGCGGAGGACAATCGTCTCAAAGCGGGCGATATGGAAGCGTACGCGCGCAGCTTGGGCATGCGATCGTACGTCTTCTTCGGCACGATGAAGGACGTCGTGCACGAGCTGGAGCAGGGTCGGCCGGTCATCGTCGGACTCGGCAAGATGGTGGAGGAGAAAAAGGCTCTTTCGCACTACCAGGTCGTCGTCGGCTATGAGCCGAACAAAAAGCAGGTGCTCTTGCTCGATCCCGCGCGCGGATGGCAGGTCGACACTCTCGAAGGTTTCGGCAAGGAGTGGGCGATCAGCAAAGGGGTGACGATGGTGGCGTTTCCGGACACCGGAGCTGCTGCCGTCGCGGCGGCGGCGGAGAGCTTACCGAAGGCGGCCAGCCTCCCCTCCGGCACGTCACCTGCATCGCTGAGCGACGCGGAGCGCTATGCAGCCAGGGAGGCCACCTCTCCGGATGCAAAGAAGTACCGCGGCGGCGACTACATCGTCATCAGCGCCTCGGTGCTCGCGGTCATCCTTCTGGTGGTGCTCATTCTGATCCTCATCTAGTGAACCTTCCGCTTTCTGCGGCAGCTCTGATTGCCGCGCTGGCAAGCTCCGGCGCGGCGATCGCCGCGGACGGGGCACCTCGAGCGGTGGGCAACCAGCATGCGGAGTCGGCGTGCCCCGAGCGAGAAAGCGGGGCGCGCCTCCATGATGGTTTTTTTGCGCGGTCGGAGCCAAGCCTTGCTTTCTTTCGCGCGGTCGTTTGGGGGTCGGGCACGGAAACACGACGCTCGGGCATCCGGGGGATTGGTCAGGGCGCCGGTATCTCGATGGGTGGAACACTGGCGCGCGGTCTGGTGGTAGGCGGCACGGTCTGGACCGCGCGCATCGATCCGGTGTTCATCGAAGACGGCAACACGGTTTCGCCGGACGATGACAGCGTCAAAGTCACGCTCCTTCGTCTGGGTCCGTTTTTGGATTTTTATCCGGACCCCGCCAGCGGCTTTCACGTCGTGACGGCGGCGGCGCTCACCGTGCAAGTCGAAAGCGACGTGAAAGGCAACGCCATCGAGCCCGCCGCCCTCGGCGCGGCGCTGTCGATCGGTCCCGGCTACGAATGGTTCATCATGAACGAGTTCAGTCTGGGTTTGCTCGGGCGCATGTCGGTCGGCCGGCTCGTTCGAACGCCGAGCGACGGCCCGCAGCATATCCTTTGGATCATTCCAGAGCTTGCTCTCACCGCCACCTACCATTGAGCGCGTTTCCCAAACCAGGCGTCACGCGGGCCGCCGCCTGCCGCTATAATGCATTGTGGTGGTGCACCGACCCCGATTTACGCTGAGCGCTTTTGCATTGTGCGCGGGTTGCTCCATCTACGACCCGTCGTTGCTCGACGGTCTATCGTCGGGCGGCAGCGCGGGCCGTGCAGGCAGCGGCGGCGCGGGAGCTGCGGGCGAAGGAGGTAGCTCGGGAGATGGAAATGCCGGAACGTCCGCGGGTATTTCGGGCGCGGGCGGAGCGAGCGGCGGAGGCATCGGCTCCGACGCCAGCAATGATCGCGATAGCTCGAGCGGCAAAGGCGGCGGCATTGGCGTCGATGTGACGAATGACGGAGACGGCCGCGGTGGGGCGGGCGGCGCAGACGGGAGCGGCGGCACAAGCAGCGACGACAGTGGGAGTGACGGCGCAAGTGGAGACGGCGGCGCAAGCGGGACGAGCGGTGCCGCCGGCAGCGGTGGCACGGGGATCGACGCCGGCGGCGACGCGGACGGCTCGGCGACGGACGTTGCAGGCGGGACCGATGGCGGTGACGGCGGCGATGGTCGAACGACCTGCGCGAGCTATCCCGTTTCAGGCAAACCTAGCTGGGTGGTGACGGCGTCCCATACGAGCTTGGGCAATTCGCAAGAATCCGATCCGCTCTACAATCCGCCGTCGCACGCGCACGACGGCATCCTCGCCGAACGTTGGTCAACCGGAAAACCGCAGTCCGGAAACGAGTGGCTTCAGGTCGATTTCGGTCGCAGCGTCGCCATCTCGCAAGCGACTCTTCAGCTCGGGTCGAGCACATCGGATCATCCTCGCGGGTACGCAGTCCGCGTTTCCGAGACGCCGCTCGACTTCGCGGCGCCCATTCTGGTCTCGGGCGCAGGTCAAGCGAGCGTCGACATCGTCATCCTGTTCGGTGTCCCGGTGGTCGGCCGTTACCTTTTGATCGCGCAGACGGGCAGCGCCACGAGCTGGTGGTCGGTCGCCGAGGTGAACGCCGCCTGCACCGATTGAGGTTCTAGTACGCGTTGCGGGGCCCAAAGGCCGAGAGTTCTTCCAATGGATTGAAGCGGCCCGAGGAATCTCGACGCGCTAGGGGTTGAAACGTTCCCAAAAATCGCAATCGCTCTTGGCGAGCCCGCTCCCGCTGGAGATGGGATTCTTCAAGACCAAGTGGAACTCGGACACGCTGTCATACTTCTGCCAACTCGGGAGGCCGTCCCCACCGGGCACTCCACTTTCGGCAAAGCCGTTCCAATAAGCTTGCATGTGGTACCCGAGCGGCTGCATCGGAGTCATGCCAAAAAAGCCGGCGGTCCCGAACACGTAACTGAGCTCATCGGCGTGGTACGCAGTTCCCTCCTCGAAGGAATAGAGATAGAAATGGGTGCCGTGCCGCGTCGTGAGTCGCGCGAGCAATCGCGTGGGGCACCGAAAGAGCAAATCGGTCATCAGCCGGACATACACGTCGTTCGCTTCGGCATCCGTCGCGACAGAATATTGCGCTTCGACCTCGGCGGCGCGAGTGCCGAATTGCTCCGCCACTGCAGCCTTGAATTGGGCCATCGTCGCGAGCGGCATACCCCCGAGCACGGGAAGTTGGAAGAGTCCCCATTCGTTCTTGTTCGTGCCGGCGATGATTTGGGCGGCATTGTTGTAGTTGTTGTGGGCGATGAGATTTTGCGGCGAATCGGGGAGCACGCCACCCGCGCGACCCTCGATGACCGGTGTCCAACCCGCGCCGAAAAGCCCGGTGGCGCCGCCCGTCCAATCGACGAGCTCTTGGGCGGGTTTGGCGCGTAGACAAGCCAGGACATCGGTCGCTCCGGCGCAGAGCGCGGAGCCCATGGCCGTGGCCAAGGCATAGCCAGCTTCACGCGACGAAATGCCGAAGCCCGTTCCCACCGACGCGCCGCTTTGGAGGATGAAACGTTGGGCAAGATCGCGGCTAAGGGGCGAAACCAAATGCAGCGAGGCACTGCCCGATCCTGCCGACTCACCGAAGACGGTGACGTTGACAGGACTACCGTGAAACGCCGAGATATTGTCCTTCACCCAGCGCAGCGCAAGTTGCTGGTCGCGGATGCCGTCGCTGCCGGAAGGCGCCTGCGGGCGCTGGCTGTCGAGATCCGGATGCGCGAAGAAGCCGAACGCGCCGAGCCGGTAGTTGATGGTCACGATAACGTTCCCGGAGTGTTCGGAAAGCAAAGTGCCATCGTAAGCGCTGCTGCCCCCGAGCGTGTACCCGCCGCCGTGAATGAAAACCATGGTGGGCGCAGAACTGGGCAGATTGGGCATGTAGATGTTGAGGCTCAAGCAGTCTTCGCTCATGTTCGCGCCCCCCGGGACGAGCGAGGAGCGCTGCATGCAGGAAGGGCCGAAAGTCGTGGCATCGCGTACGCCTTGCCAAGCGCCGGCCGGCTCGGGTGGGGCGAATCGCAGCGCACCGACGGGCGCCTTGCCGTAGGGAATGCCGAGGAACTGGCAGGTGCGGTCCACCAGTTGGCCGCTCGCCAATTTGCCTTTCAGTCGGCCGAGCGGAGTGTCGAGCTCGCAGGGCTGCAAGTCCGCATCTGCCGTGCTCCCATCGGCGCTTCCCCCTTCCCCCTCGGCGCTGTCGGGCGTGGAACCATCGGGGGCGCCCGGCGCGCCGCCGCCAGGAGAACCATCGTCGCTGCAAGCGGTGACAGAGCCCACCAAGAGTCCGAGACACAACGTCGCTCGCTGCAACACCGCCTTGACCATGAGCAAGCACCTCCGAATCATCGAACGAGAAAGCAAGCGCCGCATCGACAGCCCGCGCGATCGCGAACGTCGCTCTACTCCGTGTCGGTCATTTCTGCAATCGGCACTCCAAACGGGGTCTCGGTTTGACGCTAGGCAAGCCACCAGAATCTGCACGCGTCCATGATTCCATCTTCAATCATTATGCTGCTTAGCATTATGCTACGCTGCATCAATGTTGTTCCTGGATCGCAAGGCGGAGCTCGGGCGATTGGACGCGTTGATTCGTGGCCCCGAAGGGCGTCTCGCCGTGCTGTATGGGCGGCGGCGCGTCGGGAAGACACGCTTGTTGCTCGAGTGGACGGAGCGGCATCGTGGGCTCTACACCGTCGCCGATCAATCGGCACCTGAAGTGCAACGCCGATACTTCGCCGCTGCCGTAGCTCAGGTGTTTTCCGGGTTCGCGGATGTCGAGTACCCGGATTGGGCCGCCCTGCTCACTAGACTGGCGCGTGAGGCGCGTGGGACCAAGTGGAGAGGACCCCTCGTCATCGACGAGTTGCCCTATCTAGCGCTCGGCTCGCCCGAACTGGCAAGCGTCCTGCAGAGGTGGATCGACCACGACGCTCGCCAGGCCCGACTCAGAGTTGCCTTGGCGGGCTCGAGCCAACGTATGATGCAAGGACTCGTACTGTCGTCGTCCTCACCACTGTACGGTCGCGCCCAAGCGCTGTTCGAAGTTCGGCCACTTCCGGCCACGCAGCTGCGCCACGCATTTCAGGGACGTTCGCCGGTGCAGATGTGTGAGCTTTATGCGGCTTGGGGTGGGATCCCGCGTTACTGGGAACTCGCGCGCGAGGCGGCTCGAGAGGCCATCGACCAGATCGACCGATTGGCGCTCGATCCCCTCGGTCCATTGCACGCCGAGCCGGACCGCCTTTTGCTTGAGGAGCTACCGCCTGCAGTGGAGCTCCGGCCGATCTTGGATGCCATCGGGCTCGGCGCGCACCGTGTCACCGAGATTGCCGGTCGGATCGGGCGTCAGGCGACATCGCTCAGCCGCCCCTTGCACCGGCTCCAGGAGATGGGCCTTGTTCGCCGTGAGACGCCGTTCGGCGAATCCGAAGGACAAAGTAAACGCAGTCTCTACAAGCTCGACGATTCGTTCGTTCGACTTTGGTTCAGGGTCGTCGCTCCTCATCGCGCACGCCTGACGACGAGCACAGAGGCCCAACGATTGGCCCTTCTCCGCGGGCACTGGCCCGGTCTCGTAGCAACGGCATTCGAGGATCTGTGCCGCACGCTTTTGACCGAGCTCGGTTCAAAGTCGGCGCTCGGACGGCTCGGACCTTGGCAAGCTGGCAGGCGGTGGTGGCAGGGCAATCTTCCGGAGTGGGACCTGGTGAGTCGGGCAGAAGCCAAGGAAAGGCTGCTCGTCGGCGAGGTGAAATGGTCCGCCAAGCCATTCGACAGCAAAGAGATCGTGCGGCTCGCGCATGGCGTGGCAAAAAAGCCATTGCCGCTCTGGCACTCGAGCGATGGGCGGTGCGACGTCGTTCGTGCGCTCTTCGTTTCCGCGGCGCCGCAAGGGCAACCGAGATCAGTCGATGGCGTGCACGTCGTGACCGCGGCCGACCTTCTTGCCTAGCGCGAATCCGTAGCGGAATGGTCCGACCGTCGGCGCCGCAGGCGCGGGCGCAGCGCCGCCACCGCCAAAAGCGCGAGCCATGCGATCGAGCCGCGCGACTGCGGACGGCCCACGCGGCAGGAGCATCCGCTGTCGTCACCGTCTCCAGGTGGCAGACTCGCATCGGCTACGACGTCGCGAGCGGTGTCCCTCGCAGCGTCCGAAACGCCGCCTGCATCGGTTGCGCCTGCCGCGCCGCTGTCTCGGCCCGCCATGCCGCCCGCGCCGCCACCCGCGGTGCCGGCCACGCCGCCCGCACCGCCCGCGCCCCCGCCACCGGCCCCCGCGCGACCCGCATCGAGTCCGGCGCCCGCGGTCCCCGCCGCGCCGCTTCTTCCTGCGCCGCCTGCCGCGCCGCCAAGTCCGGCAGTTCCGCCCCTTCCTGCTGCGCCCGCGATTCCGCCGGTGCCCGCCGTTCCGCCGGTACCCGCTGTGCCGCCCGTTCCGCCGGTGCCCGACGCCTCCCGCGCGTCGCCCGCGTCGGCCACATCTCTCGCGTCCGCAGTGCCGTTCGTATCTACCGAGACGTCGATGGGTGCACCCGAGTCGGACGCGTCTCCATTACCATCGGCATCGCCCGGGTCGACGTCGATCGACGTGTCGTCCGCCACATCGGTCGATGTCGCGTCTTCATTGGCGTCGGGCGCGCCCGCGTCCGAACCGGCGTCGTCCTGAGGTGCCGGGATTCCGACGATGCAAAAGTCGTCGATGTTCCATCCGCCGAAGCTGGTCGTCGCGTTGGCAACGAGCTCGAACCTGATCTGTGCGGTGCTGTTGGCCGCTTGTGCGCTGATATCGACGTCGTGAAACCGCCATTCCTTGTCGACGTGGTTCGCCGTGGTGGCGTTACTCCAGACGTTGACGCCGTTGGCGTAGATGATGGCCTGGTCGTTCGCGCCCGTCTCGACGTTGAGCTGACGGCGGTATTGCAAACGAACGACGCCCATTCCGGCGGTGCTGATCTGCGGGCTTTGCAAATAGCTGGTTCCGCTCACCGGGTAGATGCCGTCGGTCGTCCATTTGCCGAGGTCCATCCCGTAGACGTTGTTGCCGGAAAAAGCCGCGCGCGGATCGTTGGTGCCGGCGATCTCGCCGGGCTGCCCCCACTCCCACTCGTCGGCGGTAGCCGGGGTGCCGCCATGCGTCCAATCCGCTGGAGTGGCGTCGTCGAAGCCCGTGCAATAGAGATTCTGCACCGTGCCCACGTAATATTGGTAGTTGGGGTCGGCAACGTTGTCGGGGAAAGTGTACGACTTGCCATTGGCGAACGTGGCGGTGACCGTGTAATGGCCCACCGTGTTCTGCGCTTGCGCGGGAAGATCGCCGACGAAGTTGCCGCTCGTATCTTTCGTCAGCGTGACGGCGGCCGGCGTGCTCGAACCCGGAGCCAAGTAGTTGGCGCTTGCCGACGATGGATCGGTCGCGCAGAAGCTATTGCCCAGAAGCCTCATCGTGATTCGCTGGCCGCTGCGCGTGGGCGGTGCGACGCCGGGAATGAGCTGCGCCGCGGTGGGGGTGGACGTCGGGAGCGTATGACGTTGCGCAGCTTCGTAGATGGCGCAGAAGTTCGGCGTGCCATTGGCGGTATTGCCGTCATCGTCGTCGGCAGCCACGACCTGCGTGTAGCTCGTCGGAATGCTGGTGGCTCTCCGCGTCGATTCGTAAAAGAGCCGGTCGGTGATCCAGTTGCCCTCCCTGTCAGCGTAGATTTGCTTGAGGTTCTTGCGAAGATCGAACATCCACCCGCCGTACGTCACGCCTTGCACGTGCACTTCCGAGCTCGGTGCCGGCCACCCCTGATCGGTGGTGTCGAGATCGCGAATGGGCGTCGTGGGGCGGTCGGTGAAAAACCCGAGCGCCATCCGGAAGTCCTGGGTGACGCTGGCCGACAAGGTGTCGCCCACGCCTTCCCCCATGCCGCCGTTCACCGAGCCGGCGCCGGAGATCACGACGTTCTGGTGAAACCCGTGACCGAACTCGTGATAGACGACATCGGTGAGGCGCGCCGTGTTCTCGCACATGTTGGTGCCGCTGGTACCGGCCACGAAGAACTGCATGGTCGAGCCGTTCCAATTCGCGTTGCAAACATTGTTCTGATTGGCGTTGCAGACGAGCGCATTGTTGAGCCACGCGATCTGCCCGCGCGGCACGAAGCGCGCGATATGCTCTTTGACGACGTTGATGCTGCTGAAACACGTGAGCTGAGCATCCGACGTCGGCGTAGTGCCGAGATCCCAGATCCCGACGCCTCCCGGCGTGACGACGACGCTGCCGGTGACCTTGGTGCCGGACGCATTGACGTTGTTGACGGTCGCGAGCGTGCCGGTGCAGTTGGTGGTCACGGTGGCATTGTCGGTGCCCGTCCACGTGAGAGCTCCGTAGTTGTCCGTTTTGGTGGCCGCCCCAGCGACGGAAATGTTCGCCAGCGCGGCGGACCGATCGACTCGATTGCCGAAGAGCGGCGCGCGCTCCGGCACTTTGTATTTGAGCGTACCGTCGGCATAGACCAGGTTGTCTTTGCGCGCGACGCCGGCCCCGGTGGCGGCATCGACGTACACCGTCCAGCTGCCGAATCCGTTCGGCTCCGTCACCGTCACGGGGACCACGCGCCGGTATTCGATGGCGCCCGATTCGCGCACGAGCGGCATGATGATCGGCGCCGCCGACGCGTTACTCGGGACCAACGTGCGTCCGAGGTCGGAAAGCCAGCTCATCGCGCCCGCGCGAAGGGCTTCCGCGCCGGCGGTAGTGGCGGCCGGTGGCACCATCACGTCGGGCATGGCGGTCGATCCCACCACGAAAAGGCGATCGTTCTTGAACTCGAAGAGGAGTTGCGTGTCGAATACGTCCGTCCCCTGATACGTCTGCACGAACCCGAGGGTGCGCGTCTCGCCGTCGGTGATGTTGGCGACCAGACGGAAGTCGCCGAGGCTCGATCCGGGCGCGAGGAGCGCAATGTGCTCGACGATGAAAGCGCGTGTAAACCGTTCGGCTTCGGCATCGCTCGCGACGCTGCCCGGGGCGGGAATCCCGGCACCGCTGATCGCCATCGGAACCGACGTGTGGGCGTCCCACATCGCTTCCCAGTGCCCGCCACCCGCGAGCCGGACGAAGCGGCTCCACGCCGATGCGCGGGCCGCCGGCGCAACGCCGACGGTCGGAGCGTATGCGCGAACCGCGTCACCCGCGCGGAGCTGGAGAACGCCGGGCGCAGGCCCCTGCGCATTGGGAGGGAGCACGGCTCGCGCGGACGCGCCGAACGAACCGACAGCGAGAAGGGCCAAGAGCGAAACGGTCGATCGCATACCGCGGTACCTCCGGTAAGGATGAAGGAGCGACGCGACCTCGATGGCTGCCGCGTATGTGTCGGCCATCTCACGCCGCCCGCCGACCGTCAATCGCGGAACCTGGTATCAAATGAGCTGCAACGCGCCGGCGCGTCGCGTGCGATCCGTTGCCGCACCGCTGGTCGACCGACGACGCTCGCCCTCGACGTGCGAGGGCAATGCGTTCTCAGCGCAATGCTACGTTCCCGGTCTTCGCTCTGCGCATCGCAAGCCGCAGTCCGCGCGCACGATCGACTTCAAGCGTGTTCGGCGTGTGCGCTTGGATCCATGCCTTCGGGCTTGGCTTCCCCGCGCGGAGCTGCGCCGTGGATCTGATACTTGTGCCCGAGCAGGGCTTTGCCGGCCATCACCGACTTCCACTCCACGTAGTTGCCGACGGCCGCCCAGTCTTTGGTGGGATCGTTGGCGCCGGAGAGGTGCACGAGGACCATCAGTTGCTCGGCAACGCTCACCGGGCAACCTTGCAAGCGGAGCGCGACCTTGCCTTTGGCCTTGCGGACGAGGGCTCCAGTCTTCCACATCTTGTCGAAAAAGTCCTCGCCCTTGATCGTATAAGGGTCGAGCGTCGAGCGCTGACGGTAGAGATTTTCGATGGAGACCATCTCGCCACCGATCTTGCCTTTGAAGGTGGCGCAGTCGCCGATGAAAACGACGCGCTCACCTTCCTTGACGTCGAGCGGCCCTTGATAGTTGCCGAACACGATGTGCAAGCGCGGCATCTTCTCGTCGAGCTTTTCGTCGAGTAGACGCAAGATCTCGATCGCCTCTTCGAGCGCTCCCGGACAGCCGCCCCAGCAGTAGTCCTTGCCCTCGGTTTCGGGCGGCGGGCCGGCGTAGGCGCTGATCTTCGTCCCCTCGAAGTATTTCTCGACCCGCACCAGACCCACCTGAAACCCCGCGGCGCGCTCCTTTGCTTGGGCCAGGGTGACATCGCCGCCGATGTCGATCTCGTCGAGCGAAAGCGGACCGAAGCCGCGCTCGTGTGGCAGGCGGATGTGATCGATCGCAAACGGGTTGACGCCGATGACGTTGCAGCAGACGGCGTCGAATGCGCACTGGTTGTTGCCCATGAGGATGAGGTTCAGGTTGCGCGGAATGGGCGTCAGCATCCGCCCCTCGCCGGCAATGATCGCATCGATGGCCAAAAATTCCGGCTGGATGATGTATTGCAGATCGGCGATCTTCTCCTCGAGTTTGGCGTCGTGATCGATGAGGCGATGACGATCGTCCTGGATCCCGATGTAAGCTTTGTTGCCGAAAGTCACCGTCGTCCACGGGTGCGCTTTGAATTTCGGACAATTCACGAAGAAGTCGGCATTGGCGACGGGCTCGGGCGTAAAAAGGTAGTCGCGCAAGCGTCCTTCGTGGGTGAGCGCAATCTCGACCTGCGGCTCCTCTTCGAAATAGTAGCGCTTGACCTTCAAGCGCTTGAGCATCTTCTCGATGCCCGACCGCTTGAAGGCGAGGCGCGACGGAATCGTGATCCCGCAACGCTCGCCGACCGCGAGCTCGGTCATCTTACCCTCGTCGCGATCGCGCAACGCCATGACCACGCCCTCGACGAACTCGGGGCGCGTGTGCGCGTGCTCGAAACCCTCGCCCGCGCAGACGATGTTCGGTTTCACCAATGTGCGACCGCGCGGCGAAAGGCCGAGCTCATCGAGACCCTCGCGCACGATCACGCGGATGCGTTCGGGATCGTAAGCATCGCAGTGTCGAATGATCACTTTGGGCTTACGCGCGTTCGGTTGCATGGCTCTGCTCCTCCTTAGGGGATCGCATCCACCAAGCCCCTGTTCTGGCTCGGTTCGCCCCCGGTTGCAAGGCAGATGGTACGCCGACGTACCCTATTGAGCCAATAGGACAATAAAGAGAGCGCCACGGCCTCAATCAGCGCTCGACCGGTCTTGCTGAAGTCGGCCCCGCAGCAGCCACACGTGGCTCGCCTCGTCGGGCCGAAAGGTACTGTTCACGATGGCGACGATTCCCGCTTGGCCGACAGCGAGCTTCTTCATGAGAAGGCCTTGCTGGCCCCCGTTGAATCCCAGCGCATTGGCCGAGATATCCGCCAAGATCGAGGGCGCCTGGAAGTGTTCCCCTCGATCGCGCGAATAGGTGAAAGCGAGCTCCCGCGGACGCGCCTGTGGCTCCGCGTATTTCTCCCACAAGAGGAAGACGGCGCCCTCCCGATCGACGGCCAACTGCGGATAGTGTGCGCTCGCGCCATGGCCTCCTTCTGAACCGGCCACCTTGCGGGGGGCCTCGAACCGCGCCGCGTCCGGCGGAAGGCGGCTGTAGCGAATGTGGTACGCCTTTCCGGGGCCCTCGGGTCCTTCCGCGTAGGCGAGGTGCACGGTTCCCTCGCTGTGCGTTGCAATCTTGGGAGCGTCGGAATGGCCTCGGCTTTCGCACACCGCGCGCACCGGACCGAACGAGGCGCCGCGATCTTTCGAGCTCGCGAACTGGATGTCGGCGGCGCGGTTCTCACCGACGGCCCACGCAAGGTGCACGGTCGAGCCCGAGACAGCTAGCGAGGGACCGCGTGCGGGCGCATCGTCGCTACCGCTGATGCGCAACGCCGTGGAGAAGCTCTTGCCACCGTCGGTGGAGCGGCGAAACCACAACGTGCCTTCGTATTCGGTCCACGCCGCAAACAGCTCGCCCGAGGACCCGCGCGCGAGGTCCAGGCTGCCGTTGTCCCATATCGCTCGGTCGAGTCGACCCTTGCCGTCCCCCGCCGTGGAGTGGGAGAGATTCGCGGGCTGACTGAAGGTGCGTCCGGCGTCGGACGACGACGCGAAAAAGATCTCGCCGCCATGCGAGCCGCCGGAAAACACGATCTCCTGCCAGAGGACGTGCACCTGATTCGGCTCATCGGGATTGACGACGACGCGCGGCAGCCAAGAGAACGTGTCCGGGTTTCGCGATACGCCGGTCGGCTCTTCGAAACGCCGCGCCCCGTCCCGTCCATAGCGCTGAAAGAAGATATCCTTTCGTGACTGATCGACCCACGCCACGGCGATCTCGCCGCTGCTCCACACGTCGACGGACGGATCGTCCACCCATCGATAATCCGAGTCGTTCATCTCCCACGGCCCTCGCCGACCTTCGCCCGATGCGACCTGAATGCGTTTCTCCCACATGGGCGCCGTTGTCCCCGCTTGGCGCGAACAGGCCATCACCGTCATGGCGGTGGCGACGAGCCAAGCGACGCGAAAACGCTCGATCGCTTTTCGTCTGGCTCGCGCCCGGCCGCGCGGGCGTCGGGGACGCAGCGGGTCGGGGACGCAACGCGTCGCTCTCGCGCTTCGGCATTCTGTGTGATGATGTGGTGACACCGCCGTCGAAACCCTTGTGGGACGTGCGGCCACGCTCGTAGATTGGGTCACGCTGCGAAAGGTCACCCACCCACTCTTTCTACGCATACGAGCAGGAGACGTCATGCCCAAGCATTCTGCAATGCTCCAAACGATGTGCCTTGCGGCTTCGCTAGTCGTCGGCTGCAGCATGAATGTCGACGATGCGCCGGACCCTTCTCTGTCGGAGAGCAGCGCCGAGGCGCTCGCCCCGGTGAACATCAAGCTCAGCGTGATCGGCACGCATGCCACCGGCGTCTTCAACGACCTCGGCGCCGAAATCGCTGCCTTCGATCCGAGGACGGGATTGTTGTTCAGCGTCAGCGCAGGAACGGGGGAGGTTCACGTCCTCGACATCGGCGACCCGCGGGCACCTGTGCAGGTTGCGTCGATCACCACGCCGGGCCAGCCGAACAGCGTCGCCGTGCATGACGGCGTCGTGGCAATTGCTGTCCAGGCGGGCGTCAAAACGGATCCCGGGCTCGTCCAATTTTTTCGCGCCGAAAGCTTTGCCTTCATCAACCAGGTCACGGTTGGCTCGCAGCCCGACATGCTCACCTTTACGCCCGACGGCCGGTTTGTGCTGGTGGCGAACGAAGGAGAGCCGAGCGACGACTACACCATCGACCCCGAGGGCTCGGTAAGCGTCATCGACCTGCGCGCCGGCGTGGCGCGCCTCACCCAGGCATCCGTGACGGCGGTCGGTTTCGACGACACGATTCCGCAGAGGAATGCAGCGAGTCTTCGCGTATTCGGACCTTCGGCGACGCTGGCTCGCGATCTGGAGCCGGAATACATCGCGGTATCGCCCGACTCGCGCACCGCCTGGGTAACGTTACAAGAGAACAACGCCATCGCCGTGCTCGACATCCGCCGCCGCCGGTTCACCCGCCTGGCCGGGCTCGGTTTCAAGGACCACGCGCTCGCCGACAACGCGCTCGACCCGAGCGACCGCGACGGCGAGGGTGGAGCCGGCGGCATTCATCTTGGAAGCTGGCCCGTTCGCGGTATGTACCAGCCCGACGGCGTGCAGGCCTTTCAAGTTCGGGGCCGCACCTATCTCGTGACCGCCAACGAAGGGGATGCGCGCGAATATGCGGCGTTCTCCGAGCTGACGCGCGTGAAAGACCTCGTCTCGAGCGGGCGACTCGATCCGCTGTCCGCAGCTTTTGCCCACGCCGCCGACGCGGCCCTCGGCCGGCTGCGCGTCACGACCGCTACCGGCGACACGGACAACGACGGCGACATCGATGTGCTGCATGCGTTCGGCGCGCGGTCCTTTTCGATCTGGTCGCCGGACGTGGAGATGATCTTCGACAGCGGCGACGATTTGGAGCGAAGAACCGCCGCTCTCGAACCAGCCAACTTCAACTCCACCAACGATGCCAATCAATCCTTCGACACGCGCAGCGACGACAAAGGGCCCGAACCAGAATACGTCGCGGTGGGAAGGTTATACGGTCGCACGTACGCCTTCGTTGGGCTCGAGCGCATCGGGGGCATCATGGTTTATGACGTCACCTATCCGGCATGGCCGCAGTTTGCCACCTACATCAACCACCGTGATTTCGCCGCCGTGTTCGATCCGACGAGCTTTGCCGCGGCCAAGGACCTCGGCCCGGAAGGGCTGCTCTTCATCGCGCCCCAGGACAGCCCCGACGGCACGCCGCTTCTCGTCGTCTCCAACGAAGTCAGCGGCACCACCACCATCCTCCGCGTCTCGAGGGAGAGGTGAGATAGCGTCCGCTTCCGGGCGAGACCAACTCGTCTCTCGCTCGTCGATGATCGCGTTTCAGTCCGGATTGCAGGTATCGCTGCAGAACCAATCGGTGATGCCGGTGCGCAAGAACCTGTCGACCTGAAGCGCCGAGGCGGGGAGGTTTCTGACCTTGCCATGCGGATCTTCGCCCTCGCGCATGGGCACGTTGGTGATGGGCTCGGGTGGCAAGCCGAAATCGTATTCGACAATCCCCGACCCCTCGTAAGGCGTGGGCACTTCTGGCACGCCGAAAATCGTCCGCATGGCAGGTTTGACCGACTGCGCGCCGATGGAACGCGCCATGACGTGCGCTCCCAAAGTCGTGACTTGGTGGTCTCCAATCGCAACCTGCAAAAGCACGCGGTGTGGCGGCGTATTCGGCAGCGGTCGTTCGATGCGATGGGCGAAGCCGGTCGGCTCCGCGCGGTCCCAGAACATCTGCGTCAGCCCGAGAGCGATTTGCAGGTCGACCGGATCGGGAAACGATGTGCGCATCACGACCAGATAAGGATCGAAGTCGACGCTGCGATTGAGTAAGAGGTTGTAAGGTTGCCCTGGTACCGCGAGAACGCCGCGCGTGACGTCGGTGGAAAGCGCCATGTAGCTGGCGCCGAAAATCCCGCCTTGGCTGCCGCCGAGATAATAGCGCTCGTCGGTTTTGATCGCGCTTTGGCCGCCGAAATTGACGGCGGGATCACGCGACAGACGCCCCGTAACCATGCGCATGGCGAGGAGCGCATTGAGCAGCCCCTGATCGAGTCGATCGGCGACGCTCTTGAACTTGGACATGTCTTTACCGGTGATGATGCCGGCGACATGCGGGACGTCCTCCGTCGACATGCCGACCATGTCGGTCGCGATGAGCGCGTAATTTCGTTGATTGGCAAACGCGGCAAATCCCTCGGCTTGATCGCGCCGACCGAACAGGCCGTGACCAATTTGCAGGGGAGCGGCTGGCGCGCCCGCGGCGGCGCTGCTCGGAACAATGAGCAAAAAACCATACTCGGCGGTGCCGTTTTGCTGCGGCATTCCGTCGGAGCCAAGAATGAAGTTTCCGCCCGGTCCGGGCTGGTCGAGGTAAAGCGGGACGGTCATCGTGCCCCTGATCCGCACCGCGATATCGGCAGTCGGGTTCGCGTCGACGCTATCGAGCCTGTACGTTGGCCCATCCGCGCCGACCTGCGAAAGCGCGTGATCGCGCATGTGGACCATCCAGCGCGTATTGTTTTCGTCGCTCGCCACCGTGAAATCCCAGGCCAGCTGGAGATTGTCACGGCTTATGCCTACGTTCTTGAGATGCGTGAAGATGTCGGCATAGAGCCGGCGCCGGAGGTCGACGCTCGGCTCGTCGGACTTGGTTTCGTCCCGCAAGGCGCGAAAGACCGGCGACGGCTCGAGCGGCGTTCCGGCGCCGTCGACCACGCTGCGGATGGCCACGATGTAGCGCTTTTTGGGTTCCAGCCGAACTACGGGGCGAATGATGAGCACGCGCCGAGCATCGTCGCCGTGCGATTGATCGAGCTCGCTGAAATGGGCAACACGGCGATCTGTCGCGGCGTCGATCAAGACGGTGGGTGAGTCGGCTTCGAGCGACCGCACGATCGTCAATGGGCTCGGCAGTCCGGTAGTGGTGGCACCGGGCAGATGCGTCATGATGCCCGCGCCGGGCGAAAAGCCATCGCTCAGCCGGAAAGGCGCGGGATCGGCGGGCCCGGGCAGCGTCGCGGACCCAAACTCGACGCGGCGTCCGGTAGGCGTCGTGCCATCGGCGACCGTCCATGCGTTCGACGGAAACGGCAATGCGCAGGCCGTCGGTACGAGCGGATCGCAATCGCCGGCGAGCCACGGCCCCTCGCCGGGACCGCTCGGCCCCGGCGTCGGGGCGTCCACACCTGTCACGTCACTGCCGCAGCCCGCCGCTGCCAAGCCCAAGACGACGATGGCGACGGCTCTCCAAAATTGCTCCATGCTCGCCTCCTACCCCCGTCCGACCGTCGCCGCGGTTCGAGCGATGGGATCATGTGCCAGTGTCGCGCTGCGCAAAATTCGAGGCTTGGCCGAGTCGCGGCTGGAAGTCGTTCGCGCCGCGCGTAGTCGCACGAGGGCCTCCCGGTGATCGCGCCACCACGCTCGAGCATCGTCTTGTGTCCACGCGTCCCCGTCCATCATGCAGGTAAGCGCACGCTCGAGGGCGTCGGCGCTCGGGGGACGATCCTTCGCGTGCTTGGCCAGACACGCAAGGATGAGTTCCTCCATGCCCACCGGGAGCGGGCGCGCGACGTGACCGGAAAGCGGCTCCGGCGGCGTAGTGAGATGATGGCTACAGATCTCGACTATCGTCTTCGCCTGAAAGACGTGCCTACCGGCGGCGAGGTAATAAGCCACTGCACCAAACGCGTAGATATCGCTCGGCACGCCCACCGTATCCGGCGAAGTGATCGACTCGGGAGACATATAGAGCGGTGTTCCCACCACGGCGTTGACCTGTGACAGCGCCGGCTCCGACGATTGCATCTCCTTCACCAGCCCGAAATCCAACACCTTGATCACGTC
>Ga0190265_10001099_pt1 | contig 17624 bp, 13 predicted proteins | sample Popmic124T_FD_133135 | JGI IMG/M metagenome (GOLD analysis project Ga0190265, IMG submission 133135) | Populus adjacent soil microbial communities from riparian zone of Indian Creek, Utah, USA - 124 T | ecosystem: Environmental > Terrestrial > Soil > Riparian zone | place: USA: Utah | collected...
CACCTTCGTCACCACCTCCACGTTGGAAGGAGCGAAGAACCAGAAGTAGCCCGTGTCGGAGGTGATCGGCACCGCTGTGCCGGCCCCGCTGTTTCCCGCGAAATCCTTCCACACCGCCTCCACGGCGAAGCGGCCAGCTTGCAAGCAGAGGCGCGAGCTGCTCGGCACGCAGAATCCGGACGGAACGGAGGCCGACGAAGCATCGCCGTGGTGGGCCGGCTTCCGTGCGGTACTCGCGATCGGCGCGCCGCCGGTCGGAAACGCGCTGGTGTCGCCCACCGAGGCGAACCTACCTGACGGGTTGAGGTAGGTCTTGACGTCGCCGGTCTGCGTGTCGGTGACGGTGACGGTGTACTTCACGTTCGAGAGCGCTCCGTAGAACACCCAATGGTGGCCGTTGAGCCCGCGACCGTCGAGCACCTTGACGATCAGCTCGACGTTCGAAGCGCCGAAGAACCAGAAGTAGCCGGTTTCGGCGCTCAGCGGCACCGCGTGCCCACGCCCCGTGTTGCCCGCAAAGTCCTGCCACGTGACCTCGACCTGGAACCTGCCACCGCTGAGGCAGAGCCGCTCGTCGCCCGGTGCGCAGACCGTCGGCTGAGCGCCGAGCGGCAGCGCCCAGAGCTCGCGGCCGGTCACGGCATCGTTGGCCGAGAAGTAGAGGAGGTCGCCCACGACGGTGAGATCAGCGGGCGAGGACGAGGCAGCCTGTGGGGCGATGTCCTGCACCCTGCGCGTCCCGCCGGCGGTGCCATCCGAGACCCAGAGTTCGCTGCCGGTGAAGATGTCGTCAGCGGTGAAGTACAGCTTGCCCTTGGCGACGACCAACTCGCGCGGGTTGCCGGAGGTCGACCCCTGCCCGATGTCGCGAACCAGTACCGTGCCGGCGGCGGTGCCGTCAGTTCGCCAGAGCTCGACGCCGTGCCCGCCATCGTCGGCGGCGAAGTAGAGATGGCCGCCAAAGGAGGCCGCCGACCGCGGAGGCCAGGTGATCGCCCTCAACGCGGCGATCTGCTGCGTGGAGGCGGGAGTGCCTTCTGTGCGCCAGAGAGTGGACACGCCGTTTTCCGTGCGCATGAAGAGAAGCGCGCCGCCCTGTTCGTGCAGCCAGCTCAAGCGGTCAATTCCGTGCGGGTCGTCCTGCGGGCCGGGAATCGCCAAGAGGGTGCCCGCCGCCGCTCCGTTCGTGCGCCAGATGCCATGGTCGCCGGTGAAGTAGACGAAACTCCCGGCGCGCGTGAATTCGGGATCCTGCACGAACTCGTTGCCCGTCTCGTCGGTGAGACGTCGCGTTCCTCCCGCGGAGCCATCGGTCCGCCAGACCTGCAGATTCGGCGATTGGGCCAGAAAGTAGAGCTCCCCACCGAGTGTGGTGGAGCCCTCGCCCGGTCCCACGCCGGGCGGCAGATCGAAGGATCTCGTGGTGCCGGCGGTCGTGCCGTCGCTTCGCCAGAGACTGGTCATCCGCTGGCCGGCGGCCGAGCGAGAGGTCCAGAAGACGAGGTCAGCTCCGAACGCGGCCATGTCGTGTACGATGGAACTTCTGTCAGCGTCGTTGTCCCACACCTTCCTCGTGGAGGCTGCGGTGCCATCGGTCGCCCAGACTTCGGACTGTTGGTACCCGAAGAACGCGCTCTCGCCCGCGCTCACGAAAGGAAAGAAGCCGGTGGTGGAGGAGCAGTCGACGTGGCCCTCCTTCACGAGCTCGGCCTCGTGCGCTCCCGCTCCCCACAGCCCCTGCGGCTCCTTGCACGCCAAGAAGGCGACGCGGTCTCCGGCTCGCCGCAGCTCGCGCGGCTCGGAGCCCTCACCCTCCACGGCCGTCAGCGGCACGGTGCTCTGTGGAGTTCCTCGGCTCATCCAGAGGTTGGTCTCACTGAACGACTCAGGCGCCGCCGCGAACAGAACACCGCCCAGGTTCGTCGAAACGTACAGATTGGCGAAGGACTCGAACGAGCCCACCGACCGGGTGCCGGCTGCGCTCCCGTCCGTCACCCACAGCTCATGGCTCCCCAACGTCGGCGACACCGGGAACATGGCCTTGGCGCCGACGGCAACCGCTGTGTCCGTTCGGCAATAGCCCGTACAAAAAGGCTTTACGGGGCGCGGGACATGCGCCGAGTCGACCGCCCAAAGGGTGTGAACGTCGCCCGAGGCTGCCGGGAAGAGCAGCTTACCGCCTGAAACGAGGATCCAGCCAGGACCTGGTATCGACGCGCAGCCGCCGCACGTCACCGGCTGCGCGCCTTGGCCGCCAGCGCCGCTCGACCACAGGGTGTAGGGCTCGCGGCCCTGTGGCCCGGGCATCAAGTAGTAGACGCGCGAGCCATGTCGCTGCACCCACGGGTACGGCGTCGACGGGCTGAAGGCAACCGGCGTGCTCAGCACCTTCGACGTGCCTGCCGGGGTGCCGTCGCTGCGCCACACGGTGACGGTGGTGCCGCCGTTGATCGGCCTGGCCAGGAAGTAGAGCGTCCCCCCTTCGACGGGGGCGCCCAGGAAGGTGATGTAGTCTTGGCTGCTCAACGTGGCAATCGGATCGACGACAGTTCCGTTGCTGACCCATAGCTTCCCTTCGGCCAGGACGAGGGCTCGTCCGCCTACCGAGGCGATTTCATTCGTGAGACCGACATTGCCGAAGGTCCGTAGAGAGATCGTGCCACCCGGGGTGCCGTCGGTCTTCCAGAGCGCCGGGCGAGAGTCGTCCACGGTCGAAGCGAGGAAATAGAAGACGCCGGCAGAGCCGGTCAGCCGCGTCACGCGGCCAAGCTCGGCGAGCTTGCGCGTTCCCTCGACGGTGCCGTCAGACGTCCAGAGATCGCACGCGGTGGATGGCCCCCGGGGGGCGCAAACGTGGAAGAAGAGGCGGCCCTCCGGCACGGCTGTGCCGGGCGCGAAGAAGCCGGAGACTCCACGGCCGGCCTTCAGCAATACCGTGCCCCCTGGAGTCCCGTCCGTCGCCCAGAGCGCGGTGCCGCTCGAGTCCGAGGTCGCGAAGAAGGCGCGCTGACCGTTGCTGACGATCAGCGCGTTGCTGCCGATCGCGGCCCCCGAGACCACGGGTCGAGTCCCTTCCGGCGTGCCGTCGGTTCGCCAGATGCTCGGAATCCCCGCGCCGGCCGGAGCGAGGAAGACATCGCCATCGGTCACCGGATGGAAAGAGCTCGGGTGCACCGAGCCGCCCTGGTTCTGGGCCGGCGTGTTTGGGGCGATGTCGGCGACCTGGTACGCGCGGTCCTGAGCGGCGGCAACGGCCGCGATCGACTGTGCGGTCAGGAAGACAAGGAGAAGGGTAGGTCGGAGACCGCTGGAAGGCATCTCTTCATTATAGCTCAAGCATCCGCTGGAACGCCCGGCGTAACGAGTCTCGGGCGTGTGGACCTCCAGATACCTGAGGATTCAATTCCTGCAGTTTGGGTTCTGGAGAACAATGAATCGATTCGGGCCAGGGTCATGGGCACGGGCAAGTAGTCGAACAGGGCAGGGGCGAGAGGCAAGGTTTCCACGGTTGCGCCATCCAGGGAACGGATCCGTGGCGCTGAATCAGAAGTGGTGTCAGACGGCCGCTATGGATCAGTTCACGTGGACGGGCGCCGTTTCCTCTGGCCCGTCGAGCCACTTCAAGCCGTCCTGAACGAGCCTGTGGATGTCGGCCAAGTCTTCGGAATCCAGCAGCAGGGAGAGGTTCGGCGAGAATGGGATGACGATCTGCTCGTCGCCGATCAGGTTCGGCCCCAAGTCGGTCGCGGCGTAGTGAATCATGTTCGCGAGACGCAGGAAGGAGTCGGCGTTGATGACGGCAGACACGTGTCCGAACTGGAAGTGAAGACCGTCGCAGTGGCCGCAACGATAGATCCGGCCACGTTCTGTCCGTAAGATCTGACGCGGGCTGTGCGATTGGGCGATGGTGGGGCGCATGTCATGGCTCCTCTTGGGGGTTCGGACGGTCAGGGTGAGCAGTGCGGAAGGGGCCGGTGCGAAGCTCTTCGGCCTGGCGCGCGATCCAGCGGGTGACGTTGCCATGCGGCAGGAATCCTGATCGATCCGCCTGGTAGTCGAGCCCGGCGAGGGCTTCCGCGTAGGGGCCGAACCCGGAGAGACGGAAAGGGAGGACGATCACCCGCCGCCCCTCTTTCGACGACCGGCTAACGAAGGCGCGGACCTGCTCCTGGGCGGACTTCCGCTTTTCGGGCCAGTCCTCGCGCAGCGTCATCACGGCGACGTCGTGATAGGGGCGGGATGTCCGGAGCTCGGCCACGCGGGCTTCCATGTGAGCCAGCCAGCGCCGGTTTTCGTCGTCGTCTCCTGGACCATGCGCAAGAACGAGGATGTCTTCCTTTTTCGGCTCGCGGCTGAGCGAGCCTGCCCGATCGACCAGGATGGCTCCGATCTCGGGAGCCTCGGCCAACCCCTGCTTGGAGAGAGCGAACGACGCTCGCGAATCGATCCGGAACAGGGCCATGCTGTGGTGATGAGCGGCATGGCCGCCTCCCTCACAGGCGGCTGCTTCCTGGGCGGCGGAAGGTGCGCCGGCGCGCAGGCCCAAAATCTGCTCGGTCCGCTCGTACCAGCTCTCGCCGCTGACGAAGAGCCGCACGACACCCACTTTTTGTGCTCCCTGCTCTTCCAGGGCTCGGACCTCGTTCTGGATGGAGCATGCATCGGCCATTCCGAAGGCGACAGCCACGGGATAGGGAGCCTGCAGGTGCTCGACGGCGTCGAGCACGGATTGGTTCCATTCCTTGGAGCCGCCGTGGGCCATGACGAGCAGGCCGAACGGTTCCTTACCGGCGGTCTCTGCGCGGAGCGTTCCGGTTCCTGAAAGGATCGAGAGCAGGACGGTGAAGGCTCCGGCCCATCGCGAGAGGTAGGTCGATCCATGAAACATTGTTGTCGCCTCCTAGAGGTGCCAGCGCAGCGAAGCGGCGGCCGAGAAACCGCACTGATGTAACGGTCGAGGACAGGGGCGGCGGCGGAGAAGCCGGGCCGCCATTTTGTGTGCTGGAACCGCCGTCAAGGCTTTCCGGCGTTTTCTATATATTGAGATCTTGTCTCATCCCATGAACGATTCTGTACCGTATTAGTCCTGATTGTCAACAGTCCCTGAGGATGTGCCACCTTAGGGGCATCACCGGTGAGGCAGGTTCGGCGCAAGGCTGACCTTGCCCGGTAGCGCCCGGCCTGTTCTCACGGGCTCAGGGCAACCGAACCACAAACTCCGCCCCGCGCCTGCCCCGATTCGCAACTTCGATCTGCCCCCCATGCGCCTCCACGATCCTTTTGCAGAGGCTCAGCCCCAGACCATAGCCGCCGCTCTTCTTGGAGCGCGAGCGGTCCACGCGGAAAAAGGGTTCGAAGAGGCTCGGCAGATCCTCCTCCGGGATCCCCGGGCCGTCGTCGGCGACGGTGACGATCACCGAGCCTTCGTCTTTTTTGAGAACGACCTCGACCGGGGCGCTGTCCGCCAACGAATACTTCACCGCGTTCTCCAGGAGGTTCCGCAGGACGGTCCGAACCTTGTCCCCATCCACCTCCGCCCAGACCTCCGTCTCCTCCGCGCTGAGCCGCACCCCGGGGGGGCGGTCCTCGAACCTCTCCACGACCTCTCGCAGAAGCGGCACCAGGTCCAGGCGTTCCCTCCTCAGCCCTCGCCCCTCGCGGAGCCGCTCCAGCTCGAGCAACTCGGCGATCATGGCCTCCATCTCGGCCACGTCAGCCTCGATCCGCTGCCGCTTCTCCCCCTCCGGCAGGAGCGCGAGCGCCACCTTCATCCGGGTCAACGGGCTGCGCAGCTCGTGGCTGACGTCCAGGAGGAGCTGGTCGCGGGCGCGGAGCATCTCACGGATGCGGTGGACCATCTGGTTGAAGGCCGCGGCGAGGGCACCGAATTCGTCCCGGGTCCGGCTCGGCACCGTCACGTCGAGCTGGCCGTCGCTCAGCCGGGCGACCCCCTCGTGGAGCGCCCGCAGGGGGCGGAGGGAACGGCGCAGGACGAGGTACGCCAGGAAGATGATCAACGCCATCGCCAGGTGGAGCATCCAGAGGAGGTTCGAGTGCGCCTGGCGCATCCTCCGGCCGAGCTCCCAGAAGATCAGATAGGCGCCGCCCTGGGGAGCGGGGACGACCAGGGTGTCGTAGCGCCACCCTTCCTTTTGAACCTCGGAGAGGCGGGGGAGGCCGGGAGCCGTCTCCCAGCTCCCGCCCGGGCCCTCGTAGCGGATCTCCAGGCCGAGGCGCTCGGCGAGCTCCTTGGCTCTCGCCTCGTCCGGCGAGGTCGAGACCAGGGCGCGGGCGTACTCATCGACCAGGCCGCGGGACACCGAGAGGTTCGGGCCGAGGATGAAGTACATGAAGCCGGCCACGAAGAGGAGGAGGCTCACGGCCGTGGCCACCATGATGGCCAGTTGCTTGACGAAGATCGACCGGTGCCAGGCGGTGCGGACCGGGAGCTCACTCATCGCCGGCCCCGCCGTCTTCAGGGGCGCCGCCGATGAACCGGTAGCCCGTGCCGCGCACCGTCCGGATGAACCGGGGGCGGCGGGCGTCGTCGCCGAGCTTCTGGCGCAGCCGGCTGACCAGCACGTCGATCGAGCGGTCGTAGGCCTCCCAGTCGACGCCCCGGGTCTCGTCCAGGATGCGCTCGCGGGTGAGGATCCGTCCGCGGTTGCGCACCAGGAGGCCGAGGAGCGTGAGCTCGGCCGTGGTCAGGGGGAGCGGGCGGCCGTCGAGGCTCGCGGAGCCGGTGGCCCAGCTCACCTCCAGCGCCCCGACTCGCAGGCTCTCCTCGGCCTCCGGCAGCGCGCCCCGCCGGAGCACCGCCTGGATGCGGGCCACCAGCTCGCGCGGCTCGAACGGCTTGGGGAGGTAGTCGTCCGCCCCCAGCTCCAGGCCGAGGATGCGGTCCATCACGTCGCCGCGGGCGGTGAGCATCACGATCGGCACCCGGCTGAACTCGCGGATCTTGCGGCAGACCGTGAGGCCGTCCATCCCCGGAAGCATCAAGTCGAGGACGACGAGGTCGGGCGGGTCGGCGCGGAGGGCCCGTAGCCCCTCCTCCGGATGTGCGGCGGCGCGCACGGCGAAGCCGAACCGGGCGAGGAATTCGGCCAGCAGCTCGGTCAGCCCTTCGTCGTCGTCGATCACCAGGATGTGCGGCCCGCTCATGGTCCCTCCATCATGACTCAATCGGCGCCGAGGGCCTGGATCGGCGGCAGGAGCGAGGCCTGGCGGGCGGGGAAGGCTCCGAAGCCCAAGCCCAAGATGAGGACCATGGCGAGCGAGGCGAGGAGCGCTTCTGACGGCAGGCCGACCTTCCACTCTGTGCCCAGGGCGAGGGCGGCGACGCCGAGGCCGCCGAGGGCGGCGCCGGCCAGCCAGCCGCCGAGGGCGAGGGCGGTGGCCTCGGCCAGGAACTGGAAGAGGATGTCGCGCGGGCGGGCGCCCACCGCCAGGCGCAGGCCGATCTCGCCGGTCCGCTCCTTGACCGAGGTGAGCATCAGGGCCAGGACCCCCACGCCGCCGACCAGGAGGGCCAGGACGGAGAGGCCGCCGGTGAGCAGGGTGAGGGTTTCGGCCGCCTCTTTGCGCGAGGCCAGGATCTTGGTACGGGCCTGAACGGCGAAGTCGTCGGGCTTGGCGGTCCCGGCGAGGCCGTGGCGCTCGCGCAGGAGGTCGGCGATCTCCGCCCGGGCCTCGTCCATCCTTCGCGGATCGCGGACGCGCACGAAGACGGTGCTGATCCAGGTCACGTTGAAGACGCGGCGCAGGGCCGTGCGGATCGGGATGGCGACCAGGTTGTCCTCGTCCGAGCCGTCGGACTGGGCCCCCCGGGACTCGAGGACGCCGACGACCTCGAAGGGGACGCCCCGCAGGCGGATCGGCCGCCCGACCGGATCGTCACCGTCGAAGAGCCGCTCGGCGACGCGCGAGCCGAGGACGGCGACGCGGCGGGCGGCGCGGTCGTCCTCCGGGTCGAAGAAGCGCCCGGCCCGGAGCCGGAAGCGGCGCACGCGCGGGAAGGCGGGGGTGGTGCCGAGCACGGAGGTCACCAGGGCGGTGCTCCCGGCCTTGACCCGCAGGGGCCTGTCGATGCCTGGCAGGATCTCGGCCACCCGGTCGAGCTCGGCCAGGGCCTCGGCGTCCGCGAGGCTCAAGGTGGTCACCGGGCCGCGCACCTCCTTGCGGGCCGAAAGTCCCTGGGCCGCCGCCGGACGCACCACGAGGAGGTCGGTCCCCAGCCTGTCGAGCCCGCGAGCCATCTCACTTTCCGCTCCCCGGCCCAGGGCGCTGGTCAGAAGGAGAGAGGCGACGCCCAAGGCCACGCCCGAAAGGGCGAGGGCCACCCGCAGGCGGTGGGCGGCGAGAGCCCGGAGGGCCGGCCGCACCAGGCGGCGGAGGCGTGCGAGCCGCATCGTCGTATCGGGGTGCTAGCGCAGAGCCTCGGCCGGGTCGAGCCGCGCCGCGCGCCGGGCGGGGAGGACCCCGGCCAGGAGGCCGGTCAGGGCCGCGGCGCCGAGGCTCAGGAAGATCGCCTGCCAGGAGAAGACGTCGCCAAGGGCCATCCGGCGCGCCACCACCTCGGCTGCAACGCACCCCACGACGAGCCCGAGGGCTCCGCCGCCGAGCGAGGTGGCCGCCGTTTCGAGCAGGAACTGCAGATGGATGTCCGCCGGGCGGGCGCCGACCGCGCGCCGCAGGCCGATCTCGCCGACCCGGGTGGAGACCGAGGAGAGCATCAGGCTCGCCGCCACCGCGCTCGCCACCAGGAGGATGACCCCGGCGACGAGCGGCAGGTAGAGGAAGAGGACCCGCTCGACCTTCCGGACCATGCTCTGGACCTCGACGGCGGTGATGATCGTGAAGTCGTCCGGCTGGCCGGAGGAGAGGGCGTGGCGCTCGCGGAGGATCCGCTTCACCTCGCGGGCGGTGGCGTCGATCCGCGACGGCTCCCGGACCAGGAGCTTGAAGGACTGGATGGTGTCCACGTTCAACACCCGGCGCTGGAGGGTCGAGATCGGCACCACCACCTCGTCGTCGCGGTCGATCCCATGGAGATCGGTGCCGAACGGCTCGAGGAGGCCGACGACGCGGAAGCGGACGGAGCCGACCAGGACCTCCGCCCCCAGCGGGTCCTCGTCGCCGAACAACCGGCGCGCCACCGTCTCGCCCAGGAGGGCCACGCGCGCCGAGCCGGCCACCGCCGCGGCGTCGAAGTACTCGCCGCGCGAGACGCTCCGGTCCCAGACCCGCTCGGAGCGCTCGGACATCCCGAGGACCCTCGCCGTCGTGCTCGCTGCACTTCCAGTACCGCTGCCCTCGGCGCGGCGCACCGGCTCGCCCGAGAGCCCCTGCTGCGGGTCCCAGGCCTCGATCTCCGGCAGCTCGCCGACGACGGCCTCGCCGTCGGCGAGCGTCATCCGGGCGGCTCCGGCACGCGGGCCGCCGAGAAGCCGGCCGCCGCCGGTGATGACGAGGATCGAGGAGCCGCCGAAGAGCTGGCGGACGGTCGAGAGGATCTTCCGCTCGCCCGCCTCGCCGACCGAGAGGACGAAGGTCAGCGCCGCCACGCCGACCAGGCTTCCCAGCATCAGGAAGGCGGAGCGGAGCCGGAAGCGGGTCAAGGCCTTGAAGCTGTGGACGGCGAGGCGCGCGGTCTTCCTGTTCATGCTCCCTCCCGGGCGGCGAGAGCCGCCGAGCTCTTTCGGGATCTCCGTTGATCCGAGGTCAAACGCCCCCCTTCGAGCCGGCAGATCCGGTCGCAATGGGCGGCGACGTTCGGGTCGTGGGTGACGAGGACGATGGTCCTTCCGGAGGCGTGGAGGGCGTGGAAGATCTCCAGGATCTCCCCGGCCGAGGCCTCGTCGAGGTTGCCGGTCGGCTCGTCGGCGAGGAGGAGGTCGGGCTCGTTGACCAGGGCGCGGGCGATCGCCACCCGCTGCTGCTGCCCGCCGGAGAGCTCGGAGGGGTTGTGGTCCATCCGGTCGGCGAGCCCCACGGCTTCCAGGGCGCGGGCCCCGAGCCCCGCGATCGAGGCCCGGTCCGAGTAGAGGAGAGGGAGCTCCACGTTCTCCAGGGCGGAGGTCCGCGGCAGCAGGTGGAAGGACTGGAAGACGAAGCCGATCCGCCGGTTGCGCTGGCGGGCCTGCTCGTTGACGCCGAGGCGCGAGACGTCCTCGCCGTCCAGGAGGTAGCGCCCCGCGTCCGGCCGGTCGAGGAGGCCGAGGACGTTCATCAGGGTCGATTTCCCCGATCCGGAAGCGCCGACCACGGCCAGGAGCTCGCCGCGCTCGATGCGCAGCGAGACCTCGCGCAGGGCCTCCACCGGGGAGCCGCCCGGCCGGGTGTAGGTGCGTCCAATGCCTTCGAGCTCGATCATGCGGGCACTCCTTTCATTCCGTTGTTTCGCCACCGACCAGGACCTCGTCCCCGTCGCGCAGGCCGTCGACGATCTCCCAGTAGCCCTCGTCCTGGCCGCCGGTCTTCACCCAGCGCCGCTCGGTCCCCTCGCCCCGCTTGAGGAGCACGTACTGCCGCCCCCCTTCGCGGCGCACGGCCCGGCGCGGCAGGGCGAGGACGCCGCGCCGGGTCTCGAGCGCGATCCGGACGCTCGCCGTCATCTCCGGCCTGAGGGTCTGGCCGGGGAGCGGCGCGAAGCGGACGACGGTGACGTAGTTGACGACGTTGTCCCGGATCTCGGCTTGAGGGTAGACGGCGGCCACCTTCCCCGCGAACTCCTGGCCGGGATAGGTATCGACGGTGAAGCTCGCCTTCTGCCCGACGTGGATGCGGCCGATGTCGGTCTCGTCCACGTAGGCCCGGACCTCCAGGCGGGCTAGGTCCAAGAGGGTGACGAAGGTCGGCGAAGCGAAGCTCGCGGCGACCGTCTCCCCCTCCTGGGTCGAGATCGAGGCGACCACGCCGGCGATGGGCGCGGAGATCCGGGCGTAGCCGAGCTGCGTCGCGGCGAGGTCGAGGTTCGCCTGCGCCTCCTTGAGCCGCTCCGACGCTACGGCAGAGGCCCGCTCGGCCAGGTCGAGATCGCTCCGCGCCAGGAGCTGGGCCGCCGCCAGCTCGCGCTTCCTCCCCAGCTCGGCCTCGGCATAGGCGAGGTCGGCCCGCGCCGACGCCACGGCCGCGGCCGCCTGCGCCCGCCGGGCCGCGAGCTCGCCGGTCTCGAGCTCGGCCAGGAGCTCACCCTTAGAGACCGAATCGCCGATCCGCACCAGGAGCCGGCGGACCACCCCCGAGGCGCGGGAGCCCACTCGGACCTCCGCCCCCACCCGCGGCTTGATCACGCCCGTCGCGGTCACCACCCGCTCGAGGTCGCGCCGAGCGGCCTGCACGACCTCGGCCTCCTGCGTCGTGCCGTCAGCGCGCGACGAACCCCCCCGTGCCACCCAGAGGGCAAGCACGGCCGCGCCGGCGATCGAGAGTGTGAGCAGGAGTCTCTTCATGCGATGCCTCCAAAGGGGTCATCGCAAGTCTGCCGCCGGTGCTTTGCTCCAGGATGTCCGGAATGTAACGGATTGCAACAGGGGGGCCGCGGTCCCAAAGCGCTCCCGGGTCGCTGCCCTGTTGGGGCAAGGGGTTTCCTTCGGGCTTTAGCCCTGTGGGCACCCGAATCGGATCGGTCGGATGGGAGTACAGGTTACCTGCGCCACGAGGCTTGGTGTGGGGAGAGCTGGCTATGGCGTAGAGGTGACGCCGGCCCCCGGGCGAAGTGGGTGGTACCTAGCCTAGGGAATCCTCTTGTAGCGCCCAACCAGCCCAAGACACCAGGACAGGAGTAAATCACCTTCCTCGCTATCGTGAGTAGGGCGCCTGAGAAACTATTATCGGTCGGAGTGTGGATCCGGGACGCTACGAGACGAAGGGGAGAGCGGGAGGAAAACTTTCTGACGGAAACTTGGCCGTCAAATCTCTGGAGCGCAGCTTTTCCGAGGATTCTCGGAAGGCAGCGACGAACCAGGAGTAGGCTTTGTAGAACTCTTGACGGACGCTCTTGGGGAAGCTTTCTCACCCAGGGCACGGCCTTCGGCCTCAGCCCCGGGCTATTCTCTCGCGGCCCGTTGGGCCGGTTTGAAACCCAGACTTGAGCGGTCCGGAGCACGGCCGCCGCGCTCAGGCTCTTCGGGGAAGTGGCGCGCCGAGAGCAGAGAGCTCGCGGCAATCCTGCCGCCGTTGTAAGCTACCAGGGTTTTCAATAAGAGCGAGGTTCAGGGAATCAGGAAACTTGGTCCGTCTACCATGCAGGCCCTTTCCCATGGGAGAAATTGTATGTACGTGCTGGCCAACTACGGAAACGCGACGCTCCAGAGTCTGACACTGAGGCGCATCAGTCCGCCTCCCGCCAAGACGATCAACACCACAAACCCATGGGAGCCCAACCTGGATCCCGCAACTGGCGCCAAAAAGGTCCCCGAGCAGCCCAAGACAGCAAGGATCTTTGCGGAACCGCTCGTTCTCAACGGGGCCGGCTCCGGCGCCGAGTGGGAAATCAAGGCCAGGGTCACCTCTTCGGTGCCTGCGCTCCTGGTTATTACCGTGATGCACGAGCAGACGCGGAACGTCGCTTGCAGCTTCGAAGCCAACGCCTCAGGAGAGCCGCAGACGACGGCGGTGAGGTTCACGGAATGAACGCTCCTCAGATTCTCCGCATCCTCCTGCTGGCTCCGGCGCTGTCGCTTGCGGCTTCCCCGGCCGTGCTCGCCCAGGCGGCCGCGAATGGTGAAGGTATGGCCGCTTTCGCTCGCGATCTCGCGCGCAGGGACGCGAACGCGGAAGGCGCGTTGGCCTCCGGACAGCCCGAAGTCTCGATGGAAGCCACCGAAGAGGGCGGCATCGTGGCGGCCATCCTCGGCTTCAAGTTCAACAACGACCTAAACTCGATCATCATCAGGGTCGCCGGACCTCTCAATAAAGACACTGGAGACACAGAACTGGTCAACCTGTCCGATCTGCCCGGTGGAACGGAGGCCAAGCTGCGGTTCAGCCATGCCAGCAGCAAAGTCGAGAAGTGGCTGCCGTCGGCGAACCTGACCACGGTCTGTCTCAACATCAACCGCCTGCTGGCCTCTCAGTCCCCAAGCCCGCCTGAGGAGGTTACGGATCTTCTAGACGAACTCGATACGAAATCTGGAAAGGAGCGCTTCGAAGCCTACCAGAAGTTCTGGCCCGAATTCCGGCTGCACGTCATTGATAAGATCCCTAGCAAGATCCCGCCCCCGCAATGGGAAGAGATCCAGGGGCGGGCCGTCGCAAAGCTGTGCGGGGAATGGAATTCCGGGCGTGTCGAGGATCTCCTCCTGGATAAGGTGATGCAGAACCAGAAACAGGGCGATGAAAAGACGATCGAGAATCCCGACCTCGCCCGCCGCTCGGAGCCCTGCAATCTCAAGAATCTGCTGTGTAGCCGCACGAAGCAGGCCCGGGCCCTGGCCACCGACAAGCTTCCCGATTTGGACAAGGTGAAAGAAACGGCAGGCGAGGCGAAGAAGCAGAAGGAGGCGATCGCGCAGGCTGACTTCGAGGCCGCGGCGCGCGAAGCCGACAACCTGCGGGCCCGAGCTGTTTCAGCCGACGCCGTAGAAGCCCTCCTGGCGTCCGCCCGTGTCGAACGCGACCGCGCGCTGCGCGAAGCCCAGAGGGCTTTTGACGAGACGGTCGACGCCGCGAAAGCGACGATCGCGAACGCGGCCCAGCAGGCCGCCAGCACGGAGGAAAAGGCGGTCTACGACGCGCTGACGGCCCAGGTCGTCAAAGAGATCGACAGCCGGACGGGCCTGGACGTGCCCTTCATCCGAAAGCCGCCTCAGACGGCGGGCAAGGTTCAAATTCAATGCAACGACAACGACATCGAGGCGAAGAAGCTTCTGGCCTCGCTGAGGCCCGAAGAGCGTGGCGCCGTGTTTCGGGAGTTGCGCGCGGCGGCTCCGTCGCTACTGTTTTTCACGGGGGAAGCGAAGGTCTCTTCCCAGGACTTCAAGTACATCGCCGACCCGTTGGCGTTGAACCCGAACAACCAACTGGTCGCCACGAAGACCGACCGTGAGTACAACCACGCGGGTCATCTTGGCGCGTCGCTCCTCTGGCGCGGAGCTCTTACGAGCCTGGGTTATACCCGCAACGGCGAGTGGAGCGCCAAGCCCTCGGCTCAGTTCTGTTTCCCCCGTGGCGATGGGGGTGGGCTCGTCTGCACCTCCACGGCTTCCGGCCCGCCGGCGAAGGAATCAACGAGCGTCTACGACCTACAGTTCAAGTACGCCTGGTCCCAGGCGTTCGCGTTCCAGGGCCAGGTCTTCTACGCCGATAAAACGGACATCCTGAATCCTCATCTCCTCGCGTACTTCCTCCCCCAGGCGGGAAGGTTGCAGGGCGGGCTCGACTTCAGTTATCTCAGCAACGATCCTGATGGCAACGACGGGTTCAATCTCCGTCTGTTCGTTGGAGTTCCCTTCTCGCTGGATGACTAGGCGCTGTCCAGAAAAGAGGCTAGAAATGAGAAGCAAAAGCCTGTTCTCAGCAGTCCTCTTGACGCTGCTTTCGGCATGCGACGGTGTGACACCAGGGATGGTCGAGAGAGATTGTGGACCCGGCCACCGCCGAGATGACTGATGCCGCGTCAGGCCCGGTGACCTTGCGCGGCAGCTGTCCTGAGAAAGGTTCATGCAAGACCGATACGGTCGGGGCCACGCGCGCGACCAGGGTCACATGCACCATGGCGGAGGGAGCGAACGCGGATAAATTTCCGCCGGCGTGTTATTTCAAGTGCACTCCAAAATGTGGCGCCGCCAAGCTGGATAAAGGCAAGAGCGGCGCCAGGGGCAGGGTGCCAGCCACTTCGCGTAGGGCGTCACGGTCAGGACCCGAAAGTGCGGGAGGCTGAGGTGTGCCGCTTGGAGCAGTTCAGACGAAGTGGTTGGCACCTGGCCCAGTCCGGCATCTCTATTCCATTTAAAAAGTAGGGCCCGTCCTCAGTCGAAGACCGGCCGCAGCCGGCTCTCGCCGACCTTCCAGGCTCCGTCCTCTCGGAGAAAGAAGACCTGGCCGCGCACCTTGTCGCCGTCGTAGTCCTTCCCTTCGACGTCGAGGATCGCCCGGTTCTCCTTGAGCAGGCCACCGGTGACGGTGCCCGTCTTCAGCTCCAGGGTCTTCTGCCCCTGGAAGACCTCCTTGAAGGCGCCGCCGCTGGCCCACCCTTCGAGCTGTACCGCCCTTTCCTTGGTCACGACCTTCTTCAATCCCGCCTCGTCGTCCTTGGCGACGGCCTTGCGATAGGCCTCATAAACCTTTCCCGGCTCGCCACCCCCTTGGGGAAGAGGAGTGCCGGAGAGGGAGCCGGCGAGGAGATCGATGGCGAAGGGGAGGTCGAACTCGTAGGTCTTGTCGAAGAAGGGCTCCGGATGGGGCGTGTAGTAGCGCCCCTCGAGCCGCGAGTCGTCGCTCTTCTTGATCTCGACCACCCCTTGGCCGCCGAAGCTGAAGGCGTCGCTCGGCTCGGTCGAGACCCAGCCCCCCTCGATCCGCTGGCCGTCCGCGGAGACCGTCAGCGAGGCGTAGGCCCCGTTCTTGGCGACGATCGCTCCTTCGAGCGCCTCCTTGGGATCGAGCTCCGCATCGGCGGCAGCGCAATCGACCGGGACGCTGGAGAGGATCACGATCCGCTGGATCTCACCCCGAGCGCCGTCTTTCACCCGGAAGCCGCAGGCGTGGGAGAAGGTCGACTTGTGCTTGTCCAGCCGGAAGAAGCTCCCTCCCTTGGCCGGCGCTTTGGCAGCGGGCTTCGGGGCGGCCGCAAGGGCGGTAAGGGCGAGAAGGAGCGCGAGCGCGAACGGCAGCCGGGCGAGAGAGCGCAGGGTCATCGAGGGTCTCCTGAATATAGATCTTCACTCATGCTCTCAAACCCGTCCCCGCAGGCGAAGTGGCTGGCACTTTGCCCACCTGGTGCGCTTCACCGGCGGACGGCGAAGCTGGCCGTCCGAGTGCAAGCGCCGGGTTAGGCATCGGGCTCGACAACGTAAGGGTTCACGGCCCGAGAGCCAGAACGGTCTACAATGAGCATCTTCATGTCGGTAAGAAGATAGAGACGATCAAAGCACCCATCCTTCAATGCGAATGGCCAGCCCTGAACGAACTTGAAGCCTTTGTCGAGTTTGAGTGCCGGTCCAGGATGGCTCGAGTATACCGCCAGCCAGTTCCGGTCATATTGCTTGAATCCGGGTTTGGCTCGAGCGTCTACCTTCTTGGCGATGGCTTGGTCAACGTGTTCAGCCCAGTCTTGTTCGACTGAGTCGCCGTGCCACGGCAGTTCCGGTGAGGTCTGGCCGCCCGCCTTTAGCTTCTTGTGTATCTCTTTGGCAGTAGGAGTGTAGCCTTTAGGAAACATAAACCGGGAAATCGCGGCGTTGGGATAGTGCTTGTTCCGAATGGCATGCGCCTCCGCAAGCCACTGGGACACCGCCTCAATCACCTCGATACCGATTTCGCCGGAGGCTGACGAAATGTACACATCTGGCCGATCTTCCGGCGGCAAGCGCACCTCCGCTGTCAAAGGAAAATCGAGCACGCCGCATTCGGCGATAGTGGGTAGCAGGCGGTGGACGACCCAAGGCTCGGTCTCTTCCTTGCTGCGGCTGAGGCCTCGTGGAGAGACAGTAGGTATCAACGCCTTAAGCTCGCGAAAGAGCTCGTCTTTGTTCGCGGCCTGGATTCTCATACGACCATCTCGGGGCTTTGTTCCTGACGCCCAAACCTCTAAATTAGCCTTGAGCTCCTTCGGCCCAGAATACCTATCGTGGTCATAGTCTCCGTCAAGCCGGCTTACTCGGGCTTCTGTATGTTTCTTATTCTATGAATATATCAATTCTACGCCGCTTCCTAATCCTCGTCAACGCCGAGGCATGGCACGGATAAGGCCTGCGGCTCCATGCTAACTCAAAGAGTAAGCCCCCGGCTCTGCCGGGGGACTCCCAGAGTTTGACAGTTCCGGCAATTCGGGTGAGTGGGCGGGTATCGTAAACCGGTAAGTCAGACTCCCTCTTGTGAACCGCTCAAAGTTCTACAAGAGGGAGTTTTTGATGCAAGGCTTCGAGAGTCTAAGTCACAGTAGGTGGGAGTGCAAGTACCATGTAGTGTTCATCCCCAAGTGCCGTCGCCAAGCGTTGTACAAGGAGTTGAGGCAGCATCTTGGGGAGGTATTCCAGTCGTTGTCGTCGCAGAAGGAGAGTCGGATCGAAGAAGGCCACTTGCTCGCGGATCATGTCCACATGCTGATCTCAATTCCGCCCAAGCATGCCGTGGCCCATGTCGTCGGTTTCCTGAAGGGGAAATCGGCGATCCACATCGCCCGGACGTTTATGGGGCGTCGCCAGAACTTCACGGGTCAACACTTCTGGGCCCGTGGGTACTACGTCTCCACGGTCGGTCGAGACGAGGAAACTATCCGTGCGTACATCCAGCGGCAGGAGAAGGAAGACCAGCGCTTGGACCAGATGGGCCTCTGGCCCTAACGCGCCGCCTTTAGGCGGCTCATAAAACCAACCGCTTTGAGCGGTTCACACATTTCAAGCCTCCGGCTCTGCCGGAGGTCTCTGACTTCGGCATGAGCTGATGGGCGGGAGTGCGGA
>Ga0190265_10001100_pt1 | contig 17617 bp, 15 predicted proteins | sample Popmic124T_FD_133135 | JGI IMG/M metagenome (GOLD analysis project Ga0190265, IMG submission 133135) | Populus adjacent soil microbial communities from riparian zone of Indian Creek, Utah, USA - 124 T | ecosystem: Environmental > Terrestrial > Soil > Riparian zone | place: USA: Utah | collected...
ACGAGTGTCTCCGGCCCTTGCGCCAATCCGTAGCTATGACCCCCGCCATGTAAAACCTCGTCCTCGTCGTGACCCTTGTGATGCTCATCGTGATGATGATGTCCGTAGGTTCCGTCGACGAGGCCGTGATAGACCTCCTTCGCACCGGAATAGTGAATCATCAGAAACGCGCAGGCCGCCAGGCCCGCCGTAATCATGATGTTCCCCGTGGCCGTGCCGCCCCAGTGCTGAATCTTGCCGCCCGAGATGACGGCGATGATCTCCGCGATCGGAATCATGCCCAGCAGGTTGCACACCAGTACGTAGAAGAAGATCGTCCACAGGAACGGCATGAACCGGTCGGTCTTGTCGCCCAGCACCGGATGAACCACGCTGTTGCGAATGAACTGCAACATCGCTTCGATCAGGTTCATGAACCCGCGCGGCACGCCCCGCGACGGGTCGCCCGACGCCACCGCCGCGTACCGCCGCCCGACAACAAGAAACAAAAGCAAGACGACCGAGCCCGCGACCAGCGTCATCATGAGCTGGTTTGTGAAATACGTGTGATGCGGCTTGATCGTGAACAGGCTCAGCGGCGCGCTGAAATCGACGTTCCAGAACGTCAGCGGCTTATCCGACAGCGCGTGCGGCAGCACATGGTCGAGGGGATCGCTGCTGGCAAAAAGGAGCGTCTTCACGAAGCCGCCCCCTCATTCCGCTGCGGACCGGCGCGATAAAACCGTTGTATCGCAATCACGCCGAACACAGTGTCGATCGCCAGCACCAGCAGATAGAAAACCACCGCCCAGAACAGAAACGACGGCAACTGCGGATCAGCCAGAATCTGATACGCCACCATCGCCCCCATCGTCAGCAGCAATCGCAGTCCCGTGCCCGCCAATGCAGCCGATCCGATCTGCTCCGGCCACCTTGAGGCAACGAGGATCACGGGAATGAACGCCAGAATTGCCGTACCCAGGCAAATGCCGGCGATCACTTTCATGCTCTGCACGCCGTCATCACCCCAGCGGGCCTGGGTTGGCGCATAGCCGATCGAGGCCGCGGCAAGGACAGCGACGACAAGCGAGGCGACACAGGCAATGGAGAGTTTCAACGTATGATTACCGATTGAGCTTGTTAAGTTGCCTGATCATGATGAAGAGGCCGAGACCCATTCCCAGCAGCAGCCCGACAAACAGACCCCACGGGTCAGACCCATACTTTTGATCTACGAGGCGGCCAAGGTATCCGAAAACCAATAGGGCGACGACGAACTCAAAACCGATGCCGCTGTATCGCAGTCCGAGGGCGAGGAATCTTGAATCGGCATCCTTCTTGCCGGGCTGTTCAGGCTCCTCCATAACTACTTCGTGAAAAAAAGTACGAAGTCTGTCACAAAAAAAGAGCGGTGATTTCGACCGCCCCCGATTCGCGCAAAACGGCCGGTCTGGCCGTTAGGACTCGGAGTCTAGCGACTTGCCGCGAACGGTGTCAATAGCGCTTTTCAGGGCGAGAACGAGTAGTAATCAGCCCGCCAAAAATGCCTTCGCGGGCCGTGGTTTGCGACCTGCGGGACCGCCCCATCTTCTCATCGTCGCAAGCCGAAAACAGACCACGCGTTACAATTCAAAGATGCCCACGCCGCTGGAACAACTCTCTCAAAATCTTTCCCGCCTAGCCACGCATTACGACGTGACCGGGCTGTGGCCGGAGCTTTCGCTGCAATTTCTAACGCAGGCCGGCGCCTGGACCTGGATCGTCCCGCGCGAATACGGCGGCCTCGGACTGGACCCGTTGTCGCAGATCGCCGCATACGAAGCGGCGGCGGCGGGGTGCATGTCGTGCGCACTGATCCTGACCCAGCGCGACGGCGCCTGCGAATTCATCGCCTCGTCGGAAAATCAAGCTGCGAGGGCCGCACTGCTTCCTCGACTCGCCCGCCACGAGCTGATGGCTTCCATCGGCATCAGCCATCTCACTACGAGCCGGCAGGGGGCCAAGCCCGCGTTGACCGCGAGCGCCGAAGGCAACGCATACCGCTTGAATGGCTTTATTCCCTGGGTCACCGCCGCCCCCATGTGCGACGGAATCGTCACCGCCGGCGTGCTGAACGACGGCGGGCAGCTACTCGTCTGGTTGCCGCTGAAGGCTGAGGGCGTGCTGATCGATCCACCGATGAGGCTGATGGCGCTGCAAAGCTCGCAGACCTGCGAGGTGCATTGCCGCAACGTGCGCATCAACGCCGAACACGTGCTCCGAGGTCCACTCGACGACGCGCTGCGCCGTCGCTCGCCGGTGAAATCGCTCATCGTCTCGGCGACGGGCATCGGTCTCGCGGGTGCGCTGGTCCGCGACATGACCGCCCACGCCGGCGACACGAAGGGGCCGCTCCGCGAGCTGCTCGATGACGCGATCGCGCGGTACGAAGGGACACGCACCCGGGTGATGTCCTTCGCCGCGGACCTGGCTCAACCCGATTCGAACATTCCCAAGTTGGAGATTCGCGTGGCCGTGAACGATCTGCTGATGCGGCTCGCCCTCGCCGCCATCACCTTCGGCAAGGGCACCGGCTTCATCCGCCAGCGCGACACGCAGCGCCTCGCCCGCGAAGCGCTGTTTTTTCTCGTCTGGTCGGCCCCGGAAGATGTCAGATCAAAGACACTCGCCAACTTCCTCGAACCCCCGATCCTCGAAACAAAATCAATGCCGATCTAACCAGAGCCGCCCCCAAACAGAGCCGCGCCCGTAAGGAAGCGGTAACCGCTCCATCCTGAAGGATCGCCAGAGTTTGTGGCGGGGCTACGACGAAGATCTGCTGCGGCAGGGCGCCGAATCAGGTCCCGACGTGCAAGCGCACGCCGCGATCATTCGCAGCGCCCTCGCCCTCGAATGCCCACCGCTCCCTTACGGTCGCGGCTCTGTTAGACCGGCGTCTGCGGCATCGCCTCCAGCGATTCCTCCGAAACCGATTCCGGCGGCCGCTCCAACCCCAGCCACGGCACGATAATTCCCGGCAGTGACCAAACGATTTGCACCAGCCGGATCGACAGCGTCAGCGCCAGCATCGTCGAGTAATCGCACCAATTCCCCTGCACCAGCACCCGAATGAACACCGCCTCCATCAGCCCGAAGCCCTGGAAGCTGATCGGAATGGCCGCAAAGAGAAACCCCACGACCGTGGCGATCAGCACCGCGAAATACAAATCCCATTCCGTCTGTCCGCCGGTCGCGTGCATTCCGAACCCGCGCGCCAGCAGATAAACGTACGTCACCAGGCAAACATGACTCGCCAGCGTCACCAACAACGCCAGAAAAACCTCCATCTTGTGATAACGAAAGCTGAACGTCGTCTCGTCGATGCGCTTGATCTTCTCGGCAAACGGCAGCTTGCTCAGCCACCGCTCGTAACCCAGGGCCGCACGAACCCGGCGCGAGAAGAAGACAAGGCCCACCGCGACCAGTCCCGCCGTCAAATAGCCGACGACCTGCCCATACGCGCCGATTCGCCCCGTCCGTCCGGCAAACATCAGCACGATCGCCGCAATGAGTAGAAAACTCAGCAGACCCACAACCCGATCCAGCACGACGACCGTCACGCCCTGCACGCGCTTGTCCGTGCGCTTCGCGATGTGATACGCCTTGTAAAGATCGCCCCCGGTCGAACCAGGCATCGCAAAGTTGAAGAAGTTCCCAGCGAACGTCAGCAGCAGGGCATCGCGAAAGCTGATCACGATCTCCTGCGTCGCCAGCAACAGCCGCAGCCGCCACGCGATGACAAACGTCACCGGCGCGAACGCCGCCAGCGCCCAACCGGTCCACGACCAATCCGCGTTCCGGATGACGGTCTTCAGCCCGCGCTCGATGCGCGGCACTCTCGGATCGACCTTCGCCGCCCTGACCGGCGGGTCGTACGAAATCTCACGTACCGCGCCTGTGTCGGCATCCTGAATCGTTAGCCGGCCCGCCGCCTCGGAAACAAGCAGATACCGTTCTTTCGCGCCTGCCTCCAGCCGCACGTAATCATTCAGCGTGACCTTCGTGCTCAGATACCAAAGCGCGGCCGCGCACACGCCGATCTTCAGAAGACGCAGGCCCCACTTCTTCGCGGTCGCACTCAATGCGGGTTCCTAAAAAGAGAGCGCGGCCGCGTTGTGCCACAACGCTGCTTCCCTTCGCTCCAAAGGAGCGAGGGAGTGTAGTCACGGGTGAAGCGCAGCGGAACCCGTGGACTTCTCGTGCTTCCATAACAGTCCGCTCCGAAGGAGCGGCGGAGTCGTCGTGAAGTCACGGCATCATCCTACATCGATAATTTCATGGACGAAAATCTGCTAGCCCAAGAGCGGCACCGCCGTCGAAACAAATCACTCGCCCTTGCCGCTCCCACCCGGTTCGGTCATCCCGCGCGCGTCGAGCAGCTCCTTCAGTTTCGCCTCCGGAAGCACGCCTTCTTCAAGTGCAACCTGTCGCACAGTCTTGCCGGTCGAATACGCCTTCTTGGCGATGGCGGCCGCACGGTCGTAGCCAATCACAGGCGCGAGTGACGTACACATGGCCAGACTCTGCTCGACGAGTTGCTCCGCTCGCTGCGCGTCCGCCTCGATGCCCGCCACCGCTCGATCGGTGAACACGCGGACGGCCTGCGACATGATGCGCGTGCCTTCAAGAAAATTGTGCGCCATCACCGGCATGCCGACGTGCAGATCAAAATTCCCAAGCGTGGACGCGGCATGGCTGACGGCCGCATCAGCCCCGACGACCTGCGCCACCGCCTGCATCAGCATCTCGCACATCACCGGGTTCACCTTCCCCGGCATGATCGAGCTGCCCGGCTGCGTCTCCGGCAATCGAATCTCCCCGATCCCGCATCGCGGACCCGAAGCCAGCCATCGAATGTCGTTGGCGATCTTCCCAAGACTGATCGCGATCGTCCGAAGTAATCCGGATGCTTCAACGAAACCATCCTTCGCATGCTGGGCTTCGAAGTGATTCTCCGCCTCGACAAAAGCCATCCCAGTTTTTTTTGAAATCACGCCGACGATGGTCTTCGCGAAATCTTTGTGCGTGTTGATCCCGGTCCCGACGGCCGTCCCGCCGATCGGCAGCTCGCGAAGCGCTTCGATCGCCTTCTGCGCCCGACGCACGCTCAAGCGCGCCTGCGCCGCATAGCCGGAAAACTCCTGCCCCAGCCGAATCGGCGTCGCATCCTGCAAGTGCGTCCGCCCGATCTTCACGATCGCGTCAAAGGCCTTCGCCTTCTCGCCCAGCTTCAGCGCCAGTCCCTCCAGCGCCGGAATCAAATCGGCCTTCAGCGCCTCGCTCGCGGCGATGTGCATGGCCGTCGGAATGACGTCGTTCGAGCTTTGACACTGATTGACATGATCGTTGGGATGAATCGGCTCCTTGCTGCCCACGACGCCGCCCGCCATCTGAATGGCGCGGTTGGCGATCACCTCGTTCGCGTTCATGTTGGTCGACGTGCCCGACCCGGTCTGGAAAATGTCCAGCACGAAATGCTCGTCCAGCAGCCCGTCAATCACGTCCTGCGCCGCCTTGATAATCAGGTCGGTCTTCTCCCGCGGAAGCACCTCCAGCTTTGCGTTCGCATCCGCGGCCGCCTGCTTGACGATCCCCATGGCTCGAATGAACGGCCGGCTGAATCGATAGCCGGAAATGGGAAAATTCTCGACCGCCCGCTGGGTGGACGCCCCCCAGAGCGCGTGCGACGGAACCGTCATTGGACCCATGGAGTCCTTTTCAATGCGAGTCTCTGCACTCATGTCACGATTTACCTCGCAGGCTACGAACAGCCCCAGGTTCTTAGCCGGGCGGGGTCCGTAGCAGAAAATCATCAGCACTCAGCACATGCCGTTGCCATGACGATTTGAGCATACGACAGCAAAGATTTATCCGCCACCATTTGCGGCTTTCCCCGCCTTCACGGAGTTTACACACCTGTTACAGCCCGAAAATTTGCGATTCGCTATACTTGCCCGTATTCAATTGAGAAAGCAACTGAATCCGTGCAAGCGTCAGCCGTCTTGGCCGCCGACCGCGGAACATGGAAAATCGGGAAAACAAAAAAGCACTCTATCCAAGGAGAAAAAATGTTCGCTCGTACACCATGGATTCTGAAAACACTGTTCGGCACTGCCCTGGTGGTGTCGATTGCCGCCCTCGGCGCATCGCGCGTCATCGCCGATGATCCCAAACCCACTGATCCCAAGGCGGCGGAGCAAAAGCCCGCCGATCCCAAGCCCGCCGATCAGAAAGTCGAAGCCAAGCCCGCTCAGCCGCCACAGGCCGATCCGCATGCGGGTCACAACCATCCGCCCGGCCAGCATCCTGGTCAGCCGGCAGCCGCCCAAGTCGGCCCGCCCGCGCCGGGCGCGCCCGGCGCGCCGGGCGTCAAGCCCGGTTCAGCCATTCCGAGCCCCACGGTCGTGCTCAAGCCCGGCGAGGTTCCCGCCGTCAAATTCGATACGCCGATCTACGACTTCGGCCGCGTCAAGTCCGGCTCGAACGTCAATCATGATTTCTACTTCACCAACACCGGCACCGGCCCCCTCGAAATCCTCACCGTCAAGCCGTCGTGCGGCTGCACCGTCGCGGGCCAGTACGACCGCATCGTTCAGCCGACGCAAACCGGCAAAATCCCGATGACCATGAGCCTGAAGAACGCCAGTGGCCCGGTGAACAAGACCGTCACCGTCCACACAAATGTCGCCGGCGCTGAAGCTCAAATCACGCTTCAGATCAAGGGCGAAGTCTGGCAGCCCGTGCAGGTCACGCCCGCCGCCGCCGCCTTCGGCCGCATCACCGCCGAGGCCTCCGGCGATGCCGTCAGCCGCAAGCTGACCGTCGTGAATAACCTGGAGACGCCAATCAAGCCCGAGGCGCCGGTCAGCAACAGCCCGAAGCTCAAGGCCGAAATGACCACGCTCGAGGAAGGCAAGAAGTACGAGCTGACCGTCACGCTCGTGCCGCCTCTCGACGCCGGCAACGTCAGCGCCCGCGTCACCGTCGCCACCGGCAATGCCGAGTTTCCGACCATCGAGATTCCGGCCTATGCCTTCGTCACGCCGGCCGTGGATGTCACCCCAACGTCCCTCGTCGTGCCTCAGAGCCGGACGACGGCTATTACTCGCCAGTTCTACATTCGCAGCAACACCGGCAAGCCGGTGAAGATCAGCGACGTGGCGGCGACCAACCCGGAACTTAAGCTGGAACTGACCGACATCAAGGATTCGATTACCTACCGGTTGAAAGTCGACGTTCCGCCGACCTACACGCCCACCCCCGGCGGCGACAAGATCACCATGAAGACCGATCACCCCGCAGTGCCGTTGCTCAGTCTGCCCGTCACCACGCAGGCGGTCATGCCCCGCGTGAATCCGACAGCCGCACGAACTCCCGTGGCAAGCCCGGATGGCAAGACGATCACCATCGGCCAGCCTCCTGCGGGCATGAACATGGACGGCGCCCCGGCGGCTGCGCCCGCAAATACGGCGAACAAGCCGGCGGACGCCAGCGCCGAGAAGAAGCCCGCCGCTGCTGCCGGAAGCACTGAGAAGACCGCGGCGGAGAAGGCAAGCGAACCCGCTCCCGCCAAGAAGGGCTAACCAGCGCCGTTCAGTCGGCATCAACGATGAACAAGAACAAAGGCCGCACGATGAAAATCAAAGTCGTGCGGCCTTTTTATTTCACCATCGCCGCCGCCGGCGAGAAGCGATAATCGCTTCACTCCCCGATAATTTCACCAGCACCCGCTTCTTTCGCCTGCCGTCGAATTCTCCGTAGAAAATCTGCTCCCACGGCCCGAAGTCCAGCTTGCCGTCGGTGATCGCCACGACGACCTCGCGGCCCATGATGGTGCGCTTCAGGTGCGCGTCGGCGTTGTCCTCGCCGGTGTCGTTGTGGCGATACTGGTTGAGCGGCTCATGCGGCGCCAGCCCCTCAAGCCATGATTCGAAGTCTGCGTGCAGTCCGCGCTCGTCATCGTTGATGAACACGCTCGCGCTGATGTGCATCGCATTGACGAGGCAGAGGCCTTCGCGAATCTGGCTCTCGCGAATCGCCTCCTCCGCCTGCGGCGTGATGTTCACATAGGCGCGCCGGGTGGAGACGTGAAACCAAAGCTCTTTCCGAAACGATTTCATAACAGCCTCGACTTCAAAATTTGAAGCTCGGGTTTCGAGGCGCCGAGTCTTCGCTCCGAAGGAGCGACGGGTTGCAGCCACGGGTGGAGCGAAGCGGCACCCGTGGATTGGTTGCGCCCCATTTCAGTCCGCTCCAAAGGAGCGGCGGATTCGATCAGATATCCCATTGTTTTCGCAATTGCCTGTCAATCTCAGATCGCCTGTTCCCGTTGTTGCACTCCCCGCGGAGCGAAAAAGAAAAAGGGACGACCGACTCGGCCAAGCCGAATCGATCATCCCTGCCGCAATGGAGAAGAAGGAGTAGATCAGCCATCCATACGTTTGATGCCCCGGCCTGGTTCGCCGGTTTTTCAAGCATCTTTTTTTTGGTTGCAGAGAACCTAGGCCAATTTACGGGCAGGTTTACCGTAGCGCCTTCCGCCCCAGCTCCCGCCGAATCATCGCAATCTGCCCCGCATGAAACGTCTCATGCATCACCGCCGTGCCCACGGCCTGCGCCTTCGTCGCGAACAGCGGGTGCGCCTCCTCGCCGGCCGGTGATTCCAGCTCCGCCTCGCTCAGCGTCCGGACCAGATCGATCGACTCTTTCTGAGTTCGCACAAAAAAGTCGCGGATTTCGGCGAGCGCGGGATACTTCGACCGGTCCGCCACCGGCGTCGAGCCCCGCCCGAACGTCAGCCGCGTCGCCTCCGGCAGCACCTCTGCCAGCGGCCGCGCGAAGCAGCGATGGTGAATCAGCACGAACTGCGACGCCGCCAGATGGCCGACCTGCCAGGCGACGTGGCCGGTGACGCGGTTGGGCATGTCGAACCATCGCTCGTCCTCGATGTCGGCCAGCAGGTTGTTGGTCCATTTCCGCGCGGTTTCCAGGCGCTCAACAAGGAAATCAGACATTTTCATGAAGCGTGCCTTTCGAAGCGTTCAGAACCCGGACGCCTACTCCGCGGCCTTTTGGAGCGACCGGCGATCCTCGTGAATTCATGATGCCCACCCGTTGGATGGCGGGTTCTGAGAACGCCTCTTAGAATTCGGTGCCGACTGGAACGGCGAGCAACTGTGAAGTGTATGACGCGGCGATCAGCTCGTAAAACATGCATCGTGCGTGAGCGGTCGTCGTTTAGCCGCGGCCCTTGCAGGGCCCACAAACTTTCCTGAGCGATGGTCAAACGATGGCACGACCGACTCGTTGTTGAGCCTTTTTCAGCATCGTTTAGGTTTGCGAGAGTGTAAATGGATTGGCAGAACCTCATCGTCACAATCATCCTCGCAGCCTCGGGCGCATTTCTGCTATGGCGGCTTACCCGTGCCCTGCGCTCGAAGTCGAGTTGCGGCCCCGGTTGCAATTGCGCCGGTCCGTCGCAAAGATCAGGCCGTCTCGGAAAGCGGCGCGAATTGATCCGCCTCGGAATGCCGCAACCGTCGCCCGGCGAAGATGCGAGTTAGAAATGCCCCACGCCGCCCTCGAAAAACACCTTCACGGAAAAACCGCCCTCGTCACCGGAGCGGGTCGCGGCATCGGCCGGGCCATTGCCCGGCGGTTCGCGGTCGGCGGCGCGAACGTCGTCATTACGTCGCGCACCGCGGATCAACTCAACGAAACCAAGCGGCTCATCGAGCAGGGCGGCGGCGGGGGGCGGGTGCTGGCCGTCACGGCCGACGTGTCGGTGCGCGATGAGGTGGACGGCGTGGTCGGGGAAGCGGTCGAGCTTTTCGGCGGCGTCGACATTCTAGTGAACAACGCGGGTGTCGCTCCCGTGGCAACCATCGAGGACATGGAGCCGGAGATGTTCGACCATCTCCTCAGCACGAACATCCGGGCCGTCTACCTCTGCACCCGCGCGGTCTGGGCGATCATGGTCGAGCGGGACGGCGGCGTCGTGGTGAATATCGCGTCGCTGGCGGCGTTCGATCCGTTTCCGGGACTGGGCGCCTACGGGGCGGCCAAGGCCTTCGTGGTGGCCTACACAAAAAGCCTCGCAAAGGAGGGCGCCGAATCGGGCATCCGCGTCTACGCAATCGCTCCCGGGGCCGTGGAAACGCCAATGCTTCGCGGGGCATTCCCCGAATTTCCCCGTGAGAAAGCCCTCCACCCCGACGAAATCGCCGCCCTCGTCGAAACAGTGGTCTCGCCCGTATTCCGTCACAGTTCCGGCCAGGTCGTCAAAATCATGCATAATGGCTAAACTGCATGTCATTACAACGGCACCAGTGGTCGCGATAGCGGCAGCTTCTTCGCCCCGAATGGGGCGACGGATTGTAGCCATGGGTGAAGCGAAGCGCAAACCGTGGAATTCGTGCATGGCATGAAAGTCCGCTCCGAAGGAGCGGCGGAGGCGCGAATAGGTGAAACATTTCAATGGGATTCGACAATCCCAGGGCAAGTCGTTCCCTAGGCTACTCAACCCCCAGCTTCTCCCGCAGCCGCCGGATGACGCTGTCCGGAATCAGCCGGTCCATCTTGCCGTCCTGCAGGCCGCCCATCTCCGCGATCTGGCGGATGAGCGTGCCGCTGATGAGTGCCGTCTGGTCGTCCGTGAAGAGAAAGACCGTATCCACGTCGCCCGCGATCAGGTTCACGTTGGCCTGACGCAGCTCGTTCCGCAGGTCGTCACTGTCGCGGATGCCCTTGACGATTACGTCCGCGCCTTTGCGCCGGACGTAATCCATCGTCAACCCGTCGTATGCCTCGACCTCGACATCCGGCGCATCCCCCAGCAGCTCGCGCAGCATGTCGACGCGTTCCTGCGCCGTGAACAGCGGTGACTTCTCCGGATTCACGCCGACAGCCACGATCGTCCGGTCAAAGAGCCGCCGGGCGCGGGTGATGATCCCGAGATGGCCCTTCGTCGGAGGATCAAAGGTCCCGGCGAAGACTCCCGTTTTATGTCGATGGCCAGCCATGACGTACTCACTAGAATAGCGAATTTTGAATAGCGAATAGCGAAAGGATGCGACGGATTCACTCCAACGGGCTTCTTTCGCAATTCAGAATTCGCTATTCGCCATTGCCTTTCGCTATTCATAACGGAGCGCTTCGACCGGGTCGAGCCGCGAGGCTTTCCATGCCGGATAAATCCCGCTAACGATGCCCGTCCCCGTCGCCATCGCCAGCGCCGCCACGATCGACCACGCGCTGGTCAGCGTCTCAAACACCCGCGTCAGCCGCTCGATGGTGTTCGCCAGCCCCCAGCCCATCAGCACGCCCATCGCCCCCCCGAGAAACGACACGAAGCTCGCCTCCACCAGAAACTGCTTCATCACGTCCATCCGCTGAGCCCCCATCGCCATCCGCACCCCGATCTCCCGGGTGCGCTCCGTCACCGCCACCAACATGATGTTCATGATCCCGATCCCGCCGACGACGAGGCTGATGCCGGCGATCGACCCCAGCACCACGCCGATGATCTTCTGAAACTGCCCAAACTGCGCGACGAACTCCTTCTGCGCCTGCACCTGGAAATCGTCCTGCTGGCCGGCGCGAATCTTGTGCCGCTGGCGGAGCAGCTTCTTGATTTCGTTTTTGGCCTCCTCGATGTCGGCGTCCTCGGCCGAACGCGCCTCGGCGACGATGGTTTGAATAAACTCGACGCCATAGACCTTGTCCATGGCCGTCGTGATGGGGATGATGATTTGCCGGTCGACATCGGTGAAGCCGACGTTGCCCTTCTCCTCCATCACGCCGACGACGGTGAACGTGCGCGTGCCCAGCGTGCTCATTCCGGAAATCTTGATCTTCTCCTCGATGGCCGGAATGCCGCCGAACAGCTCCTGCTTCACTTTCGCGCCGAGCACCACGATGTTGGCCTTGCCCTGCACGTTGGCGCGGGTGAAGAACTCGCCCTCGGAAACATTGTGACTGTTGATGATGGGATACACGTCGGTGGCACCGAGGATCGTGGCGTTGGTCGTCTTGGAGAGAAACTTGACGGTGACGCTGTTCATGATCTGCGGCATGACCCGTTGGATGGTCCGCTGGCAGCTCCGCTCGATGGCCTCGGCGTCTTCGAGTTCCAGCGAGTCAAAGTTGCCGACGGCGCGCCGGCCGCGCCGCTCGACCTCGGGCATGACGAAGAGCTTGTTCGATCCCATCGACTCGAAGCCCGTGGCCATGCGGGCGCCCATGCCCTCAAGAATGGCCATCGCGGCCACCACAGCGGCGACGCCAATGATGACGCCGAGCGTGGCCAGAATGCTGCGCAGTGGATGAATCCACAGACTTCGCAGGGCCATGATGCAGACGCGGAAGAAAAACATGGAATCCTATTCTGAGTCTTGGATTATGGAATGCGGAATGCCGAACGAATATTTCGGGGCACTCTTCGTCCCGAGTGGGGCGACGGCATGTCGCCACGGTGAAACGAAGCGCAACCCGTGAATGCGTCGCGTTTCCCTGCAGTCCGCTCGGAAGAGACGGCGGAGTCGTTGAAGCGACAGAGTTAATATTTGCTGGTAAATCTTCGATCTCCATGCAGTCGTACTGGTAGCGATGATTAGACTCCCGCCGGCTTCGCCAGCGGCGGCGGCGAACGCTTCGGCGGCTGTGCCGCGCGGACGACGCCCAATTCCTCGCGCAGCGTGTCGTCGACGCGGCGGTCTTCGATGATTTTCCCGTCGCGCATGCGGATCACCCGCTCGGCCTGCACGGCCACTTCCATCTCGTGCGTGACGATGATAATCGTCACGCCGGCCGCGTGCAGCTCGTGGAAGATGTCCATGATCTGCTCGCCCGTGCGGCTGTCGAGGTTTCCCGTCGGCTCGTCCGCCAGCAGAATCTTCGGTTCGTTGACGATCGCGCGGGCGATGGCGACGCGCTGGCGCTCGCCGCCGGACAGTTCACTGGGAGTATGCGTTCCGCGCTTCCCCAGACCGACTTTCTCCAGCGCGCGCAAGGACGCATCGCGGACGGCCAGCTTGCGGGCATAAAACAACGGAACCGCGACATTGTCGATGGCGGAGGTGCGCTGAATAAGATTGAACGTTTGGAAGACGAAACCGATTTTCCGGTTGCGGACGACCGCGAGCTGGCGATCGCTCATCGAGCTGACCAGATCGCCGTCAAGGTAGTATTCGCCGGTGGTGGGGCGGTCGAGGCAGCCGAGCAGGTGCATCATCGTGCTCTTGCCGCTGCCGGACTGGCCGGTGATGGAGACCATTTCGCCTTCGGCGATGGTCATATCGACGCCGTCGAGGGCGCGGACGACGGTGCTGCCCATGACGTAGTGCTTGGCGAAGTTGCGAAGTTGGATGATGGGCTGGGGCAAATGCGTCTGTTTCCTGCGGCTGCATCACCTCGGCGACCGGCTTGCCGTCTGGCGATTCAATCTGATCTCGCGGCGCCTAAACGCCGCTTTCCTTCTTTTCCTTGTCGGTGAACTCGGGGCGCTTGATCCACACTTCGTCGCCCTCGTTCACGCCGGAGATCACCTCGGTAAAGGTGCCGTCGGTGGCTCCGATCTTCACCGAAACCTTCTTTTCATCCCAGCGGTCGCCCGCGCTTTCCCGATAGGGAACATAGACGTAGCACAGGCGACCCTCACTCGTGAGTGCCTCGTTCTTGACAAGCACGACGTCTTCCTTCGTCTCGGTCTCAAATTCGAGGTCCGCCTGCAGCCCGTTGAGCTTCTGAAGGTCGTCGCCAACCAGGCGAATGCGAACTTTGAACGTGACCGCGTTGGTCATGCGTTCCGGAGCGGGCAATATGCGTTCGATGACCCCCTGATATGTTTCCGTTCGATAGGCGTCCACCGTGACGGTGACAGGCCGGGCGTTGACCTTGACGCCTTCTTTCTCGATCGCCAGCTTCTGGGCTTCGCTGAGGATTATCTCCTTTTCCGCGGCCGGCAGGGTGGCGCCGGCGGCCTTCGCGCGATCAATCACCTCGCGGGCCTTTTGGACGTACTCCGATTCCTCCAGCTTTTGGGTTTTTCCGGGGCGGGCATAATCCGGAGCGATGTCGCGAATCTCGCCGATGTCGGCCTCGTCGATCTGGGCGATGACGAACATCGAGCTGACGTCGGCCAGGATCATCAGCGGCGTTCCGCCTGTCAGAGATTGGGTGCCGCTCTGGATGGCCTCGCCCTGACGGGTCTGGATGCTATAGACCATGCCGTCGGACGGAGCACGAACCGTGGTTTCCGCGAGGCGCTGCTTCGCATCTTCGAGATTCTTGAGGGCGCTCTGATAAGCGGCCTCGGCCTGGACCACATCTTCCTGGGCACTCTGAAGCAACAGGACCTCGTTGCTCTTCGCGCTCTCGAGCTCGATTTTGGCCATCTCCACGGCGGCAGCGGCACGGTCGCGCGTCGCTTTGACGGTGATGCGCTCCTGCTCGCTTGTTATGGTGTCGCTCATCTTTTCGATTTTTTCGAAATTGTAGACAGCCGTCGTCAGCGACGCCTCAGCGTCCTTCAATCGCTCCGCGGAGGATTTTCTCTGCAATGGGAGGTCGGCTTCGGTTTTTTTCAATGCGACCCTGGTTTTTTCGAGCACCGATTTCGACCGATCGGCTTCGGCCTGGCGGGCCTCCACCTGCCGCTTTTCATCGATGGGATCCAACACGCAGAGAATATCGCCTTGTTTGACCATCTGGCCTTCAAGCACGGCGATGTCCTCAACGATGCCGCTGGCCTTGCACTTGATCTGGATGAACTGCTTCGCTTCAACGACGCCGGTGGCGGTCACAGGGATGATCAGGTCGCCGCGCGTGGCTGCTTCACGTTTGCCGTCCAGCCAGATGTTGCTCATGGAAATGATGTTGGTCTGTGTGATCAGCACGAAGCCGCCCGCCACGATAGCCACGATGATGAGAAGAATGATGATGCCGCGACTCATTGCGTTTGCCTAACTCCTTCCAGTCAGTCGATAAGCAGCGCGCGCGTCACTCATCGTAAAAAACCCTCGCTCAATTTCCAGCAAACCCACGGCATCGCCTCCGCCGTTTAGCCGGGGCCCGAAGGGTCCCGGCGGGCGCTGATGAAGCTTCGTCCGGGCATCGCGTCGCTCGTCATACCTACGCTCACGCGTCATCTCCCGGACCTCTTAGGCCTGGGCTAAACGGAACGCAGCGGAATAGCTTCCAAGGAGATCCCATTGCGGAAATGGAAACTCCTTCGTCCACGCGGGCAACGGGCGAAATCGTGCGCGGAAGTCTCCCGAAAATGCTGTTTCCTGTAGAAATCTTAGAGATTCCAGGGCCGATATTCCAAGCCAAATGTTTCGGCGACATCCTTGTTCGTCAGGACGCCCTTGTGTATGTCCACCCCGGCTGCAAGCCCCGGATCGGCCCTGCAAGCGGCCTCGTAGCCCAGATTCGCGATCCGCAGGGCATAGGGGAGCGTTGCATTGGTCAGGGCGAAGGTGCTCGTGCGGCCGACCGCCCCGGGCATGTTCGCCACGCCGTAGTGGACCACGTCGTCCACTATATACGTCGGATTGTCGTGGGTGGTGGGGCGAATGGTTTCGCAGCAGCCACCCTGGTCCACGCCCACGTCGACGATGACCGAGCCGGGCTTCATGGTTTTGAGATGTTCCCGGCGGATGAGAATCGGGCACCGGGCGCCGGGAATCAGAACGGCGCCGATGACGAGGTCGGCTTCGGTGAGATGGTGGGCGATGAGCGCCGGATCGCTGAAGAGAAGCGTCACGTTGGCCGGCATGACGTCGGAGAGATAGCGCAGGCGGTCGAGGCTCACGTCCATCAGAATGACATGAGCGCCCAAGCCTGCGGCGACCTTGGCGGCGTTGGTGCCGACGACGCCGGCCCCGAGGATGATGACTGTGGCGGGTTCGACGCCGGGGACGCCGCCCAGCAGAATGCCGCGACCCATCATGGGCCGCTCAAGATATTTCGCCCCTTCTTGAACACTCATCTTGCCGGCCACCTCGCTCATGGGCGTCAGCAGCGGCAGAGTTCCTTTTTTGTCGCGGACGGTCTCATAAGCAATCGCCACCGAGCCGCTCTTCATGACGCCTTCGGTAAGATCGCGATCCGCGGCGAAGTGAAAATACGTGAATAGAATCTGATCCCGCCGCATGGACTTGATTTCGGGTGACTGCGGCTCCTTTACTTTGATGACTAGATCGGACTTGGCCCAAACGTCGGACGTCCGGTCCAAGATCTGTGCGCCGGCCGCCGTATAGTCGGCATCAAGGAAACCCGAGCCGGCGCCGGCGTCCTTTTCGACGAGCACTTTGTGACCGGCCTGGACCATGGCGGCAGCGCCGGAAGGAATCATTCCGACGCGGTACTCGTGCGGCTTGATCTCTTTAATTACGCCTACGATCATGATGGGATAGACTCCGACGGTAAGACGAGGGCGACTCTGAAAACAGCGGTCATGCTAGGGGAATGGCGAGACGGCTGCAACGGGCGGGCATTCGGTGGACGACTTGAAAACTGACATGGAAACGCGACGATCGCCGTCCGTGAGGGGGCAGCCGACGACGCCTCTTTGGGTATCTCCGCGTGCGATGCCGGCGAGTCTGACGGGGTCACTCGCTGCGATGGCGTTGCTTGGATTTGTCCTCGGGATCGCAGGATCGGGTTGTGCCGCGCAAGACCGCTATCTGAGAATCTGGAAGGAGAAGGCCGGGGCTGAGAACGTAAGTCAGTTCAGCCTGATGGAACAGTCCACGAACCAGCAATGGTTCGCGCGTCTGGTGAATCCCGGCGCGATGCCGGCCGGCACCGTGTTTCCGTTGACGGACCGCTTCGATTTTGTTCTGGTGAGCCGTCAGCAGCAATGGCCGGGACTGTTAAAGGCGACATCGCTCACGGCCAACGAGGCGTCTCCTGATCTGTCAGCCGGCGTGGTCGTGGGGCTGATCGCGCGGGTGGGCGAAAGCCGGCACGACCGGTGGCCGGTCATGGTTCAGTCGGTGCGTCAGCGCGGGGGAGTCGCGTTCCTGTATGGGGTCTTTCGCGAAGGGTTTTATCGCCCGCTGTCGGTGCCGGCGTACATGCACCTCGTGTACGTCCGCGACGTGGACACGTTTCTCGGTCTGAAGCTGAATCAGATGATGTACGGCTTCAACGTCGAGATCGACGATCTGAACGCCGCGGGAATCCGCTAAAAAAATAAATGGCCATTTCCAAACACGCCTCTGAGAGCGGGTTGCCGTTTGGCGATCGATTCCCTCATTTAATTCCCTATTCTCGGAGCCTCCTCCTCGCAGGCTCATAACGTTGCCTGAAGACAACATTTCCCTTCATCGTGGTTCCCTGTAACCGATAGTGGTCTCGGCACGATCGCCAGTTGCGCGAACGGGATGCCAGGCAGGGGAAAGATGTCGCCAGACGCCTCATTATCAGCCGCCAGCGTCGTGCCCTTACAGCCGCTGCTTGGTGCGGTATTCGACTCCCTGCCGAGCGGGCTGGTTGTTTTCGATCGCCAATTAGGAATTCTGTTGCGCAATCGCACGGCGGAGCTTTTGCTTCCGCCGGCGAAGAACGCCGCCGACCTGCTCGCCTGGTCCGTCGA
>Ga0190265_10001101_pt1 | contig 17602 bp, 12 predicted proteins | sample Popmic124T_FD_133135 | JGI IMG/M metagenome (GOLD analysis project Ga0190265, IMG submission 133135) | Populus adjacent soil microbial communities from riparian zone of Indian Creek, Utah, USA - 124 T | ecosystem: Environmental > Terrestrial > Soil > Riparian zone | place: USA: Utah | collected...
CCTGCGTCAGGCCGATGGCACGCAGCACCGCCAGGTGGCGCGAGCGGCTGCTCACGTTGGCCGCCATCAGGTTCGCCAGCCCCAGCGATGCCACCACCAGGCCCACCAGCGGCACGGCCGAGAGCAGCAGCGTCACACGGGTGATGTTGCGGTCGATCTGCTTTTTCAGCTCGCGGGCGGTCACGAAGGCGCGGTCGGGATAGTTCATCCGCTTGAGCATCTCGTTGATCAGGCGAATCTCCGGGCTGTCGCCGGGTATCGGCGTGTTGCCGGTCAGGGCGAACGTCGGCCGGCCCTGGGACGTCGTGGCGGTACCGGGCGTGAAATCGGGAATGAGGTCGGGCCCTGTCGAGCCGCTCTCCTGCTCGTCGAAGGTGAAATTCATGAGCAGCAGCCGGCCGTAATCGCGGCCGAAGAGGCGGCGGGCGTCGTCGAGCGTGCCGACGACGGCGCCGACGGAATAGGACTGGAAATACGACTCGGCGTTGAAGAAGCTGATGGCGATGTCGAGACCGGGCGAGGCGATGACACCCGCCACCGTGAACCGGGCCCTGGTTTTCCCGACCCAGAGGGTGACGCGCGAGCCAAGTCCCTTCTTGTTCGCGGAGGCGAATTCCCGGGTGATGAGAATGTGGCCGCCCTCCTTCAACTTCTTCTTCGCGGTCTCCAAGTCCCCCTCCAGAAAGGTGAGCTTGACGATTCGGAAGCCCTCGTCGGGATCGATCGCCAGGAAGCGCTGCAGGGCGTCGAGGACCGAGAGCGCGCCCATGATGCCCTTGCGGGGCGGCCGCAGCGTGAAGCCGAAATCGTCGGTGGCCGTGAACTCGGCGATGCCGTCGAGATGGCGAAGCTCTTTCACCTTGTCGAGTGGACGCGAATCGTAGAAGTAAAGCAGCGCGTCGGGGAATTCCTTGGGGAACTGCCAGCCGGCCTTGACCGACTCGCCCCAGACCACCAGCCCGACGATCAGCGACAGGCCGACCATCAGGCCGGAGCAGATCGAGGCCGACCGGAAGGGCGCCTTGTGAATCTCGTCGCCGAGCAGCTCGTGCCGCAGCCCAAGAATCCGTCCCGCGGTATGGACGGCCGGCTTGGCCAGGGCGATGACGATCAGGGGTGACAGGAGTGCAGCACCGAGGTAGAGCAGTATTACGCTGGCAATTGCATTCGCATCGAATCGTGCCGTGCCAGTCTCGCCGAGATTGCGATTCACGATTTCGTGAACCACCAGCAGCACGACGCCCAGCCCCGCGGCCACCCAGGCCCAGCGGGTGAGGTTCGGCGACGAAGGAGAACGGGTGGCCTCCGCGGGCGACACTTCGAATGCCCGCACGGCCGGCACGACGGCGCCCAGCAAAGTCGTTCCCAATCCGCCGAGGACCGCCAGCAGAATGCCCGTTCGGCTGACGGCGAACGCGCCCAGGTAGTCGGGCACGATCTGCATGGTGATCCATTGCAGGCCAAGTCCCAGCGGCACTCCGATCACGGTGCCGAGCATTCCAATGGGCAGAGACTGTGCGAGTATCAATGAACCCAGTTGCGTGCGCGTGACGCCGACGCAGCGGAGCAACCCGAGTTCCGCGATCCGCTCTGTCACGCCCATGCTCATCGTCGCCAGGATGATGAAGAAGGCCGTCAGCAGCACCACGCAGGCCAGAAGCATCATGATGAATTGCAGCAGGCCCTGGGCGGCCCCCAGCTTCTGGTGCTGCGCCTCGGTCGTGCGCACCTCCAGCGACGGGGCCGCGTCACCGGCCGCCTTCTTGTGCGTCTCGATTCGCTTGCGCACGTCGTCAGCGATTCGGCGAATGCTCGTCAGGCTCGAATCCGCCGCGATCATCTCGATCGACTTTACTTTCCCCGGCAGCCGGGCGATCTCCTGCACGTCGCCCAGTTGCGTCCATGCCATCAGCGCCTGGTTCATGCTCGCCCGCCGGCGATCGACGACGCCGATCACCGTGAACGCCCGCGGATTGGCCGGCGGATCGTTGTCGCGCAGGTAAACGCGGTCGCCCACGCCCGCGCCGAGGCGTTTCGCCAGCAGATTTTCGAGAACGACCGAATTCCGATCCGACGCCGTCAGCATCCGGCCGTCAAGCATCTTGTAATTGCGAAAGAGCAGTTCCGATGCCGGCAGAATGCCCGCGACTTCGATCCGAAAATACGAGTCTTCCGCCGGCAGTGTCGGCTGGCTCGAGAACGTCTGGCCGGGCGACGTGGTCGTGGCAGCGGGCTGGGGCGCGACTTCGACGTATTCCCTTGTGCGCATGGTGACGTGCGCGACGCCCGGAACGTCGTTCACCCAGTCGCGGACCTTCTCGTCATACACCCCCCACACGCCCGTGGTCGATTCAATGACGACGTGGCCGCGGCCGATCCAGTCGAGCACGACGTTGGTCATGCCGCGGCGCACGGACTCATAGCAGCAGGTAACCCAGACGACCACGCCGACACCCAGCGTGATCGAGAGTACCGCCAGCGCGCTTCGCCCGGCCTTAGACCGCCAGCTGCGCGTAGCGAGCTGCAACCAGTGCCGCATCTCCGCTCCCTTTGGGCTCGGCGACGCCGGTAAAGCGCCCCGCCTTGATGAAGTGAACCACGTCGGCATGGGCCGCCGCGGCCGATTCGTGAGTGACCATCAACACCGTGGTGCCGCGCTCGCGGGCGAGGGTGCGCAGCAGCGTCCAGATTTCCCGCGCCGAGGTCGGATCGAGATTGCCGGTCGGCTCGTCGGCGAGAATCAGGACCGGCTCAACCATCAGCGCCCGGGCGATGGCCACCCGCTGCTGCTCGCCGCCGCTCATCAGTGCCGGCCGGTGCTTCAACCGATGGCCGAGATGCACCTGATCCAGCAGAACGCGGGCGCGTCGCTGGGCCTCGTCGGCCGGCCTGCCGTCGACCAGCAGCGGCAGCATGACGTTTTCCAGCGCCGTCAGCGTGGGCATGAGATTGAACGCCTGAAAGACGATGCCCATGCGGCGGCGGCGAAACAGCGTGCGCTCGTGGTCGCGCATCTCGTTCACCAGCCGGCCATCCACGCGCACGGCGCCTTCGTCGGGCAGATCGAGGCCGCCGATCAGGTGCAGCAGGGTGGTCTTGCCCGAGCCGCTGGCCCCCATGATGGCGACGAACTCGCCCCGAGCGGCCCGAAGGTCGACACCTGCCAGGGCGTGAATCACCTCATCGCCGAGGTGATAGCGCTTGTGCAGATTCGTTATTTCAATGACAGGCGAGGCCGCCTTCGTTGTTGACATGCAAAGCGCCGTTTAAGATGGCAGAGCGTCGAGTTTTCCACGGCCATCATTGGCTGAATCCCCGCGCGCCGCAACGCGCGCGGGAATTGGGGTACTGGTACAGTTTCAAAAACATGGGCGACGCTTCAGAGAGTCCTGAACGCAAGTGCATAAGCCTTTCGCGAGCAAGCAAGGCCGCCGTCCTTGCGGACGGGGTTCTGACGGGGTGGCACTTCAAACTGTACCAGTACCGGAATTTGGTTTGTGCCCAAGAAAGCAGTCTGGTCATCTGAACCCTGCACGCAAGTGCATGGGCCTTTCGGATCGAGCGAGGCCACCCTCCTTGCGGAGGGGGTTCTGAATCAAACTTGACCTGTCCCGGAATTTGAAAGGCCCGGGCGAAGTTCATCGTCTAAAATATCAGTGCGGCCGTAAGCTGCCTCGTTCGTATTCCTTCCATGCGCATCATCGTCACCTCCGATCTTCATTACGACGTCGCCCGCAGCCGGACGCCGACGGAGTCGATCGCGCGTGAGATTTGCGAACGCGGCGGCGACGTGCTTCTGGTTGTAGGAGACACGGCGTCCAACCTTCCCGTGCTTGAACGCGGGCTGGGACTCTTCGACAACTTCGGCGGGTGCAAACTGATGGTGGCGGGGAACCACGAGCTTTGGACCGCGCCGGGCGAGGATTCGCTGCATCGCTATGAGAACGAACTCGACGAGGCCTGCTCACGTAACGGATTTCAGTTCCTCGATTCAAAGCCGTTTGTTGAGGACGGCCTCGCCATCGTGGGCAGCGTGGGCTGGTACGACTACTCATTTCGGCCGTCGCTCATGAAGATTCCGCTGCGGTTTTTCCAGAGCAAGGTCGCGCCCGGCGCGGCGGCGCGCATGGACGAGTGGCAGCACCTTGTCGAGCGCGGCGACGATCTCTGCGAAGCGGCCATGCAGGTGACCACGCGGTGGATGGACGGGGTGCGCGTGAAGCTGCCGATGACCGACGCGGCATTCACCGAATATCTCGCGGACAAATTGCGATCTCATCTCGATACCGTCGTCGGCAAGGCAACGCGCACGCTGGCGGCGATCCACCATCTGCCTTTCGCGGAGATGGTGCCGCACAGCCCGATTCCCGACTGGGAATTCGCCACGGCCTATCACGGGGCCGAACTCTTCGGCGAGGTGCTGCTGGATTATCCGCAGGTGTCGCACGTCTTCTCCGGGCACTGCCACCGCGAGCGGCGGCTGCGCAAACGGCATTTGAATTGCATGAGCATCGGGTCGACGTACACGGCGAAAAGATACGAGGTGTTGGATGTCTAGCGCCGAATCAGTATCTGCAATCTTCGCCCGTGAGGGCGCACGAATGTTGCCAGGGGCGCTGCGAAGCAAGCCCCTGGAATCAGGTCTACTTTTTTTTGCCGCCCGGAGGGCGGACGAAGCCTTCGACCGCCCTCCGGGCGGAGAAATGAAGGGGCGCACAGCAACCAGGGGCTTGCGAGCTGCGCTCGCAGCGCCCCTGGCAACCATCGTTGGCCCTCCGGGCGGGGATATTTGGCGATGCCAGGCGCAACTTGATTCCACGAAAAGCTTGTGTAGATACCGATGGCTCTCGCCGTTCGCTAAATTCTTGCGCCATTCCAGGGTTGGGGATTGGGTGGAATCAACAGCCAGCCGCATCGGGGATCGCTCCGTCGCTCCGCTGAGCGTCGTTATACTGGCATTCTGTATTCCTGCATTGGCGCCTCGCTTCGCAACGGCCCAGCCGGTGCAAAAGCCCCTGAACGAAGGGGCCGAGCAGGCCCGCCGTTCCCAGCGCGAAACGCCGGCCGTCCGCGTCTTTCGCGAGTGCAGCCCGGCCGTGGTGAACCTTTCCACCACCAAGATGGTGACGGTGCAGCGGCAGTTCGGAATGGGCCTGTTCGACGACATCTTCGACATGCCCGAGCTGCGTCAGCCGCGGCAGTACAAGGCCCAGAGCGTTGGCTCGGGTTTCGTCATCCATGCCGACGGCTATGTCGTCACCAATGCCCACGTCGTTGACCGGGCGGCGGAATGCACCGTCACTTTCTCGGATGGCACGGTTCTCAACGCGGAAGAGGTGGCGATCGACCGCCGCCACGATCTGGCCGTGCTGAAGGTGAAAGCCCGCAAGCCATTGCCCTACCTCAAGCTCGGCCGGAGCAACGATCTGATGGCCGGCGAGACGGTGGTCGCCATCGGGAATCCGCTCGGCTTGCAGCACACCGTGACGACCGGGGTGGTCAGCGCCCTGGAGCGCACGTTGGATTTCGACGAGGCCCATTCATACACCGGCCTGATTCAGACCGACGCCTCGATCAACCCCGGCAATTCGGGCGGCCCGCTGCTCAACATTTTCGGCGAGCTGATCGGCGTCAATACGGCCATCCGCGGCGATGCCCAGAACATCGGCTTCGCCATTCCAGTGGACCGATTGACCGAGCTGCTGCCGCAGATGCTGGACATCGAGCGGGTACGCAAGGTGCGGTTCGGCATCCTCTTCGATGGCGCGCCCGTCGAGCCCGGCACGCGCGGCGTTCGCGTCGCGCGGGTGATGCCAGAGACGCCGGCGGCGGAGGCGCGCATCGGCGAGGGTGACATCCTCATGCGCATCGACAACCAGCCCACCACCGATTTCATGCAGGCCTTCAGCCTGCTGGAGCGCACGCCGGTGGGACAGTCGATGAAACTTGATTTCGTCAGCGCCGACGGCCGCAAGAAATCGGTCGAAGTTCTCCTGACGGCGATTCCCAGGCTCGACGGCTCGCAGCTCGTCGAGCGATTTTTCGGCCTGAGCCTCCGGGCCATGGACGCAGCGGATTTGCGGCACGCCGGCGTCTCCCGCCCGATCGGGCTGGTGGTCCGCGGCGTTGAGCCCGGCACCGAGGCGGCGCGGCAGCAGTTGCAAGCCGGCGACATCGTCACCAAATTCGGCGGCATCGCCGTCACCGACATGGAGGCCCTGGCCCATCTGGCAGGCCAGGTCGAGCGCGGCGATCACATCCCATTTCAGATTCTGCGCATCGGGCGGGAGGCGATCGTCCGATTCGAGTTGGCGCTGAAAGCGAACTGATGCCCACCGTCGTCATCGCCCCGGACAAATTCAAGACGGCCCTCGATGCCTCATCTGTGGCACACGCCATCGCCCGGGGGATTTGTTCGGTCCGGCCGGAAATCGAAACCGTCGAGGCCCCGTTGGCCGACGGCGGCGAGGGGACGCTGGAGATCATTCTGGGCGCGCGCAACGGCCTGCGCCGCCGGGTGAGCGCGAGCGGGCCGCTGGGCGAGCCGCTCGACGTTACGATCGGGTTAATTCACCAGGCGTCGACCGCGGTGGTCGAGTTGGCGACGGTCGCGGGCTACGCACAGGTGCCGGCGAACAGGCGAAATCCGCTGAAGACCACCACCCATGGGCTGGGCCAGATCATCCGCACCGTCATTGAGACGGGCCTTGAAGACATCATCCTCGCACTGGGCGGCAGCGCGACCGTGGACGGCGGCGCCGGAATGGTGCAGGCCCTCGGAATGACGTTGCTCGATGCCGGTGGACGAAAGATCGTTGAGCCGGTGGCGGGAGGCGACCTGCTGCGAATTCATCGGATCGTCTGGGACCATCCGCCCGAGAACCTGCACAACGTGCAGTTCACCCTGGCCTGCGACGTGCTCAATCCCGCCTGCGGCCCCGCGGGAGCGGCGCGGGTGTTCGCTCCGCAGAAGGGCGCGGACGAGGCGGCGGTTCGGACGCTGGAGTGCGGACTCGAACACTGGGCCGCGCTTTTGGAGCACGCCGGGGGTCATGCCCTTCGGGACGAGCCCGGTAGCGGCGCGGCCGGCGGCGTGGCGTTGCCGTTGCTTGCGTTCACGTCGGCGCAGATCGTTCCCGGCGTGGACCTGGTCGGCGACATGATTCACCTGGCGGAGAAAATATCCGCGGCGAACCTGGTGATCACCGGCGAAGGCCGCCTCGATCGCCAGTCGATGATGGGCAAGGTGGTCGGCGCGGTCGGGCGGATGGCGAGATCAGCGGGCGTTCCGTGCATTGCGCTCGTCGGCGCGGCCGGCGAGGGGGCGGACGAATGTTTGAAGGTGCTCGACGGGTACTATACGCTCGACGGCCCGCTGGAAGAGACCGCGCATCGGCTCGAAGCGGTGGCGGCTCGAGTGATTTCAGATCATGTCGTCGTTTGACGCAATCATCATCGGCGCGGGAGCGATGGGCACGGCCGCGGCTTATCACCTGTCGCAGCGCGGGCAGCGCGTGTTGCTGCTGGAGCAGTATCAGATCGGCCACGAGCAGGGCAGCTCGCACGGCAAGAGTCGCGTCATTCGCAAGGCATATTTCGAAGACCCGCGTTATGTGCCGCTGCTGAACGCTGCCTACGAATTGTGGCGGGAGCTTGAGCGCGAGTCCGGTGACAAGCTTCTGCATCTCGTCGGATGCCTCAACATCGGCCCGCGAGACCACGCGTGCATTCGCGGCGTGGAACAGAGCGCGCGTGACCATCAACTTCCGCACGAAATGCTGGCCGCACCGGAGATCGCCCGCCGCTGGCCAATTTTCAAGCCGAATGCGGACGACATCGGCCTGTACGAACAAGACGCGGGATTTCTTCTGCCGGAGGCTTGCCTGCGGGCGCACTCGGCGCACGCCATCCGGCATGGCGCTGTGGTTCACACCGGCGAGGAAGTGCTGGGTTGGAAAGCGACGCAAGTCGGCGTTCGAGTCCAAACGCCGTCGCAAACCTATACGGCGGGCACGCTCATCATCACGGCCGGCGCCTGGCTGAGGGGCATCCTTTCGGCACTTCGCCTGCCGCTTCGCGTGGAGCGGCAGGTTCAGCTCTGGTTCATGCCCGATGAACCTGCCAGGTTCACCGCGCCGCACATGCCGACGTTCATTCACTTCGTCGGCGACGCGGCCTATTACGGAATTCCGATGCGGGACCGCGAGGGCGTGAAAGTCGCGCGGCACCACGCCGGTGAAACGGTGACGCCGCAAACCGTTAATCGCTCAATTGCTCCGCAGGATGAGGCCGACGTGCGCGGCTACATTCGGGCGCATCTGCCGGGCGCTGACGGCCCGCTTATCGACGGCAAGGTGTGTCTGTACACCAATTCGCCGGACGACCATTTCATCATCGACCGCCATCCGAATTATCCCAACGTACTCATCGCCGGCGGCTTCTCCGGCCACGGCTTCAAGTTCGCCCCAGTGGTCGGCTCAATCCTGGCCGACCTCGCCATCGAAGGTTCGACGCGGCATCTCATCGACTTTTTTTCGATCAACCGATTCGGCCCGTCATCCTGGCAAGCGGCAACATGTAGGCTTCGCTTCGCTCAGAATGCCGCGCCCGATCGGGACACCCCCGGCGCGTCAGGGACAAATCGCCCGCAATCCGTTATAGAAGGCGGGGACATACGTTTATCCAACAAGACTGCCATGCCATTTTTTGTTCCCGCAGAAGAGACGCAATCGCCCGAGCAGATCGTCGCGCTGCAGCGAGAGAAGCTGGCCGCCATGCTCCGCGCGATTCTGCCGACGAACAGGTTCTATCGCTCAAAACTCGGCGACCTGTTTCCGAATCCTGAGAGCATTGCGCCGAACAGTGTTGACCACGCGATGATCCCATTCACCACCCGCGCCGAACTCGAGCAGGACCAGGCCGCTCACCCGCCCTACGGCTCAAGCCTTACTTATCCACTCTCGGCATACTCGCGCTTTCACCAGACTTCCGGCACCGGCGGCGCGCCCATGCGCTGGCTCGATCGCGCCGCGGACTGGGCGTGGTGGAAGAAACTCTGGGCGATTGTCTATCGAGCCGCCGGCGTGACACCAGCCGACCGTTTCGTATTTCCATTCTCTTTCGGACCGTTCATCGGCTTCTGGGCCGCCTTCGAGAGCGCCGTGGAGCTGGGCAACCTCTGTCTGCCGGCCGGCGGCATGACCACCAAGGCGCGGCTTCAGTTCATCCTTGAGAACGAAGTTACCGTGGTCTGCTGCACGCCCACCTATGCCATCCGCATGGCCCAGGTCGCCGCCGAGGAGGCGATCAATCTCAAAGCGTCGAAGGTCCGCATGTTCATCGTGGCCGGCGAGCCGGGCGGGAGCATCCCGGCGACGCGTCAGCGTATCGAGTCGGTCTGGGGAGCGCGGGTCTTCGATCACGCGGGTATGACCGAGATGGGCGCCTACGCATTCGAGTGCATCGAAGCGCCGGGCGGCATCCATATCACCGAGTCGGAATTCATCGCCGAGGTCATCGACCCCGTTACCTCGCAAGCCGTTGCCGACGGCGTCGCGGGCGAGCTGGTGCTCACCAATCTAGGCCGCTGGGGCAAGCCTCTGGTCCGCTATCGCACCGGAGATTTCGTCCGGCTTGTTCGCGAGCCGTGTCCCTGCGGCCGGTCCGTCGCCCGCCTTGTGGGCGGCCTGCTGGGGCGAATCGACGACATGGTGACGATCCGCGGCAACAACGTGTTCCCGCCCGCGGTTGAGGCTATACTCCGGCGTTTCGACGGCGTGGTCGAATACCTGGTCGAAGTGGACACGTCGGCCGCGCTGTGCGATCTTCGCATTCGCATCGAGGCAGCGCCGACGGCGGATGGGAAGATGCTCGCCACAGACATCGCAAACGCGGTGCGCGACGCCCTGAATTTCCGGCCGGTCGTGGAGCTGGCGGCAGCCGGCTCGCTGCCGCGGTTTGAAATGAAGGCGAATCGTTGGCGACGACAAAAACGCGAATAGACGCTCACAGATTTTTCGGAGGGTTGACGAGCAGATGAATTTCACATCGATGAAGTGCCTTGGTCTTCTGGTCGTAACAGTTCTCAGCTCCACGGCCGCCTTCGCCGAAGACAAGCCGCGCTGGGCCTCATGGCGCGGTCCCGACCAGACCGGTCTCGCCCGCGAAAAATCCATGGTAACGAAATGGTCCCCCTCGGGTGAAAACCTGCTCTGGAAAAGTCCCGAGGGCGGTCGCACCACGCCGCTGATTCTGAACGATCGGGTGTATTACGTCGGACCGGTCGGCGAGGGCGACTGCCTGCAGGAGCGGGTCATCTGCCTCGACGCCAAAAACGGCAAGACCCTGTGGGAGCATCGCTTCAACGTATTCTTCAGCGACATCGTCGCGCAGCGTGTCGGTTGGACGGCACTGGCCGCCGACCCGGACACCGGAAACGTGTATGCGCACGGCACAGGCGGCGAGTTTCTCTGCCTCAGCCGCGACGGAAAAATCCTCTGGAGCCATTCGCTCACCGAGGAGTACAACCGCATCAGCGGCTACGGCGGCCGCCTGCACACGCCCGTCGTCGACGAAGACCTGGTCATCATCAGCTTTCTCAATACCAACTGGGGCAAGCAGGCCCGGCCGGCGCATCGCTACGTCGCGTTCGACAAAAATAATGGCGAAGTGCGCTGGTGGAGTGAAATTCCCGGCATCGGCAAGGACACCACCTACGCATGCCCCGTCGTCGCGGTCATCGATGGCCGCCGGCAATTCGTCTGTCCTGCAGCAGACGGGTCGGTCTATGGCCTGGAATCGCGAACGGGGAAGGTGGTTTGGAAGTTTGAGTTGAGCAAAATGGGATTGAATTCGTCGCCGGTGGTCGAAGGCAGCCGAGTTTATGTCTCACACAGCGAGGAAAACATCGACACGACCCTGATGGGCCGCGTGGTGTGCATCGATGCCGGGAAAGTCGGAAGCGATATGACGGCCGCCGAGGTCTGGCGGCTCGACGGCCTGGACGGCGGCTATGCCTCACCCGCCCTCGCCAACGGCCGCATCTATCACGTCGATAATTCCGCCAATCTCCACTGCATCGATGCTAAGTCCGGCAAGCATGCCTGGAAATTCAAGCTTGGCCGCGTGGGGAAGGGATCGGCGGTGGTCACGACCGATGGCGTGATTTATGTCGGCGAGCAGAACGGCATCTTCTGGATACTGAAGGACGCGGGTGATCATTGCGAGGTGCTCGATCAGGAGACCTTTGAGGGGCCGAACGACACGATTGATGAACTCTACGGCTCGGCGGCGGTGTGCGGCGGTCGCGTCTATTTCATGACGCGCTATCAAATGTACTGCCTGGGTCGCGAGGATGCTGAAGTGGAGCGCGATCTGCCGCCCGATGCACCGCCCGAGGCCGAACCCGACAAAAATGCGGCCACGCTTCAACTGATTCCCGCCGACGTGACCGTCGCACCGGGACATACGGTTGAATTCACGACCCGACAGTTCACGGCCAGGGGTCAACCACTTGAAACCGGTGACGAAAAAGTCGAGTGGAAGGTCGCCGACGTGCAGGGAACCATGGACGACAATGGGCACTTCCACGCCGCGAGCGACGTGAAGTTTGCGGTCGGGACACTGACCGCCACGGTCGGCAAGCTGACGGCCGAATCCCGCATCCGCGTGCGGACGCCGCCCCCGTTCAAGGAGGACTTTGAAACGATGCCGCCCGGCAGCTCGCCGCCGGGGTGGATTGGCGCGCCGGGCAAGACGAAGATCGTCGAGCGCGATGGCTCGCGCGTTTTGTTGAAGACCGCTGAAAAGGGAAAGCCCTCTCCCGTCTGGAAGATGCGCGCGTACGCCGGCCCGCCGGTCAAGGCCGGATACACCGTTGAGGCCGACCTGCTTGGATCGAAATCGCGGCGTTTCCTTCCGGACATGGGCATCATCAACAATCGCTACGAACTGATCATTATGGGCATGCAGAAGAATTTGGAGCTGTCGCGCTGGCGCGACGAGCCGGAGCACGGCAAGCGCGTCAAAGTATCTTTTGTCATGCAGCCCGATCTCTGGTATCGCGTCAAACTCTCGGTCACGCTTGATAACGGCTCGGCCAACGTGCGCGGCTGGGTCTGGCCGCGCGGCGAGGAGCAGCCGGCCGAGCCGACCATCGCGTTCATCGATCAATGTCCGAACCTGGAGGGATCGCCCGGGCTGTTCGTTTATTCGAACGGCACGACGGACCAGAGCGACGGGGCGCTGGTTTTCATCGACACTTTCGAAGTCAATGAGAGCAAATAGCGAATTCTGAATATCGAATAGCAAAAGAAGCGGGAAACGAAGGAGAATTATCAGTGAAAAGACACGGTATCAGCAACGACCTAGCGCACACTGGCAGCCAAACCCAATGGCGCATTTCGCTATTCGCTATTCGCCATTCGCTATTTGGCTTCACGGGCGCCCTGATTTTTATCATCGCCTCGAACGCCGCCGCCGAGGAAAAACCTGGTCAGGCGAAAAAAGGCGATTGGCCGATGTGGGGCGGCTCGCCCGATCGCAACATGGTCAGCGACGAAACCGGCATCCCCGCCAAGTGGAACATCAAGGAAAAGAAGAACATCAAGTGGTCCGTCCCGCTCGGCTCGCAAACTTATGGCAACGTCGTCGTCTCAAAAGGAAAGATATTCGTGGGCACCAACAACGAGCACGCCTATCGCCCCAAAATCAAGGGCGACAAGGGAATTGTCCTCTGCTTCACCGAGGCCGATGGGAAATTCCTCTGGCAGGCCACGCATGACAAGCTGGCCGCAGGCCGCGTGAACGACTGGCCCGAGCAGGGCATTTGCTCGTCACCCATCGTTGAGAACGGCAGGCTTTATTACGTCAGCAACCGGTGCCAGCTCGTTTGCGCCGATGTCGAGGGCATGCTCGATGGTGAGAACGACGGCCCGTACAAAACCGAGCAATACAACGAAAAGGAGGATGCTGATTTCATTTGGGTCTATGACATGATCGATGAACTGGGCGTCTTTCCGCACAACCTTGCGACGGCCTCGCCGGTGATCGGCGGCGACCTGGTCTTCGCCCTGACATCGAACGGCGTCGACGAAGGCCACCTCAACATCCCCAGCCCCGACGCTCCGGATTTCGTGGCCGTAAACAAAAACACCGGCGAACTCGTCTGGGAAAAGAATCAGATCGGCAAGAATATTTTCCACGGCCAATGGTCTTCACCGACCTACGGCGTCATCGCCGGGGCACCGCAGATTCTCTTCGGCGGCGGCGACGGCACGATGTATGCCTACGAGCCGAAGACCGGCGAGCCGCTCTGGCAGTTCAAGTGCAATCCGCCCGGCGCGAAATACGTGCTGGGCGGGCGCGGAACGGCCAATGAGATTATCTCCACGCCGGTGATCCATGACGACAAGGTGTTTGTCTGCGTCGGCCAGGATCCCGAGCATGGCGAGGGCATCGGCCATTTCTATTGCATTGACGCGACCAAGCGCGGCGACATCACCGAGAGCGGAAAAATCTGGCACTTCGGCGGCGAGGAGTTTCACCGGTCAATTTCCACGTGTGCGATCAAGGATGACCTGCTTTACGCCGCGGATCTCAGCGGATTCTTCTACTGCCTCGATCCAAAGACCGGCAAGGTGATCTGGAAGCACGATACGTTTTCAGCGCTGTGGGGTTCGCCCTACGTGGTGGACGGCAAGGTAATGCTGGGCACGGAGGACGGCGAGGTGCTGGTGTTTGAGCACGCGAAAAAGAAAAAGCTCATCGCCACAAACGACATGGGCAATTCGGTGTACACCACGCCGGTAGCGGCCAACGGCGTGCTGTACGTGAATAACCGAAATACGCTGTACGCGATTGTGGAGAAGGGCGACGGAAAAGATAAGGCCGAAGCGAAGGCGGCGATGAAGTAATGGTATAATCCGAGTATGAGTCGAACGATTAGACAAACGGTGAGAATTCAAGAAGGCGGACGCGTCGAATATACGTCTCGCGATCTTCCCGCCGGCGCTGAAGCGGACCTGATTATCGTATTGCATGGTGAGAATGGTGAGCCCGTAAACCCAGTGGGCATTTTTTTTGATGAGGCGGAACTCCTCGACGAAGTGGTAACCGAGGCAATGGATAAGCGATCGCGGCCGATGAGGGCTCAAGGTGAATAAATGTTTGCTTGATACTGACATTCTTTCCGAAGTTCTTAAGGGTCGAAATCCGGCTGTACTGGAGAAATCTGCGGCATATCAGGCCGAACATGGCGTATTCTGCTGTTCGGTCATCTCAATCGTCGAGATCATCGCGGGGCTACAGCAACGGCAACGTACTATACAGCTCGAAAAGTTTGAGGATGCAATTTCCGGCCTTGAGGTCATTCCGCTGGACCTCGAAGCTGCAACTGTGGCTGGCCGCATTCAAGGAGACCTTGATCGAACCGGCCAGCCAATCGGAAAGGCCGATCCATTGATCGCAGGCATTGCTATCTATCATGATTTGACGCTCACTACCGGGAATACGCGGCATTTCGAGCGAATCCGACAGCTTGGCTATCCCATTCGTCTTGAAGACTGGCGAGGCGAAAAATAATTCGAGCCAAACCATGAAAGCGACAGCCAATAGTGAGGCAGATTCGTCTGGTAGTCGAGACCGGATCGCCGCCGCCCGGGTCCGCCTCGACGCGCATGTGCGCGAAATCGTCGACTGGCACTTCGACCCCGCGTCGGGCTGTCCCTTCTGGCTGGAGCGCGCGAAAACACTCGGGTTCGATCCGCGCAAGGAGATCAAGACCTACGACGATCTCGACCGCTTCGGCAACTTCCAGGACGAATGGCTCCGCGGCGGGCCGGTGCGGCGGTGGATTCCGCGGGGACTGGCGGGCAAGCCGACATATGTCTTCGAGACCGGCGGCTCCACCGGCGTTCCGAAGAGCCGCGTGAACATCGATGATTTCCGCATCGACTACGAATTGTTCAGCGAGACGCTCAGCGACGCGTCGTTCCCTAAAGGCGACGACTGGCTCATGCTCGGCCCCAGCGGCCCGCGGCGCCTGCGCCTGGCGGTCGAGCATCTCGCACAGTTTCGCGGCGGCATCTGCTTCTGCGTGGACATGGACCCGCGCTGGGTGGTGAAGCTCATCCGCAAAGGCCGCGCCACTGACATGCACGAATACAAGGACCACGTCATCGAGCAGGGGCTGACGATCCTCCGCGCCCACGAAAACGTCCGCTGCATGTTCACCACGCCCAAGCTGCTCGAGGCCATCTGCGAGCGCATCTCGCTGGTGAAGGCCGGCATCCGCGGCGTGTTCTGCGGCGGCACGAGCATGACACCCCAGTTCCACCGCTTCGCCCGCCAGGAATTGCTCGAGGGGAAAATCGAGTTCGTGCCCACCTACGGCAACACGCTCATGGGCCTCGCCACGCACAAGCCCTTCGACCCGGCCGACAACTACGACATCATCTACCACCCGCCCAGCCCACGGGCGATGGTCGAGGTGGTCGATTTCGAGACGCAATCGCGCGTCGTGGAATACGGCCAGTGGGGCCGTGCCCGCCTCACGACACTCACGAAGGAATTCTTCATGCCCCGCTTTCTCGAGCGCGACGAGTGCAAGCGCACGCCGCCCTGCGACCCCTACCCCTGGGACGGCTGCGCCAACGTGCGGCCGTATTCGGCGATGCAGACGACGGTGGTGGAGGGAGTGTATTAGGCTGGATTTGGCGATTGATGGAGGGCTGCGTTTTTCGGCATTTTCAGGCACATTTTGATATGTCGCCGGGGTTGAATTTCTTGAGTATTTCTGAACGGCGGGGTGGTCAGCGTCGAATCGACATCGGTGCCCGACTCCTCGTAGGTGTGCAATGCGCCTGGCCGGAGATGTTGCCGAAGATGGCGGTCGACGGCTCGCCGTTGATGAAGATCGGCCGGGTGTCGGCGCTAGTGGGCGTGAGGGTGTATGAGGCGGTGAATTGCTCGTCGCGGGTGCGGGAATTTCCGGCGCCGTCGTCGAATCGCTCGCCCTCGACCATCCGCTCGTTTCCGGCCACCTCGTCAAACGGCTGATGTGCACGACGACGAATTACTCAGGCTCGGTTGAGTGGGGCACGGAGGTGCAAGGGACGTATGACCACGTCCCGGCACTGGGCACGACACAGCTGACTCTGCATGCCGTGACCGTGACCAGCCCCGAATACATCGTCACCTTCACCACGCCCGGCTGCCCCGACCAGGACAATTCCCCGTTGTTGTTGACGTTGCCGTTATTGTTGTTCGACGGAGAATCGCACTCGACCCCGAGGAACGCGACTGCGAACAGAATCGCGAAAAGCGAACTAATCTGTCTTTGATTAGACTCGATCAGCTTGGTCATATGATTCCCCTTCGGTTCCATGAACACAGGGTAGTCGGTGATCCGGAGGTCCAGCGCCGTTCCAGGCACGCTGGGGGCCGACTCACCCTGCGTCTACGCGCAGTCCCTTCTCGCTATAATACACATATGACGCCTTTCGAAGATAGAATGCGGCGCGGCGGAGAACGGGCACTTGCGGAGGTCTCGCGTTTCTTCATGAAGAACGACCCGGTTCACGTCACCATGCACGAGATCGCCGAGCGTTTGGACAGCTTGGGGATCCCTTATGCCGTCGCCGGGGGAATGGCGCTGGTCGGCCATGGTTACGACCGTACTACGGTTGACGTTGACATACTCGTGACCTCGGAAGCACTACGGAACATACACGAACACCTGGAGGTGCTCGGCTACGTGCCGCCATTTCCCGGAAGCAAGAATCTCCGCGATACTCAAAGAGGCGTTCGTATTGAATTCCTCGTCGCCGGCCAGTTCCCCGGCGACGGCAAGCCAAAGCCGGTCGCTTTTCCCGACCCGGCGATCGCCTCCGTCGAAATTGACGGCATTCGCTATGTCAAATTGCCGACACTCATCGACCTGAAAGTTGCCTCCGGAATGACGAATCCGGGCCGCCTCAAAGACTTGGGTGACGTGCAGGAACTCATCCGCACTCTGAAGCTTTCCGCCGATTTCGCCAACGAGTTGAATCCCTACGTGCGCGAGAAATACGCAGAGCTGTGGACGGCCGTGCAGCAAAACCCGACCCGCGAGGAATAACGCGGCTGAAGATCACCGCCAGCCACCTGCGCCGGGAATGCCCTTATCCTAAACGTCCGAAGCGACCCACCTTCGATTTTATTTCGCCTTGTATTCGTGGAAGCCCTGGCCGGACTTTTTTCCCAGCCGGTTGGCGGCGACCATTTTGCGAAGCAAAGGGCAGGGCCGGAATTTCGGGTCGCCCAGGTCGCGGTGCAGGACTTCGAGGATGTTGAGGCACACGTCGAGGCCGATGAAGTCCGCCAGCGCGAGCGGGCCCATCGGGAAGTTGCAGCCCTGCTTCATGATCTCGTCGATGCTCGTCGCGTCGGCCACGTCTTCCATGAGGGCGAAGGCGGCCTCGTTGATCATGGGCATGAGCACGCGGTTGCTCACGAAGCCCGGCGCGTCGTTGGCCGGCACCGGCACCTTGCCGAGGTCCTTGCTCAGCGCCTCGATCGCGGCCCACGTGGCGTCGCTGGTGTCGAGGCCGCGGATGACCTCCAC
>Ga0190265_10001102_pt1 | contig 17597 bp, 14 predicted proteins | sample Popmic124T_FD_133135 | JGI IMG/M metagenome (GOLD analysis project Ga0190265, IMG submission 133135) | Populus adjacent soil microbial communities from riparian zone of Indian Creek, Utah, USA - 124 T | ecosystem: Environmental > Terrestrial > Soil > Riparian zone | place: USA: Utah | collected...
CGCCTATTACACGCACCTGCCGCCGAAAAGCTATACGTTCCGCGTTATCGCCAGCAACGATGACGGCATGTGGAATGAAGAGGGCGCCACTCTTACGTTCACTGTAATGCCTCTTTTCTACCAGACGACCTGGTTCGTGCTGCTGTGCGCCGCGTTCGTTCTGCTGCTGGTGGGCACGGGCTACAATCTGCGCGTCGGTTACCTCAGACGCTACACGGAGCACATGGAGGCCCTGGTCGTCGAGCGCACGAGCGATCTGGAACACGCCAAGGAAGCGGCCGAGATGGCCACTGCGGCGAAGTCGCAATTTCTCGCCAACATGAGCCACGAGATACGCACACCGATGAACGGCGTCATCGGCATGACCGATCTGTTGCTCGAGACTTCGCTCAGCGGGACCCAGCGCGACTACACCGAGACCATACGCGAAAGCGCCGGCGCGCTGCTGACGGTCATCAACGATATCCTGGATTTTTCCAAGGTCGAGGCAGGCAAGCTCGACCTGGAACGTACCGACATGGATCTGCGCGACACGCTCGAGGATGTCGCGCGGCTGCTGGCCATCCAGGCCGACGCCAAAGGGCTCGAGGTCACCGCTGACATCGATCCGGGTCTGCCGGAGCTGTTGCGCGGAGATCCTGGGCGCCTGCGGCAGATTCTCGTGAATCTCGGTGGGAATGCCGTCAAGTTCACGCACCAGGGCGAGGTTGCGATCCAGTTGCGCGTGCTTGAGCAGACCGAGAAGGGCGTGCGGGTGCGCTGTGAAATGCGCGACACCGGTATCGGTATCCCGCGTAACCGTCTCGAGGCGCTGTTCCAGCCCTTCTCGCAGGTCGATGCATCGACGACACGCCGCTATGGTGGGACCGGCCTCGGCCTGTCCATCGTCAAGCACCTGGTGGAGCTGATGGGCGGTGAGGTCGGAGTCGAGAGCACCGAAGGGGTCGGTACGACATTCTGGTTCACTGCAGAACTCGGCAGAAGCGCCCGCGCCGTGCCGAAGCGCAACCGGCGCCACGATGCGCTGGTCGGCGTGCGGGTGCTGGTGGTGGACGATAATTCGACCAATCGAAGGGTGCTGGCCGGACAGCTCGGTTTGTACGGTACCGAAATCGTCTGCGCCCCGGATGCCCGTTCAGGACTGACGCTGCTGCACGAGGCCGCTGCGGCGGGCCGCCCTTATCATGTGGCGTTGCTCGACTTCCACATGCCCGACTGCGACGGACTCGAGCTCGGCCAACGTATCAACGCCGATCCCGATCTCAAGGACACACGGCTGATCCTGTTGACGTCCTCGGGTCAGCGCGGCGAAGCACGGCGATGCGCCGAGCTGGGCTTCGGCGGTTACCTGCTCAAGCCGATCGCGCGCCAGGATCTGGCGGACTGCATGCTGCTGGTGATGTCGACGACCGGCGAGGCCTGGCAGAGCGGAGCGTACTCGATCGTGACCCGTCACGAAGTTCGCGCCAACCGCGCTCGGTCCGGCCGCCGTATCCTGTTGGCCGAAGACAACTACGTCAACCAGAAGGTCGCCGTTGCCGTGCTGGAGAAGCTCGGCCACCAGGTCGACGCCGTGCAGAACGGTGCGGAAGCCGTCGAGGCCTGGCGCAGCGGGCGTTACGACCTGATCCTGATGGACTGCCAGATGCCCGAGCTGGATGGCTACGAGGCGACCCGCGAAATCCGTCGGCTCGAGGCGGCCGCCGGCAACGTGCGCATCCCGATCGTGGCTCTGACCGCCCATGCGATCCAGGGTACCGAGCAGCAATGTCGCGAAGCCGGCATGGACGATTACCTGACCAAGCCCCTCGACCGGGAGCGGCTCGCCGATAGCCTTGATCGGTATCTCGGCGAAGGGCCGGACAAAGCGGCGCCCACCGACGCCGACAGGACGATTGCGCCGGAGGGCGACGAAGGGGCGGCGCCGGTCGACTGGCCCGGCCTCCTGGAATTGCTCGAAGGCGACGAGAGCTTCGCACGCGAACTGGCGGTGATTTATATAGGCAGCGGCAACAGCCTGCTTGCCGACCTGGCAGAGGCTGTCGGCTGCGGCGACTGGGTCACTGTCGGTACCAGGGCACACACGCTCAAGGGTGCCAGCGCCAATATTAAAGCCAGCCGTGTTGCCAACGCGGCCGCACGTCTGGAAGCGGCTGCCCGGGCGGGTCAGGCGGATCGGCTCGTTGCACTCGCCGCGGAGCTGACACTCGATCTCAGTGCAGCCGTCGACTACCTGCGCAGCAAGGCCGCCTGACAGCACCCTGAAACAGCCTGCGCACCCGCTTCGCCGGCGCGACCCTCACGAATTGTTCCGGCGCGGACGCCCGGCCATTAGTCGAATCGGATCGCCGAGGGCGTTGTGTCTTCGCCTGGCGCATGGAACCGCGCAAAGCGTATGTCAGGGCAGTCTCGGACTGGACCTCGCAACACACGCTCGGATGCTGTGGACGGTTACGCCCGTGGAACGTTGACCGATCGCAGCTCATCCAGCTTTCTCGAGCTCCTCTCGCACGATGCGGCGGATAGTTCGGGCATCGACCGCTGCTTTCTTAACGAGGGACTCACGGAGCGCTTCATTGATCAACGTCTGATATCCGCGGCCGAGCTCGTCACCCTTTTTTCGATAAGCTTCCAGAATGTCATCGTCAATATAGATTGTGATGCGGCTCTTTCCGTTCGCCTTGGCGACGGAACCGCGTTGTGCCTTACTGAAGTCGTACTCCTTTCTCATATGCCTTTCGCTCCGATTTCGTCGCACGCCTGGCTGAAATGACGCGGATGGAATCTCGTCGAAACGTGTATGAAATCGTCACTGTTCGGCCGAGTGCATCTGTTCCGACAAAGAGAAAACGTTCCTCGCCAACAGACAAAGTATCCGGCATCGACAGGGCACCGTCGTCATAGAAAGCCGGCTCGACGTCCGAAAACCGAATTCCATGCTTTCGGAAGTTGGAAGCGGCCTTGACCGGGTCCCATTCGATGTCCACCCGTGTGTCTCCTGAGTATATGCATAAGATATGCATATCGCAATAAGAGAAAGGTTGTCGGCATTGAAGCCGCGGCCGCGGCGGTTCCAAGTGTCCCTGGCGGGATTGGCTTTTGCGTGAAATTTGCGTAATCGAGCTGTGCATGGTTGAGCATTGTGGTGCAGATTGAGCAACTTCAGATTCAATGAGCTGCGTCGCGGCTTGCGGATGTCCGGCGTTGACCAGGTAGTTCCTTGAATAAGGCAGCAGCGCGGAAGCAAGCTGCAATAGCAAACCTTCGCCGGAATCCAGCCATGCGTTGCCAACCGCCTGAGTGGTTGGCTCGTTGGCTTGCCAGCCGCCCGGAAGGTCCGGCGTTCGGGAAATAGCGGCGTCATCGGCGACATCGATGGCAATCAGCTTGAGCGTCGTGGGGATGTTGCCAAGACTCAGCCGCATGTGTCCCACCGCAGCACCTGAACTGACTTTGGAAAACACGCTGCAGGAAGAACGCTTCGTAGACATTGGGGTCGGCAATCGTTTCCTGTTCGGACACGCGATCGTCACCGTCCCGCGTGATGCGTGCATGGTGACGCGCACGACCGTGCGAGCACCCGCTGATGGCGTTAACGGTCGTAAAGCGAATTCATGCCTCCAACTGCAATATTGATACAAACCCGCTCAACCTATCCGTCTGAATTGATATGCTCTCTCCAACTTGCGGAGGGGGATAGGAGCCATGAAAACAGGGGCACTTGTTTACTTGGCGCTGGCCGTCGCGGCAGCCGGGACATTCGGCGGCAGCCGCACGGCATGGGCGCAAGGGGAAGCGGCAGCGCGCGGCGAACTCGAAGAGATCACCGTCACCGCGCGCCGCATCGAGGAAAGCCTGCAGGACGCGCCGGTCTCCGTCGCCGCGTTCACGGCCAAAGGGCTTCGCGACCGGATGGTAGTGAACACGGAACAGCTCGACCAGATCACTCCCAACCTGCAGTTCACCAACGCGACGACGCTCGCGGGCAACAACAAATCGTCCAATATATTCATCCGCGGAGTCGGCCAGATCGATCCCACCTCGTCGGTAGACCCCGGGGTGGGGCTGTACATCGACGATGTCTACATCAGCCAGTCGATTGGCGCGACCATGGACTTCCGGGACACACAAAGCGTTCAGGTGCTGCGCGGACCCCAGGGAACGCTGTTCGGCAAGAACAGCGTCGGCGGCGCCATCCTGCTGACCACGAACGATCCCGGCGACGAGTTCGGCGGGACAATCCGGGCGGGCACCGGTTCAGACAGCCTGGCCGATCTCTTCATTGCAGTCGATGCACCCTTGTCCGACACCGTAAAGAGCCGGTTCTCGTTCGGTACCCGTCAGCAGGACGGCTATGTAACCCGGGTGCAGACCGGCGACGACCTGGGCGACACCAGCGTCTGGACGTTGACGGGAAAGGTCGCGTTCGCTCCCGGTGAGCGGTTGAACGCAAGGTTTCAGTTCGACTACACCGACGCAGACGAGAACGGCATCCCCTTTGTTTTCGCTGCCGCGAACGAGACAGCAACCTTTCCGATAGTGGCAAGCGCCGATGCAGGTTGCCCCGGCGCCGCGTTTCCGGCGCCGGTGCCGATGATCGACGACGATCGCTGCGCGAACGATTTCCAGAACAAGGGGCCGCACGCCAACAACGGCACGCATCCGATGGAAAGCATTCTCGAAAACTGGGGCGTCTCGTTTCACCTCGACTACGGGCTGACCGACGTCTGGGACCTGTCGTCAGTAACCGCCTACCGGTCGATTGACTGGGAAGGCATTCGCGACGCCGACAATACGCCGCTGACGATTCTGCACACGGACTATGACAGCGACGGCGATCAGTTCAGCCAGGAACTGCGGCTGCAATATACTTCCGAAGGACTGAGCGGCACGGCCGGCGTTTTTTACTTCGAGGAAGAGATCGACGACATCGTCCTTGTGCAGCTGAACGATCCCGCGCCGGGGATCCAGGAGGACAGCGACAACAATGTCACGGAAAACAGCAGCTGGGCTGTTTTCACGCAGTGGACCTACGCTGCTACCGACCAGCTCTCGCTCACGCTCGGCGGCCGGTACACGGAGGACACAAAGGGATCGACGCCCGACCAGTTCAATTACGTGAACCCGGACGCGAAATACCTGCCGGTGCAGCTTTACGAAGACACGTTCACCGACTTTTCGATGACCGCCTCGGCTTCGTATCACTGGTCCGAACGGGTGATGACCTATCTCAGCTACGCGGAGGCGTTCAAGGGCGGCGGCTGGAACAGCCACTTCAATACCTGCCAGATCCTCGAGCCCTGCGCCAGCATGCTCGGGCTCGTGCCGGGCACACCGCCGCACAATAACGCCGTGGCGGCATCGCAGGCTTTCGCCCTCGGCATCCACTCTTTCGGGCCGGAAGAAGCCGCGACCTGGGAAATCGGCTTCAAGATGGACTTGGTCGAGCGGACGTTACGCCTGAACGGTGCGGTATTCACGACCGACTACGACGACCTGCAATTCACGTACCGCTCCGGCGTAGCTCCCTATCTTGCCAATGCAGGCAAGGCGAGCATCGATGGATTCGAGCTGGAACTGACGTGGCTGCCGACGGAGCAATGGACCATCGAGGGAGGCGTCGGCAACCTGGACTCGAGCGTCGACAGCCTGCGCGAGATAGCCGGCACCGGAATCGGCGTGCTGGTCGGCAACCGCCTGCCGTTCACGCCAGAATGGCAGTTCAATCTCGGCGTCGGCTTCAACGGCCTGCTCGGCAACGGCTGGATGATTGCCCCGAGGGTCGACTGGAGTTACCGCGACGATACTTTCTGGGATGCGAATAACACTCCCGAGATCGCGGTGGACTCTTCCTACTCGATCCTGAATGCATCGGTGATCGTCGGTCCCGACGCCGGATCGTTGAGGGCTCGTGCCGGGGTGACCAACGCGACCGATGAGATTTATTCGACCGGCGGCAACTCCTCGCTGACCACGGGCGCCGGGTACGCGGAAATTGGCTATGCCCGCCCGCGCGAGTATTACCTCATGTTCGAGTACGACTTCTAGGCGGAAATCCGCGGTTCTGGTGGCGCCTGCACCGAAAGATCAGGCCAGCCGGGAACCGGTGACGGGATTGCAGATCGGCAATCCGACGTAGTTTTCCGCGATCGACGCCCGGCCGGCATCGGTGCCGGTGAAGTAGTCGAGATCCGCAACCTGCATGCGCCGGTCGAAAGGGTTGTCGGAAAGCCGGTGCGTCGCCATGGTAAACCACCAGGAGAATCGCTCGGCGTTCCATATGCGTTCCAGGGCGGTTGCGGAATAGCGCTCGATTCCCGATTCGTCATGTTCGGCATACCAGGCTTGTAACGCGGATGCGAGCATTGCAGCGTCGGAGACGGCGAGATTGAGTCCTTTCGCTCCCGTCGGCGGCACGATGTGTGCAGCGTCGCCGACGAGAAACAGCCTGCCGCAACGCAACGGTTCGATGATGTAGCTGCGTAGCGGCGCGATGGATTTCTCGATACTCGGGCCCGTTTCCAGGGTCTCTGCGACCGCGTCCGGAAGCCTTCTGCGCAGCTCCTCCCAGAACGCATGGTCGCTCCAGGCGTGCGGATCGTGGCCGGCAGGAACCTGGACGTAATTTCGGCTGATCGTCGCGGAGCGCTGCGAACACAATGCGAAACCCAGCGGACTGTTGCAATAGATGAGTTCCGGGGCCGCCGGACGCGTTTCGGACAGCACACCCAGCCAGCCGAACGGGTAGGTCTTCTCGTATTCCCGGGCGAATCCGTGCGGGATCGCAGAGCGGCTGACGCCGTGGTGGCCGTCGCATCCTGCGACGTAGTCGCAAACCAGCTCTGCCGGGCGGCCGTCGCGCAAGTAGTGAATCCGAGCTGCATTGCGATCGAGGCCGGACAGGCCCCGCACCTCGACCTCGAAGTGCACGTCGATGCCGTCAGCCTCGTTAAGGCTGTTGAGATCCTTCGTCACCTCGGTCTGCCCATACACGATCACCGGCTTCTCTGCGTACTTCCTGAGATCTACACGAGCCATGCGATCGTCGAACGCGATCTGGATACCCCCATGCTCGTGGCCGCACTTGTCCAACCGGTCCGCGGCGCCGGCCATTCTCAGAACTGCTGCCGTCCCCTGCTCCAGCACACCCGCTCGCACGCGCCCCTCGACGTACTCTCGGGAACGTCTCTCGAGGACGACCACGTCGATGCCGTGGCGAAACAGCAGCCGTGCAAGCAGCTGCCCGGACGGTCCGGCCCCGATAATCCCGACCTGAGTGCGACGAGCGACGGCCATGGCTTTCCCGCAAGAACCGCGAGTTGACAGCTTAATCCGCATGCTCACCCCTGAAGGCCTGCAACTGCAAAAATTCATGAACGGGGGAAAATTCTTACAGCCGGTCCTTGGCTGCCGCACGGCAAATCGCTGTATAACTGTCGCTTGGGCTTTGCAGAGGAGTCTTCGAAAATGCCGGTTGTCGTGACCGACTTCGCGCGCGTCCCGGCGTCTCTCGTCGAGGGATTCGCGGGTATCGGCGTAGCCACCCTGCACGAGGCGCAGGGGAGGAAAGGGCTCATGGCATCCTGCATGCGCCCGATTTACCGTCCCGCCCATGCGGCGGGAACCGCCGTCACCTGCGAGGTCGCCCCCGGCGACAACCTGATGATCCACGTTGCCGTCGAGCAATGTCAGGCCGGCGACATGCTCGTGGTGGTGCCGACCAGTCCTTGCGAAGACGGATACTTCGGCGAGCTTCTGGCCACGTCGCTCATGGCGCGCGGCGTGCGTGGCCTCGTCATCGAAGGTGGAGTGCGTGACGTCGCAACGCTGACGGAAGCCGGGTTTCCGGTCTGGTCGAGGGCAATCTTCGCTCAAGGCACCGTGAAAGAAACGCTCGGAAACGTCAACGTCCCCATCGTGTGTGCCGGCGCGCGCGTCTGCCCCGGCGACCTCATCGTTGGCGATGACGACGGAGTCGTAGTGGTGCGGCGCCAGGAATGCGCGCAGGTTCTGCAGAAAGCACGCGAACGGGAAACCATCGAAGAAGAAAAGCGAAGGCGATTTGCGAACGGGGAACTGGGCCTCGATATCTACAATTTGCGGGAGCGGCTCGCGGAAAAGGGGCTGAACTACGTCCGCGCGACCGACAGCGATTGAATGACCCAGACAGCCATTCCATGCGTGGCGATGCGCGGCGGCACATCGAAAGGCTTGTTCTTCCACCGCAAGCATCTGCCGGACGACGCGGCGATACGCGACCGGGTGTTGCTTGCCGCGCTCGGGTCGCCCGATCCCCGGCAGATCGACGGCATGGGGGGCGCGCATCCCCTGACGAGCAAGGTTGCGGTCATCGGACCTTCGACTCGCGGCGACGCCGAGGTCGACTACCTGTTCCTGCAGGTCGTGGTCGACGCCGCGGAAGTGCGTGACAGCCAGAACTGCGGAAACATACTTGCAGGTGTCGGGCCGTTTGCGATCGAGCAAGGCCTGGTCGCCGCGAGCCGCGGCGAAACCGGGGTGCGAATCCACATGGTCAATTCCGGAAGCGTCGCGGTTGCGCATGTGTGTACGCCGGACGGCGAAGTAGCGTACGAAGGCAGTGCGCGCATCGACGGCGTGCCCGGCACGGCCGCGCCGGTGATGCTGGACTTCGAAGGCATAGCAGGCGCGAACTGCGGCGCGCTGCTGCCGACAGGCGCGGCGACGGACATGGAGCAAGGCATCGAGGTGACCTGCATCGATAACGGCATGCCGGTGGTGATCATGCGCGCAGCCGATCTCGGCAAATCAGGAACGGAAACGCCGCAGCAACTGGAGGCGGACGAGGCGCTGACACGAAAGGTCGAGTACATTCGCCTGGCGCTCGGACGACGGATGAACCTGGGCGACGTCGCCGGCAAGACCGTCCCCAAGATGTGCCTGGTCGCGGAAGCCGCGAACGGGGGCGCCATTGCGACGAGAACCTTCATACCGCACCACGTGCACGATTCGATCGGCGTGCTGGGCGCCGCGAGCGTTGCGGCCGCGTGCCTGATTCCCGGCTCCGTCGCACAGAGAGTGGCTGGCATTACCGCGACCAGCGGCAGTCACTTGCTGAACGTCGAGCATCCGACCGGCTTTCTCACGGTGGCGATGGACGTGCAGGTCAACGGCTCGATCGGTGGCGCGGGTGTTCAGATCCTTCGCTCCGGCCTGTTGCGCACCGCCCGCAAGCTGATGCAGGGCGAGATTTTCGTGCCGCGGTCGATCTGGAGCGGAAGGCGGTGAAGACCCTGAAGACAATTGGGCTGCTGGGCTTCGGCGAAGTCGGTCAGCGCCTGGCGGACGACCTGTCCGCGTTGCCTGACGTTTCGTTATGCGCCTGGGACGTTCAGTTCCGCACCGAAGGGAGCGGGCCGGTCCTCGCGGTTCGGTCGCGAAGCCGGGTTGCGGCAGTTGGTTCTGCCCGGGAACTTGCCGGCGACTGCGACCTGGTTATCTCGGCGGTCACCGCTAAAGAGGCGACGGCAGCCGCGGCATCTGTACTCGGGGGCGTCGCGCCGGGTACCTTCGTGCTGGACGTCAACTCGGTCGCGCCGGGCACCCGCCGGCGCACGGCGGAAACGATAGAAAGCGCCGGCGGCCGCTTCGTCGAAGCGGCGGTCATGTCGCCGATCGCGCCCGCCGGCATCGCGTCGCCGATGCTGCTCGGCGGACCGCATGCGGCGGAGTTCCGGCAGATGGCGGTACCGCTCGGCTTCAGTAATAGCTCCGTATGCTCAGCCGACTGGGGCGTCGCCTCGGCCACCAAGATGTGTCGCAGCATCATGGTAAAGGGCGTCGAGGCGCTGTTCGCCGAAAGTCTCCTGACGGCGCGGCATTACGGCGTCGAGTCGAGCGTCATCGCATCGCTCGACAACCTGTTCGGCTCCGGCGACCAGGCGGCCCTTGCCCGCTACATGATCCTGCGCAGCGTTCGGCATGGAGAGAGACGCAATGAGGAAATGCGCGAAGCTGCTGAGACGGTCGAGGAAGCCGGGCTCGAACCGTGGATGAGCCGCGCTTCTGCGAGGCGGCAGGGGTGGGTCTCGCAATTCAAAGCCGCATTGGATTGCGAGGATCTGGATAGCGTGCTGGACTCGATCCGGAGCGAAATGCGGTGCTGATCATCGACTGCCACGGACACTACACGACGGCGCCGCAGCCTCACCAGGAGTTCCGCAAGGCGCAGCTCGAGAGTTTTGCGAATCCTGACGTTCCCGCGCCGGCGATGGCAAAGATCAGCAACGACCAGATCCGCGAGAGCATCGAAAGCAACCAGCTCAGGCTGCAAACGGAACGTGGCGCCGATTTGACGCTGTTCTCGCCGCGTGCATCAGCCATGGCGCATCATCTGGGTGACAGCGACGTCTCGAAGGACTGGTCACGTGCGTGCAACGACCTCATCAAGCGGGTCGTCGATCTCTATCCCCGCAACTTCGTCGGCGTCTGCCAGCTGCCGCAATCGCCCGGCATCGGCATTGCGGAATCCATCGACGAGCTGGAACGCTGCGTCAACGACCTCGGCTTCGTCGGCTGCAACCTGAATCCGGATCCCTCCGGCGGATACTGGACTTCGCCTCCGCTGACCGATCGTGCCTGGTACCCTTTCTTCGAGAAGCTGGTGGATCTGGACGTCGCGGCCATGATCCATGTGTCGAGCACGTGCAACCCGAACTTCCACGCGACCGGCGCACACTACATAAACGCCGATACGACCGCCTTCATGCAGTTCATCCAGGGCAATCTGTTTCGCGATTTTCCCACACTGAAGTTCGTGATTCCGCACGGCGGCGGCGCCGTGCCCTATCATTGGGGCCGCTATCGCGGGCTCGCGGACATGCTCGGGCAGCCGCCCCTGGCCGAGCACGTCATGAACAACGTGTTTTTCGACACCTGTGTCTACCACCAGCCCGGCATCGATCTCCTGTTCGAGGTCATCGACATCGACAACATTCTCTTTGGCTCGGAAATGGTCGGCGCGGTGCGCGGAATCGACCCGGAAACCGGCCAGTATTTTGACGACACGAAGCGCTACCTCGACAATCTCGAACTTTCCGACGAGGATCGCGAGAAGGTGTTCTCTGCAAATATCAGGCGGGTCTATCCGCGACTCGACGCAGCGCTGAAAGCGCAGGGCCGGTGATGGCTTTCGATATGGATCCCGACTGGCTGCCGTTTCATGCTTCCCCGTCGAAGCCGGTGTTCCTGCCGCCGCCGGGAGCCGTCGATGCGCATTGCCACGTGTTCGGTCCGGGTGAGACCTTTCCCTATGCAGCGGAACGCAAGTACACGCCGTGCGACGCGCCGAAGGAGAAGCTGTGGCACCTGCGGGATTTTCTCGGCTTCGAGCGCAACGTGATCGTCCAGGCCACCTGCCACGGGCACGACAACCGGGCGCTGTGCGACGCGATTGCCGATTCGGCCGGCCGGGCGAAAGGCATCGCAAGCGTCGGCCTGGACGTCACCGACGATGAGCTGGACGCGCTGCATCGCAGCGGCGTGCTCGGTGTGCGTTTCAATTTCGTAAGGCGCCTCGTGGATCCGCGTCCCGAACAGGAATACGAAACCCTTGCGAAGCGCGTTTCGGCGCTCGGTTGGCACGTGGTGATCTATTTCGAGGCGAGCGACCTGGCGGAACGCATCGACCTGTTCTCGAGACTCGCGGTGACCGTTGTTGTCGATCACATGGGCAGGCCCGACGTCACGAAGGACCCCGACGGGCCCGGGTTTGCCCAGTTCCTGGAGTTCATGCGGGAGAACAGCAACGTCTGGTGCAAAGTAAGCTGTCCGGAACGGCTGTCGCGATCCGGACCGCCAGGCTACGATGATGTTGTGCCGTTCGCGCGGCGCGTCGTCGAGGAGTTTCCGGAGCGCGTTCTCTGGGGCACCGACTGGCCGCATCCGAACATGAAATCGCACATGCCGGACGACGGCCTGCTGGTCGACTTCATCCCGAAGATTGCGCCGACGGCGGCGCTGCAGCAGAAGCTGCTGGTCGACAATCCGATGCGGCTGTACTGGCCGGAGGAGGCTTCCTGATGGCGACCGAGAAGCCCTACGCCAACATACCGGGCACCACGATCTTCGATGCCGACATGGCGCGACGGGGATACCACCTGAACCAGTTCTGCATGTCGCTGATGAAAAAGGCGAATCGCGACCGGTTTCGCGCCGGCGAGCGCGCGTACCTGGACGAATGGTCGATGAGCGAGGAGCAGAAGCAGAGCGTCCTTGCGCGCGACTACAACCGCATGATTGCCGCGGGCGGCAACATCTATTTTCTCGCAAAGATATTCGCCACCGATGGGCAGTCGTTCGAGCAGGCCGCCGCTTCGATGACCGGGATGTCCCGCGAGGATTATCGCGACATGATGCTCGCCGGCGGGCGCAAGCCGGCGGACGGCGGCAAGGAGCAGACGGGCTGACATGGCAAGAATTACCGCGGGTGTCTGCACGTCGCACGTTCCGGCGATCGGTGCGGCGATCGATCGCGGCAAGGCCGGCGACGACTACTGGAAGCCGCTGTTCGCAGGCTATGATTTTTCGAAGGAATGGATCCGCAAGGCGCAACCGGACGTCGTCTTCCTCGCGTACAACGATCATGCGACGGCGCTGGACCTGCGCATAATCCCGACCTTCGCCATCGGCTGCGCCGGCGAATTTCCTCCGGCGGACGAAGGCTGGGGACCGAGGCCGGTGCCCACGGTGAAAGGCCATCCCGAACTGGCTGCCCATGTTGCCCAGTCCGTCATCCAGGACGATTTCGACCTTACCATCGTCAACGAGATGGCCGTCGACCACGGCCTGACCGTGCCGCTGTCGCTGATGTTCGGCCAGCCCGAGGAGTGGCCTTGCCGCGTGATCCCGTTCGCCGTCAACGTCGTTGTGTACCCGCCGCCTTCGGGATCGCGCTGCTTTCATCTCGGTAAAGCGATCCGCAAGGCGGTCGAGTCGTTCGACGAAGACCTTAAAGTACAGGTGTGGGGCACCGGCGGGATGAGCCACCAGCTTCAGGGACCGCGCGCCGGTCTCATCAACAGGGAATTCGACGCGGCATTCCTGGATCGCCTGCTGAACGACCCTGAAGGTCTTTCGAAGATGCCGCACATCGAATACCTCCGTGACGCAGGCTCGGAGGCGATCGAGCTGGTGATGTGGCTCATCATGCGCGGCGCGCTCCGCTCCGACGCAAAGGAACTGTACCGCTTCTACCACGTCCCCGCGTCGAACACGGCCGTGGGGCACGTCATTTACGAAAACTGAACCCGACCGGGGGTCACACATGAAGTTGATTATTGCCGGGCCCGGCGCATTCGGTATCAAGCACCTCGACGGACTAAAGAGTATCGACGGTGCGGAAGTAATCGCGGTCGTCGGCCGGGAGGAGTCACGCGCCCGGGAGGTAGCGGCGAAGTACGGTATCCCCAACGTGTTCACCGACCTGGAGGAAGCGCTGGCCCTGGAAGATGCCGATGCCGTCATCCTGTGCACGCCGACGCAGATGCACGCGAGCCAGGCCATTCAATGCATGAATGCGGGCAAGCATGTCGAGGTGGAGATTCCGCTTGCGGATTCGCTGGCGGATGCTGCCGAAGTTGATCGCGTGCAGCGGCAGACAGGGCTCGTGTGCATGGTCGGACACACCCGGCGCTTCAACCCGTCGCATCAGTACATACACAACCGGATCACCGCAGGCGAGCTGTCGATCCAGCAGATGGATGTGCAGACCTATTTCTTCAGGCGCAGTAACACGAATGCGCTCGGCCAGCCGCGATCCTGGACCGATCACCTGCTGTGGCATCACGCCGCGCATACCGTCGACCTGTTCCAGTACCAGACGGGGGAAGACATCGTCGTGGCCAATGCCATCCAGGGGCCGATGCATCCCGAGCTCGGCATCGCGATGGACATGTCGATCCAGCTCGGCACCGAAAGCGGGAAGATCCTGACGTTGTCGCTGTCGTTCAACAATAACGGGCCGCTCGGAACCTTCTTCCGCTACATCTGCGACAACGGCACCTACATCGCCCGCTATGACGATCTGGTGGACGGGTATGAGAACGCGATCGACGTGTCACGCGTGGATGTAACGACGAACGGTATCGAGCTTCAGGACCGCGAGTTCATCGCAGCCATCCGGGAAGGCCGGGAACCGAACGCGTCGGTCGCAAAAGTCCTCCCTTGCTACCAGGTCCTCGACCGCTTGGAAAAAACCTTGTAGGAGCCCGTCATACGGGCGACCCTACTGTCCAGTCCGCCACCCCGAAGCATAACTCTCCCGAACCACCTTGGAGTACGGAGCAGGGCTGACGACGGCACGAATCGGAATTTGCCTGTGCCGCTCGACAGTGGTCTTCCGCGTGCCGCCATTCTCCTCGCCCCACATGAGCGTCACTTCGGTGCCGACTTCAATGTCCGGATCGACGATACCGAGCGACAGCATCGCGCGCTCGTTATAGCTGTATCCGGCAAACATGGAAGCACCGACGACCTTCCCACCGTGCTCGATGCGGTCGAACGATGCCGAGGCGTAGTTCGACAACGGCAGGTCGAGGTACTTGTAGTGGTCGACGCCGGGCTCGAGCATCGAGCGGAACACTTTTGCAACGTCATCTGCGTTCCAGGCGAAAGTCACTTTCCGGCGATGCGGCCGGTCCGCCATCGACTGCAATGCTTCCCGGCCGATGAAGTCGTGATCGAACCTGACGAACGGGCCGTAGCCCAAATCATAAGGCGTCACGTAGTAATCCTCGATATTGTCAGAAACGAAGCTGCCGCCGAGCGATCCCGAGGCTTCGTATCCCGTGGCGGGCAACCACTCGCGATACGGCTTCATCTTTTCGCCCGTGTAGACGGCGGGAAGCGGCGACGGTATCCAGCCTGATTCCAGGGTGTTGGTCGCGTACGCGCGCGCACCGACCTGGCGCAGTCCGAACTCCGCGCCGGCCTCGATGATCGCGCCGCGAATTTCCTCTCGCTCCTCGTAGGGACCCCAGATCTCCAGGCCCGGCGCGCCGGCCATGCCGTGCCGCAGAGCGCTGACGTCGCGTCCGCCTGTTTTTATCGTGTCCATGTGGAAGAACCTGACGTCAGGCGGCGGCCCGCCGTTGAGCTTCTCGATGACCTGCCAGGCATTCGGGCCCTGTATCTGAAAGCGGTAGTTCTTTCGCGTCACCGCACGCCCTTTCGGGTCGCCGGGCGAACGATCGTCCTTGTCGATCGAAACGTCATAGCCGCCGGTCTGCGCCTGGAACTCTATCCAGTTCGCCGACGGCGCGCGGCCGACGAACAGGAGCCGCTTCGGTTCGAGGTGAAACAGGATGCCATCGCCGATCAGGTAGCCGTCGTGGCTGCAGGGGATGTACTGCTTGGCGCGATTGACGGGAAAGTTGCTGAAGGTATTGACGGCCGTGTCGGACGCAAGCCGCAACGCGTCCGGGCCTTCGATGTAAATGTCCACCATGTGGTGAGACTGGTCGAAAAGCACGCAGGTTTCGCGCCACGCGCGCTGTTCGTCCCGCCAGTTGCTGAATTCGGCGGGGACGACCGGATACACGTAAGCGCCGATCCGGGAATTGCGCAGCAGGTCGACTGCGCTCCTGCTTTGTTGAAGTACGTCTTCGAGGCTCTTCGGAGTCATCGCTTCCACCTTCCGCAGTCAGGCGACCTGACGTGGGCGCCGAACCACAATTTCACCCTGAGTCAGGCTGCCTGCAAATTGCCAGAAGGTGGCCCGAGTCTCCACCCGTCGAACGAAAATTTCATGACCCGGTAAGCATTCCGCGTTCGATGACGCGCTCGCAAGCCATGAACTCCGCGGCCGCGGCGCGGACCTGCCGGACGAACAATTCCGCCGCGGGCGAGAGTGCGCCGATTCGCCGCCGGGTCATGCCGATCGGGCGCTCGGTGCCACGAAGTTCGAAAGGGAGCGTCGCCAGCAGGCCCGCCTGCTCCTCGAAGCGGATCTGGTGCCTGGAAAGAATCGTGACGCGGTCGCTCTCCAGCAGCAGGCCGCGCAACATGACCAGCGAACTGGTCTCGATCACGTGCAGCGGTAGCTGCAGCCCACGGCCGAGGATCGTCTGCTCGAACAGGGCTCGTGTCGGCGTGCCGCGCCGCGGCAGGATCCACTGGTACCTGAGCAGGTCGTGCCACTCCACGCGCGGCCGGTCGACCAGCGGGTGTCCGGCCCGGACGATCGCCGCGAGTCCTTCGTCGAACATGGCTTCTTCCAGCAGGTCCTTGTCCGCGACATTGCCGCGCAGGGCGCCGAAAACCAGGTCGATGTCGCCGCAGCGCAACCCGGCCACAAGATCGTCGTACGGTCCTTCCACGGTCGATATGTCCAGGTACGAGTGTTCCTCGAGCAGGCGGGTGATCGCTCTCGGCACGATGATCGTGCGGAGCAGCGGCAAGGTGCCGACAACGAGCCGGCCGCGCTTGACGCCGCGCAAGCCTGCGATTTCGTCGTTGGCGCTGCGCAGGTGACTGCGGGCCAGCTTGACGTATTTCGACAGCTCTCGGCCGAACGGGGTCGGCGTCATGGCGGTCGGCGACCGCTCGAAGAGGCTGGTGTTGAGGGTGTCCTCCAGCTTGCGAAGCGATGATGAAACGGCTGCCGATGTCAGGCCGAGGTGAAGCGCCGCAGAGGCGATGTTCTGGTGTTCGGCGACGGCGAGAAACGCATCAAGCCAGCGGTCGGAAACGTCCATGCGAAAGAATCGGGCGGTGCTGGACGAGCGCTGCAGCGATGCCGGGGGGACAAGTTCACCGGCCGCCGCGAAGGCCTGGGCAGCTTCGCCCACGCGCTGCAACAGGCATTCACCGAATGCGGTCAGGCTGACGCCCTTGGAGGAACGGTCGAACAGCTTCTCGCCGATCTGGCTTTCCAGATCGTGCAGGGACTTCGTTACCGACGTCTGCGAACGACTCAAGGCCCTGGCGGCGCGCGTAACACTCCGGCATTCGGCGACGGCGAGAAATACCCGCGCCTGCCGGATTCCTATTTCCTGCATGCCATTACCTTTTCTTGACTAACCATACAAGCACGCGACCAGGCCGGGTGCGAGCGGGCCTTCCAGTTATACTACGACGCCAAGGGGAGACCGGGCCAATCAACGCGGATCCGCAAAAACTCATCTCGCAATCGCCGATGAGCCGCATGCAGGTGATTGCGGTTGCGATGACCGTGGTGCTGAACGCACTGGACGGCTTCGATGTGCTCTCCATCAGTTTCGCATCGCCCGGCATTGCGTCCGAATGGGGTATCGACAGGGCAGCACTCGGTATCGTGCTGGCGATGGAACTCATCGGGATGGGCGCCGGATCGATCTTCCTCGGGCGGGTCGCCGACAGGATAGGCCGGCGAAAAGCGATGCTCGGCTGCCTCGCCGTCATGACTGTCGGCATGTTCATGGTGACGACGGTGAGCACGATTGCAGGGCTGGCCATCTGGCGAGTCATCACCGGGCTTGGCATCGGCGGCATGCTGGCTGCGATCAACGCGGTCGCGGCCGAATTCTCGAATGCAAAACGCAAGCACCTGAGCGTGTCCCTGATGACGATCGGTTACCCGA
>Ga0190265_10001103_pt1 | contig 17596 bp, 18 predicted proteins | sample Popmic124T_FD_133135 | JGI IMG/M metagenome (GOLD analysis project Ga0190265, IMG submission 133135) | Populus adjacent soil microbial communities from riparian zone of Indian Creek, Utah, USA - 124 T | ecosystem: Environmental > Terrestrial > Soil > Riparian zone | place: USA: Utah | collected...
CTCGGTTTCGACGGCGCTCGCATAAGGCAGCTCGGCGTGGAGCTGGAGGTAGAGCTGCTCGCGGGTCACCTCGGCCGCCATCATCCGGTCGGTGGCGTCGGAAACCTGATCCTCGGGGAAGTGCCAGGGACCTTCGGGCACCCGCGCCGCCAGCGCGGCCTTGAGCGCCGCGACGCCGTCCCCGGTCGACGCGGAGATCATGTAGATGTCCTCGAAGGCGACGCGGCTCTCGAATTGGGCGATCAGCCCGAGCAGGGCCTCCTTCCTGATCAGATCGACCTTGTTGAGGATCAGCAGCTTGGGCTCCGGCCGGTCCTTCAGGCGCTCGACCAGCTCGGCGACGCCGCGCTTCAGGCCGGTGGCGGCATCGACCACCAAAGCGATCAGATCGGCGTCCTGCGCGCTGCCCCAGGCGGCGGCGACCATTGCCCGGTCGAGCCGGCGCTTGGGCTCGAAAATACCGGGCGTGTCGGTCAGCAGCATCTGCGCCTCGCCGGCGATCGCAATGCCCATCAGCCGGGTCCGGGTCGTCTGCGCCTTCGCGGTGACGATCGCCACCTTCTGGCCGACCAGCGCATTGACGAGGGTCGATTTGCCCGCATTGGGCGCGCCGACCACGGCGATGGTGCCGAAGCGCGTACTCATTTCAGCTTCTCGAGCAGCGCCTGGGCCGCCTCTGTTTCGGCTTCCTGCTTGGCGAGGCCCTCGGCCTCGGCCTCGCCGACGCCCTTGATCGAGACCCGGACGACGAAGGTCGGGGCATGTTGCGGGCCCGAGCGGCCGAGGACTTCGTAGGCCGGCGGCCTCTTGTCGTGCGCGGCCGCCCATTCCTGAAGCGCCGATTTGGGATGCTGGGGGGCGCTGTCGCCGCTCTTGACGCGATCGGCCCAGGCGGCGCGGATGAAGGCGCTGGCGGGGCCGTAGCCGCCATCGAGCCAGAGCGCGCCGATCAGCGCCTCGACCGTGTCGCCGAGCACGTTGTCGCTTTCGAAGGCGCCGTCGTCGCGCGCCTGCTTGCCGAGCTTCATCCGGGCGGCGAGGCCCATCGCGCGGGCGATCTCGGCGCAGGTGCCGCGCGACACGAGCACGTTGAGGCGCTTAGAGAGCTTGCCCTCGGGCTCGCCCGGGAAGAGTGCGTAGAGCCAGTCGGCGACGACCAGTCCGAGCACGCGGTCGCCGAGGAATTCGAGACGCTCGTAATTCTCCTCGCCGCGGCTCGAATGGGTCAGCGCGCGCTCGAACAAGGCAATGTCGGCGGGGCTGTGGCCGATCGTCTCTTCAATCCAATGGGCGAGGTCGATCATCAGCCGATCCGGCCCCAGCGCGCGGCCGAGAACCAGGTCCAGGGCTTGATCCATTCGGCTGAGCCGTTGGTCGACCAGAAGGTGACCATGACCTTTCCAAGCACATTTTCGACCGGTAGCAGGCCTACGCCGCCCTGGGCGACGGTGAATCGGCTGTCGAGGCTGTCGTCGCGATTGTCGCCCATCACGAACAGCTGCCCCGCCGGCACTTCGATCGGGCCATACGTATCGGCGTCGCTGCCGTCGAGCTGGTCGAGCACGTCATAGCTCGTCCCGTCGGGCAGGGTTTCGCGGAAGCGTGGATAGGCGCACAAGATTGTGCCGCCCTCGCCGGGCAGCTGGCGCACGTCGAAATCCGGCTTGCACGGGCTGTTGGGGCTGATTTCGAGGTTGAAATCGGCAATGCGCCGCCGGGGCAAGGGCCGGCCGTCGAGGATCACGACTCCGCGGCGCACCTCGATCGTGTCGCCGGGCAGGCCGATCACCCGCTTGACGAAATCCTCGTCCGCGCCCGGATAGCGGAAGACGACGACGTCGCCGCGCTCGGGCAGGGCGCCGAGGATGCGGCCGTCGAAGTCGAAAATCCCGAACGGCAGCGAAAAGCGCGAATAGCCGTAGGACCATTTCGAAATGAACAGATAGTCGCCGATCAGCAGCCGGGGAATCATCGAGCCCGATGGGATCGAAAACGGCGCGGCGACGAAGGCGCGCAGGACCAAAGCGAGCAGGAAGACGATGAGGATGAAGCGCAATGTCGCCCACCAGCCCTCGGGCTTCTCGCCGACCGGCTCGGGGACTGTGGCGGGAATTGCGGCCGCGGGCTCGGTCTCGACTTCGCTCATGCCGCCGCTTTCGCTTGGGGCCGGACCGCGGTCAAGCAGGGCATTCAGAAACAGGCGGCGATGATGCCGGAAAGCCAGATCCGGGTCGCCTGGCTCTGCCACAGCCACAGGCCGAGCGCGGCGACCGGCAGCAAGGCGAGCGGCGCCAGCCAGGGCAAGGCCCGCTTCATGCCGGCCGCGGCCTCGCCAGCGCCGCGTCGCGTATGGGCAGGTGGACCAGGGCCGCGAACAGCGCGAGCAGGATCGATGCGCCCCAGGCCCAATCGTAGGAGCCGTTGCGGTCGTAGAAATAGCCCGCCGCCCAGGCGCCGAAGAAGCTGCCGACCTGATGCGAGAGGAAGACGATGCCGTAGAGCGTGGACAGATAGCGGATTCCGAAGATCCGGCCGACCAGCCCGCTGGTCAGCGGCACCGTGCCGAGCCACAGGAAGCCCAAAGCGGCGGCGAAGGCGAGCGCGGAGAAGGCGCTGAGCGGCGCGAGCAGGAACAAGGCGATCACCAGGCCGCGCGCGGCGTAGATTCCCGACAGCACATATTTCTGCCGCCAGAAATCGCCGGACAGGCCGAACAGATAGGAGCCGAAGATGTTAAACAGGCCGACCAGGGCCAGGGCGCTGGCGCCGATTTCCAGCCCCAGCCCCTTGTCGCTCAGATAGGCCGGGAAATGGGTGGCGATGAAGGCGATGTGGAAGCCGCAGACGAAGAAGCCCGCATTGAGCAGCCAGAAGCCGCCATGGCCCGCGGCCTCGGCCAGCGCTTCCCCGAGCGACTGGTCCGGTTCGTCTCCGGCGGCGGCCGAGTTCGGCCTGCCGGCCACGCCCAGCGCAAGCACCGCGCAGAGCGCGACCAGCCCGGCGAGCACGATCAGCGCCAGCCGGTAGCCCAGGCCGTCGAGCAGGCCGGCGGCCGCCGGCACCACCAGGAACTGGCCCAACGATCCGCCCGCGGTGACGATGCCGAAGGCGAGCCCGCGCCGCTCGGCCGGAACTACGCGCCCGACCGCGCCGAGCACGACCACGAAGGTCGTTCCCGCCAGGGCGATTCCGACCATGAAGCCGAGCGTGAGGTGAAGCCCGAGCGCGCTCCCCACCCAGGCCGCGCCGGCGAGGCCGGCGACGTAGAGCAGGGTGCCGAGGAAGACGACCCGGCCGGCGCCGTGGCGATCGGCAAGCGCGCCGACGAACGGCTGGGCGAGGCCGAACATCAAATTGGAGATGGCGATGGCGAGGCCGAAGCTTTCACGGCCGATGCCGAGCGAGACGCTCATCTGCGGCAGGAACAGGCCGAACGCCTGGCGTACGCCCATCGCCAGAGTGACGATGAAGGCCGCGCAGGCGATCACGATCCAGGGCCGCTTCATGGTCAAGCCCGCAAGCCTTCCACCCGATCGAGCAGGGCGAACAGAGCCTGACGGTCGGCGCCGAGCGCCGCGTCGATCCGTCGCTCGGCCTCCTCCCAGCGGGGCTGGGCGCGGCGCATCGCCGCCTTGGCCCGGTCGGTGACGCAAACGATGCGCGCGCGCTGATCCTCGCCGGTCGCCGAGGCGATCATTCCGGCCTCTTCGAGGGGACGCAGGTTGCGGTTGAGCGTGGTCCGATCATGGCCGGTGGCGGCGGCCAGCGCGGTGAGCGAACAGGGGCCGGCGCGCTGCAGCATCCTCAGCAAGGAGAATTGCGCTACGGAGAAGCCGGCGGGGGCCAGCGCCTCGTCATAGAGGCCGCTGACGATTCGCGCCGAACGGCGCAGCTTGCTGCAGGCGCAGACGGTTTCGAGCATTGCGTGTAACTACACGCATCATCGGCAACGTCAAGCTAGGCATGGACGCCGCGGCGTCCTAATAGGCCGCGGGATGAGCAAAGATGGCTGGACCGCGCTCGAGGAAGCGCCGACTTTCGCCCTGGCGGCGCTGTTCGCGGACGAGCCGGACCGGCTTTCGCGCCTGGCGATCGAGGAAGCCGGCATTCGCTTCGATTTCGCCAAGACGCATTTGAGCCGCGCCCATGTCGGCGCGTTCCTCGCGCTCGCCGATGAGCGCGGCCTCGCCGCGCGCCGCGACGCGATGTTCGCCGGCGAAATCGTCAACCCGACCGAGGGCCGCGCCGCCGAACATGGCGCCGAGCGCGGCCAGGGCGCCCCCGACAGCGTCGCCCGCGCCGCCGGTCGCCACGCCCGAATGCGCGCGCTGATCGACGCGATCGAGGCCGACGCGTTCGGGCCGGTGCGCCACATCCTCCATATCGGCATCGGCGGCTCGGCGCTCGGGCCCAAGCTGCTGATCGACGCGCTGGGCCGCAGGGCCGGCCGCTACGACGCCGCGATCGTCGCCAATATCGATGGCGCCGCGTTCGAGGAGGCGATCACCGGCTTCGATCCGCACGCCACCTTGCTGGTCGTCGCCTCCAAGACCTTCACCACGGGCGAAACCCTGATGAACGCCCGCTCGGCGCTGCAATGGCTCGAGGAAAGCGGCGTCGACGACCCTTATGGCCGAACGATCGCGCTCACCGCCGCGCCGGCCAAGGCGATCGAATTCGGCATCGACGAAACCCGAATCCTGCCCTTCGCCGAAAGCGTCGGCGGCCGCTATTCCTTATGGTCGTCGATCGGCTTTCCGGCGGCGCTGGCGCTCGGCTGGGATACGTTCGAAAGCCTGCTCGAAGGCGCGGCGGCGATGGACCGCCATTTCCGCTTCGCGCCGCTCGCGGCCAACGCTCCCTTGCTCGCCGCCTTCGTCGACCGCTATTACGCCAATCTGCGCGGCGCCGAGACCCGCGCCGTCTTCGCCTATGACGAGCGGCTGCGGCTGCTTCCCGCCTATCTCCAGCAGCTCGAAATGGAATCGAACGGCAAGAGCGCAAGCCTCGACGGGGGCGCCGTCGGCCGGGCGACGGCGCCGATCGTCTGGGGCGGGGTCGGCACCGACGCCCAGCACGCCACTTTCCAGTTACTCCACCAGGGAACCCACCTCGTCCCGGTCGAATTCGTCGCCGCGATCGAGCCGGGCCATGGCCTGGCCGACGATCATCATGGCGAGCTGCTGATCAATTGTTTCGCCCAGGGCGCCGCGCTGATGGCCGGGCGCGCGTCGGACGATCCGCATCGTTTCTATCCGGGCGACCGTCCCTCGACCACCATCCTGCTCGACCGGCTCGATCCCCCGACGCTCGGCGCTTTGCTCGCCTTCTACGAGCATCGCGCCTTCGCCAACGCCGCCTTGCTCGGACTCAACCCGTTCGACCAGTTCGGCGTCGAGCTTGGCAAGGCGATGGCGAAGCAGCTGGACGATCACAGCGCCGCGGATTTCGACCCTTCGACGCGCGCCCTGCTCGCGCGCGCCTTCGGGGAAGCGGGCGCATGAAGAGCCTTCCGATTCTTGCCGGGCTGGTCCTCGCCGCTCCCGCAGGCGCGGAGCCGCTCGAATTGTTCGACGACCGGCCGTTCATCGCGATCACGATCAACGGGCAACGGGCCACGGCGCTGCTCGATTCGGCGGCGGAGATGACGATGCTCGACGACGATTTCGCCGGCCGCCTCGGCCTCGTCGCCACCGGCGGCGCCACTGCGCACGGCTCCGGTGCTGCGGCGATGGAGGCGCGCTTCGCGGATCATGTCGCGATCGTCGCGGTCGGCGCGGTTCTCGATCGGCGAGTCGCGATCCTCGATCTGGGGGAGGTGTCGGCGCGCCTGCTCGGGCGCGATGTCGACATGCTGCTCGGCCGCGACTTGTTCGATGCCGCGCGGCTGCGGATCGATTATCGCGCCGGCACGATCGCGCCGTTCGACGGGGCGCCGCGCGGCGTCCGGCTGCCGGTCGGCGAGCATCGCGGCGTTCCGACATTTCCGGCCTCGGTCGACGGGCGCGACCCGGTCGAGGCCGTGTTCGACACCGGCAATGGCAGCGACGTGCTCGTGGGGCGGGCCTATGCCGAGCGGGTCGGCCTGACGGCGCCCGAGCGGATCGTCGATCGGAGCGCGGGCGGCGGGCTTGGCGGCGCCCGGCAGCAGGACGTGGTGGTGCTGCGCGAGTTGCGCGTCGCCGGCCGAACCTTTCGCAACGTCCGCGCCGTGATCGACCCCGGAGCGAGTGCATCGGACCTCAATATCGGCACCTCGATCCTGCGCCACTTCCATATCGTCACCGATTTTCCGAACCGCTCGATCTGGCTGGAGCCGATCCCATGATCAAGGCCTACGACTATGACCTGTTGGTGATCGGCGCCGGATCGGGCGGCGTGCGCGCGGCCCGAGTCGCCGCCGCTCACGGCGCCCGAGTCGCCATCGCGGAAGAGCATAAGGTCGGCGGCACCTGCGTGATCCGCGGCTGCGTCCCCAAGAAATTGCTCGTCTACGGCGCCCATTTCGCCGAGGATCTGCAGGATGCCGCGCGCTTCGGCTGGAAGGTCGGGCCGTGCAGTTTCGATTGGGCGGTGCTGCGCGACAACGTCCTGGCCGAGGTCGAGCGGCTCGAGGGCATCTACACCGACATCCTCGATCGCCACGAGGTCGAGATCCACGCCCAGCATGCAACCGTGGCCGGCGACAACGAGGTCGCCCTGGCCGACGGCACCCGGCTGAGCGCGGCCACTATCCTGATCTCTACCGGCGCCCATCCGGTCGTCCCGGACGTGCCCGGCGCCGAGCATGGCGTCACCTCGAACGAGATGTTCCACCTGGACAAGATGCCGAAGCGGGCAGTGATCGCTGGCGGCGGCTATATCGCCAACGAATTCGCCGGCATCCTCAACGAATTCGCCTGCGAGGTGACCATCGTCAATCGCGGCGACCGGATCCTGCGCCATTATGACGAGCAGATCCGCGACCGGCTGCTGCAGATCTCGCTGACCAAGGGCATCGGCTTCAAGTTCAACGCCCCGTTCGAGAAGATCGTCAAGCGCAAGAGCGGGTCGCTCGCCATCCACCTCGGCGGATCGAGCCCGATCGAGGCGGACCTTCTATTGTGGGCGATCGGCCGCGATCCCAACACGAAGGGATTGGGGCTGGAGGCGGCCGGCGTGGAGCTCGGCAAGAACGGCGCGATCCTGGTCGACGAGGACTACCAGTCGTCGGTGCCGAGCATCTACGCGATCGGCGACGTCACCGACCGGGTCCAGTTGACGCCGGTGGCGATTCGCGAGGGCCAGGCCTTCGCCGACACCATGTTCGGCGGCAAGCCGACCCGGATCGATTATGCCAACATCCCCTCGGCGGTGTTCAGCCATCCGCCGATCGCCTCGGTCGGCATGACCGAAGGGCAGGCGCGCGAAAAGATCGGCCTCTACAAGACCTTCGTCTCCGACTTCCGGCCGATGAAGCATGTGCTGGCGGGCCGCAACGAGCGCTCGCTCTACAAGGTCATCGTCGACGAGGAAACCGACAAGGTCGTCGGCATCCACATGATCGGCCCCGACGCCCCCGAAATCCTCCAGGCCGCCGCGATCGCGGTCAAGGCCGGCCTCACCAAGGCGCAGTTCGACGACACGGTGGCGCTCCATCCGACGATGAGCGAAGAGCTGGTGCTGATGCGCTAGTTGCCATCCACCGATCGTCATGCCAGCGAAGGCTGGCATCCAAGCCGCTTTGCTGACACGGAGGCCGCTTGGACCCCAGCCTTCGCTGGGGTGACGAGGGAAATTCGTGGCCGTCCAATCCGACATCCTGATCATCGGCGCGGGGCATAACGCGCTGACCTGCGCCTTCTATCTCGCCGAGCGCGGGCTGAAGGTGACGATGCTCGAGGCGCGCTCCGTCGTCGGCGGAGCCGCCGTGACCGAGGAATTCCATCCCGGTTTCCGCAATTCGACCGCCGCGTACACGGTCAGCCTGCTCAACCCCAAGGTGATCGGGGACATGCGGCTTTACGATCACGGTCTCAAGGTCGTGCTGCGCAAGACCGACAATTTCCTGCCGACGCTCGGGCCCGAACATCTGCTGTCGGGCCGCGACGGCCTGACCCGGCGCGAGATCGCCCGCCATTCGTCGGCCGACGCCGAACGCTACGACGCCTATTCGGATGCTCTGAACGGCGTCGTCGGAGTCCTCCGCCAGTGGCTGCTGCGCGCCCCGCCCAATGCCGGCGGCGGGATGTCCGAGCTGTTCGCCCTGCTGAAGCTCGGCGGCGGGGTCGGGCGGCTCGGGCTCGAGCAGCAGCGCCATCTCGTCGATTTCTTCACCAAATCGGCGGCCGACATCCTGAACCGCTATTTCAGCCACGATCTCGTCCAGGCGCTGTTCGGCTTCGACGCGGTGGTCGGCCATTATGCCAGCCCCTATGCGCCGGGCTCGGCCTACGTCCTGCTCCACCACGTCTTCGGCGAGGCGGCGGGAGTCGCCGGGGCCTGGGGGCATGCCATTGGCGGGATGGGCGCGATTAGCCAGGCGATGGCCAAGGCGGCGCGCGGGGCGGGCGTCGAGATCGTCCTCGACAGGCCGGTCGACGAGGTAATCGTCGAGGGCGGCAGGGCGGCCGGCGCGGTCGTCGGCGGCAAGGCCTATCGCGCCAAAGCGGTGATCGCGGGCGTGCATCCCAAGCGCCTGTTCACCGAATTGCTGCCGCAGGGGGCCGTCGACGAGGCGCCGGCCCGCCGGATGGCGCATTGGGCGAGCGAATCGGCGACCTTCCGGATGAACGTCGCTTTGTCCGAGCTGCCGCGCTTCACGTCGCTGCCGGAGCCCGGCGACCATCTCACCGCGGGCATCATCACCGCCCCTTCGCTAGACTATATGGACCGGGCCTACCTGACCGCGCGCACCGAGGGCTATTCGAAGGAGCCGGTCGTCGAGATGCTGATCCCGTCGACGCTCGACGACAGCCTCGCGCCTGCCGGCGCCCATGTCGCCAGCCTGTTCTGCCAGCATTTTCCTTATCGGATCGAGGGCGGATGGGACTCGCGGCGGGACGAGGCGGCGGATGCGATCATCGCCCATGTCGATCGCTACGCGCCGGGATTCAAGGCGTCGGTGATTGGCCGGCTGTCGCTGTCGCCGCTCGATCTCGAACGCCGTTTCGGCCTGATCGGCGGCGACATTTTCCACGGCAAGATGGGCCTCGATCAACTCTTCTCGAACCGGCCGATGCTCGGCCATGCCGATTACAGGATGCCGCTGCCGGGCCTCTATCTGTGCGGCGCCGGCGCCCATCCCGGCGGCGGAGTCACCGGCGCACCCGGCCACAATGCCGCGCGCGCCGTCCTCGCCGACCGGCGCAAGCTGAAACTCTAGAGTCTCACCCGCTTGGGAGCGCTTCAGCTCTTATAATTGTCGTGGCAGGCGCCGCAGGTGCCGCGGACCTCGGTCCAGCGCGCCTGGAAGGCGGCGCGGTCGCCGGCATCGGCCGCTGCGGCGAGCTGCCCGGCGGCACGGCCATAAGCCGCGGCCGCCGCCTCGAAGCCGGCACGGTCGCTCCACACGTCCGGCCGTGCCGCGGTCGGCCCCACATCGGTGCCGGCGGGAAACATGCCGGGCAGGATTCCGGCCCAGCGCTCGAGCCCGCGCGCGCCGGGGACGAGAAGCTTGAGATCGCCGCCGCCGTCGGCGGCAGATTTCATCGCGGCCAGACTGCCGCCCGACAGGAACATCGCCGTCCGCCGCGCCGCGACGACTTGTTCCGGGGTCATCGCCGCCGCCGGCGGCTGCGCCGCGGCGGCGAGGGGGATGGCGGCGAACGCCGCTGTCAGCAGCAATATTTCCCTCATTGATCCTCCTTGCCCCGGCCGCTAGCCTAGGCGCGTTGCGCCGCCGCAACAATGGGAACCCGACACCCCCTTGAAGCGCTTTGGCGGCGGGGACGACGACAGGGGTTGCGGATGCCGATCACGGTTCGCGGCTTGGCATGTTTGACCGGACTGGCTTTGGCCGTCCCGGCCGGCGCGCAATCGCTCGACGCCCCGGCGATCGGCGTCATCGCCGCGCCTGCCAGCGACCGGGGCGCCAATCTTCCGAACTTCCGAATGCCGCGCGACTTGAGCCGCGCGCCCGAGCCCGAGCGCAACGGACTGATCGCGGCATTGCCGCTCGGCGAACGGCTCACGCTTGGCGTCGGCCGCTTCCCGGTGCTCGAATTGCCGCGTGCGCGAACCCACACCGAGCGCGAGCCCCGCCCCGCCGACGTCCGCCGCCGCGAGCGCGGCATCGCCGCAATTGGAGTCAGCCTGCGCTTTTGATCAGATGATCGGGTGCCGTTCCCAATTGGCCTTGTCGGCGCGGCCGTGGAGCTTGGCGTGCAGCCGGTTCATGGTCCGGCTGCCGGTATTCGTGCACAGGAACGGGAAGACGGCGTGGATCAGGCAGGCGATGCCGCCGCCGATCATGCGCACACCGAACCAGGCGGCATGGCCGAAATGCCGGGCGTAGCTCTCGCCGATTTCCTTGGGGTGATGGGTGAAGGGATTGCGTGCCATCGTTCGAACCTCGTTTCCCGTCTCCATTAGCGCCCAATAGCCGATCGTGCCAGCCGGGCGCTTGCCCTCGCCCGCCGCGACCCATTAAGGCGCATCGCAACGGACAAGGGAGCATCTTTCCATGAAACTGGACAGCAACATCGCCGCGGTGGTGACCGGCGGCGCTTCGGGCCTCGGCGAGGCGACGGCGCGGGCGCTGGCCGCCACGGGCGTCAAAGTGGCGGTGTTCGATCGCGACGCGGAGCGCGGCGAGAAGGTGGCGGGCGAGATCGGCGGTATCTTCGCCCTCGTGGACGTGACCTCCGACGAGGCTGTCGACGCCGGCTTCGCCAAAGCGCGAGAGGCGCATGGCCAGGAGCGGATCTGCGTCAATTGCGCGGGCGTCGCCAATGCGATGAAGACGGTCGGCCGCGACAAGACGACCGGCGAAATCAAGCGCTATCCGGTCCACCAGTTCGAGATCGCCATCCAGATCAATCTGATCGGGACCTTCCGTGTCCTCGCCGCCTCGGCCGCGGGCATGGCGACGCTGGAGCCGCTCGAGGACGGCGAGAAGGGGCTGATCGTCAACACCGCCTCGGTCGCCGCGCAGGACGGCCAGATCGGCCAGGCGGCCTATTCCGCGTCCAAGGCCGGCGTGCTCGGCATGGCGCTGCCGATCGCCCGCGACCTGATGGGGGAGGGGATCAGGGTCAACACGATCCTTCCCGGCATCTTCGAGACACCGATGATGGCGATGATGCCGCAGAACGTACGCGACGCCCTCGCCCAGCAAGTGCCCTTCCCCAAGCGCCTCGGCACGGCGCAGGAATATGCCCGACTGGCGATCTTCATGGCCGAGAACGTCTATTTGAACGGCGAATATGTCCGCCTCGACGGCGCGATCAGGATGGCGCCGCGCTAAGCTCCAGCCGTCGTCCCGGCGTCCATCGGTCATCCCGGCGCCCATCCGTCATCCCCGCTTCCATCCGTCATTCCAGCGAAAGCTGGAATCCATGCCGACTCGGCCTGGACCCCAGCCGTCGCTGGGGTGACGCTAGATTTCATATTCCCGCCCGAACGCGATCGCCGCCCCCAGCAGGCCCGGCTCGGCATAGGTCAGCAACCGCACCGGCGTGCGCATCATCCGCGCCCGGTAGCGGCCCTTGGCGGTGAATCGGGCCTCGAACATGGGAACCTGGAGCAAAGGCGCGATCCGGTTGGCGAGGCCGCCGGTGACGGCGACGCCCATCGCGCCATGGGCGAGCGCGATATCGCCGGCGGCGGCGCCGAAGCAGCGCACCAGGATCGAGAGCGCCTTGGCGGCGAGCGGATCGGCGCCGTCGATCGCCGCTTGCCAGAGCGCGCCGGCCCCGGCCGCGTCCCAATCGCCCTCGCCGCCGAGGAATCGGTGGATGTCGATCAGCCCCGGCCCCGACACCACCCGCTCGACCGACGCTCGGCCGTAGCGGGCGACCAGAGCGTCGGACAGCGCCTCTTCCTCGGGATCGAGCGGGCAGAAGCCGATATGGGCGGCCTCCGTCTCGATCACCGATACGCGGCCGGCTTCGCTTGCGCCGCGCCGGTCGAGGATGGCGACTCCGAGGCCGGTGCCCGGGCCGAGCACGGAGACGATGCCGTCCGCGGGCAGATCGCCGGGGCCGGCCAAAGCGACGAAATCGGCCGGCGCCATCGCCGCGACGGCATAAGCGACGGCGCCGAAATCGTTGAGCAATGTGAGCCGGTCGAGGCCGAGATCGCCGGCAAGCGCACCCCGATCGATCCGCCAATCCGAATTCATGAAGGTCAACGTGTCGCCCTCGATCGGCGCCGCCACCGCGATCGCTGCGGCACGGGGGAGGGGGGCGCCGCATTCGCGTTCGAACCGGGCCCAGGCGGCGATCAGGCCGTCATGCTCGCGGGTACGATATTTGCGCATCTCGCCAAGCCGCGGCCGCGCGTCCGGTGCAAGCTCGGCGAGCGCGAAGCGGGCATGGGTCCCCCCGATGTCGGCCGCGACGATCCGCATCAGCCCGCACTCTCGTTCATCATGCCGCCTCCTACGCAGGTTGGAGCGGAGGGGAAAGCGGCGCGATCAGGCCTCGGGGCATTTGCCGTCGGGATAGGATGGGCCGCTGCAGAACGGCCCGCTATTGACCTCGCGGGCCATGTCGACGAGCGCCGTCGGGCTGAACAGGCTGCGCATCCTCGAAAAATCACCATCGCTCGGCCAGTGGAAGACCAGCAAGAAGGTGATTGTCATCGTCAGCGGGATGGCCATGTTCGGGCCGATCCCAAAAGCGTCGCGCCGGTCGCTTTCGCGCCATTCATACCAGTCGATGCACGCATTCTGCCACGTCCAGAAGCGCTCCCGGTCCGAAAAGAGCAAGCCGAGCATTGCCAGCGACGGCTGCTCAGGCTGTTCGAGAACGCGCGGCGGCGGTGCACCGCCGCCCCCGGCAACGCGGCGGCCGAAGCCGGCTGCCGGGCGGCCGGCGCGGGTGTCTCGGCGGGCTCGGTCAGGATCGAGCAGGCCGGCGCCAAGGGTGGTGATCGCGGCGATCCGTTCCTCCGCCGCGGGTTGGCTGCCGCCTTCATGGTCGGCACGGCCGTCGAACAGCAGGCCTTCGCAGCGCTCGCTGCCCGGGAAGGTGCCGCGCCCGCCGATCTTGCGCAACGCCCCGACCAGAGCCCCGGGGAAATGGGTGACCCGAACCGCCTCGCCGTCGGCGATATGGTCGCGGCTGAGCCGAAGCCCTCGCCGCGCCGCCCGGGCGAGCTTCATCGACGCCATCGTCGCCGCTCCGCTGGCGAGGAACACGAGCAGGATCGCCGGCAGCAGCAGGATCAGGATCATCTGCCGCCAGCCTTCCAGCCGGAGCGGATTGTGGGTCTGCAGGATCACCGCGGTGCGCATCAGCGCATGGTTGGCGGCAAGCACCTTGGTGTCGCCATTGCGGATATGCGACGCCTCATGCGCCAGCACCGCCGCCAGCTCATCGTCGTCGAGCTGGTCGATCAGCCCGCGCGTGACCGCGATCAGCCCGCGCGCCGGGCCTTCGCCCACGGTCAGCGCATTGGGCGCGGCGACCTCGATAATCCCGAAGCGAGGCTGCCTGATGCCGAGCGCGATGCACTGCTCGTCGGCGATGCGGAACAATCGCGGCTCCTCGCTCCGGATGACCGGGCGGATGTCGAGAGATCGCGAAACCGCCTTGGCATGGCCGCGATAGAGGAACCAGAATTGGAGCCCGGCGAAGGCGGCGACGGGTATCGCATAGCGAAGCGCGTAGCCGAGCGGATCCGAAAGGATGCTGTGCTCGTGATCGAAGATCAGCAGGATCAGGGTCAAAGCGAAGGCGGCGATCAGCTCGAATGCCAGCACATAGCCGGCGACCAGCCATCCGGTCAGCCGCCGGTTGTACGCCGCATGCGTGACATAACCCTGGACCGCCATGACGGACGGCGCCTAGAAGCCGACCTTGACCGGCTCCGCAAACTCGGCCCGGCGCTCGCCGAGCGTGAACTTGTCGTGGCGGCCGATCGTCGTGGCCCTGGCGACGAGATTGCCGGGGAAGGCGCGGCGAACGGCGTTCAGCTCTTCCACCGATAGATTATAGAAGCGGCGGCCGGCGGTGATCCGGTCCTCCATCCTGGTGAGCTCCGCGCGAAGCTCGCTGAAATGCGTCGAGCTGGCGAGAGCAGGATAATTTTCGGTGACCGCGAACAGGCTGATCAGCGACTGGCCGATCTGGGTTTCCGCCTCCATCCGGGCGTTGCCGGCGCTCTCCATGGCGCGGGCGCGCGCATCGATCACGTCTTTCAGGACCCGATGCTCCTGGCCCGCGAAGCCCTTCACCGTCTCGACCAGATTGCCGATCAGGGCATGGCGCTCGGCGAGCAAAGCGTCGATATCGGCGAAGGCGGCCTCGCAGCGCTCGTCGAGGGAGCCGAGCAGCTCATGCTGCCTGCGAATGCGCAGGAACAGCCACAGGCCGGCGCCGAGCAGCAGCCAGAGCCACCAATGATCGAGCACGAAATTGGTGGCGTTGATCAGCCGGCCCGAAAGGTCCGTGGCTTCGGCAAAGCTCTGTTCGGGCGCGGGCTTCATCCGGCTTCTCCTCCTCCTGACGAGCCGGGAGATAGACCGGATCGCTTTCCATCTGCTTAAAGGCGCGGCTCAGCGGTTCCGCCGTCCTTCGATCAGCGCATCGACCAGCGCCGGCTCGGCGAGAGTCGAGGTGTCGCCGAGGTTGGAGAAGTCGTTCTCCGCGATCTTCCTGAGGATGCGCCGCATGATCTTGCCCGAGCGGGTCTTGGGCAGAGCGGGCGTGAAGTGGATCAGGTCGGGGGTCGCGATCGGGCCGATCCCGGTGCGGACGTGCGCTCTGAGCTCGGCTTCGAGCGCGCCCGATCCCTCCTCGCCCGCAATCAGCGTCACGTAGCAATAAATGCCCTGGCCCTTGATGTCGTGCGGATAGCCGACCACCGCGGCTTCGGCGACGAGGGGGTGGCTGACCAGCGCACTCTCCAGCTCGGCGGTGCCGAGCCGGTGCCCCGATATGTTGAGCACGTCGTCGACCCGGCCGGTGATCCAGTAATAATCGTTGTCGTCGCGGCGGCAGCCGTCGCCGGTGAAATATCTGCCCTTATAGGCACTGAAATAGGTCTGCACGAAGCGCTCGTGATCGCCGTAGACGGTGCGCATCTGCCCGGGCCAGGAGCGGGCGATGCACAGGTTCCCCGAGGCCGCGCCAGCCAGCACCTTGCCGTCCGGGTCCCTCAATTCGGGGACAATGCCGAAGAAGGGCCGGCCGGCAGAGCCCGGCTGCATCGGGTGAGCCCCGGGCAAAGTGGTGATCATGATCCCGCCGGTTTCGGTCTGCCACCAGGTGTCGACGATCGGGCAGCGCTCGTCGCCGACGACGTGATGATACCACAGCCACGCCTCCGGATTGATCGGCTCGCCGACGGTGCCGAGCAGGCGGATCGAGGAGCGGTCGTGCTTCTTCACCGGCGCCTCGCCCTCGCGCATCAGAGCCCGGATGGCGGTCGGCGCGGTGTAGAAGATGTCGACCTTGTGACGCTCGACCACGTCCCAAAAGCGTGAGAAATCGGGATGGTTCGGCACGCCTTCGAACATGAAGGTCGTCGCGCGGTTGGCGAGCGGGCCGTAGACCACATAGGAGTGGCCGGTGACCCAGCCGACGTCGGCGGTGCACCAGAAGATCTCGCCGGGGCGGTAATCGAAGACGTAGTGGAACGTGGTCGCGGTCCACACCGCATAGCCGCCGGTCGTATGCAGAACGCCCTTGGGCTTGCCCGTCGAGCCGGACGTATAGAGGATGAAGAGCGGATCCTCGGCGTCCATCGGCTCGCAGGCTATGTCCTCCACCGTGATCCGCAGGTCCTCAATGAATTGGTCGCGTTCGTGGCGGGAAGCGTCGTTGTTCAAATGGGTGAAAACCAGCACCCGCTCGACGTCGGGGCAGCTTTCGAGCGCCCGGTCCACATTGGCCTTCAACGGGACGAGCTTGCCGCCGCGCATACCCGCGTCGGCCGTCACCACATGGCGGCTGTCGCAATCGCGGATTCGACCGGCCAGCGCCTCGGGCGAGAAGCCGCCGAAAACGACGGAATGCACCGCCCCGATCCGCGCGCAGGCGAGCATGGTGAAGGCCGCCTCGGGAATCATCGGCAGGTAGATGGTCACCCTGTCGCCCTTGGAAACGCCGATCGCCTTCAGGGCGTTCGCGACAAAATTGACCCGCTCCTTCAGCGTGCCATAGGTGAACTCGCGCGTGTCACCCGGCTCGTCGCCCTCCCAGATGATGGCAAGCGAGTCGGCATGCTCGGGAAGATGCCGGTCGACGCAATTGTGGCACAGGTTGAGGATGCCGTCCTCGAACCACTTGATATCGACCGGATCGAAGGACCAGTTGGCGATCCGCGTCGGCGCCTTCACCCAGTCGATCCGCTTCGCCTGCTCGGCCCAGAAACCGTCCGGATCGTCGAGCGAGCGGGCGTAGAGCGCCTCATATTGTTCGGCGGTGCAATGGGTGTGCTCGGTCGCGGCGGGAGGCGGGGGAATGCGGTCGGCCATGCCACGCCCATAACCGCATGGACGCGGCGGTGCCAGACGGGTTCAGGCGGTTTGCTCGACCTCCCGGGCGTCCTCCTCGCGGGCGAGCTCGCTGCTGAACGAAGCGGCGAGGATCCCGGTCGGGATGGCGATGGCGACGATCCCGCCCATCGAGGTCAGGCCCGCGATGATCCTGCCGAAGCCGGAGAGCGGAACGACGTCGCCATAGCCCACCGTGGTCATCGTGACCGTCGCCCACCAGAGCGCGCGCGGGATCGAGCCGAAGGCCTCGGGCTGCGCCTCGCCCTCGGCCCAGTAGATCATGGTCGCGCTGAAGATCAGCAGGAAGACCGCCATCGAAAAGGCGACCAGCAAATGGCTGGCGCGGGAGCGGATCGCCCGTTCCAGCGTGTCGAAGGCCCGCGAGAAACGGCCGAGCTTGGCGATCCGCAATATCCGCACCACCCGCAGCAGGCGGAGGATGCGCACGTCGGTGCCGAAGAACGGCAGGATCGAGGCGAGCACGACGACGAGGTCGATCAGCGAGCTCGGCATCAGCGCGTAACGCAGCCGCGACCTTTCGCCCTCCGCGGCCGACCAGATGCGAAGGCCATATTCGGCCGCGAAGATCGCCGCGAACGCGATCTCCAGTCCTGCGAAGAGCGGCAGCCACGCCTGCCTGAGCGAATCCTCCGTTTCGACGATCGCGACGACGGTCGAGACGAGGATGAGCAGGATGAGGGCGATTCCGACCAGGCCGGGCCGGCCGGCCGGATTCAGCGCGCGATAGGTGTTGAGCCGCCAGCTCGGGACGATTTCGGTGCCTGCAGCCAATTCAACCCCCCGGACATCGACGCATCATGGCGACGTCTAGGGGTGATCGGCGTCGGCGCTACTGCCCGATGACGCGCTCGAGCAGGCCGCGGCGGCGGCGGGGCCGCTCCTCTCGGCGCGATTCGCCGGCCCGGTCGTCGCCGCGCATCATCGCTTCGA
>Ga0190265_10001104_pt1 | contig 17595 bp, 17 predicted proteins | sample Popmic124T_FD_133135 | JGI IMG/M metagenome (GOLD analysis project Ga0190265, IMG submission 133135) | Populus adjacent soil microbial communities from riparian zone of Indian Creek, Utah, USA - 124 T | ecosystem: Environmental > Terrestrial > Soil > Riparian zone | place: USA: Utah | collected...
CAGGGAGCCGCCCTCATCGCGGATGGGCTCGCCGGCGGTGCCCAACGTCCATTGGTCGACCGGCTGAGAATACGGGAGGCGCGAGGCACCGTGCTCGATCACCTCATCTTCGTCTCACCCACCGTGGCGCGGCGGCGCCTTGGGATTGAGGCCGGTGACTGATATCGCACAGCGGCATGTGCTGATCGCGGGCGTGGCGGTCCGGGCTCTGGCTGTTTCGGCGGCTCGCGCCGGGTACCGGGTGACGGCGGTGGATGCCTTCGGCGATCTCGACCTCCGCCGGGTGGCGACCGTGATTCCGCTACGGGCCGATCACGGCTCTGGGTTCAGTCCACGGTCGGCGGTCAGGGTGGCGCGAACGGTGCCCGCGCAGCTGGTGGCGTACACCTCCAACTTCGAGAACTACCCCGAAGCCGTCGCCCGGCTTGCCGACCACCGACGTCTGTTGGGCAATCCGCCCGCCGTGCTGACCCGAGTCCGGAATCCCTTCGACCTCATGCGTGCGCTACGCCGCCGAGGAATTGCCACCCCAAGCACGCGCTCCACGCCGCCGGCTACCCGGCGTCCGCCAGGCTACTGGCTGCTCAAGCCGCGCCGTTCGGGTGGAGGCCACGGAACCCGCGTCTGGCTGCAGGACGAGAGGGTGCCGAGGACCCACTACCTCCAGGAGCGGATCGCGGGTAGTACCGGCTCGGTTGTGTTCGCCGCCGACGGGAAGCGGGCCGTCACCCTGGGACTCACCCGCCAGCTGGTGGGCGATGGGCGTCTGGGAGCACGCGGCTTCCGCTATTGTGGGAGCCTGTTCGGTCATCCCGCCAAGCTCTTCCGGCGGGGTGAGGAACTGCTCGAGACTGCGCGGTCACTCGTGGCCGAGCTGACGGCGGAATTCGGCTTGGTAGGCCTGAACGGCATGGACTTCGTCGCGCGGGGTGGCATCCCTTATCCGATCGAGGTCAATCCCCGGTATTCGGCATCCATGGAGCTGCTCGAACGAGCCCATGGCCTGTCCATGTTCGAGACTCACATCCAAGCCTTCACCGGAACCTTGCCTGCAACCCCAGCTCCGAGCGCGAGTATCGAAGGGAAGGCAATCGTCTTTGCACGGCGGGATATGACGCTGGGCGACACCCGAGCCTGGACCGATCAGGACTGCCTTGCGGACATACCGCACCCGGGCGAGCGGATCCGCCGGGGCCATCCGATCTGCACCGTGTTCGCTAGAGGAAGAAACCCCGAGAGCTGCCATCGGCTGCTGCTGAGACGAGCCGCCTCGGTTTACCGGGTGGTGGGGACCGTGAAGCGAGGAGCCGCATGAGCGTCGCTCACCAGGTGGAACACGTGACCTGTCTGGGCTGCGGCTGCGGATGTGATGACATCAGCGTGACGGTGCAGGACGGCCGGATCGTCGATGCTATTCCCGCGTGCCCGGTGGGACGAGCGTGGTTCGGCGACGGCTCAGTGCCCTGGGAGGTGCTGCAAGCCGGCAAGCCTGCAACCCTCGAACGCGCCTTGATCGAGGCAGCCTCCATTTTGACGAAACCCCGGGCGAGCCTGCTGGTATATCTGGCCCCCGACATCACCTCCCGAGCACAGCGGGCCGCAGTCGCGCTAGCCGATTTCCTGGGCGCCGCGGTGGACACCGCCACCTCGGATCCGGCGGTAGGAGGGCTCCTTGCTGCCCAGCGTCGCGGCCGCGCTACAGCGACGTTAGGTGAGATCCGAAACCGCGCCGACGTCCTGTTGTTCTGGGGTGTCGATCCGAATCGGCGTTATCCCCGGTTCCTCTCCCGCTACGCGCTCGAGCCGGCGGGGACCCAGATCCCGAATGGCCGCGCCGGCAGGTTCGTCATCGCCGTGAACATCGGAGCGGACAAGGGACCGGCGGAGGCGGACCACACCATTACCCTGGAGCCATCGGAAGAGATCGCCGCGCTCTCGCTCATGCGGGCGGCGGTATTGGATCATCCGGCCCGTGACCAGTCACCCAACCTCGCCAGCGCCATCGGCCTCATCGGCCGGCTCACCAGCGCCCGCTATGCGGTCTTGGTTCATGACGCGGAGCCGACGGACCTGCCCCGGAATCCACTCAGAGTTGAGGGGCTCATCGCGCTGGCCCAGGCGCTCAACGGCCCCACTCGAGCCGCGCTCAGCAGCCTGCGGGCAGGAGGAAACCGGCCCGGAGCGGAATCTGTGCTGACCTGGCAGACCGGCTACCCCTTCGCGGTGGACCATTCAAGAGGATATCCCCGGTACATGCCGGGGGATCGCGGTCTCGACCGGCTGGCCAGAGGCGCCTTTACCGCTGCCCTGGTGGTAGGCTCGCCCGTTCTGGCTGGAGAAGCGGCTGCGGCTCTGGGCGGTATCGAAACGGTGGCGATCGGCCCCGGGGCAAGCCGGGCACCCTTCCCCACCCGAGTGGCAATTGACACCGGCACTGCCGGCATCCACGAAGGCGGGACAGCCTACCGGATGGACGAGGTCCCCCTCTCGTTGCGGCCTCCGCTGACCGGTCAGCGCTCGGCGGTGCAAACCCTCGAGGCACTCCTGGAGGCCGTGCGGACCAAGCGCCCCGGAAGCAGCGCATGACGGCCCGGCTTCGGATAGCGGGGGGGACGGTACACGACCCGGCCAATGGGATCGACGGAGAAGTCCGCGACATCTGCATCGACGATGGTCGCATCGTCGCCAGCCTACCCGACGACGCACCCACGCTCGACGCCCGGGGAATGATCGTGATGGCGGGCGGGGTGGACATTCACTCGCACCTGGCGAGCTCCAGCTGCAATCATGCGCGCCGGTTGTTGCCGGAGGAGCACTCGGCCGAACCAGTGACAGCTCCCGCCCTTGTCGATGGAGCTTCCCTGCCCCGGTCAGGCACGGGAGGCACCGTCCCCACGACCTTTACCTCCGGCTACCGTTACGCCGGTCTGGGCTACACCACTGTCTTTGACGCCGCGGTGGCTCCGGTAATGGCGCGGCACAGCCATGCCGAGTTGGGAGACACGCCCTGCGTGGACGGCGGTTTCTTCGCGTTGATGGGCAACGACGAGTACCTGTTGCGGCAGATTGCCGCAGGCGAGCGGGAGAGGGCTCGCGACTACGCCGCCTGGCTTTTGGGCTCGACCGGTGCCTACGCCATCAAGATCGTGAATCCGGGCGGGATCGAGGCCTGGAAGTCAGGCCAGCGGAATCTCAACGGGCTGGACGAGGTGCTCACCACCCACGGCGTCACTCCACGCGCCATCCTGGAGACGCTCACCGACGCGGCCAACCATCTGCGGCTCCCCCATCCGGTCCACATCCATTGCAACAATCTCGGTCAGCCGGGCAACGTGGCGGTCACGCTGGCCACCATGCAGGCACTGGCCGGCCGGCGGGCGCATTTCACCCATGTGCAATTCCACTCCTATGGCGGGCCCGGCTGGAGCTCGGGGGCGGCGCCGATCATCGAGTACGTCAACACCCATCCGGAGCTGAGCATCGATGTAGGCCAGGTGATGTTCGGATCAGCCACGACGATCACGGCAGATGGACCGGTTGAATACCTGCTCCACAAGAGTAGCGGCCGCAAATGGGTCAACATCGACATCGAGCTGGAGACTGGCTGTGGTATCGTGCCCTTCCTCTACAAGGACAAGGCCGCGGTCAACGCACTGCAATGGGCAGTGGGGCTCGAGCTTTTCCTGCTGAGCCGAGATCCCTGGAGGGTGGTGCTCTCGACCGATCATCCCAACGGCGGCTCGTTCCTCTCCTATCCAGCGTTGATTCAGCTATTGATGGACAGGAGCGTCAGGGACGAGAAACTGAAGCAGGTCAATCCCAAGCTGCTCGGGGGGTCCGCCCTGGCGGACGGACTCACCCGCGAGTACACCCTGAACGAGATCGCGATCATAACCCGTGCAGGTCCAGCCCGGCTGCTGGGTCTCCGTCAGAAGGGTCACCTGGGGCCGGGAGCGGATGCCGATGTAACCGTCTTCGCCCGGAACGCGGACATCGCCCAGATGTTCGCCACTCCACGGTACGTGATCAAAGGGGGCAGCCTCGTGGTTGAAGAGGGCCAGTTGCGGCGTGCACCAGTCGGCCGCCGGCTGCACGTCCGGCCCGGGTACGACAATGCCCTGCTGCCGGATCTCAAGCGCTACTTCGACGCGTACTCGACCGTGGCGTTCGAGAACTATCCGGTGCAAGGCATTCCAGATGAGCCCATCGCGGTCTGATGTCATGAAGATCCGCGGGGTCTTCATCGAGGACACCTTCGCCGAAGCTTTCACCATGCGGGTGGCGCGGATCATCATTACTGCACGCAGCGCACGCTGGGTGCGTGCCGCGGCGCTCAAGCTGACCGGCTTCGCCACTTCAGTGATCGGGTGCAAGGTCGAGGCCGGCATCGAACGGGAGCTGCCCGCAAAGGAGACTCCCGACGGACGACCGGGTGTCAGCGTTCTGATGATGACCATGGGTAAGGACGATCTCGGGAAACGCCTGATCGAACGCATAGGGCAGACCGTGCTCACCTGCCCCACCACTGCATGCTACGATGGCCTGCCCGAGGCGCCGGATCGGGTGGGCGTGGGATCCGCCCTGCGGTTTTTCGGCGATGGCTTCCAGATCAGCAAGGTCATCGCTGGACAGCGTTTCTGGCGGATCCCCGTCATGGAAGGCGAGTTTCTGGTCCAGGAGAAGTTCGGGATGCTCAAGGGGGTAGGTGGCGGCAACTTTCTCATCTTGGCCCGAAGCGCCGATGCCGCGCTCGAGGCAGCCGAAGCGGCGGCCGATTCGATGTCGGCGCGGCCAGGAGTCATTCTCCCCTTCCCCGGCGGCGTGGTCCGGAGCGGCAGCAAGGTGGGCGCGCGCCGGATCAAGTCCATGATCGCCTCCACCAACGACGCTTTCTGCCCAACCCTTCGGGCGGTCACCGCCAGCGCGTTACCTGAAGGTGTGAATTCCGTGCTCGAGATCGTGATCAACGGAGTGGATACGAATACGATCGCCTCGGCCATGAAGACTGGAATCGATGCGGCCTGCCGGGATGGGGTGGTGGCTATCAGCGCGGGGAACTACGGCGGCAAGCTTGGCCCTCATCACTTCTACCTTCGGAAGATCATGAGCGGAGCGTCCGGGTGAGTATTCTCGCCAAGCTAAAGGGACCGCTCAGTCAACGAGTGGATCTGTCCGAGGTGCTGGCCGGCTCCTGGGCTACCCTCTCGGCGAGAGAGCTCTCCGGACGTCGGGTGTATCTGGAGCGTGACGGCGGCGCGCGCCTCGGCGATCTCTTCGAGCTGGCCGGTAGCCCCGAGGGGAGGATCCGCTTCGTGGGGCAGCTCGATCAGGCCGACCGCCTGGGCGCAGTGCTCACGGAGGGTGAGGTGATCGTCGAGGGCAATGTGGGTCGTGAGGCCGGCCTCGCGCAGGCGGGGGGCAGGCTCGACATCAATGGCGATGCCGGGCCCCGCGCCGGCGCTGCCCCGCCCGGGTTCAAGCGCGGAATGACCGGAGGCGAGTTGATCGTGCGCGGGTCAGCTGGAGCCGAGGCCGGCGGCGGGATGCGGCGAGGCCTCCTCGTAATCCTCCGCGCCGCCGGTGACAGGACGGGGCTGGGGATGATCGCGGGAACCATCGTCGTGTTCGGCGCCGTCGGCGCCGATGCCGGCCTGTGGTCCAAACGAGGGTCAATAGTGGCTTTCGGCCAGGTAAGCCCGCCGCCGACGTACTTCTACGCCTGCACCTTTCAACCGACGTACCTGCGGCTGCTGCTCACCCGGTTGCGCTCCAGCTATGGACTGCCGGTTCAGCCACGACACCTCAACGGCCAGTATCGCCGCTACAGCGGCGACATGGCCGAGTTAGGCAAGGGAGAGATCCTCGCATGGACGAGCAAGTGACCTCACTCCGGATGAACGAAGCTGCGGGCGAAATCGCCGATAGCATGGCGGATCAGGCGGACCTCCTTCGGGTGAAGAGCTTCAGACTCCCGAGCGGGGCACGGGTAATCGATGCCGGAGTTGAGGTCGATGGCGGAGTCGAGGCCGGACTCGCGCTGGCAGAGATCTGCATGGGCGGGCTCGGCAACGTAAGCTTTACTCCGCTTCAGATCGGCGGGCGATCACATGCCGGATTGATCGTCTGGACCGACCACCCTGCCGTGGCGTGCATGGCCTCACAGTACGCCGGCTGGGCCATCTCGGTCGGCAAGTTCTTTGCGATGGGCTCGGGCCCATTGCGGGCGCATGCCAGGGTAGAGCGCGAGCTGTTCGAGAAGCTGGGGTATGAGGAGCAGGCGGATGAGGGGGTGCTGGTTCTCGAGACTCGCTCACTTCCGACCGATGAGGTCGTAGCCTGGGTGGCGGAGAAAGCGCGCCTCCAGCCGCTCCAGCTCACCTTTGTAGTTGCACCGACGGCAAGCATTGCCGGCGGGGTCCAGATCTCGGCCCGGATCGTCGAGACCGGCCTCCACAAGATAGAGACCCTTGGATTCGACGTGACGCGGATCGTGACCGCCATGGGGACCGCGCCGCTTCCCCCCGTGGCCAAGAACGATCTCCGGGCCATCGGCCGAACCAATGACTGTATCCTCTACGGCGGTCAGGCCCGGTACACCATCAAGGCCGCCGACGCCGAGCTGGAGAAGCTGGCCGAACAGGTGCCCGCTTCCGCCTCAAGGGACTATGGCACACCATTCTACGAGATCTTCCAGCGGTACGGGGGAGACTTCTACAAGATCGATCCGTTGTTGTTTAGTCCCGCCGAGGTGTGGCTTACCAGCACCGAAAGCGGCCGGACATTTCACGCCGGGCGTTTGAATCCCGAGGTGCTCGAGGCCTCGCTATACACCTAACCAGGAGCTTTCCATGCGTCGCTCGAGTTGGCTGTTGGTGGCCGCCTCCATCGTTGGCTTCGCCTGCAACAAAGGCGGTGACAAAGCAGCGGACACGCCAGGAGCGGACACGGCCACCGCCGCGGCCCCCGCGGGTCCGGCGGCAATCGTGACGGTCATCTACAACCCGCCCAAGGATCCGGCGGCCTTCGAGAAGTACTATGCCGAAACCCATGTGCCTCTGGTGGTGGCCAACCAGGGTGAGATCGGGTTCAAGCGGGCCGACCTGACCAAGTTCGAGTCTAACCTCGACGGCAAAAAGCCGACGTTCTACCGTCAGGCCGAGCTCTACTTCGATTCAATGGATGACCTGCAGAAAGGGGTGGCGACCCCCGGGTTCAAGAAGGTCGCGGATGACCTGCCTAAATTCGCATCGGGCGGCCTCATCGGAATGGTGGCAACGACCACCAACGACCACGAAGCAGGCTCGGGCGAGCCAGGGGCCATCGTGACCGTGATCTACAAGGCGCCCAAGGATACTGCCGCATTTGAGAAGTACTACGCCGAGATCCATGTGCCGCTGGTCGTGGCGAGTCAGCCCGAGATTGGCTTCACCCGGGCCGAGCTCACCCGCTTCAACTCCAACCTCGACGGCTCCAAGCCCACCCGCTACCGCCAGGCGGAGCTGTATTTCCCCTCGATGGACGCGGCCAAGAAAGGCATAGCGACGCCGGCGTTCAAGAAGGTCGGCGACGATCTAGGCAAGTTCGCCAGCGGGGGACTCGACGCCCTTATCGGGGCGGAGACCAAATAGCTTGAGAATCGCCGTCCTCGCCGCCCGGACCGGCTGGCATACCAGGGAGCTGGAGAGGGCGGCGGCCGAACGGGGGCATCACGCCGTAGTGCTTCCGTACGAGGGCCTGGTTGCCAGGATTGGGCCGGGCCCTGGCCTTCGCAGCCACGACACCGAGCTCGACGAGGTGGACGCCGTCCTCGCTCGTATCATCCCTTCCGGCTCGCTGGAGCAGATCATCTTCCGGGTGGATGCTCTGCACCGCCTGGAGGACCGCGGTGTCCGGGTGATGAACTCACCTCGAGCCATCGAGCGCACGGTCGACAAGTTCTGGACCTCGACCCTGCTGGAGCAATGCGGTGTGCTAACCCCGGAAACCGTTGTGTGCGATAACCCGGAGGAGGCTATGGCCGCCTTCCGGGCTCTCGGCGATGTCATCGTCAAGCCGCTGTTCGGGTCGATGGGACTGGGGATGGTCCGGGTGAGTGAGGAGGAGATGGCATTCCGTGTCTTTCGCACCATCGAGCAGATTCGTGGTGTGTACTACCTGCAACGGACCATCAACCATGGGGGGGTCGACGTCCGAGCATTCGTCATCGGCGGCCGGGTGATGGGCGCGATCGAGCGCCGGTCCACGGGTTGGCGGACCAACCTGGCGCGGGGAGGCACCGCTTGCAGCGTGGTGTTGTCGGAGGAGTGGAGCACCCTGGCCGTGCGGGCTGCCGCTGCCGTGGGTGCGGACTACGCCGGAGTAGATCTTTTGGCCGACGGCGCCGGTAAGGTCTATGTGCTGGAGGTGAATGGGATCCCCGGCTGGAAGGGACTGCAAGAGGCAACCAGGATCGATGTTGCCGGCAGGCTGCTGGACTTTCTCGCCCACCAGGCCGGGTGACGACGCCGGCCGATGTAGCGGCCGCAGGCCAGCTCGCGTGCCTGCTGGAGGTGAGCGCCCCAAAGCCCGGGAATGTGTCCCCCGAGCATCACTTTCACGACACGCGGTACGAGGACTTCCTGGCCAGCGCAGTGGCCATCGGACCAGCGCTCTCGGACGCCGCGAAGCACCCTCTGGGTACGACCATCCGCACCGCGGTGGAGGCCACCCGGCGCTGGACCAGGTCCAACACCAACCTGGGGATCGTACTCCTGCTCGCGCCCTTGGCGCGGGCCGCGCTGCAATCCGGGGGCAGCCTGCGCGAGCGGCTGACACGGGTGCTGGCGGGAACCACGGTGGCGGACGCGGCCCAGATGTACGCCGCCATCAGGCATGCGGGTCCGGGGGGGCTGGGAGCAAGCTCGGCGGAGGACGTGTCGGACACGCCGACCGTCACCCTGCGGGAAGCGATGGCCCTCGCGGCCGACAGAGACGCTGTTGCCCGGGAATACGTTACCGACTTTGCCCTCACTTTCGAGGTGGGGGTTCCAGCCATTCGGGCAAGCCGGCAGGAGGGGCTCGGGTGGACCGAAGCCGCCGTCGAGGCATACCTCACGCTGCTGGCTTCGACCCCCGACACTCACATCGCGCGCAAGCTGGGAACGGCAGAGGCCGAGGCTGTCTCCCGCCGGGCTATGCAGGTCCGGGCCGCGGGCGGCACGCAGTCGGCCGCTGGGCTGAAGGCCCTGGCAGCGCTCGATGCCGAGCTGCGAGATCCACGGAATCGCCGGAATCCGGGCACGACCGCCGACCTGACCTGCGCTGCTTTGTTCGTCGTTATACTTGAAGGCGGATGGGATCGCTGAGGAGAACTGCCGTGCAGAGCAATTTCAGGGTCCAGGTCAGCAAGGACTATCTAGTCTTCGCCTCGGCTCATTTTATCACCTTCCGCGGGCACCAGTGCGAGACACTCCACGGGCACAACTACCGTGTCGGCGTGGCGGTCGAGGGCACGGTCGACTCCGAATGCCTCTTCGTGCTCGATTTCAGCATTCTGAAGCAGATCGTCCGTAAGCTGGTCGACGCCATTGATCACAAGGTCCTCCTGCCCACGCTGAATCCCAAGCTCGCTTTCCGCGAGGAGGGCGAGCGCCTGGCGGTCGACTACTTCGGCGAGCCGGCCTACGTCTTCCCCGACGCGACTGCGCCTTGCTTCCGATTCCAAACAGCACGGCGGAGATGCTGGCCCAATATCTCGGGGTGCAGGTGCGCCAGGAGCTCGCGGCCGGTGGCTATCGCCACCTGACCCTTCTGGAGCTGGAGGTGGAGGAGAATTACGGCCAGTCGGCCACTTACCGCGAGGCGCTCGTCTCCGACTGACCGTTCCAGGATGCAGGGGCGGACAGCTCCGACAGGTCGGTTGCGGATATCCTTCCCGTGTGAAGGGCGCTGGCTACGAGGGCACCATCACACCCCACATCCCGCATGCGCTCGAGGTCCCGCCGGGTAAGGACACCACCTCCCGCCAGGAGCCGTACGCGCGGGAAACGACGTCGCAGCGTCTCCAGCAGACCGATGTCCACTCCACATCCCGTGCCGATTCGACCCAGGTCCAGGAGCAGCAGGGTCGCCACGCCGGACGCAGTGGCCTGGGCGGCCAGGCTCAAGGCGTCCGGACCCACGCCACTCGCGTCCTGCATGGCGGCGTGAAGCACAGGGTTGCCCAGGCGGAGGTCGAGGCTGAATACCAGCCGCGATGGGCCGACCACCTCGACGATGGCGGCGAGATCCGAAAAGGCCTGAAGCGTCTCCAGGCCCACCACCACCTCGCTGGCACCGCAGGAAAGCACTTCGAGGGCCCCGCCCGGCATGCTGGTGCCGGCGTCAACCAGCAGCGCGCCGGCGAACCCGGTGTGGAACTCGGCCAGCTGACGAAGCAGCGATCGCTGGAGTGCCCCGCCCTGGATGGCATCGAGATCGGCGACATAGCACTCATGGACGCCGAGGACGGAGTGAAACGCGCGCAGCAATGCAACCGCGTCGCCGGTGCGATCCGGCACCAGGTCAGATGTCAGTGGCGCGTAATTGCTGCGGTCACCCGCCTGGGCGTGTACGGCTACGCCGCCGGCCAGGTCCAGCACGGGAATGATCTGCATGCGTGATCCTAGCCCGGCAGGAGATGAATGACCATGTCACCCTCGGTTCTTGGCTGGGACATAGGTGGCGTCAACACCAAGGTGACCCGGCTCGAGGCGGGCGCCGATGGTCCTGTAATCCGCAGCATGTGTCTCCCGTTCGAGCTGAAGCATGACCCAGGCGCCCTGGCGCCGACACTGACCGAGGCCGCACGAGCGGTCGGTGCCGCTCCCGGCGATCTGCATGCGGTCACCATGACCGCCGAGCTCTCACAGGCCTTTCGTACCAAGCGCGAGGGCGTCGGATTCGTTCTCGACGCGCTCGAGGTCGCATTCCCGGAGGCCACGCTCCACGTCTATATCGTGGAAGGCCGGTTCGTCACGCCTTTGCAGGCGCGAACACTACCCTGGTCGGTTGGGGCGGCCAATTGGGCGGCTACAGCCCGCTTAGTGGCTCGATCGGTCTCCACCTGCATCCTCCTCGACGTGGGGACCACTTCGGCGGATCTCATCCCGATCGTGAACGGCCAGGTGGTCGTGCAGGGACACACCGATCCGGCGCGGTTGCTCAGCGGTGAGCTGGTCTACACCGGCGCCCTTCGGACCCCGGCAGAAGCGGTAGCGCCCCGGGTTCCCCTGTGGGGCGGGAGCGCCGGTGTCTCCGCCGACGGGTTTGCGCTCATCGGTGACGCCCACCTCTGGCTCGGGCGTCTGAGTCCCGGCGACTACACCTGCCGCACTCCGGACGGCCGGCCGCCTACTCGCGAGTATGCGGGCGAGCGCCTGGCGCGTACCGTGTGCGCCGACCGCGACATGTTGGACGACTCGGCGCTCGACGCCATCGCCCGCGCCCTCGCGGATGCTCAGGTCCGTGCCGTTGCCGCGGCACTCGAGCGCATTCTGGAGCGTTGGCCCGTCATTACCACCGCCGTGGTGGCTGGGCTGGGCGATTTCATCGCGGCCGAGGCCGCGGAGACAGTGGGACTGGACATCGTGCGACTGGCTGACCGCCTGGGGCAGTCGGCCCGCACAGCTCCCGCAGCTGCGGTGGCCTGGCTTCTCTGGTATACCATGGAAGCGGGTGGATGAACCTACCCTCGGTTCCGTTCAGCGTGATCAAGATCGGCGGAGGGCTCGCGGCGGTACCCGGTGCGCTGGACCGCATATGCCAGGCGGTATCGGCGTCCGCGTGTGATCATCGAATACTGGTGGTGCCCGGTGGAGGAGCCTTCGCCGACTCGGTACGGCAATTCGATCGCACCATGGGTTTGTCATCTGACGCCGCACACTGGATGGCCATCCTCGCCATGGATCAGTACGCTCATGTGCTCGCCGAGCGTATCCCTGGCGCCACGCTGATCGAGGAGCCCGGAGCTCTGCCCCAGGCGCTGCCATCGAGCGGTGTGGCTGTTCTGGCGCCGTATCGCTGGATGCGCTCCGCCGATGTCTTGCCCCACAGCTGGGAAGTTACCAGCGACAGCATCGCGGCTTTCGTGGCTGGCGCGCTGGATGCAGCTCGCCTGATCCTGATCAAGCCGGCAACCGGGCTCTCGGACCCGGTAGACCCCTATTTCGGTACGACGCTGCCGGTCGGGTTGCCCTACTTCACTGTCGGGTGCGATCGGATGGACGAGCTGGCGGCGCGGCTCAACGGCTAGGCGAGCGCTGCTGCCGGCGGGCGCCGGCCCCATTCGTCCCGCGCTTGCGGGCCAGATGCTCTTCGAAACGATCGGCTGGTACCGGGCGACCCACCAGGTAACCCTGGATCTCGTCGCAGCCTTGTTTCTGCAGCAGGCTCAGATGTGCCTCGGTCTCAACTCCCTCAGCGATCACTCTCAACCCCAGCGCGTGCCCCATGGCGATGATGGCCGTGGTGATGGCCGCGTCGTCCGGATGGATGGCGATCTCCCGGATGAAAGAGCGGTCGATCTTTAGCGTGTCCAGGGGAAAATGCTTCAAATAGCTGAACGACGAGTAGCCGGTGCCGAAGTCGTCCACCGCGAGGTGCAGACCCATGGCCCGGAGAGCGTGCAGGGCCTCGGTGCCTTCCTTGTGGTGATTGACTAGGACGCTCTCGGTGAGCTCCAGACTGAGATAACGAGGCTCGAGCCCACTCAACTGGAGCGCGCGGCTGACCGTCTCGGTGAGTCGCCGCTTGAGCTGCCGGCTGGACAGGTTCACTCCAACCCGGATGCGTGGCAACCCGGCGTCCTGCCAGGCCCGGTTCTGCAGGCAGGCGGCCTGGAGAATCCATTCGCCCATGGGAACGATCAGACCGTTCTCCTCGGCGATGGGAATGAATTCGGACGGCAGGAGAAGCCCGAGCTCGGGGTGGCGCCAGCGAAGCAGCGCCTCGGCCCCGACTACGGTACCGGTGTAGGCGTCGACAATGGGCTGGAAGTGCACCTCGAACTCGTTTCGGTCCAGCGCCCGGCGCAGGTCGTTCTCCAGGGTGAGCCGCTGGAGCGCCGTCGTGGTCATGGACTTGGAGTAGGTCTGGTAGCTGTTCCCCCCCTGCTCCTTGGCCTTGTACATGGCGGTGTCGGCGTGCATCAGCAGCGTATCCAGGTCCTCGCCATCGAACGGATAGATCGCGATGCCGATGCTGGCGTTGATGAAGATCTCGTGGGTGCTGACCCGGATCGGATGAGCAAAGCTGCTGATGATTCGCCGGGCGAGCTTCGCCGCGTCCTGAGGGTCGTTCAGACCCGGCATGATGACGGTGAACTCGTCACCACCCAGGCGCGCCACCTCCGGAGCCAGAGTAGCGAACGCTGGCCCTACTTCGTCCTCTCGCTCGCGGCAGCAGGAACGGAGCCGTGACGCGACGTGCCGGAGCAGCTGGTCACCGACCTCGTGACCCAGCGTGTCGTTGATTCGGCTGAAGTGGTCGAGGTCGATGAAGAACGCGGCCACCAGCTTCTGGTTCCGGCTCGCCTGCTCCAGGGCGTAAGCCAGCCGCTCTTTGTAGGACAGTCGATTGGGGAGCCCGGTCAGACTGTCGAAGTAGGCCAGCTCGCGCACCTGATCCAGCATTCGCGCGTTGGCCAGCGCTACCGCCGCCTGGTCGGCGAGGCGACGCATCTGCACCCGGTCTTCCTCGGTGGGGACGAGATCGAAGCGCTCACCCAGCGCGATGATGCCGGACAGCTGGCGCTGGTAGGAGAGCGGAAGGATCACGAAGGACGTGGCTCCGAGCTCCACCAGCGGCTCGAGATAACCCGGCACGACCTCGCCGGTTCGGAGCTCGAGCACTTCGGGGCCAGTCAGAATGGATTGCACGTCCTGCCCTCGCATGCTGACGCGGGCGACATGCCGCAGGCCGGTCGTGTAATCCTGGATCACGCTGGTGAGTGACTTGGCGCTGTCGGGGACGCCGACAGTCACGCTGACCACGCAGCAGGGGAACACATCGCGGATGCGAGCCAGAATGGTGTCCACGATAGCCGTGGCATCGGTCGCCGACAGCACCGCCCGGTCGATCTCGGCCGCGGTTGCCAGGGCGTTGAACTGACGGCCCAGCTGAGTGGCCATGGTATTGAATGATGCCGCTAGCTGCTCGAATTCGTCCCGGCTGTTCACGGTGATCTGGCTGGTGAAATCGCGCTGCGCAATCCGGCGGGTCCCCTTCTGCAACTCCTCGAGCGGCAACACGCTCCGGCGGATCTGGGTCACGCTGAGCAGCAGGACGATCAGGCTGGACAGCCCCACGACCATGAGGAAGGTGTTGGTGAAATCCACCATCGGGTCCAGCACCTCGTCCTTGGACTCGGACAGCAAGACCCGCCAGGGTTGCGAGGCGAAGGCTTCGGTCATTCTGATCTCGGACGAGGCCGACAGGTAGGACTGGTCAGCCAGGTCGGCCACCACGCCCGGGTCCTGGGTGCGGTTTCCAGCAGCGGAGAGGGGCAGCGTTTTGGCCGAGCTGAAGATGACGTGTCCGGAGTCGTCCATCACCGCCACGCGCGTGGTCGGTGAAGGCATGCTCTGGTCCAACGTGCCCCAGAGATACTCCGGGCTTGCTTCGCCCACGAAGGTGCCCCGCACTTCATTACGCCGGACGAGCCGGCGCAGCAGATAGATCCGCGGCTGCTCGCCGGGAAGGTGCTCGGTCACGATCAATGGAAGGCCCAGCCTCAGATCGGAGCTATCTCGCGATGTCAGCTTGGGCCGCCGGGCCAGACGGCCGAAGACCTCGATGCGCTTGCCATCGTCGCCCACGAACTCCACGGCCACGAACCGCTGCCGTGCGAGCAGGTCCAGCCCCGCGATCAGCGCCTGGCTGGCAGCGATCAGCTCCGCACGCGATGGAGACCGGGACGAAACTCCCTTGGGAGTCCGTTCCAGCACGATCCCGCCCATCGCCAGCCGGCCATCCATGTTGCCGGTCTGGGTCTGGTTTCCCAGACTTGGCTTGGCTGGAGGCCTCACCACGGGAGCCGGTTTGGGCTTCCGCTTGGAGACATCCAGCTGGAGTAGGGCCTGGGGAGGGATGCTCTTCAGCGTAGCGTCGAGGAGCAGAAGGCGTTCGAAGATCGCCTGGCCGAGCGCGACGTTGGCCTGCTGGAGCCGGTTCGCACTCTGGCGGTAGAGTTGCTGTTTGACGTGCCGGTAAGACAGGAGCGCAAGCAGAAACATGGGGACAAAGGCGCAGCCCACGAACAGAAAAAGAAGCCGGCGACCAAACCTGCTACGCAGTGGTGTCGACGGAAGAGTCATCTTGCTCACGTGGAATGGCTGGTCGGTGCAACGCGGCCGCAGCCTTCCCGTACCGAGCAAGTGTCATGCCCTTCGAGACGCCCCCCTAAGCGTTGGCTTTATGGAACTTAGCCCCCGCCCCGAGGGGTAGATTTGGCGCTCCATCCCGCGTTTCGCCATCCGCCCCGCGCCGCCTGAGATCCTCCCTCACGGAGGAGGAGCCGAAACCGTCAAGTCGTCGTCTCAGCGCCCGTACCCGATCGGTCTGAACCTGGCCCTGGCGACCGCCGTGGCACGCGGCTCCGCGCACCCCCACCACATCCGCCCCGGCCCCCACGACGGTATCGAGAGTTTCCAGCGTGAGCGACCCCGCAACAGCAGTGAGCAGACCCGCGTGACGGGCACCCTCTACCCAGGCACCAAGGGCCGTGGGGGTGATCCATTCCAGGAGTCCTATCCCGTCTTTCGTGTAAGTATCGAGCAGGACACCCGCCGCCCCTGCGGAGTGAACGCGCCCGAGGATGAGGTCCGGGGTCAGGGTTCCAGCCCGTGTCGCGTCGGCGTAGGCCACCCCCACAACGAGAGCCGGAGAGCCCCTCTCGGCCAGCGCGGCCACGGCAGTCGCAAGAATTCTGGTCACCCTCTCGGGCGAGCGCACACCGGCAAAGCCGAGCTTCAGATACGTCGGCGCAGCTCGGACCGGCAGCGCGATGGAGGCAATCGCGGTAACGGCATCTTCGGGCTTGACCAGATCGCCCAGCGCGATGCTGAAAGAACAGTCGGAAGGGACCAGGGCGAGTATCTCGGCGAGCGTGGCCGACGACACCGGACCGAGCGAACCGTTCTGCGGTTCCTTGGCGTCGATGATGTCCGCGCCGCCGCTGAGCGCCGAACCCACTTCGGCCGCTGACCTCACGCTTACCAGCAACTGCATCGAGCGACTCCCTAGGTAAGACGATAAGGCGCTGATATGTTAGGATTTAAGAAGTTATCACCGGCTGGGTTCGGAGGGGAGGCGGCGGAGTGCTGGACCACAAGGTCGTCCTGGTTACCGGAGCGTCGAGCGGAATCGGTCGGGCAATCGCACTCCGGTGCGCGCGCGCCGGGGCCGACATCGCACTTACTTACCGGGGGAATCAGGCTGGCGCAGAGGCCACCGCAGCGGAGATCCGGTCGCTCGGACGCCGGGTCGAGGTGATCCGGACCGATATCAGCCGGCGGGAGGACATCGACGCGCTGGTTCAGCGCCTCAAGCAAGCCTTCAGGAGAGTCGATGTCTGGATCAACAACGCCGGGGCTGACATCCTCACCGGCGAGGGCGGGCGACTCGACCGGCTCCAGAAGCTCGACTTGGTGCTGGATGTGGACCTTCGCGGGACGATTCTCGCCTCCTGGGCGGCAGCCGATCTGATGCGGGTGCAGGGAGGCGGGGCCATCATCAACATGGCCTGGGACCACGTCATGGTGGGCATGAAGGGAGAGAATCCGGGGCTCTATTCGGCAGCGAAGGGAGGTATCGCCAGCTTCAGCAAATCGCTCGCCCGCGACGTCGCTCCTGATATTCGAGTGAATATTCTTGCCCCTGGCTTCATCGAGACCGCCTTCGGAGAGGGTGCGGATCCAAAGTTCCGCCAGACCGTCATCGAACTGACCCCGTTGGGACGCTGGGGTACGCCGGACGATGTGGCCGCTGCAGCGGTCTTTCTGGCATCCGACGACGCGGCTTTCCTGACGGGGCAGACGATATCGGTGAATGGGGGAGTAGTGATGTGAAGGGAGCTATTAGCTATCAAGGAGGCAACATGCCTGCGACCAAAGAGCGAACCTACAACGAAACCGAAATCGCCGAGCGACTGAAGGCGTTGCCCGGCTGGTACTACGAAGACGGCTGGATCCGCCGGGTGTACAAAACCGACGGGTGGCCCACCACCCTGATGTTGGTGAACGCCATCGGCTACCTGGCCGAGGCGGCATATCACCACCCCGATCTGAGCGTGACCTGGGGACGAGTCATCGTGAAGCTGCAGAATCACGCTGCCGGTGGCATATCGGACAAGGACTTCGAGCTGGCCCGGAAGATCGAGGAGGTCATCCTGTGGAAGCCGCAGGGCGGCGCGCTCGAGGGCACCCCGAACAAATGGGTTCGGCCCGGGGAGCCGAAATAAGCGGGCGGACAGGCGGACAGGCGGACCGAACTTAAGCGCGGATCATATGCCGATTGATTCCGAGTCTTCCGACCGCCCGTCCGCCCGTCCGCCCGTCCGCCGCGTCCTGTTCGTCACCG
>Ga0190265_10001105_pt1 | contig 17593 bp, 19 predicted proteins | sample Popmic124T_FD_133135 | JGI IMG/M metagenome (GOLD analysis project Ga0190265, IMG submission 133135) | Populus adjacent soil microbial communities from riparian zone of Indian Creek, Utah, USA - 124 T | ecosystem: Environmental > Terrestrial > Soil > Riparian zone | place: USA: Utah | collected...
GATCACCCAGATCGTGCCCTCGAACCCGATCAAGGCCGCGGCCGACGGCGACATGATCGGCGTGATGTTCTTCTCCCTGCTGATCGGGATCGGCGTCGCCCTTACCCGCACGGCTGCCTCCCAGCGCTTCCTGGAGGCGGTCGAGGGATTGCTCGACGTCACCATGCGGCTGATCAACGTGGTGATCGCGCTCGCCCCGATCGGCGTCGCGGCGCTGCTCTTCAACCTCACGGCCCAGCTCGGCTACGAGATCCTCGTGCAGCTCGCGCGCTACGTGGGCGTGGTGCTGCTCGCCCTGCTCATCCACCAGTTCGTCGTCTACTCGCTGGCGGTCAAGATCTTCGGGGGGATGAGCCCCAGGGTCTTCTTCCGCGGCATCCAGGAGGCGATGGTCACCGCCTTCTCCACCTCCTCGAGCAACGCCACCCTGCCGACCGCCATCAGGGTCGCCGAGGAGGAGCTTCACCTGCCGCCGAGCGTCAGCCGGTTCGTGCTGACGATCGGCGCCACCATGAACCAGAACGGCACCGCCCTGTTCGAGGGGGTCACGGTGCTGTTCCTCGCCCAGTTCTATGGCATCGACCTGACGATCGCCCAGCAGACCCTCGTGGTCGGCATCTGCATCCTGGGCGGCATCGGGACGGCCGGGGTGCCCTCGGGCTCCATTCCGGTGATCGCCATGATCCTGGGCCTGGTTGGAATACCCGTCGAGGGGATCGGTCTGATCCTCGGCGTGGACCGTTTCTTGGATATGTGTCGTACGGTGCTCAACGTCAGCGGCGATCTCGCCGCGGCAGTGGTGGTTTCCCGTGGCGAGGGTGAGGCCCCGGCGGGAATCGGTGGGAGAGGCACGGACGTTGCAGTAGAGATTGGTGACCGGGGGAAGTGAGCGATTCCGGGCCCCCAGTCGTCCTCCCACCGGCCACTGAAGATCACGGGAACTTATTTCGCGGTTCCCCCTTCTAAAGGGGGAGAGGTGACCATGCACAGACCGATAGCACTCCCCGTCCTCCTTTTGATGGCGATGCCCATGCTCACGGGATGCGACAAGCTGAAGGCCCGGGTCGAGCTGAAGAAGGGCAACAGCTACTATCAACAGGAGTCCTACAGCAAGGCTCTTCCCGAGTACCAGAAGGGCCTCGAGCTGGACCCCGACGCCACGTTCGCCTGGCGCTCGGTGGGCCTGACCGCTCTCGCCATGTACCGGCCGGGGGACGACAGCCCGGACAATCAGAAGATCGCCGCAACGGCGATCGACGCCTTCGAGAAGTACCTGGCGGATTACCCCGACGACGACAAGGTCCAGGAATACCTGATGACCATGTACGTCAACGCCAAGCAGTACGACGAGGCCCTCGCCTACATCGAGAGGAAGCTCGCCGAGAACCCGGAGAACGCCAGCCAGCTCGAGAGGTTCCGGATCACCATCCTGACCCAGGCCGGGCGGCTCGAGGACGCCTGGCAGATCGCCAAGAACCGCCAGGGCGAGGACCGCGCAGAGATCCTCTACTCGCTCGGCGTCTCGGCATGGGACAAGGCCTACAACGACCCGACCTTCGATGCGGCGACGCGCGAGCAGATCGTCGACACGGGGCTCGAGGCCATCAAGCAGGCGCTGGCGACCAAGCCGGACTACTTCGAGGCGATGGCCTACTACAACCTCCTCTTCCGGGAGAAGGCGAAGCTCGCCATCGACGCCAACAAGCGGCTGGAGTACATGGCTGAAGCCGACCAGTGGGCGAAGAAGGCCACCGAGCTCCGCAAGAAGATGGCAGAGGCGCAACCTGCGCCCGCCGAAAGCTAGGAAACGCAGAGGAGAGACCCATGTTTGAGAACTCCCTGATCGACTTGGACAACAAGAAGGGCAAGAGCGGTTTGCGCCTATGGCTCTTCCCGGTCGCCATCTTCATCCACGTGGTAGGGGCCGGCGCGCTTCTTTTCGCTCAGTACTGGGACGTGCCCGAGGTCGCCGAGCCGCCCATCAACGTCGTGTTCGTCAACGCGGTGCCGCCGCCTCCGCCGCCGCCGCCTCCGCCGCCTCCGCCGGCCGGAACGACGAGGCCCACTCCGGTCGAGGTGCCGGTGGAGACTCCGATCTTGCGCCCGACCGAGCCGATTCAGCCGGTCGAGATCCCCGAGGACGTGCCTGAGCCCGGTCCGGCCGACGCCGGCGCGGTAGTCGAGGGTGGCGTCGAGGGCGGCGTCGAGGGCGGTGTGGTCGGCGGTGTGGTCGGCGGTGTCGTCGGCGGCGTCGTCGGCGGCGTCGTCGGCGGTGTCGTCGGCGGAACCCCGGGCGGGGTGCCCGGCGGCATGGTCGACGAGGCTCCGCTGCGGGTCGGCGGCGCCGTATCCAGGCCCGAGAAGATCTCCGGCGCGCCTCCGATCTACACGGAGGTGGCGCGCAAGGCCCGGGTCCAGGGCGTCGTGATCGTCGAGGCGATCATCGACGAGAAGGGTGTCGTGACCAACGCCCGCGTCCTCAAGGGCCTGCCGATGGGGCTCGACAAGGCGGCCCTCGACGCGGTCCAGAGATGGAAGTTCAAGCCGGCGATGCTTCAGGGCAGGCCCGTGAAGGTTTACTACTCACTGACCGTCAATTTCCAGGTTCAATAACGGAAGGCTCTCAAGAGGCCAAACAAGGAGAAGCTCAATGGATCTAAATCCAGCAGTTTTGTGGGAACAGATGACCATCCTGAACAAGGGCGTGATCGTCATCCTGATCCTTATGTCTATCTGGTCGCTGTATGTCTCGGTCGAGAGAGTCATTCTGTTCCGCAAGGCCAAGAAGCAGTCGCTGGCGTTCGCCAAGCTGGCCACCGAGCACTTGAAGCACGACCGGCCGCAGGCCGCGATCGACGCCGCCATGAAGTTCCCCCAGAGCCACCTCGCCCGCGTCGTGGCCGCCGGTCTTCAGTCATTCCTCTATGAGAGCCAAACCAGTCCGCTCTCCGAAGCCGAGATCGTCGAAGCCGCGACCCGCGCCGTCGAGCGCTCCACGCTGCTGACCACCTCCGACTTCAAGCGCGGCGTCGGCTCTCTCGCGACGATCGCCACCATCACGCCGTTCATCGGCCTCTTCGGCACCGTCATCGGCATCATCAACGCCTTCACCGGCATGGCGATGAGCGGCTCGGGCGGCATCGGCGCGGTCTCCGCGGGTATCGCCGAGGCCCTCGTCGCCACCGCCCTGGGTCTGGGCGTGGCCATTCCGGCGGCCTGGATGTTCAACTACTTCACCGGCCAGCTCGAACGACTGCAGATCGAGATGTCGAACTCGGCTTCGGAGCTGATCGACTTTTTCATGAAGAAGCAGAAGGGAAGCAGGAATGCTGCATAAGAAAAAGAAGGTCCTGAACCTCAAGGGGGTGCAGAGCGACATCAACGTCACCCCCTTGGTGGACGTCTGCCTGGTGCTGCTCATCATCTTCATGGTGGTCACTCCCATGCTCCAGAACGGAGTGGACGTGGCCCTCCCGGAGACGCAGGCGCCCGAGAAGATGCCGGAAGGCCAGAAGCAGATCACCGTCTCGATCAAGTCGGACGGCCAGGTGTGGGTGGACCAGAACTGGGTCCCCGACGAGAACCTGGAGAGCTACCTGACCGAGGTCAACAACGCGACACCCGACAAGACGGTGGTCGTCAAGGGCGACCGCCGGCTCAAGTACAAGCAGGTCAGGAAAGTCATGCAGATTCTGAACGAGGCTGGCTTCAGCCGTGTAGGCCTGGTGACCAAGAAGCGGGAATCGGGCGGCGCGGCTTAAGGGCAGTCTGAGGAGTTAAACCGATGGCGATGAACGTTTCTGGTGCTGAAGGCGGCGTACGGGGCGATATCAACATCACGCCCCTGGTGGACGTGGTGCTCGTCCTCCTCATCATCTTCATGGTGGTGACGCCGCTCCTCCAAATGGGCCACGAGGTCCAGGTGCCTCCCAAGGTTGAGAGCGTGGCCCCACCGCCGATGGACGACCAGGTCATCGTCCGCCTCGACGCCGCGGGCCAGGCCTGGATCAACAAGCAGCAGGTCCCGACCGCCCAGTTCCCCGGCAGGCTCGCCGAGGTGCTCCGAGGGCGTGCCAGCAAGGTGGTCTTCTTTGCCGCCGACGGCGAGCTGCCGTACGACAAGGTCGCGGAGTTCATGGACATGTGCCGGGACAACGGAGCCGAGAACCTCGGCATCGTGTTCGAGGACATGCGGGCCCCGACCACCTGATCCGAGCTTTCCTCCTTCTTCTCCTTGATCGGCCCATCCCCTCGCCCCGTACGGGGCGGGGGGATGATCGTTTCGGGCCCCCTCTCCTTCGGACCCCGCTTTACCCTATACTCAAGCGTCGATAGCGATTTTTTTCTGGAGAGGAACCGCCATGTTCGGAACGAACGTTTTCCGTGGTCTGGTCCTGTTGTCCGCCCTCGCCCTGGTGGGGTGCGCCAAGGCGCCCCAGGTGCAGGTCGAGGCGGCGCAGACCGCCATGAGCGACGCCCAGAAGGCCGGGGCGGAGAGCTATGCCCCGGAGGCCTACAGCAAGGCCCAGGAGTCGATGTCCCAGGCCAACGCCGAGCTCGAAGCGCAGCAGGGCAAGTTCGCCCTGACGCGCAGCTACGCCCGCGCCCGGCAGCTGCTCGCCCAGGCCTCGCAGGACGCCACCATCGCCAAGGCCGAGGCCGCGACCGGCAAGGTCCAGGCCAAGGGCGAGGCGGAGAGCGAGATCGCCGGCGCCCGCTCGGCCCTCGACATGGCGACCGCCGCCCTGGTCACTGCCCCGGCGGGCAAGGACAGCCGCGCGGACCTCGAAACCCTGCGGAGCGACCTCGACGCGCTCAAGAGCACCCTGGCCGAGGCCGAGACGGCCTTCGGCTCGGACGATTACGCGACCGCCAGGCAGCGGGCCGAGAAGGTGCGCCAGGAGGCCACGGCCATTTCGGCCGACGTGTCCAACGCCGTCCGCAAGACGCAGAAGAGCTGACCCCGGCCGGCATGCGCACGGCCCTCGCCGTCCTCGGCCTTCTGGCCGCAACCCTGGTCGCCGCCCTCGGCTCCCTCTACCGGGAGCCGCTGCCGGTCGACCAGGTGAACCTGGCGCGGACGGCGCTGCGCCGCGCCCGCGTCGAGGCGGCGGCCCTGGCGCCGGAGGAGCTGGCGCGGGCGGTCGCCGTGGCGCGGGTCCTGGAGCGGCGGCTCGCCGAAGAGAGGGCCAGGCGCTGGAGCCCGCCGCGCTCGGCCGAGATCCGGCGGCTGGCGGTCGAGTCCGAGGCGGTGGCGCAGGCGGCGCTGCGGAGCGCGCGAGCCCGCGAGCGGCAGAGCCGCGAGGAGCTCGCCGTGCTGCGGACCGAGGTCGAGGGGAGGCTCTCCCTGCTCGGCCCGGCGATCGAGCAGCTCGTCGACCTTCCCCTGCGGTCGGCGTTTCAGCGCGCCCGCCTGGACGTCGAGGTCGCGGCCCACGCCGAGCAACGGGGGGACCTGGCGGCGGCGACGGCGGGCCTGGAAGAGGCGGCCGGCGAATTGGATACCGTGGAGCGCGGGCTCGACCGCTCCTACGCCCGCCTGCGCGACCCGAGCCTGCGCCGCCTCTGGCAGGGCTGGGTGGACGCGACGGTCGCGGAGAGCCGGCGCGGCGGTGCCGCCGCCGTCATCGTCGACAAGCTGGCGCGCCGCTCTGTGCTGCTGTCCGAGGGGCGGGTGGTGGACACCTACGAGGTGGAGCTCGGCCGCAAAGGGCTCGACGACAAGCTCTTCGCCGGCGACCAGGCCACCCCGGAGGGACGCTACCGGGTGACCGAGCGGCGCGACCGCGGCGCGACCCTCTTCTACCGGGCGCTGATGCTGGACTACCCGACGGCCGAGGACCGGCGCGAGTTCGCCGAGGCCCGACGCCGCGGTCTGGTGCCGAGGGGCCGGGGGATCGGAGGGCTGATCGAGATCCATGGCCACGGGGGGAAAGGGATGGACTGGACCAACGGCTGCGTGGCGCTCCCCAACGCCCAGATGGACCGCCTGTTCGCCGGCGTCCAGGTGGGCACGCCGGTGACGATCGTCGGCACCGCCCGCCTCCCCGGGGGGGCGCCGTGAGCAACCCGGCGCCGCGCGCGCGGGCCGGGCCGGTGCCCGTCTCGACCGCGCCGGTGCGCTCCGCCGGCTGGCGGGCCGGGGCCGCCTCCGTTCCGCGGCGCCTGCCGGTGCGGCCGATCCTCCTCGGCGTGGCCGCCCTGCTCGTCCTGTCGCTGCTGCCCGCCTACCTCGGCGGCTTCTCCTACCGCGAGCTGCGGGAGGCCTCCTATCCGATCACCCGCCTGCCTTCCCAGGACCGCCGGGAGCTCCAGCGGCTGGAGCGCCGCATCCAGGCAGCGGCGCCGGACGGCGTCTACATCGTGGTCGACACCCTGGCCAACCGCCTCTTCCTGAAGAAGGGGGACCAGACGCTGCGCGAGGCCGTCTGCTCGACCGGGACCGGCGGCGTCCTGACCGACCCCGCGAGCGGCCGCCAGTGGGTCTTCGACACGCCGCGCGGCACCCACCAGGTGATCGCCAAGAAGAAGGAACCGGTCTGGAACAAGCCGGACTGGGCGTTCATCGAGGAGGGGGAGCCCATCCCCAAGGACGCCCGGGAGCGGATCGACGACTACTCGCTGGGCGACTACGCGCTCTACCTGGGCGACGGCTACCTGATCCACGGCACCCTCTACCAGCGCCTGCTGGGCCGCAGCGTCACCCACGGCTGCGTCCGGCTGGGCGACGCCGACCTAGAGGCTGTCTATCAAGCGGCACCTGTAGGCACCTGGGTCTACATCTACTAGCGATGGCGCGCCTACCGCATCGCGCGCTCGCCGCCGCCATGGCGCTCGCCCTGAGTGCCGGGCCGGCCGCCGCCGCGGCCAGCGGCGGCCGCGCGGGCTCCCTCGCCGCCGAGGTGGAGGCCGCCCGCGGCCGCGGCCTCTACCTGCTGCTCGATCCCCGGGGACAGCATGTCGACCTCAAGGCGAGCGGCGTCCTGCTCCGCCGCTTCCCCGTCGAGAGCGCGCTGTTCGGAAGCCCCCGCCTGGGTGGCGGGGACGCCTGGCCGGCCGCGAGCTTCCAACTGGTCTCCGAGCTGGCCGAGCCGGAGCGGCCGAAGGTGCCGATCCGGAAAGCGGCGCCGCCCGAGGCCCGCGCCACCCTGGGCGATCCCGTGGCGGAGGCCAACCTCGAGGGGGTGCCCACCCACTACCGGCTGCGCTTCGCGCCCGGCCTCGACCTCTCCATCCTGGGCGAGGCCGGCAGCCCGAACCTCCCCAGCCGCCTCTGGCGTCTGCGCCACCGCCTGCTCGAAGGGTGGGGCAACCTCGCCCGCCGTGTCACCGGCGAGCCGACCCCGCCGCGGGTCGTCCTCTTCATGAAGCCGGAGGACGCCCGGCGGCTCTTCGTGGCGATCAAGCCGGACACCCGGCTGGTGGTGCGGTTCTAGCCCTTCTTCCGCATGGCGGTACGGAGGCGGCCGAGGAACACGTTGACGGGGTTCGCGCGGTCGAGGAAGGACAGCACCGGCGAGCTGCGGACGCCCAGCTCCCGGCGCAGCTTGCGCAGGGCCTGGTTCTGCGGGTCGATCTTCAGGCCGTCGCGGACGGCGCGGACGGCGCGGGAGCGGTCGTTGGCGAGCATGTAGGTGCGCGCCAGGTTCAGGTAGTTCTCCGACTCGTAGAACCCGACCTTGATCGAATGCTTGCAGAGCTTGATCCCGTCCCGGATGCGGCGGTCGACCAGCGCGGTGCCGTAGCCCAGGTAGGAGTAGAAGAGGCCGGGCAGGTCGTCGCGGTTCTCTCCCCCCTCGGCGATGCGTCCAAGGTACCGGAGCCCCTCGTTCCAGTCGCCGCGCCGGCAACACTCCAGCCCCCTCTTCAGATCATCGGAGATGTCACTGCTTACGACCATCCTGAGGCCCTCCAAGAACTCAAAGCTCGCGCGGCGCGGGTTCGGCTTATCGTTGAATTTACATAAAAAGACATACGGGTTCAAGCGGTTCGGTTGTTCGGGGATGCCTGTCGTCATGTTAGACTATGCCTTCTTTGCCGCTCCAGAAAGGTCTGCCGGGATGAACGATCCGGAAATCCCCTCTCAAGAAGTCGACGAGTTGCTCGACTTGGCTCGCCGTTTCCAGGAGAGCGGGCGCTACGAGGAGACGGCGGACCTCCTGCTGCTCGCTCTCCGGCTCGATCCCAAGAGCCTCAGCGTCAAGCTGGGTCTGGCCGAGATCCGCAAGCTTCAGCAGCAGCAGCGGGGAGGGGGCACGCGCAGCCTGCGCGACATGCTGCGCGAGGGCTTCCGGCGCAACGCCATCGACGCCGCCCACTTCCTCGGCCTCGCCCACCTGTACGCCGAGAAGGGGGAAAACGCGCGGGCCATCGAGTGCCTGGACGTGGCCAAGGCCAAAGACCTGGCGAACCCTTCGAACCACAAACTGCACGGCCGCATCCTCTTCCGGCGCCGCGAGTTCGAGGGCGCCTCCGACGAGTTCGGGAAGGCCCTGCGCCTGAACCCGTTCGACCGCGAGATCGCCGAGCAACTGGGCCGCGCCGAGTACGAGCGCAAGCGGTTCGAGCCGGCGCTCGCCGCGACCGTCCACGCCTTCCTGCTCCTGAACGACGGCGACGACGAGGGGGTGCGGCGGCTGCGCAAGCGCATCCAGACCCTGAAGCAGATCCTCGGCTGGGGCAACCGCGAGCTGTCGCGGGTCTTCCACGAGCGCCAGGAACTGGTGCACACCTCCTTCGAGCGGCTGGAGTGGCACCGCGAGCAGTTCCTCTCCCACGGCGGCTTCGCCGGCGCCTCGCTCTTCCTCTCCGCCCCGGTCAACGCGCCGCCCGCGCAGCGCGACCCCGGCGGGCAGATCGAGCTGGCGGCGCGCCTGCGGCGCCTCAAGCGCTGGGCCCACTTCTCCGACGAGCAGATCTTCCGCATCACGGTGGTCGTGCACGAGGAGATCCACGATGTCGGCAGCCTCATCTTCGGCCACCGCAGCAACGGGCGCGACCTGTTCGTGCTGGAGCGGGGCGAGATCACCATCCAGCGCGCCACCTCCTACGGCACCTTCACGCTCGGTACTCTGGAGCCGGGAGAGATGTTCGGCGAGGGGAGCTACATCAACGGCCACGAGCGCTCGTCCGACGCTCTCGCGACCCAGCCCTCGCAGCTCTTCCGCATCGAGGCCTCCGCTCTCGATCCGCTGATCGAGGCGAGCCCGGAGCTCGGCGTCCAGCTCTACTGGGCCCTCTGGCACAGCCTCGCCCGCAAGCTGCGCGGCACCAACGAGCAACTGAAGAGCTTCTTCTCGGAGGAGTCGTCGCCCGAAGGCTTCGTCTCGCTCCGCAAGCAGGCGGCGGGGGTCGCGGGCTCGGTGAAGGTCGCGGAGTCGGACAAGATCCGGCTGTTCCGCGAGCAGGGGCTCTCCCGCCGCGAGCTGATGACCCTCGCCACCTTCTCCAAGGAAAAGCGCTTCGCCGGCGGCGCGTCGCTGTTCCAGGAGGGGGACGAAGGCTCCGAGATGTACATCATCCTCGAGGGCCGGGTGGTGATCAGCAAGTTCATTCCCGGCGCCGGCGAGGAGGCCCTCGCCATCCTCGAACGGGGCGATTTCTTCGGCGAGATGTCGCTGATCGACGGCGAGCCCCGCTCGGCCGACGCCCGCGCCCACGCCGGCCCGCTCACCGTGCTGGCCCTGAACCAGGCGACCGTCCGCGAGGTCCTCGCCATGGACCCCCACGCCGCCCTGGAGTTCCTCCAGCTCCTCTGCCGCCTGGTCGCCAACCGCCTGCGCGAGATCGACGAGAAGGTCCTGGGCTGGAGGATCATGTCCGGCGAGCGGAACGCGAACGAGAGCTTCTCGGCCTGACGGCCCTACTCGTAGCGCAGGGCTGACGACGGGTCCACCCGCGCCGCCCGCCAGGCGGGGACGAAGCAGGCGAGCAGGGTGACCAGCAGGGCGAAGCCGACGATCGCCAGGAGGTCCAGCAGCTCGACCCGGAAGGGCACGGAGCTGATGAAGTAGATGGCGGCCACCTCGGGGTCGAAGCTGATCAGCTCGAAGGTGGTGAGCACCCAGGAGATCGCCGCTCCGAAGACGACCCCCAGCAGCGTGCCGAGAGTGCCCAGGAATCCCCCGTAGAGCAGGAAGACGAGGCGCAGGCCGCCCGGCGGCAGCCCCAGGGCGCCGAGCAGGCCGATGTCGCGCATCCGCTCCCGCACCAGCACCACTAGGGTCGAGGCGATGTTGAACGTCGAAACCAGGACGATCAGTCCGAGCACCCAGAAGAGAATCTCCTGTTGGAACTCTAAAGCGGCGAACAGCTCGCGGTTGAGCTTGCGCCAGTCGGTGACGACGTAGTCGGGCTCGAGGATCGCCGCCGCCTCTTCGGCGATCCGCGGCGCCTCGTTGGGGTCGGTCACCGTGAGCTCGAAGAGGTCGGCGGCGGCCGCCGCCCCCATCAGCCGCTCCACCTGGGGGCGGTCGAGCAGCACCCAGCTGCGGTCGAACTCGGCGAAGCCGGTCCTGAAGGTGCCGGTCACCCGCAGGCTCTGGTAGCGGAAGCGCGGCCGGTCTTCCCCGAAACCCAAGGCCACCAGGCGGAGGGTGTCCCCCACCTTGGCGCCCAGCTTGTCCGCCAGGTCGCCGCCCAGCACCGCGCCGGGGATGCCGTCCTCCGCCACCTGGAGCTGATCGGGGGTCGCGGTGAGCTGCCCGCCGCCCGGATCGATGCCGCGCAGGACCACTTCGACGCCCTCCGGACGCTCGCCGCCGGAGAGCGAGCCCTGCCCGTAGGCGACGCGGCCGATCTTCTCCACTCCGGAAATGGCGAGGACCCGCCGCAGCTTGCCGGGCGGCATCTCCCCGTCGCCGGTGCCGACGGGATAGGCGATCACCGCGGCGTTGCCGCGCACCAGCTTGCCCTGCAGGTCCTCGCGGTAGCCGGTCATCAGCGCCATGGCGATGACCATCGCGGTCACCCCCAGCGCTGTCGAGAGCAGCGCCGCCCGCGCCGTGCCGTCCAGCAGCCGGCTGCGCCGCCCACGCAGGAAGCGCCAGGCGACGACCCAGGGGAGGGGGCCCTTGAGGAGGGGATCCTCCACGTCACCTCCGCGCGGCGGCGGCGTCGAGGAAGCCGTCGAACAGGCCGGAGGCGTCGTGGGGGCCGGGGGCCGCCTCGGGGTGGTACTGCACCGAGTGGATCGGCTTGCCCTCGACCGAGAAGCCCTCGACCGTGCCGTCGTTCAGGTTCACCTGGGTGACCGCACAGCCGGCGGGGAGCGATTCGGGGCGGACGGCAAAGCCGTGGTTCTGGCTGGTGATCGAGACCTTGCCGGTGCGCAGGTCGCGCACCGGCTGGTTGCCGCCGTGGTGGCCGAAGGGGAGCTTGAAGGTCTCGCCCCCCATGGCGAGCCCGAGGAGCTGGTGCCCCAGGCAGATGCCGAAGATCGGCGCCTCGGCCGCCACCAGCTCGCGGACCGCCTCGATGATGCTCCCGAGCGGCTGCGGGTCGCCCGGACCGTTCGAGAGCACCACGCCGTCGGCGCCGAGCGCCAGGCACTCCGAGGCCGGCGTACGCGCCGGCAGCACGGTGAGCCGCGCGCCGCGCTGGGCCAGCTCGCGCAGGATGTTGTTCTTGACCCCGAAGTCGTAGACCGCGAGGTGGAGGCGCTCCGGCCCCACCGCCGGCATCTCGTAGGCGGCGGCGCAGGTCACCTCGTCCACCAGGGCGCGGCCGGCCATGGTCGGGAAATCGGCCAGCTCGGCGGCGAGAGCCGCGGCGTCCGAGCGCTCGGTGGTGAGCACGCCGCGCAACGCGCCGTGCTCGCGCAGCCGCCGCACCAGGGCGCGGGTGTCGATGCCCTGCAGGGCCGGCACGCCGAAGCGGCGCAGGAAGCTGAGCAGGCTCTCGTCGCTGGCGAGCCCCGAGGGCTTGCGGGTGAACTGCCGGGCGATGAACCCCTCGACCCAGGGCCGGGCAGACTCGGCCGCGTCCGCCGTGATGCCGTAGTTGCCGATGTGCGGCTGGGTCATCACCACGATCTGGCCACGGTAGGAAGGGTCGGTGAGCACCTCCTGGTAGCCGGTCATCGAGGTGTTGAACACCACCTCGCCGAAACGGGTACCGGGAGACACGGCCTCTCCCTCGAAAGTGCTGCCGTCTTCCAAGACGAGCAACCCGGGCTGAAGGGGGGCATTGCGCATGGTCGGAGGCTCCGCTCCTCCTCGACACACCATTCCAAGGAGGGCGGCGACAAGATATCATGGAGCCCGCTCGACCCCATGAGCAGGAGGAGTTTCCCATGCGCCGGTCTCACCGCCTCGCGATCCTGACGGTCCTCGCCCTGTCGCTGGCGGGGCCGCTGTCCGCAGCCTACTTCGTCATCCTCAAGGACGGCTCGACCGTCACCGCCCGCGAGAAGTACAAGCTCGACAAGGGCCGCGCCATCATCACCCTGCCGAACGGCACCCAGACGTTCGTCAAGGAGAGCGAGATCGACGTCGCTCGCACCGAGGCCTACAACAAGCAGTACGGCGGCTCGCTGGTCATCCCGGGACAGCCCCAGCAGGTCGGCCCCGAGGTTGCGGCGCCCAAGGAGAAGACCCTCTCCGACCTGATCACCAGCCGCGGCGCCGCGCCGCGCGACCTGCCGGCCACCCGCCGCGACAGCGCGGCCACGCCGGGCCGCCTGAGCAAGACCAAGGCGGGCTTCGACGATCTCACGACCCTGCCGCGCAAGGCCTACGGCCATACCGAGGTCAGCGCCGAGCTGCAGCAGTTCTTCCGCAGTCAGGGGATCGAGGGGGTGGAGATCTACGAGGGGACCCGCGCCGACCGACCGCTGGTCGAGATCACGACGCCGTCCGAGGGCTCGGTCTTCAAGGCCCTGAGCATCGCCTCCAACGCCCTGCTCCAGATGCGCGACCGCTATCCCCAGCGTGTGGCCGCCTTCGAGATCTTGATGGCGACTCCCGAGCGCGAACGGGCCGGCCAGTTCGTGCTCACCCCCCAGGCGGCGACCGACCTGATCTCCAAGAAGATCGACGCCAACGTCTTCTTCATCTCGAACGTCCAGTTCTGAATCTCAGCGGGCAGGGGGGAGGAGACGCGTCGTGAGCAAGCTGACCAAGATCGTCCTGGGAGCGGTGGGGGTGGCACTGTCCCTCGGGCTTCTGCACGCCTGGCTGAACCTCGGGTTCGACCCCCAGATGGCCTTGGGGCTCAAGGAGAAGGAGGAAGGCTCCGCCGAGGACCGCTTCCGCGTCGGCTTCCTGCCTGTGACCTGCCATCTCACCTGCCCGGTCACCGACTGGATCAACAAGGGCATGGCCGGCAAGGGGTTCTACGAGCCGGTCCGGTTCAGCGGCTTTCCGGAGATCAAGGAGTCGATCATCGCCGGCTACCTGCCGGCGACGTTCATGCTGGCCCCCATGGCGATGGCCCTGCGCCAGCAGGGAGTGCCGATCAAGATCGTCTACCTGGGCCACCGCGACGGCACCGCCCTGATGGTGGGCAAGGACTCGGGGATCGAGAGCGTCGGCGACCTGCGCGGCAAGAAGGTGGCGATCCCCAACCGCTTCTCGAACCAGTACCTCCTGCTCCGGAAGGCGCTCGCCGCCGAGGGGATGACGATCGACGACATCCAGATGGTCGAGATGCCGCCGCCGGACATGCCGGCCGCGCTCTACGCCAAGGCGGTCGATGGCATCAGCTCGGGCGAGCCGTTCATGGCGCAGACCGAGATGGACGGCTACGGCAAGGTGCTCTACCAGGCCAAGGAGGTCTGGCCCGACTTCATCTCCTGCGTGCTGGTCGTCTCCGAGAAGACCATCGACGAGCACCCGGAATGGGTGCAGGAGCTCGTCACCGGCATCGCCAAGAGCGGCCTGTGGCTCGAAGGCGGCATGGACCAACGGATGAAAGCCGCGGATGTGGTGGCGACGCAGTACTACAACCAGGACCCTCGCCTGCTCAGCTTCGTGCTCAGCAAGCCGCCGGACCGCGTCACCTACAGCAAGCTCCGGCTGGCCCGGGCCGACTTCGAGGAGATCGCCGACCTCGCGCTCGAAGCGGGCGTCCTGACCGGCCCCATCGCCTTCGAGGAGTACGCCGACACGCGCTTCTCGGAGAACACGACCGGGGCGGGGGCCTATAGCTGGAAGCCGAAATGAGAATGAAGCCGAAAACCGAAGCTATCGTCTTGCCTTTAGGCGTCGCCACACTTTTCATCCTCGGCTGGCACTTCGCCGTCCGGTGGACCGGGAGCGACATCTTTCCCACTCCCGGGCAGGTGGTCACCGGCCTGATCGAGCTGATCCAGAAGGGGGTCCTGCTCAAGTACGTCGTCGCCTCGCTGTTCCGGGTCGCCGCCGGCTTCCTGCTCGCGATGGCCGTGGGCATCCCCGCCGGCCTGCTGATGGGGTGGTTCGGCAGGGCCCGCCTGGCCTTCAACCCGGCCATCCAGGTGCTGCGCCCGATCTCGCCGATCGCCTGGATCCCGGTCGCCATCCTCTGGTTCGGGGTGAGCGACGCCGCGCCGATTTTCCTGATCTTCCTGGCCAGCGTTTTCCCGATCACCACCTCCGCCATCGCCGCGGTGCAGAACATCCAGCAGGTCTACATCCGCGCGGCCCGCAACTTCGGCATAGAGGGGCTCGAGCTGTTCAAGAAGGTGGTCTTCCCGGCGGCGCTGCCGCAGATCCTGACAGGCATCCGGCTCGCCCTGGGCGTCGCCTGGCTGGTCGTCGTGGCCGCCGAGATGATCGCGGTCAACTCCGGCCTCGGCTACCTCATCATCGACGCCCGGAACGCCGGCAAGCGCTACGACCTGGTCGTCGCGGGCATGGCGATGATCGGGCTGATCGGCCTCGGCCTCGACGTCCTGGTGCGCCGGATGGAGAAGCTCGACGAGGTCCGCTGGGGGCTCAGCCGCTGAGGCTGTTCATTCTTTTTTGAGGATTGCTATCATGGAGGGGAGAGAATCATGAGCACCGGCACCCCTGACGCCCAGACCAAGATCGTCATCCGCGACCTGTGGATGACCTTCCCCAGCAAGGACAAGGCGACCGCGCCCGTCGACGTCCTCGAGGACATCAACCTGGACGTCCGCGACGGCGAGTTCGTCTGCCTTGTCGGCCAGTCCGGCTGCGGCAAGTCGACCCTCCTCAACATCGCCGGCGGCTTCATCGGCGCCACCCGGGGCACGATCCACATCGACGGCAAGCGGGTGACCGAGCCGGACCCCCGTCACATCTTCATCTTCCAGGAGAACGGCGTCTTCCCCTGGCTGACCGTCGAGGACAACGTCGGCTTCGGGGTGAAGCGCCCGAACGCCGCGGAGAAGAAGAAGGTCGTCGACCACTACGTCGACATGGTCGGCCTGACCGGCTTCGGCAAGACCTTCCCGCGCGAGCTGTCCGGCGGCATGAAGCAGCGCGTCGAGATCGCCCGCGCCCTGGCCGCCGAGCCGGACATGCTCTACATGGACGAGCCGTTCGGAGCCCTCGACTACCTGACCCGCCTGCGCCTGCGCCACGAGCTGATCCAGATCTGGCAGCGCGAGAAGAGGACCGTCCTCTTCGTGACCCACGACGTCGAGGAGGCGGTGCAGCTCGCCGACCGCGTGGTGGTGATGGGCAAGCGCCCCTCGCGCATCAGAGACATCGTGCAGATCGACATCCCGCGGCCGCGCGACCTCGACAACTCCGCCTGCCGCCGCCTGCGCGACCACATCTTCAACGTCATGGGCCTCGACCACTCCGGCCAATCCACGGAGGGCACCGGATCCCACCCGCTGGTCAGCTCTCCCCTGGAGGAGGACCCAGAAGCGTCCCGCGAAATGAAAGTCCTGGCCGGCGGAAGGCGGTAGGTAGGAAAGCCGGACGGGGATCTAGGACGGCACCTCGGAGGAGTCGTCCTCTCCCCCCTCTCCCAGCCCCAGATAGCGCTCCACGGCCATGCCGACGCGGCTCTGAAAGCGCTGCCGGTAGCTCTCGACCTCCCCCACCGCCTCGTCGAGGAAGATCCTCTCCACCCGGAACAGCGGCACGAACATGGTCGAGAGGCCCAGCGTCTGGTCCTCCTTGCGCACCGCCTGCGCCATCCAGTCGTCGAAGCTCGAGACGTTGAGGCCGCGCAGGATGATCCCCGCCACCCCGAGCTCCTGCAGGATCCACCAGAACTTCTCCGTAGGGTTCACCAGGTGGACGATGACCAGCGTACCGGGGCGCATCACGGCTCGGCCGGCTCCGGAGGCTCGGGGTGCTCGGGGTGTTCGGAGATCTCGTAGAGGATGCCGCCGGTGCTCTTGGGGTGGACGAACTGCACCCAGCAGCCGCCGGCCCCGGGGGTGGGCTCGGGGCGGAGCACCTGGAAGCCGCTCTGGCGCAGACGGTCGCCGTCCGCGCGCACGTCGTCGCTCGCCAGGCACAGGTGGTGGATGCCCGGTCCCCGCTTCTCCAGGAACCTGGCGACGGGCGAGCCGTCCGCGATCGACTCCAACAGCTCGATCCGCGTCTCGCCGCAGGGGATGAAGGCCACCCGCACCCCTTCGTCCGCCACCTCCTCGATCGCCTCGACGTGGAGGCCCAGCGCCTCGTAGAAGCGGCGCGCCTCGTCGATCGAGCGGACGGCGATCCCGATGTGGTCGATGCGGCCGATCATGCCATCCTCTCCTCGGTCAGCCCCTCGGGGCCGTCCTCCTCCGCCGCCACGACCGCGACCTCGTCGAGGGCGTCCTCGATCACCCCGGTGAACAGGCGGTCGGCCACCTGGTAGGGGTCGTGCCGCTCGTCGAAACCGCGCTCCACCTCGCGGTCCACCCCCAGCACCCGATCCGCCGCGGCCACTACCCTCTCCTTGAGGATCGTCTCCACCCGCAGCCGCAGGTGGGAGCGCCGCCGCCTCTCCATCTCGCCCGACGAGATCAGGAACTCGCGGTGGCGCTCGATCTCCTCGAGCACCCGGTCGATCCCCTCGCCGCGGCTGGCGACCGCCTTGAGGATCGGCGGAATCCATTCGCCGTGCTCGCCGATCGACAGCATCATCTCCAGGTCGCGCACCGTGCGCTCCACCCCCTCCCGGTCCGCCTTGTTGACCACGAACACGTCGGCGATCTCCAGGATCCCCGCCTTGATCGCCTGGATGTCGTCCCCCAGGCCGGGGACGGTCACCAGGGCGACGCTATCGACCGTGCGCACCACGTCCACTTCGTCCTGCCCCACCCCCACCGTCTCGACCAGGACCCAATCGAAGCCGGCGGCGTCCAGCAGGTCGACGGCGTCGCGCGAGGCGCGGGCGAGGCCGCCCATGGCGCCGCGGGTGGCCATCGAGCGGATGAACACGCCGGGGTCGGTGTACAGGGACTGCATGCGGATGCGGTCGCCCAGGATGGCGCCGCCGGTGTACGGGCTGGTCGGGTCCACCGCGAGGATGGCGACCGTCTCCCCGCGCGCCCTGCAGAGGCGGGCGAAGCGGTCCACCAGCGTGCTCTTGCCGGCGCCGGGCGGGCCGGTCAAGCCGACGACGCGGGCCTTGCCGGTCTGCGGGTAGACCCGGCGGACCAGCTCGCGCTGCCCGAGTCCGCCGTCCTCCAGCATCGAGA
>Ga0190265_10001106_pt1 | contig 17586 bp, 20 predicted proteins | sample Popmic124T_FD_133135 | JGI IMG/M metagenome (GOLD analysis project Ga0190265, IMG submission 133135) | Populus adjacent soil microbial communities from riparian zone of Indian Creek, Utah, USA - 124 T | ecosystem: Environmental > Terrestrial > Soil > Riparian zone | place: USA: Utah | collected...
CAACACCGCGTCCATCTCCGGCCTCTTCGCCGACTTCGCCATCGGCGCCTACAACACCGCCAAGGCGGGCGTGATCAACCTCACGCGGGTGGCCGCGATCGAGTACGCGGGGCGCGGGATCCGGGTCAACTGCGTCTGCCCCGGGGCGATCGACACGCCCCTGCTCCGCCCCTCGCTCGCGATCCCCGGCTTCGGGGAGACCACCACCGCGATGATCCCGCTGCGGCGGCTCGGCCGGCCGGAGGAGATCGCCGCGTGCGTGATGTTCCTCGCCTCCGACCTGGCGTCCTACGTCACCGGCGCGGCCCTGGTGGCCGACGGCGGGCTCACCGTCCAGACCGGGATGCCCTCGAGGATCCCGCTGCCGTGAGACACGCGCGGGTCGGCCCCGGAGGCCCGGCGGCGTGATCGTCGGCGTGCCCCGCGAGATCAAGACCGGCGAGCAGCGCGTGGCGCTGACCCCGCCCGGCGCCCGCGCGCTGATCGAGGGCGGGCACCGCGTCGTGGTCGAGCGCGGCGCCGGGCTCGGCAGCAGCATCCGGGACGAGGAGTACACGCGCGAGGGCGCCACGCTCGCCTCCGCCGAGGAGGCGTGGAAGCAGGCCGAGCTGATCCTCAAGGTGAAGGAGCCGCTCCCGGAGGAGTATCCCCGGATGCGGCCCGGCCAGATCCTCTTCACCTACCTGCACCTCGCCCCGGCCCCCGAGCTGGCCCGCGCGCTCCAGGCGGCCCAGGTCATCGCGGTCGCGTACGAGACGGTGCAGCGCCCCGACGGCGGGCTGCCCCTGCTCGCGCCGATGAGCGAGGTGGCGGGGCGCCTGTCGGTGCAGGAGGGCGCGTCCTATCTCACCCGGGCGCGCGGCGGCCGCGGCATCCTGCTGGCCGGCGTCCCCGGCGTGCCGCCCGGCAATATCGTGGTCCTGGGGGCGGGCACCGTCGGGGTCAACGCGGCGCGCATGGCGCTGGGCCTGGGCGCCGACGTCTCGATCCTCGACATCAACCTCGACCGCCTGCGGGCGGTGGACGATCTCTTCCACGGCCGCGTCATCACGATCATGTCCAACAGCTTCAACATCAGCCAGGTGCTGCGCCGGGCCGACCTCCTGATCGGCGCGGTGCTCGTCACCGGGGCCCGGGCCCCGGTGCTGGTCACCAAGGAGATGGTGGCCTCCATGAAGGAGGGCTCGGTGATCGTGGACGTGGCGGTGGACCAGGGCGGCAGCGTGGAGACGATCCATCCGACCACCCTGCTCGACCCCACCTTTCTCGTCTCGGGGGTCGTCCACTACGGAGTCGCCAACATGCCGGCGCTGGTGCCGCGCACCTCCACCTTCGCGTTGACCAACGCGACGCTGCCCTACGCGCTCGAGCTGGCCGGCAAGGGCCTCGCCGCCGCCGCGCGTGACAACCCGCCGCTCGCGAAGGGCGTCAACATCTGGCGGGGGCGCGTCGTGCACCCCGCGGTGGCGGAAGCGCTCGGGGAGCCCGCGACGCCGCTCGAAACCCTGCTCGAGAGGAGCCGACCATGAGCCACCAGACCCCGACGGTCGAGAAGCTCACGCCGCACATCGGCGCGAGGTCCTCGGGGTCGATCTCGCCCGGCCGCTCGACGAGCCCACGTTCAAGCAGGTCCACGACGCCCTGATCAGGACGACCGGCCGTTCTACCGCGCCTGACCGGCCCCCTCAGCGGCCGACGCCGAGATACGTCGCGGTGACCTGCTCGTCGGCGCGGAGCGCCGCCGGCGTCCCCTCGAACACGATGGTCCCGTGGTCGATGACGTAGACCCGGTCGGCGAGCCCGAGGGCCATCTCCGCGTTCTGCTCGACCAGCAGCATGCTGACCCGGTCGCGCTTGAGCTCGCGAACGGTCCCCATGACCGCCTCCACCACGAGCGGCGCCAGGCCCTGCGACGGCTCGTCCAGCAGGAGCAGATCCGGGCCGGTCAGCAGGGCGCGGGCGATGGCCAGCATCTGCTGCTCGCCGCCCGAGAGGAAGCGGCCCTTGCGGTCCAGCACCTCGCGGAGCTTCGGGAAGCGCTCGAGCACGCTCTCCATCGGCCACCGGGAGCCCGGCCGGCGCGCGATCTCCAGGTTCTCGCGCGCGGTGAGATAGGAGAAGATGCCCCGCGTCTCGGGCACCAGCGCGATCCCGAGACGGGAGATCGCATGCGGCGGGAGCCCGGCGATACTGGCTCCCTTGTAGACGATCTCGCCGCTCCGGGGCGGGGTGAGGCCGGTGATCGAGCGGAGCGTCGTGGTCTTGCCCGCCCCGTTGCGCCCGAGGAGGGCCACGACCTCGCCTTCGCCGACCCGGAGCGAGAGGCGATGGAGGATGTGGCCGAGCCCGTAGTAGGTGTCGATGCCGCGGATCTCGAGGATCACGGCGCCGCGATGCCCCCCAGGTAGGCGCGGCGCACCTCGGCGTTCCGCCGGATCTCGTCCGGCGTGCCCTCCGCGATGAGGCTGCCGAAGTGCATGACCGAGATGCGATCCGACATGCTCATCACGACGTCGATCTTGTGCTCGATCAGCACGACCGTATAGCGGCCCTTGAGCCTCCGCACGAGCGTCACCATCCTCTGCGTCTCGTCCGGCGAGAGCCCCGCCGCCGGCTCGTCGAGCAGGAGCAGGCGGGGGGCCGCGGCCAGCGCGATGGCCAGCTCGAGCTGCCGCTGCTCGCCGTGGGAGATCTCGCGGGCGGGGAGGCCGGCCTTCTCGCCCAGCCCCACCTCGCCCAGCACGTCGAGGGCCCGGCGGGTGAGCTCCGGGTAGCGGTCGGCCCGCCGCCACGCCAGTCCCCGCCAGGACTCCTGCCGGGCGAAGGCGGCCAGCCAGACATTGTCCAGGATGGAGAGCACCGGGAAGATGCTGGTGCGCTGGAACGAGCGCGCGATGCCCAGGTGGGCGATGCGGTGGGGCGGCGTCCCCGCGATGTCGCGCCCGTCGAAGATGATCCGGCCCGAGGTGGGCGCGTGCTGGCCGGTCAGCAGGTTGAAGAACGTGGTCTTGCCCGCCCCGTTGGGGCCGATGACCGCATGCAGCGACCCCTCCTCGATCTCGAGCGTGACCTCGTTGACCGCGGTCAGGGCCCCGAAGGCCTTCGTGAGACGCTCGGTCCTAACGAGGGGCATCGACCCGCGCCCCGGCCGGCGCCCGGCGCGCCGCCCGCCACGCCCAGAAGCGCGCCCAGGCCTCGACCACCCCGCCCCGGAAGAACAGCACGACGATCACGAAGGCGACACCCAGCAGGAGCGGCCAGCGCGCCCACATGGCGCTCACCGACTCCGAGAGCCAGATGAACACGAACGAGCCGATCACGGGCCCGTAGAGGGAGCCCGAGCCGCCGATGAGGGTCGCGAAGACGACGTTGCCGGAGAACACGAAGCCGATCGCCTCCAGCGGCACGATGCCGAAGAGCATCGCGTAGAGCACGCCGGCCAGGCCCGAGAAGGCCCCGCCCACCACGAAGGCGACCAGCTTCATGCGCGAGACGTCGTAGCCGAGCGCCTCCGCCCGCGGCTCGTTCTCGCGGATGGCCTGCAGGATCTTGCCGAGGGGCGACTCGACGATGCGCTTCATGACCCAGAGCGAGACGAGGAAGAGCCCCGCGACCGTCGCGTAGTAGGCGAGCGGCCCGTGGATGTCGAGCCCGAGGACGGTCGGGCGCGGGATGCCGGGCATGCCGTCCTCGCCCCCGGTCACCGTCGTCCACTGGTAGGCGGTGAAGAAGAACATCTGGTTCAGCGCGAAAGTCAGCATGATGAAGTAGAGCCCGGAGCGCTGGACGCAGAGGTACCCCACCACCGCCGCCGAGACGGCCCCCACCAGGACCCCGATGCCGAGGGCCAGGAAGAGGTTGATCCCGTAGTACTTCAGCAGGTAGCCGGCCACGTACGCGGCCGATCCGAAGAAGGTGGCCTGGCCGAAGGAGAGCAGCCCGGTGTAGCCCATGAGCAGGTTCAGGCCGAGCCCGAAGATCGCGAAGATCCAGATCTCGGTGGCGATGGCGTGCCGGACGAAGACCGGGAGCAGCACCACCGCGGCCAGGATCGCGAGCCAGGCTTTCATGCCGTCATCGGATGCCGAAGAGGCCCTGGGGGCGCACGAGGAGGATCGCGGCCATGACCGCGAAGATGACGGCCACCGAGGCCTCCGGCCAGAACAGCGCGACCAGGCTCTGGGCCACCCCGACGAGCAGCCCGGCCACGATGGACCCCAGCAGGTTGCCGAGGCCGGCGAGCGCCACGACCACGAAGGCGATGCCGAGCATGTCCACCCCCATCCACGGATTCAGCCCGCGGATCGGCGCCGTCAGGGCCCCGGCGATGCCGGCCATGGCACAGCCCAGCGCGAAGGCGGCGGTGAAGAGGCGGTGGATATCGATGCCGAGGAGCGACACCATCTCCTTGTCCTCGATGCCCGCGCGCATGATCGCCCCGTAGCGCGTCTTCTCGAGGAAGAGCCAGGCCCCGAGCACGAGCAGCCCGGCCGCCACCATCACGAAGAGGCGGTACTTCGGGTAGAACGTGATGCCGAGGTCGACGCCGCCCCGGAGCACGGGCGGCGGGAGCTGGCTCATCCCGACCGGGCTCCAGACGATGATGATGCCCTCGGTCACGATGAGCGACAGGCCGAACGTCAGCAGGAGCTGGTAGTCGTGGCCGGCCTTGTAGAGCGGCCGGATCCCGCCGTACTCGATCAGGACGCCCAGGAGGCCCACGCCCAGCGGGGCCAGCGCCAGGGCCAGCCAGAAGTTCCCGACGAGCTGGATCACGGTGTAGAGGGAATAGGCGCCGAGGGCGAAGAGGGCCCCGTGGGCGAAGTTCGGGATGTTGAGCACGCCCGTGATGATCGACAGGCCGATGCCCATCAGCGCGTAGAGCATGCCGGTGGCCAGACCGTTGAGAACCTGGCTCACCAGCAGCGACGCCTTCACGGTTCGAGCGCCGGCTTTGCCGGCGCCCCCGGTTCAGGGGGGAGGTTCGGAAGGGGGGCGGCGCCCCCCTCCGAGCTCACAACGCCCCGATGTCCTTGCAGGCGGCGTACTCCGCGGGCAGCGGGGTCGAGCCCGTCGCGATGATGTCGGCGAAGTCCATGGGGTGCTTCATCGCTTCCTTCTTCTTGCACCGCATGAAGAAGTACGGGCGCAGCGTCTGGTGCGTCTTGGGATCCACCCGCATGCGGCCGACCAGATCGTCCACCTCGAGCCCCTCGCAGGCCCGGACGACGTCCGGCACCTCGGTGGACTTCGCCTTGTCCATCGCGTGGAGCAGCATGCGCGTCATCCCGTAGGCCGCGGCCGGGGCGTAGCCGGGAGGGCCGCCGAACTTGGCCTGGTAGCTCTTCACGAAATCGCGCGCCACCGGGGTGTCGGCGGTGTAGTAGAAGTTCGAGCCAACCCAGATGTTCTCGCGGATCTCCGGGGCGAGCTGGACGAGCTCCTCCACACCCGAGGACCACGTCATGATGAGGGGGATCTTCGGGGTGAGCCCGAAGTTGAAGATCTCGCGCGCCCCCGTGACCGCGTCGAGCCCGAAGTTGATCATGGCGACGACGTCCGGCCGGTTGCCCGCCGCCTTGGTCACGTAGTTGGAGAACTCGCGCTCGCCGAGCGGGTGCCGGTCGGCGCCCACGAACTCGATCCCGTGCGTCTTGCCCACTTCCTTGATGTACTTCTCCACCGACCAGCCGAAGGCATAGTCGGCCACCAGGAGGTGCCACCGCTTCGCCTTGGGGTTGGCCTGCATGAAGGTGTCCACGACCGTCTTGGCCGCGGTGTACGGGCTCGCCGCCCACTGGAAGGAGTAGCGGTGGCAGCGCGCGCCCGAGATGTCCTCGGTGCCGCCGCTGAAGTAGTGGAAGACCTTCTTCCGCTTGGCCACCTCGGAGACCGCGAGCGCGACGCCCGAGGACCAGGGCCCGATGATGTACTTCACTCCATCGGCGTCCACCGCTTCCTCGGCCCGGCGGGTGGCGCTGCCCGCCTTGGTCTCGTCGTCGCGCGTGATGTACTTGATGGCCTTCCCCTGGATCTTCATGCCGCGCTCGTCCAGCGCCAGCTTCATCCCCCGATCGAGCACGGGACCGACGTCGGAGAACGCGCCGGTGAAGGACCAGAGGCCCAGCATCGGGACCTCCTTCGCCTGGGCCCGGAGCACGGTCGGGAAGCCGAGCCCCGTGGCCGCGGCGGCCCCGCCGCCCAGTTTCAGCACGTCCCGTCGTGTGAGTTCGCGCATGTTCCATCCTCCTCCGCGCTGGGGTGTGGGCCGGTCCCGTTCCCGGGCTGGTCGCTGGGGGGAGAATCCGTCCCGGGCGGCCCGCTGTCAACCCCCTCGCGGGGCGGAACGCTAGACCGACCGAGGCGGCGTGTGCTCGAACGGGAGCTTGGCGTAGCGCGCCTTCTCGACCTCGATCACGAGCGCGACCCGTCCCTCCGGAGTGCGGAATGGGAACGGCTCGCCCGTGTACTTGCGTGACACCGGATCCATGATCGCGAGGTCGGGGTCGGGCCGGCGCTCGACGACGCGGCCGCGGATCTGGGCTTCCATGTAGGGATCGTGGAAGTCCACGATGGACAGGGCCACCCGGGGGTCCCGGCGGGTATTGCGCGCCTTCAGCGAGCCTTCCCCGGTGCAGACCAGGATCCGATCGCCGTCGCGGCCCACCCAGACCGGGGCGCTCTGCGGAGAGCCGTCCGGCATCAGGGTGGCGAGATGGGCGAAGTTCGGACGGTCCAGAAGCTGCTTGATCTCCTGGGACAGTGGCGGTGCCATGGCAACCCCCTTTCCCGTCCATCATGCTCCGGTCTCACGCGGCCCGCGAGCCCGACGATCCTCATGCCGGAGCAGCCAGAAGTAGAAGGTGACGAGGAGCAGCCCGGCCAGGCCGAGTCCCACCGCCTGCATCAACCACATGCCGGTGACACCCCGCGGCGGGCCCCAAAGCCCGCGAAAGGCAACGTGATAGCCGCCGAAGAGCCCGACTCCCCAGAGGGTCAGCGCGTACACCACGGTGGGGGCGACCGCGCGCTTGTGCGCGCGTAGCACGAAACCGACCCCGGTCTGCAGCGCGTCGAAGACGTGAAAGGCGGCCAGATAGGGGATCAAGGTCAGCGCCACCGCCGCCACCGCCGCGTCGCTCGTGTAGAGCCGGACGATGAGATGGCGCAGCGTCCAGACCCCCAGCGCGAGCGACGCGGACGCCATCACCGCGATGCGGATCCCGGCGGACGCGGTTCGCCGAGCCCGCGCGGCCTCTTCGGCGCCGATCGCGTGGGCGGTGAGGGTGGCGGTGGCGACGGAGAGCGAGAGCGGCACCATGAAGCAGAGGGCCGCGAGGTTCGCCACGACCTGGTGCCCGCCCATCACGCTGGTGCCGAGCCGCGCGACGAGCAAGGTGATGAAGGTGAACGACGTCGCCTCGATCGCGTAGGACAGACCCATCGGGATGCCGAGGCGAAGGAGCTCGCGTAGGGCGGGCCAGAGGGGCCCCGCCCAGCGGATCTGGAAGGGATGGTAGAACGAGTCGAGGCGCGTGTGCGCCCAGGCCGCCGCGAGGAGAGCCCAGAAGACGATGACCGTGGCGAGCGCTCCGCCGACCGCGCCCAGTCGGGGCAAGCCGAGCCCGCCGAAGATCAAGAGGTAGCTCAAGAGCATCTTCAGCACGAGACCCGCGACCTGCATCCGCATCACGATCTGCGGCCGCGCCACCGCGATGTTCACCGCGCAGATCGCCCGGAACATCAGGGCGGCGGGCAGGGCGAGGCTGATGACCCGCAGATACCGCGTGACCAGCGCCTCGACCGCGGGCGGAGCGTGGAGCCACGCGAGCCATGATCCGGGAAAGGCGAGGAACAGGCCGCCGCCAACGGAGAGCAGGAGCGCCAGCCACAAGCCCTGCACGTAGCTCACGCCGATGGCGACGTGGCGCCGCCCGCCGTGGTGCTGAGCGATGATGGGGTTGAGCGCGTTGATCGCGCCCAGGAGGCTCACGAAGACGCTCGAGTAGACGCCGGCCCCCAGCCCCATCGCGGCGAGGTCGGTGGCCGAAGCGTGCCCGGTCAGCACGGTGTCGACGACCGCGTAGAGCATGACCGCGACCTGGCCGACGAAGATCGGCCGCGCCTGGTCGAGGATGCCCCGCGCGATCGCCGAGTCCACCATGGTATGGGCTACGAGACGGTCGGCACTGTCAAGGGGCACGATCGGCGCACGAGCATCACGCCGCGGCCCCCCGGGCCCCAAAAGGGACAGCTCGCGCGGCTAAGGGGCGATCTTCACGCGCCCCCTCGGCTGATCGCCGGTAGCATCAGCTTCGCGTATCCCGTCCGCGGTCGCTAGGCGGCGCTCCGAGGTGCCCCGACACTAGGACTTGCGAGACGTCTGGGAAAAGAACGTACTGACCACCGCCTGAAGGCCTTTGCCACCGCACTGCGGACAGGCAGGCACTATCTTGCCGTGCTGGCTCATGGACAACGTCACCGCCACCGTCCGCCGGCAACTGTCACAGTAGTACTCGTAGACAGGCATATCCGAACCTCCCTTGCTTTCCGGGGCGGAGCCGCTCGCCTTCTTGGCCTCCGGCATTCTCAAGTTAGGGGATCCCCCGGGAGGGCTTCTTGCGAATCTCCTCCGCCGTCACGGAGGTGACCCGGTCGCGGTAGCCGAGGCCGGTCGTCCACTTCACCTTGTACCGGCCCTCGGCCAAGACCGCGATGACGTCACCTTCGACGTATTCCTCGCTCCCGCGAAGGACGACGACGTCACCGGCCCTGAGTTGCGGGCGGGGCGGCGTGGACATGGTCATCTTCACGGGCGCGCCGGCGCGGGGACTTCGGCCACGACGTGGATGACCCGCAGGCCGAACTTGCGCTCGGCCCGGTGCACGAGGTCCAGCTTCAGCCAGCGGGAGATGCCCGGCGGCAATGTGGAGATGACGAGCGCATCGTAGCCGGGCCACGCAAGCAGCTCGTCGGTGATCGCCTGCAGCGGATCCGCTGCCCCGACCGCGGTACGGACGACGCGCGCCCCCGCCGTCTCTTCGAGGAGCGTCTTGGCCGCTTCGGCGCGCTGCCCGGCCACGTCCACCGTTTCACCCTCCCACGTCACCGGCGGGCCGGGCGCCTCCGGTACGAGCACCGCGAACTCCGCGGCGGGGTCCTCCGCGACCAGGATCCTCACTTTGCGCTGGAGGGCGGGGCTCAGGGCGGTCTGATGCGTGACGACGAGATACCTCGACATGTATGCACCTCCGTCATGAATATCGGTCGTCGATGGCCCTCCGCTGCATCCGCTACCGGATGGTCCACAGCAGGTAGGCAGTCATGGCCGTCCCCACGAGAGCGGCGCCATAGCACAGCACCGCGATGAGCACGGTCAGATGCTTCAGCTGCAGCCCATCGTAGAGCGTGTAGCGGAAGCGGTGGGCCCAATGGAAGAGCGGCAAGGAGATGAGCACGAGGAGGTAGAGACGCGTCACCGGATGCGTCAGGAGACGGTGGAGGAATTCGTAGCGGGGCGCCTCGAGCCATCCCAGGGGAAAGGCGAGACCCGTCAGGAACAGATGGATCGGGAAGAGGAGCGCAGCCACCGTCCCGCCGGCGCTGAACAACAACCACAAGAGAGGCGTGATTCGTTCCACCATCTACCCCCGCAGCAGTATGAAGGCCACCGCCCCAGAGACCACGAGCCAGGCCGCATAGTTCGAGCCGACGACGACCCAGTCGGGCACCCGCTTCCCCCGCAGCCGCACCACCATCGCCTTCGGGGTCAGATTGAACCAGGTGATGGCGTGGAACAGGACGAAGAGGAAAGCCACCGCATCGAGAGCCAGGAAGAACGGCGTCTTCAGCCGGGCGAGGAACTGCCCGTAGGCCTCGGGACCCTGGGCGAGAGCGCGAAGCTGCCACAGATAGACCACCGCGAAGAACGCCACGAAGACGCTGGTGAGCTCGCGCAGGACGAACCGCGTGTAGGACCGGTTCTGTAGCCACCACCAGACCGACACGTGCCGGCGGTACCACCGGGGATGGTACGGGGTGTAGTGCGGCCCGGCGCTCATCGCGTGCCCCACGGGAGCAGCAGCGACTTGACCCAGTGAGTCGCGGCGCTGAGCTTGTACTGCTGGATGGCGCCCGCGGGATCCACGTGCTTGGGGCAGACCTTCGTGCACTCGCCCACGAAGGTGCACTGCCAGATGCCGTCGGGCTCGGAAAGGATCTCCAGGCGCTCCGCCGCCCCCTGATCCCGGGAGTCCATGTTGTAGCGCTGGGCGAGGGCGATGGCGGCGGGGCCGATGAAGCCCGGCTCCAGTCCATAGATCGGGCAGGCGGAGTAGCACAGCATGCAGTTGATACACATGCTGAACTGCTTGTAGGCATCGAGCTGATCGGGCGTCTGGAGGTACTCGCCCTCGTCGAGCGCTTTCTCCTCTTTGCGGATGATCCAGGGCTTCACCTGTTTGAGCTTTCGAACGAAATCTGTGATGTCGACCACCAGGTCGCGCACCACCGGGAAGTAGTCCAGGGGCTCCACCCGAATGGGGCCCGGCAGGTAGTCGGACAGGAAGGTCGCGCAGGTGAGCTTCGGGGTGCCGTTCACCTTCATCCCGCAACTGCCGCACACTCCCATTCGACACGACCACCGGAAGGAGAGGGATCCGTCCAGCCGGTCCTTGACGTGGTTGAGGGCATCCAGGACCACCCAGTCCTTCCGAAATGGGATCTCGTAGGTCTCCCAAGTGGGCTCGGACTCCTTCTCCGGCCGATAGCGCGCGACGGTGAGCGCGACGGTGGACGTCATGCGCCTCTACCTCCCGTAGACCCGCTTGCCCGGGGGCCAGCGCGTGATCGTGACCGGCCGGTACTCGATCCGGGGATACGCATCCTCCGCTCGGTAAGCCAGGGAGTGCGCCAGGAAGCGTTCGTCGTCCCTCTGCGGAAAGTCGCTGCGCTGGTGGGAGCCACGCGACTCTCTTCGCTCGAGCGCGGACTGGACGATCGCCTGGGCCACATCCAGCATGTAGGACAGCTCGAGGGCGGCGGGCAGCTCGGTATTAAAGGTGTAGCTGTCGTCGTCCAGGGAGAGATCGTCGAACCGCTCCTGGAGTCGCTTCAGCCGCCCGGTCGCCTCTTTGAGAGCGGTCTCGGTCCGATAGATGCCCGCGCTCTCCTCCATGATCTGGTGCATCTCGGCGCGCAGCGTGGCGATCTTCTCCTTGCCACCGCTCTTGCGCAGGAACCTCTCCTCAAGCCGCCGGTGCTCGTCGTGGGCCTGGGCGACGAGGGAGGGGCTCATCGCGGCTTGCTCGAGCGCGAAGGCCGCGGCGGCTTTTCCGGCCCGCGCGCCGAAGACCAGGATCTCGGTCAGCGAGTTGGAGCCCAGCCGGTTGGCCCCGTTGATGCTGACGCACGCGGCTTCCCCCGCCGCGTACAGCCCCGGGAGCGCGGTGGCCCCGAGAATATCGGTGTGAATGCCGCCCATCATGTAGTGGACGACCGGCCGGACCGGGATCATCTCGTGCACCGGATCGATTCCCACGTACTTGAGGCACAGCTCTCGCACGAAGGGAATCTTCCGGTCGATCAGCTTCTCTCCCAGGTGGCGAATGTCCAGGTGAACGTAGTGCCCGTACGGTCCCTCGAAGGTACGGCCCTTCTCCTGCTCCTTGACGAAGCACTGCGACAGCCGATCGCGGGGGCCCAGCTCCATCGAGCGCAGCACCGGCGTGGGCGTCGGCGTGCCGAGGTCGTAGTCCTGGAGGTAGCGGTAGCCGTCCTTGTTCAGGAGCCAGCCGCCCTCCGCCCGCGCCGCCTCGGTGATCAGGATCCCGGTGAACGGCAGGCCGGTCGGGTGGTACTGGACGAACTCCATGTCCTTGAGCGGGGCGCCCGCGCGATAGGCCAGCGCCATGCCATCGCCGTTCTTGATGTTGGCGTTGGTGGTGAAGGGAAAGACCTTGCCGCAGCCTCCCGTGCAGAGGATGACCGCCCTGGCGGCGATGGCGCGGACCTGCCCGGTGCCGAGCTCGATGGCCACGACCCCTTGGCACCGTCCTTCGTCCACGAGCAGCTTGGTGACGAAGAACTCGTCGTAGCGCTCGATGGCATCGTACTTGAGCGTGGTCTGGAACAGCGCGTGGAGCAGGTGGAACCCGGTCTTGTCCGCGGCGAACCACGTTCGCTCGATCTTCATCCCGCCGAAGGGACGCACCGCGATGTGGCCGTCGGGCTCCCGGCTCCAGGGACAGCCCCAGTGCTCCAGCCGCAGCATCTCCTGGGGGGCCTCTCTCACGAAGGCCTCCACCGCGTCCTGATCGCTCAGCCAGTCGCCCCCGGAGATGGTGTCGTAGGCGTGCTCGTCCAGGCTGTCCTGCTCCTTGATCACCGCGGCGGCGCCGCCCTCCGCCGAGACGGTATGGCTGCGCATGGGATAGACCTTGGAAATCACCGCGACGCGGAGCTTCGGATGCGTCTCGGCCACCGCGATCGCGGCGCGCAGGCCTGCCCCGCCGCCACCCACGATGAGCACGTCGCAGGAGAACAGATCCATCAGGGCAGACCCCGGCGGCGGCCACTGGGATGGTCAACGAGGTCAGCGAAAGGTTGTCCGAGGACCCGAACCAGGGACATTGTTCCCCCCGCGGGATCGGACGGTTACTTCGTCGAAGCGGAGCGAGTATGTGCGGGCCCGGGGGGGCCTGTCAATGCCCTTCTCGCGTCAGACGAGAGCTCAGCGCCGGACGATGTAGCCGACCGACTCGCGGTCCCAGGTGGTCGCGGTGATCCCGGCCTCGCGCAGGGGCGTCTTCTGCAGCTTTCCGGTGGGGGTCTTGGCCAGCTCCCCGCGCACCACCTCCACGAAGCGGGGCACCGCGAAGTGCGGCATCCGGGGCGTGCACCAGTCGAGCAGCGCCACCGGGTCGACCGCCGCGCCGGCGGCCGGCACGACGTAGGCCTTCACCTCGTCCTCCCCACCCGCTCCGGCCACCCTGATGCCGACCACCGCCGACTCGGCCACCGTCGGATGGGCGTTGAGCACCTGCTCGATCTCGAAGCTCGAGATGTTCTCTCCCCGCCGGCGGATGCAATCCTTGATGCGGTCGACGTAGTGCAGCCGGCCGAGGTCGTCGAAGCGGCCGGCGTCGCCGGTGTGGAACCACAGGTTGCGCCACGCCTCGACGGTCTTCTCGGGCATCCGGAAGTACCCGGCCATGACGCAGCCCGGGAGCTTCGGCCGCACCACGATCTCGCCGGTCTGTCCCGCCGGAAGGAGCGCGTCGGTGTGGGGGTCGGCGATGCCGACCTCGAACCAGTCGGTCAGCGGATACCCGGCGCAGCCGGGTACGAGATCGTCGCCCGGCCGGGTATAGGCCACGATATTGCACTCGGTCATGCCAAACCCCTGCATGAACGGGATGCCGAAGCGCTGCTCGAAGGGCGCGCCCCACTCCGGCGCGATCGGCACCGCCATCATCAGCCGCAGGCGATGCTCGCGATCGCGCTCGGTGGGAGGCTGGCGGAAGATGAACTCGGGAATGACGCCGAGGCCGTTCGTGATCGTGGCCTCGGCCGCGCGCACCTCCTCGAGCCAGCTGCTCGCGCGGAAGCGCTCCGCCACCACCACCTGCGCCCCTGCGATGAGGCTGCCCACGAGCTGCATCAGGAGGGCATTGGCGTGGAACAGGGGCATGCAGACGAAGTAGCGGTCGGCCGCGGTGAGCGCGGTGGCCTCCGCCAGCCCCAGCCCGGCCAGGTAGCCGTGGCCGTGGGGGATGAGGACGCCCTTCGACGGACCGGTCGTGCCGGAGGTGTACAGGATCATCGCGATGTCGCCGGGCGCGGGCGTCACGAGCGCGAGATCGGCCGGGGCCGGGAGCGCGCGCAGCTCGGGGAACACGAGGCGCCGCGCCCCGGTCAGGCACGGCGGCATCGGCGTGGCCGCATCGCCCACGATCACCACCGCCTCGGGCCCCGCCGGTCCCGCCGCGACGTCGCGGAAGTTCGCGGTCAGGCGGTCCTCCAGGACGACCACCCGGGGCTCGGCGTTGTGGAGCTGGTGCTGGAGGAATGCGCCGCGCAGGCCGGTGTTGACCGGCACCCACACCGCGCCGAGCTTCGCGGTCGCGAAGAGCATCCCGATCGCTTCGGCCCGGTTGCCGATCAGGCCGAGCACGCGGTCGCCGGCCTGGACCCCGAGCGCGGCCAGCGATGCGGCCAGCTCGTCGGTCCAGGCGTCGAGCCGGCGGAAGCTCAGGACCTGGCCGTCCTCGAAGCGCACGAACGGCCGGTCGCCGTGCGCGCCGGCCTGACGCCGGATCAGATGGACGAGCGTCCACTCCGGCCAGGGCGCCCGCCCGTGCGGGCTTGCCGGATCAGCCACCAGGCGGACGGTATCCGGCCCCCTGCGCCAGGAGCAGGGCGTCGAAGCCCTCGTCGGGCGACATGAGGATGGTGGTCTTGAAGTCCTTCACGGCCCCGCTCCCCGCGATCGCCATGGAGAACGCCGCGGCATTGACGTTGCTGGGCACGTCGAAGAGCACGAGCACGTCGTAGTCGCCGAACGTGTAGTACCAGGCGATCACCTGGCCGCCGAGCTTCTCGACGACCGGCTTGAGGGCCTCCATGCGGTTCTCGGGCCGCTGGACCAGCTTGTTCCACGCGGTATTCGTGTAGGACGCCTGCACCATGAAAGTCGGCATCGAGTCCTCCTGGCCCACAGTGCGATGCGCCGAAACTTTGCGCCTCTCCGCGCCGGCAGTCAAGGCGCGGGGAGCACCGTCCTACAGGTCGACCAGGACCTTGAAGCCGCCGTAGAGCATGCGCTTGATGTCGAACGGCATGGCCATGGGCCCCGACAGGCGCTTGTCCTTCATCACCTTGGCGTTGACCCGATCGCGCTGGGCCCGCGACCTGAACACGATCCACGAGAACACCACCGTCTCGCCACGCTTGAGCGGGATCCGGCGCGGGAACGGCGTCAGCCCCTTCACGTCCAGGTCGTCGCCGACGCACTCCCGGTACTCGAGCGCGCCGTGCTCCCGCCAGATCTTCCCCGCCTTGCGCGCGATCCCGCGATAGACCGCCAGCTGCTTCTTCGGTACCGGCAACACGTAGCCATCGACGTAGGGCATGTTTCCTCCATGGTCGAGGCGATCAGTCGTCGATCGCCTGATAGGTTGCGGTCCAGAAATCGCGACAGACATCCGGCGGATCGGGGGAGGTCCAGGCGCGCTGGGTCATCAGGATGCCGACCAGGTCCTCCCGGGGATCCGAGCGCCAGGACGTGCCCAGGCCGCCGTCCCACCCGAACTGTCCGACGGACTCCGCCACGTCGACGCGCCGGGTGACCATGGACAGGCCGAACCCCCAGCCGTGGCCAGCGAAATAGTCCCCGATCAGACCGGGCCCCGCCTTCTGGGCGGGCGTGAGCTGATCGGTCGTCATGGTCTCGACCGCCGGGCGGGACAGGATGCGCGCGCGCCCATGCCGGCCCTGCTGCAGCATCATCCGACCGAAGGCGAGGTAGTCATCGACGGTCGAGACGAGACCGCCCGCGGCGGACGGGAACGCGGGCGGCCGGCTCCACTGGCCGCCGTTGGCCTCGTCGTAGACCTCGAGCGCCCCCGTCTCGGACCCGGTCCAGTAGCTGGTCGCGAGCCGGTCGATCTGGGCGGCGGGCACACTGAAGCCGGTGTCCTTCATGCCGAGCGGCTCGAAGAGGCGCTCGCGCAGAAACGTCTCGAGCGGCTGATCCGCGGCCCGGGCGATCAGCACGCCCAGCACGTCCAGCCCCACGTCATACATCCACGCCTCGCCGGGCTGGTGCATCAGCGGGAGCGCCGCGAAGCGGCGCATCCACTCGTCCGGCGCCGGGAGCCCCTGCGGTCGCGGAGGGCCCAGGAGCAGATGCTGCGCGTTGGCCGCCTCCAGGATCGGGTAGGGGCTCGAGGCCTCCATGAGGTAGCCGAAGCCCATCCGGAGGGTCAGCAGATCCCGCAGGCTGATCGGGCGCCGGGCGGGCACGGTCTCGTCGAGCGGGCCGTCGAGCCGCTTCAGGACCCGGCGGTCCGCCAGCTCGGGCAACAGCCGATCGACCAGCTCGTCCAGCCGCAGGCGGCATTCCTCCACCAGGATCATCGCGGCCGCCGCCGCGACCGGCTTGGTCAGGGAGGCGATGCGAAAGATCGTGTCGCGCCGGATCGGGTCGCGCCCGCCGATCGCCTCGACATGCACCTCACCCCTCCGGCACACCAGGGCGACGAGACCGGGTATCTCGCCGTGCTCGACATGGCCGGCCATGACGGCGTGCAGGCGGTCGAGCCGGCCCTTCGACAGCTTGCCGACGCTCATCGCCGGCGCTCCTCTAGCCGCCGGCCATGGCCCCGACGACCAGGAGCGGCTCCGCCCCCGCCACGACCGCGTCGGGGAGCGGAGTCTCCGCCGGCTCGTGGGAGAGGTCCTGCTCGCAGGCGAAGAATCTGAGGAACGGCCGGCGCTCCTGCGTGACGTGGTCGCGGATCGTCCCGCGCAGCATCGGATAGGCGGCCTCGAGCGCGTCGAGCACCGCGCGCAGGGTGACGGGCGCCTCGACCGCCACCTTCACCTCGCCGTCGACGCGCGCGAGCGTCCGCAGGTGGGCCGGGAGCACGACCCGGATCATGGCAGCGTCTGGACCTCCACCGAGACCACCGCCGGCAGATCCCGGACGATGGGCGCCCAGCTGTCCCCCGCGTCGGCGGAGGCGTAGACCTGCCCGCCGGAGGTGCCGAAATAGACGCCGCACGGATCGAGCGTGTCGATGCTCATCGCGTCGCGCAGCACGTTGACGTAGCAGTGGCTCTGGGGCAGGCCCTTGGTGAGCGCCTCCCACTTATCGCCACCGGTGCGACTCCGGTACACGCGCAGCTTGCCCTCGGGGGGATAGTGCTCCGAGTCGCTCTTGATCGGGACCACGTAGATCGTCTCCGGCTCGTGCGCGTGCACGTCGATCGGGAACCCGAAGTCAGTCGGCAGGTTCCCGCTCACCTCGCGCCACGACTCCCCCGCGTCGTCGCTCCGCATCACGTCCCAGTGCTTCTGCATGTACAGCACCCCGGGGCGCGACCGGTGCATCGCGATGCGATGCACGCAGTGGCCGACCTCGGCGGTCGGATCGGGGATACCCTCCGACTTCAAGCCGCGGTTCACCGGCCGCCACGTCTGGCCCGCGTCGTCGCTCCGGAACGCGCCCGCCGCCGAGATCGCGATGAACATCCGGCCGGGCCGGGTCGGATCGAGCAGGATCGTGTGCAGACACATCCCGCCCGCCCCCGGCTGCCAGCCGGACGCGGAGGCGTGCGTCCGCAGTCCGGGCAGCTCCTGCCAGGTCTGGCCGCCGTCGGTGGTGCGGAACAGGGCGGCGTCCTCGACCCCGGCGTAGACCGTGTCCGGATCGGTCAGCGAGGGCTCCAGATGCCAGACCCGCGCGAACTCCCAGGGGTGCGGCGTGCCGTCGTACCACTGGTGGGTGCCGGTGGGCCCGTCGTACACGAACTTGTTGCCCATCGACTCCCACGTCTTGCCCCCGTCGTTGGAGCGCTGGATCAC
>Ga0190265_10001107_pt1 | contig 17578 bp, 17 predicted proteins | sample Popmic124T_FD_133135 | JGI IMG/M metagenome (GOLD analysis project Ga0190265, IMG submission 133135) | Populus adjacent soil microbial communities from riparian zone of Indian Creek, Utah, USA - 124 T | ecosystem: Environmental > Terrestrial > Soil > Riparian zone | place: USA: Utah | collected...
AGCCGCACTGCCTGCTCAAACTGACCCTGCGCGATGGCTTCAAAGGCTTCGTTCAAATTCTCCTCGCGCACGCGTCGTTGCAGCGACCACCACCACACGGCGCGTTCGGCGACGACGACGAGCGCGGCGATCAGGCAGAGGAGAATCGGCCACATGATCGGGCCGCCCCGGATGAAATAATCGACGACGATGTTGGCGAAGATCGGGCTCATGACATTACTTGTTCAATTGAAAGCGAATCGCGACTTCATAGAGGCGCACAGCGCCGGGGCTAAAGCGCCAGCGTGACTTTACGACGCGCAACGCGGCGGTATTCAACAGCGGCCACGGTGAAGGCGACGAAGCTTCGGCGGCCAGCACACGGCCATCTTCTCCCACCGTCATGCGAACGGTCACAGTTCCCTCCTGGCCCTCGCGCAGTGACTGCCGCGGATATTCCGGCGCGGGTTGCTTTCCTTCACCCTGGCCAAAAGTCAGTGGGTGCGGCATTGCGACCGGTGCGGGAGGAACTGCGACAGTTGGAGTTTCAACCGTGCGATAAGAGGCCTCTTTCGCCGTCACGATTTGCACCGGGGCCTGAATGGGAACGGCAAAAGCAATTTGCGGGGATGGCGCTGCGACGGCGATCATCGTTTGGGCGGGCGGCATGACCGGCGGTGGAACGGCGGGTGGCGGTTGCGCGAGGCTGGGCGGTGGAGGCGTGGGATTCAGCGGCGGCAGCGGATCGCTGGTTAAATCCACACTGAGCAGTTCGGCGTTCACGGGCGGCGCGGCTTTCACCGGTGGTTGTGGACGAAGATAAGGCAACGCCATCCCTGCGATGCCGACGACCACGCAGCCGCTCCAAATCACCAATGTGAGAACGGAGACCAGCGATGAATTCGCTGACGGGCGAAGCGGTAGTGACGACAAAGTCATTTCGCTCGCGTCTGCTGGCACAGGCCAATCTGAGGCAGTGGCATTCATTTACTCGTGACGGCACTGGCCGTCTCGACACTTAAGTTCTGCTTCGGATCATTGCGGCGCAAGAACCTCCGCCAGGCCAGCGCCAGGCCGGTATAAGTTAGCACCACTCCGCCTAATGAAGCGAGACCAGCGACAAACTGAGCAATCGGTCCCAGCGCCTCGCCCGTATGCAGAAAACGCATCCACGAACGAATGCGCCGGCCCGAGTTGTAATCCGCGTAGGTTTCCGCGCGCAACACTTCGGCCGTGTAGGGATTGAGAGTGAATTGCGCCGCGACAAAGCGGGGACTGCCATCGCGTTGCTTGACCGCGAAGGACGCGCCTTTCGTTATATCGCCGAGTCGCATTGTGATCGAATGCCAGTGTGGCGCCTGCTCCTGCACCACCGCGAGCAACGCGGCCTGACTAAGCGGGCTGACACCGGGCGCAGGCGTTGGCACCTGGACCGGGGTGTTTACGGGCGCGGTTGTCTTCGTGACTTTGTAAATCGTATCCGTGACCGATTTATATGAAATCGGCATGGCGGTAATGGTCACAACTACGAGCACCGGCGCGCACCAGAAGCCGATGACATTGTGCCAATTCCAATCGCGCGGCTTGCCCCGCAGGCTGGTGTTAAACAGCGTCACCGCCCGCAGCGCGCTCTTGGTCCATTGTCGAGGCCACCAGAGATAAAGTCCGCTCACCGCGAGGAAGCAGAAAGCGACATTGCACGCCCCTGTGATCGACTTGCCGATTGGTCGCTGTCCATCCCGGCGTCCGATATATCGATGCCACTCGACCATTGTTAGCATGAAGGCCCGCATCTTTCGCGCGCCCTGCGGCTGGACCGCGCCCGTGTAGGGGTTCACGTAATATCCATTCGTGCGGTTCGCGTTCACCAGCACGGCGATATCGGGCGCTGATAAGATGGTCACACCCGTCGGCCGGAATTCAGGCTGCGCCGCGCGGACCTTGCCGATCAATTCATCGAGGGGCAGTCGTTTTGCATCAGCAGGCGGAGTGACGCGGCGCACATCGCGCTCGGCCCACGCGATGATTTCTTTCTCGAACGCCAGCGCCACACCCGTCGCGGACATGACGAGAATGATGAGGCCCGCAACGACGCCCGCAGCCAAGTGCATCCAGAAAATGATTTTGCGAATCGCCATCCCTTAGACCTCCGCCCACTGGCGCAGCAGATTGTGATAGACGCCTGTGAGTTGCACCGACGATTGCTGGGCCGCGGGTTCATTTGGCAAATCGCGCCCAAGCCGTTGAATGGCCAAATCCAGATCGAACAAGAGCGAACGTTGACCGTCATCGCGAATCATGCTTTGAATCCAGAAGAATGAGCTGATGCGCGCGCCGCGTGTGACCGGTGTGACATGATGCAAACTCGTCGAGGGATAAAGAATCATGTGTCCCGCGGGGAGCTTCACATTCTTCACGCCATACGTGTCTTCCACGCACAACTCACCGCCGTCGTATTCAGCGGGTCCGGCGAAGAAAAGCGTCGCCGAAAGATCGGTGCGAATGCGATGCGGCGTGCCAGTGACCTGGCGAATCGCGTTGTCCACATGCGTGCCGAACGACTGGCCGCCGGAGTAACGATTGAACAGCGGCGGAAACACTCGCAGCGGCAGCGCGGCGGAAAGGAACAGTGGATTGCGCGACAGCGCGCTGAGAATCATGTCGCCCAATTGCTGCGACGCCGGCGAGCCTTCGGGAATCTGCATGTTGTCCTTGGCCTTGGCGGATTGATGGCCGGCGGTAACTTTGCCATCGACCCATTCGGCCTTGTCGAGAATCTGCCGCGCCTGCACGACTTGCTCGGCGGTCAACACATCGGGAATGCTAATCAACATCGGAATTCTTTCGTTAGAATCTCAAACTTGCCGTCAGCACGGCGGATCGACCCGGGCCGGGGATGAAGTGTCCGCCTCCCACGGCGCCGATGTAATCTTCATCCGCCAGGTTATTGACGTTCAGGCGCAAGCTGAAATTCTTGCCTACCTTCCACGCCGCCATCGCATCGAAAAGCATGTAGCTCGGAGCTTCGCGGTTGTTGATATTGCTGCTGAAACGACTGTCTATGTATTGCGCGCCCGCGCCAATTTGCAGGTTCCACGGCAAATCGTAAGTCGTCCACAATGTGAAAGTGTTCTTCGGCGTGCTGAGGAGTTCTTTTCCGACTTCATCCGGGTTATCCGAATCGCGAATTTCACTCACCATGTAGGCGTAGCCGCCGGACACTTGCCATTTATCGGTGATCCGGCCGGCAGCGCCGAATTCGATGCCATCGACGCGGTGTTCCCCATTCAGCACAATGACGGCAGCCGGGTCCGCAGGATCAAACGTGCGCGCGTCGGTCTTGTCGGTGCGAAAGACCGCGAGGCTGAGACCGAGACGGTTTTCAAACAGATCCCATTTCGTGCCGACTTCAAACGTACGGCTCTTTTCTGGATCCGTTGCAAAATTATTTGCTGCGGTTGGCCCGGCGGCCAGGGTCAACCCTTCTGCGGATGGATTGAATGAAGTTCCAGCAGCGGCGTAGATACTTCCCTCTTTCACCGGTTTGTAAACCAGTCCCGCGCGCCAGCTCACTTCGTGATCCTCCCGCGAAAGTGTCTTCATGCGCGGGCGGTCGTTCGTTACCGAACGGAAGTCGGCGCCGAAATAGTCGTACCGCACGCCACCCTGTGCCTGCCAATGCTCGCCAAACTTGATCGTGTCGAACAGTGCTGCGGCCGCTGAATCCGATCTCGCTTTGGCGTGAATGCCGTTGCGCGTGAGTTCGAATGGATACGGATCAGAAGGATTTGGATTGAAGAGAGTCGTCGTGCTCGCCGGGCCGGAGCGCGTGTAATTCAGCGACGTTTCATGCGCGTACTCCAACGATGCCACCACGGTGTGATTCAACCGCCATGTGTCGAACCGGGCCGTGAAATCAGTCTGGTTCGCGAAAATCGTGTCCACCATGTCGCGGGACTGATTCTGGCGATTGATGCTGTTTCCGTACTGCACGGTGTTGGTCGTGGGATCGAGATCGATGAATCGCGGCGCGGTAATCACCGAATCACGGTCGTTGCGCCCATACCGCGTCAAGTTGCGCAGGCTGAAAGATTCGTTGAAGTCATGCTCGATGACGGCGGTGGGAATATACGTGCGGGTTGTTTCAAAGTCCTTCTGCTTCGCGCCGTAAAAATTGTTGAAGTCCACGGGCGCCGGTTTATCGCTCCAGGCACGCAGCGGACCACTGTTCACCGGCACCCAGGGAATGCCGTAATCAGGAATGTTGTCCTGCTCCAGGTGAAAATAACTCAGCGTAAGACGCGTGGGCGTGCCGAGGCCAAACACTACGGACGGAGCGAGGCCCCACCGCTCGTTGTTCACCACGTCGCGGCCCGCCACGCCGGAGTCAGTCCACATCGTGTTGAGGCGGACGGCCGTTCCACCGAGCGGTGAATTGGGGATGGGTTGATTCACATCGAGTGTGAACCGTTTGTAGTCTTCGGATCCGCCACCGAAAGAAGCCGCGTAGAACGGATCGAGGTAGGGCCTCTTGCTCACCAGATTGACGCTCCCGCCCGTGGAACCGCGGCCGGCGTAGGACGAGGCCGGTCCCTTCGCAACTTCGACTTGCTCGAGGTTGAAGGAATCGCGCGTGTAGCCGCCGAAGTCGCGCACATTGTCCACGAACAAATCCGTGCGCGCACTGAACCCGCGGATCGCGAGATTATCGCCCGCGGGCACGCCACCTTCGCCCGCCTGGTAACTGATGCCCGGCACATTCCGCAACACGTCGCGCAAAGTGGTCGCATTCTGTTGCTCGATGACCGCGCGCGGTACGACGGTGATCGTCTGCGGCAGGTTGAGCAACGGTTCGGTGAATTTCGGCGATTGGACGGTTTCGGGTTTGATTGGATCGGCTTGCTGTTGCTGCCCTTTCACCACCACGTCGGGCAATTTGGCGGGCGCATTGGTCCCGCCGGCTGCCGATGGACTATTGGCTGATTGAGCGCCCGCCGACAAGGCCAGTCCATGCGCCATGATGATGGCCGTCAATTGTTTCGTGAGTTGATCGTTCATTCTGAAATGAGTTAGAGGCACCTTAGTGTTCGGACGTTGCGCACCGAGAGGTCCGCGCAGCGGAGAAACGAACTGTCGCTGAAATTCACGGTGCGAAGCTAAGGAGAATGACGCCAGCCCGCATTCGTCAGCTTGCGAACTTCTAGCGGTAGCTTGCGATCTGGCGACGGACTACTTGCCTCGCCCGGAAAGCTGCGTCGGCGTCGCGAGCGGGTAAAGACCAGGGCAGCAACCAAAGGTTTCGTGAAACGCCACGCTGAAATGACTGGAACTCGCGTAGCCCACTTCCATGGCCACTTGCGTCACGTTCAGTCGCCCCGCGCGTAGTAACTCGGCCGCTTTTTCCATGCGCAATTGGCGGAGGTATTGTGAAATCGTCTTGCTCATCTGCTGCGAAAAAATCCGGCTCAAATAGAATGAACTGCAACCGACCTGCTTGCCGAGTGCTTCCAGGGAGGGCGGCTCAACCAGGTTGTTTTTCAGGATGGCGATAACGCGGTCCACGCGATCCTGGCTGAGTCGTTTCTGGCGCTGGCAAAAGAACTCATCTTCCAGCGGTGTGTGAAACAAAAAGGCCGCCATCAATTCCAAAGTTTTCGCCTGGTACCAAATGAGTTGCGCGCTGGCAAAGACAGGCGGATGACGCAGGCTCAGAATTAACTGCTGATGTTCGGCGTTGAGCCGGATGAGCTCCGAAAGTGCCACCAATTGCTTGCCGCGCAAAACGTTCCGCACCATCGGATGCAGGTTCGCTTCGTTGCCCCCGAGATGCTTGCGCAGAAAAGAGGGCGACAACTCGACAGTGAGAAACTGGTGCCGCTGGGCCGGTGATCGAGCCGCGGTCAACCGCCCACGTTCCTGGCAATAAAAGCCGGCCGTGAGCGGCGCAAACGAAAGCTCCTGCGTCCCATCACTGACACGGCCATGGCCGGCGAGGTTCAGGCAAATCTCGACACTGCCCGGATGAAAGCTCTGTCCCCAATCCATCTCGCGCTGCGCCATGAAGTCGTGCCATTCAAAGCTGAAGCCCATTTCGCCGTAGTTGCCGTGCAACTGGCGCCAGCCTGCGCCGACGCTTTGCCACGCCTTGTCTTCACTAAAGGGCTGGCCGCCGTCGGAACGGCTTTTGTGAACGTCTGCGGCTTTGACGAGCGCGGGCATGGCGGATAAGATGAGATTGAATCTCACATTTGCAAGGACAGCCTGCCTGCGAGCGTGCCATTGCCATCGGATCCCGTCACCGAACAGGGCAAGTCACAACTCGAAGTTCTTTACTCGATCCAGTCCGAATTGCAGTGGAATCCAACCCAGACTGAACGAAAGCACGCCGAATCCGCTCAAGCACATCACGCTTTGAATGACTCCTTCGACGGTGGGCGACCGCGCCCACGGCGCGCCAAGCGCCAGCAATGCGACCGACGTGAGGATGTAGAGAAAACTCAACACCAGGCAGAACGTCCCGCCGAATCCGCTGACTATTTTGCCGGGGTTATCTTCTTTGAGGTTGGGGTAGAGCACGCCGAGTCCGACCGCAAGGCCATTCAACGTGAAAGTCATCACGGCAATGGCTCCGGTGAAAAAGATCGTACGGTTCAGGTCCATGTCGAGCATGTGACACGAGAGCCAGATCAATCCAAACGTCACGCTGAGAGAAGCCGCGCACGCCATCGCATACTTTGCTTTCACCACGCGCACGAGCCCGAGCGGGGCCATGCCGACGATCCAAAGGCGTTTTCCTTCGAGGGAAAACTGCGGATAGACGAAGCGCGTCGTAATCGTCGCGAGATTCAGGGAACAGGCCCCGAGGTTCAAAAACGCGACCAGATTGATCCAGAAAGGGTTGGTCAATTGTTGGGAGAACTGGCGCAGGTTGATGATGTAAACGCCGAGCAAGCCGAACAGCATGAGCGACTGGCCCCATTGGGTCGTGTCGCGCCAAAACATTCGGGCGTCCTTGACGATGAGCGCACGGATGTCATTGGGCAGATGGGGCAGGTGAGCAACGATACGTTCGAGGCGACCGGGCAGTCCTTCCGCAAGTTCCTGTTTGCGCTGCCAGATTTGGAACCAGCGCCAGCGTCGAAAAACGCTGCTCCGGCTCTGCACTGCGGATGCGGCGCTATAGTACATCGGCCCGGCAAAGTTGAAAACCAGTGAACCGAAAAACAGCACGTTGCTCAGAAGAACAGCGGCGAAGAACACCGCGCCCGCCACAGCGCCTTCCATCCATTGCAGCACGCTGTGCGACAGCCAGTAACTGGGCAGCCAGACCTTCTCCGCGAGTTTTGTGCGCGTCAGCATTTTATCGAGAAGTTCGATCACGCGCGTGTCCGTGTTCCCGGGCACGGATTTCTCCGGTCGCAGCGACCAGGCGATGATCCCGATCACAATGAACACGAAAATCAATGCGCCGATTTGGAATGAGCGCCGATCCATGTAGCGCGCCGCCACGATGGACAAACAACCGCCCATGATCGAGGGCAGCATGATGAAGATGCCGACGAGAAGGATCGTGAACGGATAGAAGTGCCACGCCACGTTATGCGTCATGCCATACGCCGCCAGAAACGGTGCAATGAGAAACAGAAACGCCCACGACGCGAGCAGACTGGATTCGATCAGTTTCCAGCGGAAAATAGTTTCTGCGCTGACAGGCCAGGTCATAAGCGCCGTGGTCTCGCGATTGCGAAAAAAGTTGCTGTAGCTGATCACGAGGTTGCTCAAAATGAGCAACACGAACAAAAACGCGAACAGGAGGTAGAGCAACCGTTCCAGCAACAGCGTGCCGAAACCGGGAAATTTGGTGGCTACGAAGTGCAGTCCGCGCAGAAACAACCAGAATGAGAGCGCGCAATAGCCCGTCATGAAAAGCGCGATGACCAGCGTGAGGAGGCGCGATTGCTGCCGGATGTCTTTCAGACGGCGCCAGATCTGAAGCGTGTTGACGCGAATGAGCAGCGAGAGAGGTGGAGGAACCGATGAACTTTTCTGGCCGACAGACACAACGGAACTAAACACCAAACTGCGAATTCCAAGCACCAAATAAATTCCAGACACCGAGCGGCCGTTGGAGATGGAGAGTTGAACGTTTGTTGGTGTTTGGTGTTTCGCCCTCGGGCCGTTTATAGTCCTGCCAATGATTCGCTTCGGTGCGCTTGAGCTGAAATCCAATTTGTTTTTGTCGCCTTTGGCGGGCTACACGAACCTGCCCTTCCGGCTTGCCCTGCGCGAAGTCGGCGGATTGGACTTGGCGACAACCGATCTGGTGAACGCGCGCTCCCTGCTCGAGAAGAATCCCAAAGCGTTCAAGTTAATTGAAACCTGTCCCGCCGACCGCCCCCTCGCGGTGCAATTGTTCGGCAGCGTGCCCGAAGAAATGCGCGATGCGGCGCTCATGCTCGAAGCGCTCGGCATTTCATCCATCGACATCAACATGGGTTGTCCCGTGAAAAAGGTCTGCCGCGTCGGCGGCGGCTCAGCGATGATGACCGAACTGGACAAAACCGCCGCGCTTGTCCGCGGGATGGTGGACGCCGTGAAGATTCCAGTGACGGCGAAGATGCGTCTCGGTTGGGACGACGAAAACATTACGGCGCCTGACCTCGCACGCGCACTGGAGAATGCGGGTATCGCAGCGATCTTTGTTCACGGCCGCACTCGTGAGCAAGGCTTTGGCGGCCACGTGAATCTTGCGGGTATCCGCAAGGTCGTCGAGGCCGGGCGCGCCATTCCCGTCATCGGCAATGGCGACGTGACGACACCGCAAGCCGCCCAGAAGATGTTCGACGAAACGGGTTGTGCAGGCGTGAGCATCGGCCGCGGCGCATTCTACAATCCGTGGATTTTTCTTCACACCCGGCATTTCATTCAGACCGGTGAGCTTCTACTGGAGCCAGGTTTCAACGAGCGCATCCGCGTCATGTCCCGTCATCTTGATTTGATGGTGGAAGTGTTCGGGGAGGAGCACGGCTGCCGCATGTTCCGGAAAGTGGCGCCGTGGTATGCGAAGCGATTCGGCCCCTCCAGCGTGTTCAACAAACGAGTCGTGCTGCTGAGTTCACGCGCCGAGTTCCATGAAATCCTCACCGATTACATCCGCTGGCGCGAACAGTTCCTCGATGGCGACGGCGAACTTCAGCCGCGCTATCGCCAAGCGCCGATGGTGGCGTCGTTTATGCAGGAGCCTGCGGTTGCAGGCCGAGTGTCGATTCCGGTTCCAAAAGGACCAGTGGAAGTTTGGTGAGCCTCGGGCGTTTTACGCCCAGTAGCTCGGCTTCACATTCGCGAACAAGTTGTCTCGCGACTCAATCTGCGCGAGCCACGGTTCGTCCACTTGCGTCTGCGTGAGCTGCTCGTGCAGGGCGATAAAGCGGAGCAAGTGATCTTTCACGCGGCGCCTGGCGTATTCGGGGCTGGTGCCGGTGCGCAGGATGAAGGGCCAGTCGCTGGATTGGGCGAGGAGCAGTTCACGGGCGGCTTGCTTGAGCGCGCGTTCGGCGAGGCCGGTTGCGTTGGGATTTCTGCGGACCAGTTCGTTCATACGCGTTTGCGCAATGTCGAGGTGCGGCAGAATCCATTCGTTGCGTTCGTTGAGCCAGACTTTCCAATAGCCTTCTTCGCCCCAACTTGATGCCGCCGGCTGCGCGACCTGTTGCGTCGGATGTTGCTGTAGATATTCGTGCGGCGTGGTGAGCTTGATGGCTTGCTGGTCGTAATAGGTTTTGCGCACGAAGTAGTCGAGGAACTCGGGGCCTTCGTACCACCAGTGGCCAAACAACTCCGCGTCGTAGGGCGAGATGAGCAGGGGGGGGCGGTCCATGATTTGCGCCAGCCGCGAAATCTCCGCGAGGCGCGCTTCGAGAAAATGTTGCGCGTGCTGCGCAGCGGTTTCGAGAGCGGCGCTGCGATGGTAAACGAGCTTCTCGCCGGTGCCGCCGGTGATTGCGTGGTATTTGATGCCAGTAAACGTGCGCACGTTTGCTGCCGGCAGGTGCGGCCGCACATAGTCGAAGTCCAAATCAAAGCCGATGTCGCGGTAGAAGTCGCGATAACGCGGGTCGCCGGGATAGCCTTCGTGCTTGCTCCACACTTGCTTCGCGGAATCGAGGTCGCGCCCGAACGCGGCGATGCCGTTTTGCGTGAAGATGGGCGCGAAGACTCCGTAGCGCGGCCGCGGTGTGGCGTGCAGCACGCCGTGCGTGTCGATGATGAACCAGCGAATGTTCGCTTCCTGGAGCACGAATTCGACGCCATCGACGTAAGCGCATTCCGGCAGCCAGATGCCGCGCGGGTCCCGCCCAAAACATTCGCGGTAGTGGTCGCGCGCGGTGAGGATTTGCGCGCGGATCGATTGCGGATGGCCGGCCATCAATGGCAGCAGCGCGTGAGTGGCGGCGGTGGTGATGATTTCGAGTTTGCCGGCCTCCTGAAATCTGCGGAATGCGCCGACCAGATCGCGGCCGTAACCCAGATAGTTGGCGTGAAACCGCTGAAGACGTTCGTGGTAAAACAGCGCAAGGTCATGATAAGGCCGGTCCCAATATGTCCGATGAACTTCCTTGTCCGCCAGTTCGAGCAGCCCGTTGAGGTGGCGAACGTAACGCTCCTGCAGCAACGGATCTCGCAGCATCGCGCAAAGAGTCGGCGAGAGACAAATCGTGAGGCGCGTGTCCATGCTGTCGCGCAGCCAGCCCTCGAACATTTCGAGGAGCGGCAAATACGTCTCGGTGATGGCCTCGAACAACCAGTTTTCTTCGAGAAACTTTTCGTGTTCGGGATGCCGCACGAAGGGCAAATGCGCGTGCAGGACGAGGGAGAGATAGCCTTGCATGAAAATGAGTCGGAACTACACCGAGGCGGGCATTTGCCCGAACATTTGTTTCACCCCCGGTCGTTGGAGCACAATGATCGTGAATATTCCCAGCGCGGTACCAAGCGGAATCGAGAGGCAACTGACGAATGCCATCACGAGACAAAACGTGTAGTGCTTCTTCCGCGCAAGACTACGCCCGCTCAGAATCGTAAGGACCGAAACAGTCCCAGCCAGCAAGGCGATGAACGCGCCGATGAGAAAAAAAATGCCGCCGAGCCAGACGGGCGGCGCGTTCGCCCCCTGTGTTTGAGTGGCCGCCGTCATGACGCCGCCGCCGACAATGGCATAGAACCCGCCGAAGCAGCATCCCAGCGCGGTCAACCCGCCCCAAACGTAGTGAAGAATCGAGAGCAGCTTCAGATGCTCCTCGTCCTGATTCACCATCTTCATGCCACGTTTTCCGCGCGCGGCGTCTTCAATGCTTTGTCTTGCGCATGTTTGCCGACTTCGCCGCGATATTGCGTGGCGCGGCTGAACTTGAGGGCCGCACGGCGCGAATCACTGCCGTCGCTGGCCGTGGCCTGCACCGGCAAATCGTAATTCCCATCCGGCAGCGCGAAGCGGAAGCTGAACGTCCCGTCGGGTCGCAGTTGAATCTTCCGTCCGCCAATCGTCACTGCTGCGTCCGGCTCGGTTGCGCCGTAGATAATCAACTCGGCGTTCACGTTGAACCAAAAACCCTTCCGATGCGCTTCACCGCCGAAGGGACTCGACACGCTGAACACGCCGGAGGGTTGGGCCGCCGCGCCGAATTGTTCACCGCGCGCGAGGGCCGCCGCGGCTTGCGAGGAGATTTCCTGCGCCAGTGAACGGCGAATGAGTTCCGTGATTTCCAGCGAACCCATCCAGACGCGGCGCACTTCGTCGATGCTGACGATGCGGGCGAGAGCGCGTTCCTGGGCCGGCGTCCAGGCCGGAGCAGCGGCGCCACGTTCGGGAACCAGATGAGGCAATTCGGGATACCCGGCTTTGCGCAACTCCTGAATCACCTCGACCAGCGGCGTGTGTTCGGCCACCGCGTCTTTGACGAGTGCGAGCAATTTTTCAAAGGGCACTTCAACCGGAATCGTTTCAAAGCGCACCGTCGTGTCATCAGAGAGAACGTCCGGCGGCGTCAGGGTCGCGCTCGAAGTGGCGATGCTGTTCCATGCGCCGCTGCGATCAAGGTAGCCAAGTTGCGCGATGTACTTCACGCCGCCGCGCCCGACGTGCAAAAACCAGTTGCGCGACTCGGGATGAACGTGCTGCTCCAGGACGGGCTTGCCCGCCGGCTGATCGCGGAACACGCGCACGATGAGGTGGCCGTCACGGGACGCGGTGTTGTGCTGGCGCAACTGTTCGAGCGTCATGTCCCAGTGCGCGTAAAGCCAATGCGGATCACGCGCGACCAGCAGCAAGCGTTGCGTGCCGTAGGCTTCGGGCAGTTCGGCGGTCTCGCTCTCCAGGGATGAAGGATTGGTCGTGCCAATCGCGTAACGTCGTCCGGGACCACTGGGCGGCGGTGTGGCCGGCGCATCGCCTTCCAAAAGAATCGGCGGAACCGCACGAACGGGCGCTGGCTTCGATTGACTGGCGCGCTTGACCGCCGACGGTTTGGCACTGGGCTTCCTGTCGGGCGTCTCGGCTGCGACACCCTTTGCCGCCGCGCGTTTCGCTGGCGCGGGTGGAGACGATTCCCGCCTGGCACTGCTCGTGCGTTTCGCGGGTGCTTTGGCCTTTTTTGGCTTTTCAGGTTTCATACCGTGGGTTGGGGATGACCATCTCGGACGCGCGCACTTTAGAGTGAAGCCTCCGCAGCGCAACGCAAAATGTTCCCGCCTCGCCGGCGCAATTCGGTCCACGCACCGTGCTGGGAAGCGCGGCATGAATGCCGCTCTAACGCCCGTCCTGCCCTTTGGAGTTTCGCGCCTGTGTCGAGTTGCGCACCCGAACAACACGGGCTTGCCATTCCCCGCTTCCATTTCTACTGTCGCCATCACGGCATGCCCGGCCACGCGCAAACGAGCGGTGACAGCAACTTCCTCATTTACCTCGTGGATGACGAAGAGTTGTTGCTCGATCTCGCCGAGCGATCGCTGCTGGCCGAGGGTTACGCGCTGAAGAGGTTTCAAAATCCACAAACCGCCTTCGAATCATTCACGCTCGAACTGCGCAAGCCATCGTTGCTGCTGACTGACTACGCAATGTCGCCGATCAATGGCATCGAACTCTCCGCCAGATGCAAATCAGCGCATCCCCAATTGAAAATCCTGATGGTCAGCGGGACGGCCGGGCCGGAAGTCATGGACCAGGCACCGGGGGCGGTGGACCAGTTTTTGGCCAAGCCCTACCAACCCGCTGACCTCGCGCGCACGATTCGCTCGATGCTCACTCCTGACGCCGTTTGACACTCTGGCGCGCGCCCGCTTACGGTTCGCGCCGTGGAACTCCGCGGAAGAAAACTCGGCGTGCTCATTGCCTGCAAACCCGATCAGCCTGGGTTTCGTCAAGGTCTTGGCGTGGCTGAGGCCGCCATGAAACGCGGCGTGCATGTTTATCTCTACTGCATCGACGAAGCGGTGCTGGGCGTGGCCGATTCACACCTCCAACAACTCAAGGCGAACGGACTGAATCTTTACGCCTGCGCGTACGGCGCGCACAAACGAAACCTCGCGCTTACCGACCAGGCCACTTTTGCGGGACTTACCGTCGTGAATGACATCATTGCGGGAACGGACCGGTTTGTGTGTTTCAATTGAATGAAACCCTCCGCGCTCTTCATCGTCACCGGCGACCCGCGCACGAGTGCGAAACCGGCCGAGGCCATCCGCATCGCCGCCGGTGTCGGCACTTGGAAGAAGGCAGACATCTCCGTTTACCTGCGCGGCCCGGCCGTGCTCGCGTTGAGTGAATACGTGGACGAGTTCATCGACGAAGACAATTTTTCGCGCTACTTCCCGATCGTGGGCGAATTCGGCCGGCCCATTTATGTGCAACGCGGCGCGGAACTGCTGCGTGAAATTGGCGAGTCGCCCATGAAGTTCGAGGAGATCGACGACGCACAACTCGCGCAACTGGCCGCTGGCTGCCATTACGTTCTCCGTTTCTGATGCGCACCATCCTTCACATCCTCACCCGGCCTGAAAATGAACTGACGCGCGCGTTGATCGAACACCAACGCGCATTGCCGGAAACGGCAGTGGAGGTGGTGAGACTCCTCGAAGAGGCGTCGGACTATGACGCGCTTATCACGAAGATTTTCGCAGCCGACTCGATTGAGGTGTCGTGACGCCGGAATTCTCCACTGCAAATTGCCTTTAATGCTTTAGAATCGCTGGCTCAACTCGGAAAGAACGCGCTCTGAACACAAAAGTGCCGCGCAATGGTTTCATCACTGCGCGGCGCTGATTGGCAAAACCGTTACTTCGCGTTCCGCATCGCATCTTCGATGCGGTTCAGCTTGGCCTCCAATTCATCGGCGTTCACTCCGTTGGCTTTGGCGATCTCCGCCCACGAACGGCCCTTCTTGCGCGCATCGAGGAAGTGTTCCACTCCCTTGTGCGTCCGCACCGCCAGATCGTGCGCCACAAATAATCCGGCGAGCCCGACGTTCGGATGTTCCTTGTGTTCCGCTTCGATCTTAGGCAACGGCACCGCTGTTTCCTTCGAAACCGCTGCCATCCCCGCCATCAAGGACGGCTTGTTGTTGTCGAGCCGATTGATGGCCGCAATGCGCTTGTCAATGTCGCCTTTGGTTTCGCGAGCCTCCTGTTTCTCGGCCCGGACTGCCTGGCGCTCCCGCCGTTCTTTTTGCGCTTCCTTGTCCGCAGCGTTGATGGTGAATGCAGTGAGCAATGCTCCTGCGACTATCCATGTTCCTGTTTTCATAATATCTCCTTATTGCTTGTTATCTCCTTATTGCTTGTCCGCGTCGCGCATCGCTTGTTCGATTCGCGACAACTTCTGTTCAATTCCAATCCGGTCCTGATTGTTTTCGGCGATGATTTGCGCCCACGTCCTGCCGCTCGCGCGCGATTTCAGCAATTCATCCGCAGATTTGTGCGTGCGCACTGCCAGCTCCTGCGCCACGAACAAATCTCCGATGCCGGCCGTCATCTGTTGTTTTTGCAATTCTTCCAGTTGCGGCAACGGTGTCGCGGTTTCCCTCGACAATGCCTGCAAACCCGTGCGCATCAGGACCGGCTTGTCGTCCAGCGCGTTCAACGCAGCGATGCGCTTGTCCAACTCCGTTTGCGGCGGCATGGCCTCGCGTACTTGCGTGCGGTCAGTGCTTGCGTTCGCGCCGGCCCCGGCTGCTCCGGGATTGCGCATGGCTTGTTCGATGCGCGCGAGCTTTTGCTCCAGCTCAACCAAATCTTGATTGTTGGCGCGGGCGAGTTCCGTCCAGGTCCGGCCCGCCCGCCGTTGCTTGATCAGTTGGTCCACCGGCTTGTGGCTCTTCACGGCCAATTGATGAGCGACGAACAGTCCGGCCAGACCCATCTGCGGATGGTCCTTGTGTTCAGCTTCAATGGTTGGCAGCGGCACGGCCGTTTCTTTCGAGACCGCGGCCATGCCGGCCATCAGTGCCGATTGATTGTTGTCGAGACGATTGATAGTCTGGATGCGCCGGTCAACGTCGTCGGCCATGGCGCGCTGCTGGGCCTGTTCGCGGCGTTGTGTTTGTCGATCCTTGTTGTCAGCGGCGTTGGTCGCGGTTCCGGCCAAGGCCAAAGCGGTCAGCAAAAGTGTCAGCATCTTCATAGAATCAAAATCCTCCTTCGGGGCTAATGACGCGCAACTCAGAAGAATTGCAAACGGGCAATTCAGTAGTGCCAGTAGAGCAGCCAGTCCAACAGCCGCCCACACGACCCGCGATGGATCACGCCGCGGTTCAGCCACGCGGCCACGTCGAAGTGCCGATGCGCAATCCAATACTGCGCCGTGCCGTCGGTCGTGTAACCGCGCAACGCGACGGAAGAACGGAGGCCCGGCAGTTCGTGCGGAACGAGTCCGAGTTTTCTGGAAAATGGCATTCCGTCGAATTCACCCAGCCACGACTCCATCCGCGCGTCGTCGTGCCAGCAGATTTTCACAAGCAGGTTGTCCCAGTGAATGCGTTGTGCGCGGCGCGTCCACTTGGCCTCGGCCTCATCGCGCGCCGCGTAGTGCAGAAAATGAATCTCGACCTCACCGCCGAGCACGCCGATGGGGTACTGCTTGCGAATCACCTCGCGCCACTCGTTGATGGCAGAATGCCTGGATGCGGCTTTGAATTGGATCGGTTCCTCGCAGTAACGGCGCAGCCCGCGGAGCAACTGCATGTAGTCTTCCGGCACGAGGAACATTCCGACGAAGGGCGAATCGTAGCGCATCCCGAGTTCCTCGTAGGCCATTCCGCCGAAGCAATCATTGGAGATGATGGTGAAGTCGCGATTCGTCACGCGCGCCCGCATCCACCGCGCAGCCACCCGGCGGCGCCAAACCTTCAGCGGCTCCCAAACGTGCGGCCTGGGAGCAGTGCCCGGTGTCGGTAACGTGATCGCGGCCATCCTTGTGGCAGAAGTTAGCATGAAAGAATTTCGCGGCAACGGCGCGACTCAAACATTGCTTTCGGTGGTGCGCTCGGGAATTTTCGCGCGGTTCGACAACCCATGAGCCGGCTGATCATGACACCTGCGACGGGCGAGCGCTTGCTGCGCTTCGTCGGCGACCGCGTTCGTTTCACGTTGCGGGGCTCAGACGGCGCACCGCTGCCGCCGGGCTGGCGCGTGTTTGTGCGGACGAATCTCGGCCGCGGCAAGATACTGCGCCAGGAAATCATCTCCTCTTACCCGCGCCGGCCCACCCTCGCGAACGCCGCCTGGCATGACGTTGCCCTCGAACGCTGCGGCGACGAATGGACGCGCGAGCTGACGCTGATTGAACCGGGTTTTTTCCGCGCCAAGGCTTACGCCGTCGATCCCGAGGGCCGCCAGCACTGGCCGGAAGGCGACGACGCCGGCATCTCGATTCATCCAGACCAATACCGCACGGCGAACACGATTTATTGCGCGTTCATCCGCATGTTTGGAGATGCGAAGCAGGCGGTGAGCACGAAGAATCCGCCGCTCGAAGCGCAGCTCGCGGAACTCGAAAAGAGAAAATTCACCACCATTCCCGCATCCGGCCGCATTCGCGATTTAATCAAGGAGTTGCCGTTCATCATCGACACGCTGGGCTGCCGCATCCTGCAGTTGCTTCCGGTGAATCCGACGCCGACGACGTTTGCGCGTTTTGGCCGGTTCGGTTCGCCGTATGCGTCGCAGGACCTCACCGCCATCGATCCCGCACTCATCGAGTTCGACCAACGCACGACTGGCATCGATCAATTCTGCGAACTCACCAACGCGGCGCACGCCCGCGGCGCACGGGTATTCATCGACATCGTCATCAACCACACCGGCTGGGGCGCGCGGCTTCAGGAGAAGCACCCTGAATGGTACCTGCGCGATGAGAAAGGTAACTTCGTCAGCCCCGGCGCGTGGGGCGTGGTGTGGGAAGACCTCGTGGAACTCGATCACCGTAACGTCGCCCTGTGGGCCGATCTCGCGGAAACGTTTCTGATCTGGTGCCGCCGCGGCGTGGATGGGTTTCGCTGCGACGCGGGCTACAAGGTGCCGTTGCGGGCCTGGCGTTACATCACCGCAC
>Ga0190265_10001108_pt1 | contig 17577 bp, 17 predicted proteins | sample Popmic124T_FD_133135 | JGI IMG/M metagenome (GOLD analysis project Ga0190265, IMG submission 133135) | Populus adjacent soil microbial communities from riparian zone of Indian Creek, Utah, USA - 124 T | ecosystem: Environmental > Terrestrial > Soil > Riparian zone | place: USA: Utah | collected...
CAGCTGGACGCAGAGGCGCTGGAGGTCGTCGATCGGGCCGACTGCAACCACGTTGTGGTGGCCCACCCCAGCGGTCTGCCGTCGGCCGATCCGCCGGCGCAGGAGGAGCCGCCAGATCCCGGTGAAGAGCACCACCAGGGGGATGAGCGCTCCGACGTAGCCCCGCGAGAGCTGCACGTTGAGGGCGAAGTGGATGAAGCCGAGGAGGGCGAGCAGCGAGATGCCGGCTCGGAGCACCCGCCGCAGCTCCTCCACACCGACGAGGAGGGTCCGGAGCTCGTAGCCGCCGCAGAGGGTGGAGACGGTGGGCCAGATCGCCGGCATGAGCATGCCGATGACCAGGTAGGAGAGCTTGATCGAGCTGTCGGGGGCGACGCCGTTGTCGCTGAACGGCCCGAAGGTGACGGCTCGGGCCACCGAGGCGGCGATGGCGGCGGCGACGATGTCGCCGGCGATGGCCCAGCGGATCCAGCTGCGGTACGGCTGATCCCGGTGGCCGTCGGACTCGGCGACGGGCGTGGGCGCGTCGGGGGGAGGAGCGATCGGCCGGAGCGGGGCGTCGACCTCTACGCCAGGCTTGAGCTCGACATCCGTCATCCCACCCCGTCCTTGCCCGATTCCTGCCCGATCTCCTCGCCCGCTCGTCTCGGTCCGACCGAGATCGAACACAGTACTTCTCCGGGAGGTTCGGGGTCGGATCGACCACCCCCTGCTGATTCGGACCTTCTAGGTTGAGGCGCTTGACCGGGAGCGGCCGACACCATCGACAGCTGATCCTCGGCCTCGCGGCCGTGGCCGGGGGCCTCCTCGCGGCCGAGCCGACGGGCGTCCGGGCCGCGGATGTCGTGTGGAGCGCCGCCTTCGTGGCCGCCCTGGCCTACTGCGGGGGCTACGCCCACCGGCTGACGGCACTCTCCGTGGCGGGGGCGGCGAGCGTGGTGGCGGGCTCCGGGCTCTCCTTGGGGTTCGCCGTGGCCGCCGTGGTGGTGGCAGCTGCCAGCGCCACCCAGCGCCGGCCGTCGGTGCGGTGGTCCACCCTGGCCTCGGCCCTCGTCGGCCTCAGCCTCCTCACGGGGAGCGGCCCCGACAACCGGACGCTCGCCGCTCTCGGCACGGCCGCGGTCAGCCTCGCCCTGGTGATCGGCGGCACCCTGGGCATGAGCCGGAGGCGACGACGGCGGGTCGTGTGGGTGACGGCGGGCGGTCTCGGCGTGCTCGTCGTCTTCTCCGGGGCGGGCCTGCTCGCCGCGCTCCGCGCCCGCTCCGACATCGACCGCGGCATCGACGCGTTCCGCGCCGCCGCCGAGGTGGGCACCAACGGCGACCTCGAGGGCGCGGTCGAGGAGTTCAGCCTGGCCGAACGGGCCTTCCGCGAAGCCGACGAGCCGCTCTCGTCGTTCGGGCGCATCGGCCGGCTCGTCCCGGGCGTCTCCCAGCAGCTCTCGGCCGCCTCGGTGGCGGTCGACGCGGCCGCGGATGCCGCGGAGGCGGCGCGGGAGGCCGGGGCCACGATCGACCTCGACGCGGTCGGCCTCGACGGCGGCGCCATCGACCTCGAGGCCCTGCGCCGCACCGAACCGCCGGTCGGCGCCCTCGTGGACGTGCTCGTGCGCACCGTGGAGCGCCTGAGCGCGGTCGACCGTCGCCTCCTCGTCGGACCGGTGTCGGACGCGCTGGACGACGCCCTCCAGGAGGCCCGCGACGCGGGCGCCACCGCGGATCGCCTCCACCGGGCCCTCCAGGCGGCGCCGGAGCTGCTCGGCGGCGAGCGGCCCACCCGCTACCTCGTGCTGTTCACGTCACCGGTCGAGGCCCGCAACCGGTTCGGCTTCCCGGCGTCGTTCGCGGTCCTGCGCATGGAGGACGGTCGGATCGGCTTCGAGGAGGCGGGCCAGATCTCCGATCTCGACCCACCGGTCCAGTTCGACCAGCTCGCGGTCCTGGTGCCGCCTCGGGCGCAGCCCTACCTCGGCTACGGCGTGGCCAGGAACTGGCGGTCGGTCACCATCCCATCCCACGGCCCCGCAGTCGCCGACGTGGCCGTCCAGCTGGCGGCCCAGACCCGCCTCGGCTCGATCGACGGCGTGATCCTGGCCGCACCGCAGGCCCTGGCCGCCCTCGTCGGCCTCACCGGGGAGATCCCGCTGCCCTCGGTCGACGTCACGCTCACGCAGGACAACACGGTCGACTTCCTCACGCGCACGCAGTACCTGCAGTTCCCCCAGCTCGGCCAGCAGGCCGACCGCCGGGACCTGCTCGGCGAGGTGGCCGGCCTCCTGGGCCTGCGCCTCACGCAGCTCTCCCTGCCCGAGGCCCGCGACCTGATCGACGTGTTCGCGCCCCTGGTGGAGCAGGGCCACCTCGTCGTGAGCGTGCCGGAGCGCGTGTCGCCGCCCACCGCCGACCTGCTCCGCGACGCAGGCCTGGACGGCGGGTTCCCGCTCCCGCGCGACGAGGATGCCGACGTCGTGTTCGTCGGCCAGCGCAACATCACGGCCAACAAGATCGACCTCTACCTGCGCCGCGCCCTGGACTACGAGTCGGTCGTCGACGAGGACGGTGGCGTCACGGCCGAGCTGACCCTCGAGCTCACCAACGACGCCCCGGCCTCGGGCCTCCCGGAGTACCTCATCGGGTCGGGCGCGGAGCCGCCCCCGCCGCCGGGCACGAACCTCTCCACGACGCTCATCTACTCCCGGCACCAGCTGACCGAGCTCACCCTCGACGGGGTCACCGTCCTGCCGCCGGTGCTCTTCGAGGGTGGGTTCTACGTGTCCCAGGTGGAGGTGGCGCTCGGGCCGGGCCAGACCCGCACGGTCCACGCCCGGTTCTCGGGCCAGGTGGCCGGATCGGCGCCCCAGGAGGTCGTGGTGTACCCAGGGGGGCTCCTGACGCCCGACGAGGCCACGATCCGGGTGTCCGACGCCCGGTTCGGGCGGTCTGGAGAGGGCTCCACGACGGTCCGGGAGCGGGCCTGCGTCACGCTCCGGAGGGGCGATCAGGCCTGCCGGTGACCCCGGGATGGCTTGTGCCCCCTGTCGTACCTCGGTAACGTGCCCGGAAACGTTGCCGCGCCTTCGCGGCAGTTGGGAAGGGTGTTCTGTGTCTCGTCCTCGTCTGACCCTGATTGCCGGACTTTTGGGGCTTTTCGCCCTCGTTCTCGGCGCCGGAGCGGCCCAGGCCCAGGACTACCCGGGCACCACTGCGGGCCCTCCGCCCGCCGGCTGCACCGTCGTCATCTCGTTCAGCGCCCCGGCGCTGCCCAACGCGACGGTCAACGTCACCTTCACCTGCTCGAGCATCGTCGCCGGCAAGACCTACACCGGCGTCCTGAACTCCACCCCCGTCAGCCTCCCGGCCACCGTTGCCGCCCAGGCCGGCAAGGTCACCTTCAGCAACGTGAAGCTGCCGGCCGACTGGAAGGTCAACGCCACCCACACGGGCACCCTCGTCGACCAGGCGAGCGGCGCGGCCCTGGGCACGGATGACTTCTTCGTCAGTGCCGCCGGCGCCATCACCACGCCGCCGTCGACGAACCTCCCGAAGACCGGCACCGACTACGTCGGTCCCGCCCTCCGGGGTGCCGCGGTGCTCCTCGCTGCGGGTGGCATCGTGCTGATGGCGGCCCGTCGCCGCCGCACCGGCATCACGCCCGCCTGACCCGGCTTCCGCCGCTCTGGTCCGCGAGTGGGGACCGGTAGGGTGCAATCCGTGACATGGAGCGATCCCTCTTCGGCGACCCTCGTCGACCGTGGAGCGCCCATCTTCGTCGCCGGCCACGCAGGCCTCGTGGGCTCGGCCATCACGCGCCGGCTCCGCGCTGAGGGCTTCACCAACCTCCTGACGGCCACGCGGCGCGAGCTCGACCTGCGCGACCAGGCCGCCGTCGACCGCTGGTTCGACGCCAACGGGCCCGAGTACGTGTTCCTCGCCGCCGGGAAGGTGGGGGGCATCCTGGCCAACTCCACCCGGCCGGCCGAGTTCCTCTACGACAACATGATGATCCACGCCACGACGATCCAGGCGGCGCACGAGCACGGCACCCGCAAGCTCCTCTACCTCGGCAGCTCGTGCATCTACCCGCGGGACGCGGCGCAGCCGATCACCGAGGAGGCCCTCCTCACCGGTCCGCTCGAGCCCACCAACGAGGGCTACGCGCTGGCCAAGATCGCCGGCATCAAGCTGTGCGACACCTACCGCACGCAGTACGGCGACGACTTCATCTCGGCCATGCCCACCAACCTCTACGGCCCGGGCGACAACTTCGACCTGGCCAGCAGCCACGTCCTCCCCGCGCTCATGCGGAAGTTCCACGACGCCAAGCTGGCCGGGGTGCGCGAGGTGGAGATCTGGGGCAGCGGCACGCCGATGCGCGAGTTCATGCACGTCGACGACCTCGCCGACGCCTGCATCTTCCTGATGGAGGCCTACGAGGAGGTCGGCCCGATCAACGTGGGCACCGGCGTCGACCAGACGATCCGCGAGCTGGCCGAGACCGTGCGCGACATCGTCCACCCCGACGCCGAGCTCGTCTTCGACGCGTCGAAGCCCGACGGCATGCCCCGCAAGGTGCTCGACGTCTCGAAGATCAACGCCCTCGGCTGGACGGCCAGCATCGAGCTGTCCGAGGGGATCAAGTCGACCTACCAGTGGTTCCTCACGCAGGACGAGCAGCAGCTCCGAGGCGTCCACCCAGTCGGAGCGGACAGCTAGCCCACGTGCCGAGCCTCGCCCTCCAGTACAAGCGCTTCACGAAGGTCAGGGAGGCGATGCGCCACCGCCTGTACCGGCGCGCGCTGCGCCGACAGGGCGTGCTCGCGGCGGTGGAGCACCAGCCCCTGCTCCGCCAGCTCCCGCAGATGGCCACGGTGCTCGACGTCGGGGCCAACGTCGGCCAGTTCGCGCTCGTGGCCCGCGAGACCTTCCCCGGGGCCACCATCATCTCGTTCGAGCCGCTGCCGTCCTCGGAGGCCCGCCTGCGCAAGGTGTTCGCGGGCGACGACCGCCTGGAGTGCCTCCCGCTGGCCCTCTCCGACACCGCCGGCACGCAGACGTTCCACATCACCGCGGCGGACGACAGCTCCTCGCTCCTCCCGGTGGCCGACCGCCAGGTGGCCGAGTTCCCCGCGACCCGGGGCGTCGACTCGGTGGAGGTCACGGTGGCCCGGCTCGACGACGCCCTCGCCGGGCGAGCCCTCCCCGACGGCCCGCTGCTCCTCAAGCTCGACACGCACGGGGCCGAGCTGGCCGTGCTGCGGGGCGCCCCGCAGGTGCTCGAGCGGGCCACCCACATCATCGTGGAGGTGTCCTTCGTCGAGCTCTACGAGGGCCAGGCCGACGCGGCCGACATCACGACGTTCCTCGTCGAGCGGGGCTGGGGGCTTCGGGCCGTCTACGACGTGAAGACGTCGCGCATCACCGGCGAGCCCCTCCAGGCCGACTTCCTCTTCGAGCGCTAGCGGCCCTCGCCGGGTGTCCTGAGCGCCGTCGGGCGCTGTGTACCCTTCCGGGCGTGTCGAACATCGTGCAAACGCGGACGGGTCTGCGGCACCGACTCCGGGAGCGGGTCGCGCGCAAGGTCCGCTTCTGGATCGCCGGCCACGACGTGCTGTTCACGAACGACTCGCGCCAGAAGATCATCCTCCAGGGCCCGTCGTGGCCGACGTTCAAGGTCGTGGAGGGGATCGGGGGGAGCGCCCTGCCGGTGACGGTCGGGCGGTACAGCGGCCTGCACGCCACGGTGTCGATCATCACCGGCAGCGAGCACAACATGGACTGGATCGGGATCGTCCACGGCCACCTCGACGAGAACGGGAGCTGGGTGCGGCCCGACAACTCCGTCTCCACCCGAGGGCCCGTCGTCATCGGCAACGACTGCTGGGTCGGCTACGAGGCGCTGATCCTGTCCGGGGTGACCATCGGCGACGGTGCGGTGATCGCGGCGCGCGCCCTCGTCCGCAAGTCGGTCGAGCCCTACGAGATCATCGGCGGCAACCCCGGCAAGCACATCGGCTGGCGGTTCGACGAGCCCACCCGCGAGGCGCTGCTGCGCATCCGCTGGTGGGACTGGTCCGACGCCAAGGTGCGCGCCCACGCAGAGCTGATCCACTCGTCGAACACCGAGGCCTTCATCCAGGGTCACGATCCAGCTCTCGGCGCGCCGTCGTGCGAGCTGTGCCAGTGAGGCAGCGTCACCGATGACCCGCATCTACCTCGCGTGGCAGTACATCACCGGCTACTCCACCTCGGGCATGCACGCGCTGGTGGAGCAGGGCCACGACGTGCGGCTCATGTACCAGGAGGCGCTGGTGCACCCGCCCTTCCTCGCGCCGTTCGACGACGCCGAGCTGACGAAGGGGCTCGAGGCCACCGGGTGGACCGGCAAGCCCGATGAGGACCTCCTCCTGCGGGAGCTGGAGGAGTTCCGGCCCGACGTCCTCATCGTGAACTCGTGGCACATCCCGGCCTACATGAAGGCGGCGCGGCGTTGGCGGGGCCGGGCCCTGCGGATCGTCGTGATGGACCACCAGTGGCTCGGCACGCCCAAGCAGTGGCTCGGGCGCGTCACCCGGCGGGCCTTCATCGGCCCGGCCTTCGACGCCGCGTTCATGCCGGGCGACGAGCAGGCGGTCTTCGCCCGCCACCTCGGGTTCCGGCAGCACGAGATCATCGTCGGCCTCTACACGTGCGAGGCCTCCTTCTTCACCGGCCCGCAGACCCCGCCCCGCGACGCCTTCGTGTTCACCGGCCGCCTCGTCGACACGAAGGGCGTCGACGTGCTGGCCGCGGCCTACCGTGCCTACCGGCAGGAGGCGGCCGACCCCTGGCCCCTCGTCGTGGCAGGGATCGGCCCGATGGACGCCGAGCTGGCGGCGATCGAGGGCGTCCAGCTGCTGGGCTTCGTGTCCCCGGCCGACCTCCCGGCCGTGATGGCCGAGGCCGGCTGCCTGCTCCTGCCGAGCCGCTTCGAGCCCTGGGGCGTCGTCGTGCAGGAGGCGGCGGCCTCCGGGCAGGCCGTGATCTGCACGAGCACGTGTGGCGCGGCGTCGCGCCTCGTCCTCGACGGCTACAACGGGCGCGTCGTCGCGCCGGACGCGCCGAAGGAGCTCACGCAGGCCATGCACTGGGTGGCCAACGCCGATCCGGCCCATCGGGTGGCGATCAGCCGCCGCAGCGTGGAGCTGGCCAAGCAGTACACGCCGCAGCGGTGGGCCGAGCACCTCGTCGAGCGGTCGCTGGAGCTGCTGCCGCACGTCGTGTCCCGCTGATGCTCACCGTCCTCGTCGAGCCCGACCCGATCGGGCACCGCTTCCAGTGGGTGAGCCACGTCGTGCGCGCGCTGGAACGCGAGGGGTCCGACGTCCTGCTGCTGACCTCCACCGGAGCGACGGCCACCGACGAGTTCGCCATCTTCCTCGCCGACCTCCCCGTCACCGCCGTCGAGCGCTTCGACGGCATCTACCCGCCGGCCCGCGAGGTGGGGGCCGCGCTGGTGGAGGTGCACCGCGAGACGCCCATCGACCGCTACGTGATCATGGACTCCGACCAGATCGTCAAGCGCTGGTGGCTCCACGCCCCGCGCGAGCTGCGCTCCCACCGGGGCCGGCCGTTCGGCATCCTCCTGATGACGCGCTTCCCGCCCCGGATCCTCCCCGACCGCCACCTCCTGTGGCTCCGCAGCACCAAGTCGCTCCTCACCCTCCTCGCCATGGCGCGGGGTCGGACCCGGCGGATGGGCTACATCGCGGGACGCGACCAGCTCCGCCAGGGTCTGCTGTTCAAGCGCCTCCGTGACCCGTCGATCTGCAGCGCCCACGCCAGCCAACGAGCCGAGCTGCGCACCAAGGCCGGCCTCCCGCAGGACCGCCGCCTCGTCGGCATCCTGGGCAAGATCGACGCCCGCAAGAACGTGCCGCTGGTCGGCAGCGCCGTGTTCGCCGCCGGCCCCGAGGTCGACCTGCTCCTCGCGGGCGGCGTCTCCGACGACGTGCTGGAGTGGCTCGACTCGCTGGCGCCGGACGAGCGGGCCCGGGTGCACGTGCGCGACGGCTTCCACTCCGACGCCGAGCTGGATGCCTTCACGGCATGCTGCGACGTGGTCACGATCGTGCAGCAGAACCCGGGGCCCTCCGGGATCATGGGCAAGGCCCAGGTCGCCGGCGTGCCCGTGCTGTCGGCCGGGTCGCAGGTCCGCCGCCGGGAGGCGACCGCGCTGGGTTCGGGCATGCACACCGAGACCACGACGGAGGGGATCGCCGAGGGCCTCCGCGAGCTCCTGGCCCGCGGCTCCGCCCCCGTGCCGCTGCCCGCGTTCGTGCCGACGGCGGAGGAGTTCGGCGAGGTCGTGCTCACCGGTGGGGCGCGGCCGCTGACCAAGATCGCCAGCGCGCGGCCTGGACACTAGGTTCGGCCGCCATGAACCCGCGCCTCCGACGGATCGTCAAGGCCTCCGTGCACGCCGCCAACCGCCCCGTCGGGACGGTTCGCTTCCGGCTCGCCGCCCGCCGCGCGCCCCGGCCCATCGCCCTCGAGGTGGGTGGTCTGACGCCCCGCGACGGCTGGTTCATGGTCAACGTCAACGCCACGGCCCCGCGCTACATGGACGGCACCAAGCCGTGGATCTTCGAGGACGGCGCGCTGTCCTACGTCTACGCGGACAACATGATCGAGCACGTCCCGCTGGCCGGCGCCCGGGTGTTCCTCGAGGAGGCCCACCGGTGCCTCCGCCCGGGCGGGGTCATCCGGCTCGTGACGCCCGACGTGCGCGCCCACGTCGACCTCTACCTGCACGGCAACGACGTCGTGCAGGGCGCGGTGGCCGACGAGTACCGCGCGCTGGGCGTGGTGGTCGAGCACCCGATCGACCTGGTCCGCACGCCCATCGGCGAGTTCGGCCACCACACGGGCTACGTCTACGACTTCGAGACGCTCGACGCGGAGCTGCAGCGGGCCGGGTTCTCACCCGCGGTGCGCCAACCGTTCCAGGAGAGCGACCACCCGATGCTGCGGGGCCTCGAGTACCGCTCGGCGCAGACGCCGGTCCAGATGGTCGTCGAAGCGGCGCGCTGACGCTGTCGACCGCGGGCTACGTCGGCTCGCGATGGAGGAGCACGCGGACCCGGCGGACGAGCGCGTCCCGGCGCCGCCTGAGGTCTCGGCGGACGTCCCGGCGGGCGGCGAGCAGGATCAGGAGCAGCAGCACGAGGGCCACGAGCAGGAACACCACCAGCACCCCGATCGAGATGTCGCCGGTGTCGTCACCGGTCCGCACCGGTGGGCTCGCCGCCAACGTCCCGGGCGGGTCCTCGGGAGGCTCGACGCGATCTGGGAGCGAGATGGTGCCGCTCGAGCTCGCGGGTCTGGTGTTCCCGAGGTCGAGCCGTTCGACGAGGTAGGCGAAGAGCCCGTCCTGGCCCTGGCCGGTCACCACGACCGCGTGCGGATCGCGCCCCTCGGCCCGGTCGGGGATCTTCACGGTGGTGAGGAACGTGCCGTCCTCCGCCACGGCGACCTCCCCGAGGGTCTCGTAGCCGGGCACGAGGGTGATCACCGCCTTGGTGCCCTTGAGGAAGATCTGCCCGCTCACGTCGACGGTGCCGCCCCTCGGCGCGCGATCCGCGCTCAGGTCGATCGTGGGCCGATTGCCCGTGATCGTCACCTCGATCGCGTCGAAGTGGAACAGCAGGTCGATCCCCTGACCGGTGACGACGACCTGGTAGTCGCGAGCGCTCCGGAGCCCCGACGGGATCTGCACGGGCACGCTGAAGCTGTTGTTCGCGTCGGCGGTCGTGTTGGCCAGGAGCGTGTTGTCGGGGAACAGGGACACCGTGATCGCCGCTCCGGCCTTGTACCGCTGGCCGCTGACCGTGGTGGTCTCGTCCCAGTGGAGGTCGTCCGACGCGATCGACTGCGTGGGCGTGGGACCGATGATCGTGAGGGGCACCTCGACGTAGCCGAAGAGGCCGTCGCCGGCGAAGCCCTGGACCGCGAGGCGGTACGCCCTCGACGACCCGATGTCGCTCGGGATCCGGATCGTGGCCGCGATCGAGCCGTCGGCCGCCGCGGTCGGTTCGGCGAGCACCGTGGCGCCGGCGTAGAGGATGACCTTGATCACCTTCCCGGGCGCCCACCCGGATCCGCGCACGGTGGTGGTGTCGTCCCAGCCCACGGTCGCGTCGTCCACGGACGCGCTGGCGGTCGCGGACAGCTCCTGGCCGGCTTCGGCTCGCTGTGGCGCACCTACGGCGAGGACGCTCAACAGGAGCAGCGCGGCCGCCCACCGGTGACCCCAGGTACGCCCTCGCATGTCCACGCCGACGCTAGTCCGCAGTGGGTGCGAGGCGTCCGCGGAGCCGCGTGGCGCGCCGGGCCTGCACCGCCTCGAGGTCGAGGTGCGTCTGCTGCTCGGCCCACTCCAGGATCACGTCCGCGATGTCCTCTGGAGTCGGGATGATCCGGACGTCCTCCTGATCGATCCGCGCGACGAGATCGTGCAGCGCGCCGTTCATCGCCTCGATCCGCGCCTCCGTCCCGCGGGAGCTCCGCCGGTCCGGCGCACCGGCGGGCGAGATCTCCGGGATCAGCACCAGCGGGCTGGCGACCGTGCGCACCAGCTCGATCACCCGCTCGAGGTCGGCGATGACGCGCCGGGCCCCGGACCGGAGCCTCTGGATGGCCTCCGTCTCCCCGTACCCGAGGATGACGACGTCCGGCGACCAGGGGAGCACCTCCTCCTGCCAGGTGCGGAGCGCCACCTTGGTCCGCTCCGCCGGGGTGGCGGTGCAGCGCACCTCGGCGGGGCAGCCGGCGGCCTGGAGCTCCGTCTCGATCACCCGCGAGATGTCGAGGTCGGACCTGGACGCGCCCTTCACCAGGACCCGGAGGGGGAGGCGGTTCGGCTCGGTCATCGGGCGGTGCTCCGAGGTCGGATCCGGCTGGGAGGGAGCATGCTACCGGTGGCGCGGCGAAGCCGAGAACCCGTCGAGCGGGCGTCCTTGGGCGTCGGGCAGAGGCGTTATGGTCCTCCGATGGCTCTGAAGCAACGTGCGGGCACCATGCTGCACAACCTCATCGAGCGGGTGCGGGTGCCTCCCCACGCGCAGCTCATGGGGAACCTGACGAACGACCTGCAGGTGGAGTGGCTCGTCGACGTCGGGGCCAACCGCGGCCAGTTCGGGCAGCTCATGCGCCGCGCCGGGTTCCAGCGCCACCTCGTCTCCCTGGAGCCCGTGGCCGACGCGTTCGCCTCGCTCCAGCAGGTCGCGGCCTCCGATCCGCTCTGGACCGTCGAGCAGCGGGCGGTCGGCGCGAAGGCGGGGAGCCAGGTCATGCACGTGGCGGGCAACTCCGTGTCGTCGTCGCTGCTGCCGATGGGCGAGCGTCACCTCGAGCTCTTCGCCGGGTCGGCCTACACGCGCGACGAGGAGGTCGAGGTCACCACGATCGAGGCCGTCGTCGCCGAGCACGGCATCGACCCGTCGCGCACCATGGTCAAGGCCGACGTGCAGGGCCTCGAGTCGGCCGTGCTCGACGGCGCGGGCGAGGCGCTGTCCGACTTCGCGATGATCGAGCTCGAGCTGAGCCTGCTGGAGCTCTACGAGGGCCAGGAGCTGCTGCCCGAGCTGGTGACCCGGCTGACGTCGGCAGGTTTCGTGCTGTGGACGTTCTTCCCCGCCTACATCGACAAGGTCAACAAGCGCATGTGGTGGGCCGACGGGTTGTTCGTCCGGGCCGACCTGGCCGCGCGCTACCCCCACCGCAGCCGCGACATCTGACCCGGCCGGTCAGCCGATCACTGCGCCGAACGAGGGCAGCACCACCCGCTCGGCCTCGGCCTGACCCGGGGGCGGGCCCATGCCCATCCCGTGCCGGCGCAGGTGGACGCCCGCCGGGATCAGCTGGAGGAAGATCGCGATCGCGATGCTCACCAGGAGCGGCCCGGGGGCGCCGAGGGGGTCGGCCACGAGGATCGACAGGAGGATGTTGATCGGCACGCTGGCCAGGCTCAGGGCCGCGACGAGCCGCAGGCCGGCCGGGTACATCATGACCATGGCGATCGGGACGGCCGCGGCCTGGATGGACATGGCGGCCCACATGGTGACGGGGAGGGCGATCCCGAGGTCGATCTGATCGTCGCCGATGACCTTGGCCAGCGGTCCGGCCACGAGGGTCAGCACCCCACCGGCGATCGCGGCCGCGGTGACGAACAGGGTGATGACCTTCACGATGCTGATCGGCTTCGTGCCGGTGGCGCGGGCCTTCGCGTACATCGGCCACAGCGGCCGGGCCGCCGCCGTGATGAGCGCGACCAGCGGGGCCCAGATCTGCACGGTGATCGAGTACTTGGCCACCTCCTGCGCCGTGCTGAAGTGGCTGAGCACGAACCGATCGCCCTGCAGGATGACGGGGGACGTGAGCATGATGACGATGGCCGGTCCGGCGATGCCGCGGATCCGCGCACCCTTGTACTTCCGCCGGAACGGGACCTTCGGCAGCAGCGGGAGCAGGTGGAGCCGGGTGACGCGGCCGCTCAGCCAAGCGTTGGCGAGCGAGACCAGCAGCACCGCGACCCCGGGCACGACGATCACCCACCGGGCATCCAGGTCGAAGGCGACGCCCAGCGCCGCCCCGGCGCACATGGCGGGGGCCAGGAACGACTGGACCAGGATCGTCATCTCGTTCCGGTTGGCGCCGAGCAGGGCGCTCTGCCCGAGGCCGGGCACGAAGCTGAGCCCGTAGAGGGCGACGGCGATGCCGAACGTGCCCGTGGCGAACGCCCCCTCGCCGAGCACGTCCCCCCACAGTCCGAAGGCGCTGAGGGAGAGCGCCACGGCGGCCAGCCCGAGCCCGGACACCGTCAGCACCCGCGCCGCGGTCAGGGCCACGCGGCGCGTGTGTGGATGCCCGCTGCCGTCCGACGCGATGGCCGAGGTGAGGGCCGCGCCCGCCCCGAGGTCGTTCAGCGGGATCAGCAGCATCGTGGTGAACACGAGCGTGTACGCGTTGAAGACGTCGATGTCGTAGCGGTCGAGGATCAACCGGCTCGCCAGGAGCGTGGCGATCGCCGAGGGCACGAGTGACGCGCTGCGCGCGAGCGTGCCCTTCAGGATCGGGTGCATGGAGCTACGCGGTGAGCCCGCCGTCGACGACGATCACCTGGCCGGTGAGGTAGGTGTTGGCGGGATCGGTGAGGAACTGGCAGACGCGCGCGATGTCGCCAGGGTCGCCGAGGCGGCCGGCGGGCGTGCGGCGCACGATCTGCTCGAGCTGCTCCTCGTCGAGCCCGTGGCTCATCTCCGTCTTCAGGTAGCCCGGCGCCACGGAGTTCACCGTGATGCCGCGCGACCCGAGCTCGCGGGCCAGCGCGCGCGTGAAGCCGTCGAGGGCCGCCTTCGTGGCGCTGTAGACGGCCAGGCCCCGGTAGCCGGTCAGGCCGACGATCGAGGAGATGTTCACGATGCCGCCACCCTCGTGCTTGGCCAGCATCTTGCGGATGACGAGGCGGCTGACGGTGATGGTGCCCTTGAGGTTGAGGTCGATCACGGTGTCGGCCTCCTCGTCGGAGAACATGGCCAGCACGCCGTCCCGCGCCACACCGGCGTTGTTGATGAGCACGTCGATGCGGTCCCACTTCGCGGAGACCGCCTTCACGAACGCCTTGCAGTCGTCGGGCTTGGACAGGTCGGCCGTCTCGAAGAGGAAGCGGTCGGCCGTGTCGGGCGCTGCGGCCCACGCCTCGACCTCGGGCGTGGACGTGCGGGCGCACGTGGCGACGAGGTCACCGGAGTCGAGGTAGCTCTGCACGATCCCCGCGCCGAGGCCGCGGCTCCCGCCTGTGACGATCACGACTCGCTGGTGGTCAGCCGGCACTGGTGTCCCTCCTGGTGCGCTTGCCCCCGTGGGTGGCCAGCTCGTCGACGATGCGGATGCTGCGGGGCCGGGCTGCAGCCGGCAGCTCGGCGCAGGCCGTGCGGATCGCTTCGGTCACGGCGTGGGGGTCGGACCCCGGTGCGGCCACGGCCTCGACCGCCACGATGGCGCCGGTCATCTTGTTGGGCCGACCGAAGACGCGCGCGATCTGCACGCCGGGCACGGCCTCGACGATGTCCTCGATCGGGAGCGGGTGGACCTTCACGCCCCCCACGTTGATGACCTCGGTGGTGCGGCCCCGGAACTCGATGCGGTCGCCGACCACCTCCACGAGGTCGCCCGTCGCCCGCCAGCCGTCGGGGTCCACCGCGTCCTCGCCGTAGTACCCGAGCATGCCGATGCGCGAGCGGACCCACAGCTCGCCGTCGACGATCTTCATCGCGACGTCGGCGTCGTCGCCCCGCTCGAGGATCGAGACGTCGAGGCCGCTGCGCCCGTCGCGGACCGAGCCCGTGGAGCCCACCTCGGTGGCCGCGTAGACGTGCGAGAGGTGGGCGGACGGGAACGTGGAGGCGAGCTGGTCGAGGAGCGGGCCGGGAGCGGCTTCGCCGCCGAGGGTGATCTGCTCGAGGGCGGGAGCCGGGGCGCCGTCGGCCTGGAGCTCGGCGAGCAGGAAGCGCCACCAGGTCGGGGTGGCGCTGGCGTGGGTGACCGCGTGGCGGTGGAGGGCGGCGAGGCCGTCGCGCGGTCGCCGCTCGGACGGGGCCACGAGCATGGCGCCCCCGGCCATGACGTGCACGAGGATCTGGAGCCCGGCGAACTGGTGCAGGCCGTAGGCGAGCAACCACCGCTGGCCGGCGGCCGGACGGATCCGCGCCGCGCCGCGCAGCACGCGCGCCCAGTCGTGCCGCACCCCGCGGGGCGCCCCCGTGGTGCCCGTGGTGAGCACGAGCAGGGGTCGAGGGTCGGGGGGCTCGCCGCCGGTGGCTCCGGGGTCGGCCAGCTCGTCGAGCCCGAGGCGTCCCGCCACGCCCGCGAGCGAAGGGCGGTCGGTGACGATCACGTCGTGGTGGAACCGGCCGGCGAGCTCCTCCACCTCCGCAGGGTCGTCCGTGGGCGGGTACTGGCAGGCCTCGCTGCCCGCGAGGGACGCACCGGCCAGCAGCGTCACGACGGCGGCGGCGTCGTCGGTGACGGTCGCGAAGCGGCCGATGCCCCGAGATCGCAGGCCGGCCGCGATGGCGTCAGCTCGCTCCGTCAGCTCGCCGTAGGTGTGGCTCGCGTCGTCGGTGACGATCGCAGGCCGATCGGGGTCGGCGTCGCCGACGCGACGGAGGAGCTCGATCAAGCGTCGGCGGCGAGGGCGCTGTCGTAGAACGCGAGGATGTCCCCGACGGTCTGCGGCATCTCCTCGGTGCTGAACGGATCGGCCCCGAACTCGTCCTCCAGCAGCGCAGACAGCTCCGCGGTCTCGAGGGAGTCGAGGCCGACACCCTCCGCGTAGAGCTGCGTGTCGGGCGTCAGCTCGGCGGGCTTCAGGATGCGGACCAGGAACTCCTGGATCGCCTCCACCACATCGGCTTGCGCTGCTGCCATCGACTCCGGCTCCTCCGTGACGAACGTGCGAGTGCGACACGCTACAGCCCAGCCTTAGGGCGCACTAAGAGGCCTAGCGATTAGGTCAGCGTCGCTAGGCTCGAAACTACGGCCCTGTGCTGTCTGGTCGCCTCGCCTGTCGGCTCGGCTCCTCTGCCACCGTCAGGAGGCCGCAGGCCCTTCCTGGGCTCCGTCGGCCTTGGCATCCACCTTGCCCGAGGTGCCTTGCTGGTCGTCCCGTGAGCCCACACGGCGGGCGGGGATGCCGAACACCACCGCATCCTCCGGGACGTCGGACAGCACCACCGAGTTGGACCCCACCATGGCGTTGCGGCCGATCTTCACGGGGCCCACCAGCACGGCGTGGGCACCGATGATCGCGCCGTCGCCGATGGTGGCGAACTCCTGGTAGCCGAGGGTCTCGTCGGGGTAGCGGGCCGCGCAGGTCACCCCGCCGGCGAACGTGACGTTGGCCCCGATCGTGAGGCCTTCGGTGCCGATGGTGACGCCGCCGGGGTGGCCCAGGAGGAGCCCGGGCCCGATCTTGGCCCCGGGCACGCAGTCGATGTTCAGCAGGATGATGCCCACCGTCCGCAGCGCCATCGCTGGCTTCACCCGGCCGCTGTCGAACAGGCACTGCTGCGCCCGCACGATGATCGATGCGATCAGACCGGGAAGCGTGATGCAGCGGACGAGCACCTTCACCCACGACGCTTCGCCGGGGCGGTAGCGCTGGAGATCGGAGAACACGAGGTCCCGGAAGCGCTTCCACGCCCCGCCGCTACGAGCTGCCATCGGGGGAACACTACCGGTGGGCACCGCCTCGTAGGATCCCCGGACGATGCCCGACGCGCCCACGCCGCTGGCCGAGCCGCTCCGCGTCGTCGTGCTGGGAGCGTCGGCGAGCGTCGAGACGTCGTACCACGGCGGACCGAGGACCGACCTGGCGTACCCCCGGGTGATCGAGGCCGAGCTGCGGGCCGCCGGCCATCCGGCGACGGTCCGCGTGTGCGCCCTCCCGGCCGACCGGGCCCGGCACGGGCTCCTGAGATGGGAGCGGGAGGTGAACCCGTGGGCGCCCGACGTCGTCATCGTCCACTACGGGCAGGCCGACAGCGTCCACCTCTTCCTCCCGCGCTGGCTCGAGCGCCACGCCAACAGCCCGCGGCGGCGACCCGGCGCGATCCGCGAGCGCTACCGCCGGTTCCTGCTTCGCCCAGTTTGGGTGTACCTCGCGCGGCTGCAGGCGAGGCTCGACGCGCGGTTCGACGCCACGAAGGAGACGCGTCGTCAGCGCCGGGTGACCGCTGAGGTGGCTCGGCTGATCGAGCGGGTCCGGTCGACCTCGCCGGCGCTCGTGCTCGTCCCCACGCTCCTGCGCCCCGGCCCTCCGTGGCAGAGGTGGTTCCCCGGGGTCGGCGCGCGCATGGCGACGCTCAACGAGATGTTCGGCGACGTCGTCGAGGGCGTCGACGACCCCGACGTGCGGGTGTTCCCGTTGGCCGAGCTCGTCGAGCATCTGGTCACGGAGGGGGAGGAGCCGACACCCGATGGTGGTCACTTCACGCCGCTCGTGCACCGCGCGATCGGCGAGGCGATGGCGGACGTCATCGTCGAGTGGCGGGTGCGTGAACGGGCCTCAGAAGTGACGCGGAACACCATTCCACTTTCCTGATGCTTCTGGTAACAATGGGCACATGGGCGGACAGAACCGGGTCAGTCGTCTCGCGACCGCGGCCTGGAGCCGGCGCAACCCCGAGATCGTGTTGGAGCATCCGGATCGCGAGATCCCGCACGTGGAGCTGAACCTCCGGAAGGTGCCTCGCTACCTGATCGATCAGGGACGGCTGGTGATCGACAAGCGCGTGCACGGCATCACCGGCCGGCCGTGGATCACCGCGGCGTCGAAGGCACTGCTCGAGAGCACGTTGCAGCCCACCCACGTGGGCATCGAGTTCGGCGCCGGTGGGAGCACCGAGTGGTTCGCCCAGCGAGTCGCGCACGTCTACTCCGTCGACGCCTTCCGGCACTGGCACGACGCGCTGGCCGAGCGGCTGGCCCAGGAGGGCGTCGGCAACGTCGACCTCGTGCTCGCGTGTGCGGAGGAGCTGG
>Ga0190265_10001109_pt1 | contig 17570 bp, 11 predicted proteins | sample Popmic124T_FD_133135 | JGI IMG/M metagenome (GOLD analysis project Ga0190265, IMG submission 133135) | Populus adjacent soil microbial communities from riparian zone of Indian Creek, Utah, USA - 124 T | ecosystem: Environmental > Terrestrial > Soil > Riparian zone | place: USA: Utah | collected...
CACCGCGGAGAGCGTGCCGGAGGGGCAGCCGAGCGGCGAGCTCACCTACGCCCGCATCGGCGGCACGCTCTTCGAGACCCGCACCCGCCTGGCGGAGTCGGCGAACCGTCCGCCGGCAGACTGGCGCGCCCTCGGCCTCTCCGCCTTCGAGGTGCACCAGATCGAGTCGGCCACCGTGACGGAGGGCAAGACCTCCGTCACGCTCACCCGCGCCGGCACCGACTGGAAGCGGGGGGACGTGACGATCTCCTTCGTGCCGGTGAGCGACCTCCTCTTCGCCGCCACCGGCGCCCGCGCCGAGCGGCTCCTCGCGCCGGCCGAGGTGAAGCTGGGGGCTCCGGCGCTCACCCTGACGCTTGCGACCAAGGACGCGGGCAACGAGACGCTGACTCTCTATCCCGCGGTCCAGGGCGGCGTGCCGGCCCGGGCGAGCGGCCGGGACAGGGTCCTGCTTCTGCCGGCGGGTACCTTGAAGGACGTTCAGGACAGGTTGAAGGCCGTGCGGGAGGCGCAGCCGGTGACTGCGGGCTCGACGGGCTCTTCTCCAAGCCCAAGCCCTTGAGGCAGGAAGAGGGTGGAGGCGGGGCCTCCACCCTCAGGGTGGCGAGAGCGGCGGACCTACCGGCGCTTCGGCCCCGGCCCCGGTGTGACCTTGGCCTGGTTCTCCACGTAGTGCTTCATCACGCTGTGATGACGCCCGTAGAGGAAGTAGATGAGGAAGCCGATCGCCAGCCAGGCCAGGAGCCGCCACCAGTTGTCCGCCGGCAGCGAGAACATGAGCATCAGGCAGGAGAGGATGCCCAGGATCGGCACGACCGGTACCCAGGGGCAGCGGAACGGCCGCTTGGCGTCGGGATACTTCCGGCGCATGACGAGCACCGCCGCGCAGACCACCACGAAGGCGAACAGCGTGCCGATGTTGGTCAGGTGGAGCAGCGCGTCGAGCGGCAGGAAGCCGGAGAGCAGGATGACGAAGCCGCCGATCAGGATCGTCGAGCGCCAGGGCGTGCGGAACTTCGGGTGGACGTCGCCGAAGAAGCCCTTGGGCACCAGGCCGTCGCGCGCCATGGCGAGGAACACCCGGGGGCCGGAGAGCATCATCACGAGGAGCACCGAGGTGATGCCGGCGACGCCCGCAGCGGCGATCAAGCCCTCCGCCCAGCCGAGCCCCTTCTGCCGGAAGGCGTCGCTCACCGGAGCGGCGATGTCGAGCTCGTTGTAGCGGACCATGCCGGTCAGCACCGCGACGACACCGATGTAGAGCACCGTGCAGACCACCAGCGAGACGATGATGCCGATCGGCACGTCACGCTGCGGGTTCTTGGCCTCTTCGGTGTGCGTGGAGACCGAGTCGAAGCCGATGTAGGCGAAGAAGATGATCGCCGCCCCGGCGAGCATCCCCACGGGGGCGCCTCCCGCATCGGTCTGCCCCGCGATGGGGGTGCCGAAGAAGCTGAGCCCGGACCATCCGTACGGAGCGAAGGGCTGCCAGTTGGCGGGATCGATGAAGAACGCGCCGACGCCGATGACGAAGAGCACGGCGGCCAGCTTGATCACAACCATGGCGGCGTTGAAGCTGGCGCTCTCCTGGATGCCCTTGACCAGGACCGCGGTGACGACCGCCACGACGAGGACCGCGGGCAGGTTGATGAACGATCCGGTCGACACCAGGCCGCCGACGTCCGGGTCGTAACGCCAGGGCGATTGACGCAGGTACGTCGGCAGCTCGATGCCCAGCTTGGCCATCACGCTCTGGAAGTATCCGGACCAGCCGGTTGCCACCGTGGCACTGCCGACGGCGTACTCCAGCACGAGGTCCCAACCGATGATCCAGGCGAAGAGCTCGCCGAGCGTCGCGTAGGCGTAGGTGTACGCCGATCCCGCGACCGGCACCATCGAGGCGAACTCCGCGTAGCAGAGGGCGGCGAAGACGCAGGTGATGCCCGCGATCACGTAGGAGAGCATCAGGGCGGGGCCGGCGACGTTGTGCGCCGCCGCGCCGGTCGCCACGAAAATGCCCGCGCCGATGATCGCTCCGATGCCGAGAGCCGTGAGCTGAACGGGGCCGAGGATCCGGTTCAACCGGTTCTCCCCAGCGGCCTCTTCGAGCAGCAGGCTCAGCGGTTTTCTGGCAAAAAGGCGGTTTGCCATGGATGTGTTAAACCTCCAAAAGAGTCAAACGTCGAACCAGGATCCTTGCGCCGTCGCGGACGCCCCCGATGGGCGCCCGCCCGGCCTCACGAATTTGGGTCTCCCGCCGGGGCGGGGAGCGGTCGGCCAAGCTTACGCCATAGGAGGTAGACGGGGATACCGGTCAGTACGATGACCAGCCCCGGCCAGGTCGTCTGCGTCTTGTAGACCAGCAGCACCAGCAGGATCGCCGACGCTGCCAGGATGTAGAGGATCGGCACCACCGGATAGCCCACCGCACGGTAGGGGCGCTCGGCGTCGGGGCGCTTCCTGCGCAGCACGAACAGTCCGCCGATCGTCAGGATGTAGAAGATGAGGACGGCGAAGACCACGTAGTCGAGCAGGTTGCTGTAGAGGTTGCCGTACTGCGCGGCGCCGGCGGCGTCCAAGAGAGGGGCGCCCGCCTCGTCGCGCAGGCGGGTGCGGGGGAGCACCAGGATCGAGGCCCAGACGCACTGCAGGAGGAGGCCGAAGGCGGGCACGTGCCGCGCGTTGAGCTTGCCCGTGCGGCGGAAGAAGAGGCCGTCGCAGGCCATCGCGTAGTAGACCCGTGCGCCGGCCAGGATCAGCCCGTTGTTGCAGCCGAAGGTCGAGATGATGATGGCGATCGCCATGATCGTCGCCCCGGCCGGGCCGAAGATCACCTGCAGCGCGGCCGTCGCCACCCGGTCGTCCGGCGCCGTCTGGATGGCCGACAGCGGCAGGGTAGAGAGGTAGGCGAGGTTGGCCAGGATGTAGAGGCCGATCACCAGGATCGTGCCCAAGGCGAGCGAGCGGGGGATGTTGCGCTTCGGGTCCTTCACCTCGCCGGCGGTGAACGTGATGTTGTTCCAGGCGTCGGACGAGAACAGCGACCCCACCTGAGCGACGCAGAAGGCGACGAAGAGGCCGAAGGCCCCCATCGTGGCCGCGACCGGAGCCACCCCCGGGAGGTCCGGCCGGATGGATGCGGCGTTGAGCGGCGTCCACAGGTCGGTGAAGTTGGCGGCGATCGCCTCGGCGTTCCTGCCCACGAAGAGGCCGAGCAGGATGAGGGCGAAGAGCGACAGCGTCTTGGCCGACGTGAAGGTGTTCTGGATCAGCTTGCCGAGCTTGATGCCGCGCGTGTTGAGCCAGGTGAGGAAGACGATCAGCAGGATGGCGATCGCCTGCTGCCAGGAGAGGCTGAGAGCGTAGCCGTCCGAGATGTCGATCGGCGGCACGATCCAGGCCGTTGGCGAGATCGACGGGACCAGCACGCCGAGGAAGCGGGCGAAGCCCACGGCCACGGCGGCGATCGTCCCGGTCTGGATCACCAGGAACAGAGTCCAGCCGTAGAGGAAGCCCCAGAGCGGCGAGTAGGACTCCCGCAGGTAGACGTACTGCCCGCCCGCTTTCGGCATCATCGCCGCCAGCTCGCCGTAGGAGAGGGCGGCGGCGATGGTGAGCAGGCCCGTCACCACCCAGACCATGATCAGCCATCCCGCCGAGCCCACCTGGCGGGCGATGTCGGCCGGGACGATGAAGATGCCGGACCCGATCATCGAGCCCGCCACGATCATGGTCGAATCGAGCAGGCCGAGCTCGCGGACGAAACCCGTCGTTTTGCCTCCGGCCGCTTGCGTTGCAGCGATCTCCGACATCAGGTCTCCTTTAGCCAGAATGAAAGGGGGTCCCGCCGCGCCCTAGCCCTGGGCCGCCCGCCTCAGCGGCTCGGCCTCGGGCGCGTCCAGGATGGCGCGCACCGTCTGGGTCAGCACCTGGGGTGTGAACGGCTTCTGCAGGCAGATCCTCCCCGACTCGGAAAGTGGCTCCTCATTGTAGCCCGACATATAGACGACACGCGTGTTGGGATATTCGGCGAGGAGCAGGTCGGCGAGTTGCGTACCCTTCATGCGGGGCATGGTGACGTCGGTCAGCAGCAGGTCGAGGCCGCCCTGGTGACTCACGGCAATCGTCAGCGCCTCGTCTCCGGAGGAGGCCGGGAGCACCCGGTAGCCCTTGCTGGTGAGGATCTGCAGCAGCACGGCCCGCACCTCGTCCTCGTCCTCCACCAGCAGGATGGTCTCCGAGCCGGTGTCGCTCACCACCGCGGCCATGCCGGCCCCCCGCGCCTCCGTCTCGCGGGTCACCGGCAGGTAGATGAAAAAGCAGGTGCCGCGGCCCATGGCGCTTTCGACGAAAATGTGGCCGCCGCTCTGCCGCACGATGCCGTAGGCCGTCGACAGGCCGAGCCCGGTGCCCTCTTCCTTGGTGGTGAAGAAGGGTTCGAAGATGCGCGCCTGGGTTTCGGCCTCCATGCCGGTGCCGGTGTCGGCCACGGTCAGCAGCACGTAGGAGCCGGGCGGCAGGTCCGCGTGCGGCGGCGAGGCGCCGCGGGCGACCTCGACCGGCACGGTGCGCAGGGTGATGCGGCCGCCGGTCGGCATGGCGTGGCGGGCGTTGACCGCCAGGTTGACGACGACCTGCTCGATCTGGCCGGGGTCGATCTTGACCTTGCCGAGCCCCTGGTGGAGCTCGGAGGCCAGGGTGATGTCCTCGCCGAGTAGCCGCTGCATCATCTTCTCCAACCCGGACACGACCTCGTTCAGGTTCAACACCCGGGTCTCCAGCGGCTGGCGGCGGGCGAAGGCGAGCAACTGCTTGGTGAGCGCCGCCGCCTTCTGCCCCGCCTCCTTGATGCCGCTCAGGTTGCGCGCCAGGAAGGGGTCGTCGCCGTAGCCGTCGAGGAGCAGGTCGCTGTAGCCGAAGATGGCGAGCAGGCAGTTGTTGAAGTCGTGCGCGACGCCCGCCGAGAGGCGGCCGATCGCCTCCATCTTCTGGGACAGGAGGAGCTGGCGCTGCAGCATCTTGGTCTCGGCTTCGCTACGCTTGCGCTGGGCGATGTCGCGGATGGCGACGACGACCACGTCCTCCCCCTGGAAGACGTACTTCTTGCCGGCCACCTCGATGTCGACGCTGGAGCCGTCGCGTTTGATGCCTGACCCCTCGCGCGGCACCGCCGAAAGGGCGGCCTCGCCGTCCGAGACGAGGTCGGACAGGCGATGGCCGATGAGCTCGCCGGGCGAGTAGCCGAAGATGGCGAGGAGCGCCTTGTTGACCTCGAGGACGACCCCGTTGCGGACGATCGCGATGCCTTCCAAGGTCGCCTCGAACAGGGTGCGGAAGCGCTCCTCGCTGCGCCGGATCTCCTCCTCTGCGGCCTTTCTCTGCGCGATCTCCTGCTGCGCGCGCTCGTAGAGGCGGATGTTCTCGACCATGGGGGCGATCTGGTTGGCCACCGTCGACAGCAGGTGGATGTCGCTCGCCGGGAAGTAGTCGTCCGGGTCGCGGCGGCCGATCAGCCAGACCCCGATGGTCCGCGCCTGGATGGCGAGCGGAATCACCAGCCGCACCCAGGAGCGCGGGGCGCCGTCCTCTTGCGGCGGCATGTAGCGGCCCGCCCGGGCGAGAAGAACCTCCAACTCTCGAACGGTGGGCTCGGGCTCGCCTTCCGGCAGGGCCTGCTCGTAGAGGGTCTCTTTCTGAGATTCTTCAAAGAGGTAGAAGGCCGACTGGCGGATCAACAGCGTCGGCAGGATCTCGCCGGCGATCAGCCGGGCGAGGACCTCCCGGTCGAAAGAGGTCGGGATGCGTTCGGAAACCAGCTCGATGACCTCCTCCGGCGAATGTTTGATGCCGAAGACATGGCGGTCTACCAGCGACTGGAAGCGGCTGCGCAGCAGCGGGATGCTGGAGACGAAGACCAGCGACGCGATCAGGACGAAGGGAAGGAAGCTTTCCTGGCCGTGTTCCCAGCGGCTGCTGATGAACAAAAAGATGACCACGTAAGCTGAGATGGAAAGCGAGAGGAAGCTGTAGACGCCGAGCAGGCGGTTGGCCCGGAACTCCAGTGCGCCGAGGTGCTGCTTGTAGATGGCGTAGATATAGCTCATCGGCAGGATCGGCATCGAGATCAGCGAGATTCCCAACAGGAAGCTGTAGAGCGGGCGCAACTCGATGAACCGGTTGGGGGCGAACTGAAAGATCAGGATGAGCACGCCGTTGACCAGGATGAAGGGCGCGAGCCCCAGGATGATCCCGTAGAGCATGATGCGGACCGCCACCTTGACCGCCGGAGCGACCGGGAGGATGAGGCGCACGAGAAGAAAGGCGATCGACAAGACGACCCCGATCAGGGTCGCCCAGACGTAGCTGTACTTGAAGTCCTGCAGAAGATAGAGCGCGTCGAGGACTATCAGCACCAACGAGAACACGTAGAGGGCGGTTAGCCCCACCCAGCGCGCGGTCTTGGGGCCCAGAGAGTCGGGAAGGATGGCGTGCAGGTGGACCGACAGGGGCAGGAACAGCCAGATGACGACGTGGAAGACGATGGCTGATCCGGCAATATGGGACGAGGAACCCGGACCGGAAGCGATCCAGAGCGCGGACGCGTAGCTGAAGAGCACCAGCACCAGCCACCGTTCGTCTCGGGGCCGCAGAAAGATGACCGCAATGGTGCCCATCAGCCAGAAGATGAGCGGTAGAAGGATGAAGGAGAGGGTCTGCTTGAGCTCCCGGCCGGTCCCCAGGAGGCCGACTTCGACGGTCCGGACCTCATCGCCGCGGAGCACGCGGACGTGCGCTTTCCCAGTGGCTTTAAATGCGTCGAGCAATTCGAGCGTGCGATCGCGGGCGAACTCTGTGAAATCGATGCTGCCGATCGAGATCACGTGGTCCCCCACGTGAAGGCACTGGTCGGGAGGGCCCTCGCAGGGGACCGCCGAGGCGACCTTCCAGTCCGCCGGGCTCAAGGTGAAGCCCAACTCGAGCTGGGTGGCGGCGTAGGGGTAGTACAGGCAGGGGAGAAGGACGAGCAGGCACACTGAGATCCAGAAGAAGTCGGCCGTCTTCAGCAAGAAGGATCGTTTGGCGTCCATGCCCGGAGCTTACCTGGGGGTTTATAACAGTTTCGGGCGCTCCGCGTCCAACCGAGCCGGCTGTGGTCCGCAGGGCCTTGGGGCAGGGAGTCCCCGAGGCCCGGCGAACGCTGCCGGCCGGCTAGTCGATCCTCAGGCCGGCCGCTGAGGAGGCCGGATCAGGACCTGGCCAAGGCCGGGCCGGTCACCGTCCCGGCGTCGCCCCAGACGATCCAGCCGGGTCCCGGCTCCTCTTCTCCTTGTGCCATCTGCCTGGGATCGTCCAGCAGACTCAGCTTGCGCAGCGCCGTGAACAGAAGATTGGCATCTTGATCGGACACTAGCTTCGAATGGAAATCATGGAATGACATCGTATCTCCCTCCCAAAAGGGGCTCAGCCCTTCGGTTTTGTTGGAATGGTTGGCGTCAGGGACGACAACGGGAGATGGGGTGGCGGGAGGCGCTCTCGCCCGCCGGATCGCAGGGTTGCGTTCGAGGGGCGTCTTCACGGTATGGGGCCTCTGAGAATCTCCAGATCGGCGTTCAGGAGACGAGAGCCGCCGGCTCATCGAGCCCGACGGAGGCGAGGAGCTTGCGCAACGGCCTCTTGTGCTCGGCAAGGATCCGCGCCAGAGGCTGCGGATCCGAGAGGGGGATGCGCGCGAGGATCTCGGCTGCTTCCTGCGCGAACTGGATCAGCTTGAGGGTGCAGTAGCTGGCGGCGCCGCTTCTCAGCAGGATCTTCTGTGCCCCGTTGAGAGACTCGGCGTCGTCGACGCGCTTCGAAAGAAGCAGGAACTGGTCGCGGTCCGCGTGGTCCACCGTCATAGCATAGAGGATCGGCAGGTTGTTTGCTGGGCGGTTCCAATCGGCCTTGGCGGGCGTCTGCAGCGCGTCCGAGAGGTCGTCGCTCACCTGGACGTAGCGGCCCAGGGCACGCCCCAGATCGGCGAGCTGGCTCGCCACCTCCCCCGTTGCACCGCCGAGCAGGGCCCCCATCTCGAAGGCCGCGGCGAAGAGCGGCGGAGTCTTGGCGTCCACCACCCGCCAGTACTCCTCCTCGCCGCACAGGTCCCGTGCATCCAGGTCCTGTCCGAAGGCGGTGGCGAGCGACATCGCGGCGAAGCTCGCCTGGAGGGCGGCGCGTGTCGCGGTCGACAGGGCGGGGTCGTCGAGAAGGCGGTGACCCGCGGCCTGGAACGCCAGGCCCAGGTTGGCGGTACGGCCCACGCCGAGGCGGTGGTGCTCGCCGGCGGGATCCTCGTCCAGGATGTCGTCGACCAGGTGAATGCTGATCACCGAGCAGAACACGGCCGCGGCGCCGGGCAGCGCCGCCTCGGCGGAGCCGCCGACGGCCTCGCAGGCGGCGACCGGATACTCCCAGACGGACAGCGACTCTCGGTGGCCGATCTTGTCGATCAATTCGCCCATCAGCGGCCAGGCAGCCACCTCCGCGAGCGATCGGACACGAGCCTTGATCTTATTGAATCTCATGGATTGTCTCAGAGATAGAGTGCAGGAAGGCCCCGGGAATGGGACGTTCTCCCGGGGCCCGCCAGCTTTGTCGATCAGGCTCCCATCGCGGTCAGGTACTGGGCCGGGCCGGCGCCGGTCTCGCCCCAGACAATCCACTCGCTGGTCGGCTCGTCTTCACCGCCGAGCATCGCCTTCGGGTCTTCTATCAGGCTCAGCTTGCGCAGGGTTCCCAGCAGGCCGCACTCTTCGCTGACGGACATCAGTTTCGCATGGAACTCGTGAATCGACATTGGCGTAATCTCCCCAGGCAGGGGACAGCTCCCCCGCACAATTTAAGTTTAGTAGCGAAAGCGGTGGTTGGTGGACGGGACGAGGAACGGCCGTCAAGTGAGGTGTCTTGCCATCTGTCTCCCCCAAAAAAAGAAATCGATTGAACTTCATGAGCCGCGCTGGTGCGCGTCCCGGTCAATAAGTGCACGCCCCTCAGATAACCGGGACAACAATCTTGAAGCTAAGCGAAATACCCGCCCTACAATAGATATAAAAAATAATTTTAATGTTTGGTTTCTATCAGGGAACTAAGGGAGGGGCCGCGCCGAGGGGATCGATGCCGGGCCGGTTCGGCCGGACGATTCCCACTCGCAGGGACTGCGCCAGCTCCCGGCCGGGGAGCGGCGGGAGGAAGAAGTACCCTTGCGCGTAGTCGATGCCCAGGACGCGCAGAACCTCGGCGTCCTCGGCGGTCTCGACCGCTTCCATCACCGTGGCGGTGCCGGCCCGGGCCGCCATCTCGGCCGTGCTCTGCACGATGATCTGCTTGAAGTGGTCGTGGGCGAGGTTGCGGCAGAAGGTCCCGGAGATCTTGAGGAAATCGGGATGGAGGTCTTGGAAGAGGTTGAGGTTCGACGACCCTTCGCCGAAGTCGTCGAGGGCGATACGGAAGCCGCGCTCGCGCAGCCTCTGCAGGGTGGCCGCGAAGGCTCGCGGATTGACGATCGTCTGCTGCTCGGTGAGTTCCAGCACGATGGTTTTCTCTTCCAACCCGGCCTCGCGGACCGCTGCGCAAAGCTTCTCGGTGAACTCGGGGTTGGTGAGCGACCGCGGCTGGACGTTGAGGAACACGGTCACCGGATCGTTCAGATGGCGCACCTCGACCAGGCCGGCGCGGATGCAGATCATGTCGGCCTCGAAGAGCAGCTCCTTCTGCGCCGCGTAGGCGAGGAGGAGCGCCGGGCTGCCGAGCACGGAGGTGGAGGGGCCGCGCGCCAGCGCCTCGACGCCGAACACCTCGAAGGGGGCTCCCCCCTCGCGCAGCCGGACGACCGGCTGGAGGACGGAGTGGATGTTGCCGGTGACGAGGAAGTCCTCGAGCAGGCCGACCTGCTGCACCTCGGCGGTCTCGCCCGTCGTGTCGCCGGAGGCGACGAGGCGCCCGATCAGCAGGTTGCGCAGTTGCGCCAGGCCCTCGGCCTTCTCCAGCACCGCGGTCACGCCGAGCACGGCGCAGAGCTCGCGCACCGCCTGGTCGACATAGCCGGAGAGGACGTAGACCGCGGTGTCCGGGAAGTTGGCGGTGACGAAGCGCACCAGCCTCATCCCATCGAGGCCGCCGAGCCGGGACACCGAAAGGTCGGTGACCACGATGTCGAAGCGCGAGCAGGTGAGCAGCGCCTCGGCGGCTTCGATTTCGAGGCAGGTCGTCAGGTGGAGCCCCGGCATCCGCAGGCACGCTGCGAGCATGTCGACCACCATCGACTCGTCATCGAGTATCAGGACTCTGAGCACGTTGCGCGTAGTATAGCGCCATCCGGCGCGTCAATCCCACAGTGGCGGGGTTTTTTCACGCCGCACCCGTGCGGTCGCCCAGCGGACGGGGCGGGCTGATCCAGTTGCCCTGCGCGTAATCCACCCCCAGGGCCTTCAGGCGGTCGACCACGGCGCCGTTGGTCACCATCTCGGCCACCGTCCGGATGCCCATGACGTGGCCGACCTGGTTGATGGACTCGACCATCGCGTGGTCGAGCGGGTCGGTGACGATGTCCTTGATGAACTTGCCGTCGATCTTCAGGAAGCTCACCGGCAGGTCCTTGAGGTAGCCGTAGGAGGACATGCCGGTGCCGAAGTCGTCGAGGGCGAAGCGGATGCCGCGGGTGTTCAGGCGGGACAGCAGCTTCTCGGCCTGCGGCAGGTTGTCGATCGCCGCCGTCTCGGTGATCTCGAAGCAGAGCTTGCCTGGCGGCACGCCCGAACGGTCGAGCTCCTCCTCCACGAACTCGAGGAAGCCCTCGTCGCCGAGCGACGTCGCCGAGAGGTTGATCGAGCAGGTCGCCAGGAGGTCCAGGAAGGGGGGCGGCTGCGTCATCAGGGTGCGGATGGAGTTGCTGATCACCCAGCGGTCGATGCTGCGCATGAGCCCGTAGCGCTCGGCGGCGTGGATGAAGTCGCTCGGCAGGTGGATGCGGCCGTCGTCCTCGACCATGCGCAGCAGCACCTCGAAATAGAGGCCGCGCGGCACGTGGGGCGAGAGCGGCTGGATGTGCTGCGAGAAGAGGCGGAAGCGGTTCTGCTCCAGGGTCTGCTGAATGCGCACCACCCAGTTCATCTCGCCGTGGCGGCGGACGAAGGTGGCGTCGTCCTCCTGGTAGACCTGGATGCGGTTGCGCCCCTTCTCCTTGGCGACGTAGCAGGCGTGGTCGGCGGCGGAGAGGAGCTGGGCGATGGCCTTGAAGTCGCGGGTGATCGGCACCACCCCGAGGCTCGCCGCCACCGGGAAGGTCTTGTCGCGCCAGGTGAAGCGGAAGCCCTGGAGCGCGCGGTGGAGCTCCGCCAGGCGCCGCTCCGCCTCCTGCAGCGAAGAGCGCGGCAGGAGCAGGCCGAACTCGTCGCCGCCCAGGCGCGCCAGCACGTCGGTGTCGCGCAGCGTGTCCTGGAGCAGGGCGGTCACCCGGCGCAGCAGCTCGTCGCCCGCCTGGTGGCCGCAGGTGTCGTTGACGATCTTGAACTGGTCGAGGTCCATGTAGCCGAGGACGTGGGTGTTGCCGACCGCCTTGGCTTCGTCCAGGGCGCGCTGCAGGTGGCCGTCGAAGGCCTGGCGGTTGAGCAGGCCGGTCAGCGCGTCGTGGGTCGCCTGGCGGGCGATCTGGAGGTCGAGCAGCCGCTTGTCCGAGACGTCCTGGAAGACGAGGACGGCGCCGAAGATGATCCCCTCCTGGTTGCGGATCGGGGTGCAGGTGCTCTCGACCGCGTAGCGCTGGCGGTCGCGGCGCTCCACGATGACGCTCTCGTCCAGGCGGAAGCCGCGGCCCTCCGCGAGGCAGGCGCGGAGCAGGGGGCCGATCTCCTGGCCGCCCGGGCCCTCGACCAGGCGGAAGACCTCGGCGAGCGGCCGCCCGGCGGCCTCGGCCTCGCTCCAGCCGGTCAGCTTCTCGGCCACCGGGTTCAGGTACTTGACGTCGCCCGCCGCGTCGGTCGTCAGCACGCCGTCGCCGATCGAGGCGAGGGTCACCTGGGCCAGCTCCTTCTCGGCATGCAGCTCAGCCGTCTGCCGCTCGTAGGCGAGGGTCGTCTGTGCCAGCAACTCGCGCAGGATCTCGTTGTCGGGGTCGCCGGTCACGCGCCCGCCTCCAGCCCCGCCTCCTCGTACTCGCCGTAGACCCCGCGCAGGGCGTCCGAGATCTCGCCCAGCGTGACCTCGGCGCGCACGCAGTCGAGGATGGGCGGCATCAGGTTGCGCTCCTCGCCCGCGGCGCGGGTGAGCTCGGCCAGGGTGGCGGCGGCGCGCGGGGCGTCGCGCCGCTCGCGTAGCGCCCGCAACCTCGCGACCTGCTCGCGCTCGGCCGCCGGGTCGATGGTCAGCACCGCGGTCGGCTCGCCCGGCGCCGCCTGGAAGACGTTGACGCCCACCACCTTCTCGCGCCCCTCCTCGACCCCCATCTGGTGGCGGTAGGCGGCCTCGGCGATCTCCCTCTGCTGGAAGCCCCTCTCCAGGGCGGCGAGCGCGCCGCCCATCTCGTCGATGCGGCGGATGTAGTCGCGCGCCCGGAGGACGATCTCGTCCGTCCAGGCCTCGATCACGTAGGAGCCGCCGAGCGGATCGGCCACGTCCGCGACCCCGCTCTCGTGGGCGATCACCTGCTGCGTCTTCAAGGCGAGCCCTGCCGCCTCCTCGGTGGGCAGGCCGAGCGCCTCGTCGAGCGAGTTGGTGTGCAGCGACTGGGTGCCGCCGCAGACTGCGGCGAGCGCCTGGATCGCCACCCTCACCACGTTGTTCATCGGCTGCTGGGCGGTCAACGTCGAGCCCGCCGTCTGGGTGTGGAAGCGCATCCAGAGCGACCGCGGGTCTTTCGGAGCGAAGCGCTCCCGGACCAGCTCGGCCCACAGCCTGCGGGCGGCGCGGAACTTCGCCACCTCCTCCAGGAAGTTGTTGTGGGCGTTGAAGAAGAAGGAGAGGCGGGGGGCGAAGCCGTCGATCGGGAGGCCGCGGTCGAGCGCCGCCTGCACGTAGGCGAGGCCGTTGGCGAGCGTGAACGCCACCTCCTGCACCGCGCTGCTCCCGGCTTCGCGCATGTGGTAGCCGGAGATCGAGATGGTGTTCCACTTCGGCACCCGGTCGGCGCAGAAGGCGATGACGTCGGTCACCAGCTTGAGCGACGGCCGTGGAGGATAGATGTAGGTGCCGCGGGCTGCATACTCCTTCAGGATGTCGTTCTGCACCGTGCCGCCGACCTTCTCCCAGGCGACCCCCTGCTCCTCGGCGACCGCGAGGTAGAGGGAGAGGAGGATGGCGGCGGTGGCGTTGATCGTCATCGAGGTCGACACCCGGTCGAGCGGGATGCCGTCGAAGAGGCTCCGCATGTCCTCGATCGAGTCGATGGCGACCCCCACCCGGCCGACCTCGCCGCGGGCCAGGGAGGAATCCGAGTCGTAGCCGATCTGGGTCGGCAGGTCGAAGGCCACCGACAGCCCGCTGGTGCCCTGTGAGAGCAGGTAGCGGTAGCGCTGGTTGGACTCGGCGGCCGAGGAGTACCCGGCGTACTGGCGCATGGTCCACAGCCGCTGCCTGTACATGTCGGGGTAGAGGCCCCGGGTATAGGGGAACCGGCCAGGGTCGCCCACCCGCTCCTCGTAGGGGATGCCCGCCACGTCGCCCGGCCCGTAGAAGGGTTGAACGGGGATCTCGGAGGAGGTCTGCCGCGCCTCTTCCTCCTGAGGGGGCTTGGCGGTCGCTGAGCGGTCGGCGGAGGTCTTCGTGGTCATGCCGGGCATTCTACCCATATAGAGGATGGCGGGCCTCCGGCCCTCTGCTAGAGTTGGGGCATGATCCGGATGCCGAAGCTAGCCCCCGAAGTGGCCCGGCAGCGTGCCGAGAAGGCCGCCCAGGCCCTGGCGGCCGATCCGCGGGTGAAGCTCGTCTTCTTCTTCGGCTCCGCGGCCGACCCGGAGCGCCGGATCCCCGTCCGCGACGTGGACCTCGCCATCTTCACCGATCCCCTTCTCGGCCTGTATGAGCTGCTCGACCTGCGCGCCGCCGTGAGCGACGAGATCGGAGGCGAGATCGACCTCGTCTCCTTGAACGACGCCTCCGTCGTCCTGGCGAACGAAGTGGCGGAGACCGGACGCTGCCTGTACTCTGACCCGCCGGAGCGGGAGACCGACTTCGTCACCCGAGCCAGGATGCGGTACTTCGACTTCAAGCCCTACCTCAAAGAGCAGTGGCGCCTGAGCGGCGAGCGGCTCCGGGAGCGTCTCGATGGTCGTTCGGGCTGAGGCGATCCAGGTCCGACTCCAGCGCCTCGAAGAGGTGATCTCGGAGCTCGAGAGGCTCGGCGATCTCGATCTGGAGACTCTGCGCGTCAACGTCTCCCAGCGGTGGGCCGTCGAACGGGGGCTCCAACTCGGCGCCGAGATCCTCTTCGACATCGGCAACCACATCCTCAGTGCCCACTTCGGTGTCAGCCCGGAGGATTACGGCGACATCGTCAGGCAACTGGCGAACCGGGGGGTGATCGGAGAGGAGCTGCGCAATCGTCTGAGCGGCCTGTCCGGCTTTCGCAACATCCTGGTCCATGACTACATGCGCCTGGATCCTGACAAGGTCTTTGAGGCCCTCGGCAGGGCTCCCGTGGACTTCAGCGATCTCGCGAGAGCCGTCCGAGTCTGGCTGGCATCGCTCGACAAGGCCCAGTAGTCGAAGAGACGTCAGTGTCAGGAAAGATCTGCATCCTCGCTGCCGCCGCGGTCCTGGTCGCCGGCCCGCTCGACGCCGCGCCGCTCCAAAGCCGCAGTGAGCTGCTTAGAGCCGGATCTTCCAGCGCCCTCACCCGGAGGCGCGCAAATCCGGCTGTGGAAAACCTGCGTAGAGCCTGCGGGATTGTAAGAACTTCTTTTTAAGCTTCCCAACTTCTTGGGGACGCCGCGCCAAGCGCCACTACATCTTGTGGTTTTCCCTCTTGACACCCGTCCGGCGCGGGCGTAGCGTTGGAGATGCGGCACAGTTCTGGAACCCAAGGAATCTTCCTTATCTCATGTTGACGGCGCGGCAGCTCCGAGGCTTTTCATGGGTGCCGGGCCGGTCTGTCTGGGTCCATCAGGGATGCGGTCGTAGCGGACGTGGCGGCGGACAGGCATGCGCCCCTGGCGTGCCTGTCAATCAAAGATCAACCCGTAGAACCACCGAGGAGACAGCATGGAGCCCCATTCCCCCCTTCAGTCCGACGAGGTGATCGGCAGATCGCTCCGCGGCCGCGCGGCCGCCGTGAGCACGCCCAAACCCGAGGCTCCCGCGGCCCCGCCCCAGCGGGGCGTCCACTTCGAGCGCTACTACACGACGCCCGGCGTGGACCCCTTCGACACCGTCGAGTGGGACGTGCGCGACGCCCTGATCACCAACGAGCGGGGGGAGAAGATCTTCGAGCAGAAGGGGGTGGAGTTCCCCAAGACCTGGTCGCAGACGGCGACCAACGTGGTGGTGTCCAAGTACTTCCGCGGCCAGCTCGGCGCGCCCGACCGGGAGAGGAGCGTGCGCCAGTTGATCGGCCGCGTCGCCGACACGGTCGCCGCCTGGGGGAGGAAGGACGGCTACTTCGCGAGCGAGGAGGACGCCCAGACCTTCCACGCCGAATTGAAGCACATCCTCCTCTACCAGTACGCCTGCTTCAACTCGCCGGTCTGGTTCAACGTCGGCATCGAGGAGAAGCCGCAGTGCTCGGCCTGCTTCATCAACTCGGCCGAGGACACCATGGACTCGATCCTCACCCTGGCGAAGACCGAGGGCATGCTCTTCAAGTACGGCTCGGGCACCGGCAGCAACCTCTCGAAGCTGCGCTCCTCGCGCGAGCCGCTCGCCGGCGGCGGCACCGCCTCGGGCCCGGTCTCCTTCATGAAGGGCTTCGACGCCTTCGCCGGCGTCATCAAGAGCGGCGGCAAGACCCGCCGGGCGGCGAAGATGGTCATCCTGGACGTCGACCACCCGGACATCGAGGACTTCATCCGCTGCAAGGAGGTCGAGGAGAAGAAGGCTTGGGCGCTGATCGACGCCGGCTTCGAGGGCGGCTTCAACGTGCCCGGCGGCGCCTACGACTCGATCGCCTACCAGAACGCCAACCACTCGGTGCGGGTGCCCGACGAGTTCATGAACGCCGTGCTCGAAGACGGCGAGTGGCGGACCCGGGCGCGCATCACCGGCAAGCCGATGGACACCTACAAGGCCCGCGACCTGATGAAGAAGATCGCCGGCTCGGCCTGGGTGTGCGGCGACCCGGGCATGCAGTACGACACCACGATCAACGACTGGCACACCTGCGCCGCGACCGACCGCATCTACGCCAGCAACCCGTGCAGCGAGTACATGTTCCTGAACGACACCGCCTGCAACCTGGCGTCGCTCAACCTGATGCGCTTCTTCGACGCCGATGCGGGATTCGACGTGGCGAGCTTCAAGCACACCTGCGAGGTGGTGATCTCGGGGATGGAGGTCATCGTCGGCAACGCCAGCTACCCGACGCCGCGCATCGCCGAGAACTCGCACAAATTCCGTCCCCTGGGGATCGGCTACGCCAACCTGGGCGCCCTGCTGATGGCCCGCGGCCTGCCCTACGACTCCGACTCCGGCCGCGACTACGCCTCGGCCATCACCGCCCTGATGTCCGGCGCCTCCTACGCCCAGTCGGCGCGCATCGCCGAGGCCATGGGGCCGTTCTCGGAGTTCGCGCCGAACCGCGAGCCGATGATGAAGGTGATGCGCAAGCACCGCGACGCCGCCCGGCGCATCGAGCCGGCCCACGTGCCCATGGACCTGCTGCAGGCGGCCAAGAAGTCGTGGGACGAGGTGGTGGAGCTCGGCGACCGCCACGGCCTGCGCAACAGCCAGATCTCGGTGCTCGCCCCGACCGGCACGATCGCCTTCATGATGGACTGCGACACGACCGGCGTCGAGCCGGACATCGCCCTCGTCAAGTACAAGAAGCTGGTCGGCGGCGGCATGATCAAGATCGTCAACAACACCGTCCCCGCCGCCCTGAAGCGGCTCGGCTACGACCGCGAGCAGAGCCAGGCGATCGTCGAGTGGATCGACGAGAACGACACGATCGAGGGGGCGCCGCACCTGAAGCCCGAGCACCTGGCGGTCTTCGACTGCGCCTTCAAGCCGGCCAAGGGGGCGCGCTCCATCCATTACATGGGGCACCTGAAGATGCTGGCGGCGGCGCAGCCGTACATCTCGGGCGCCATCAGCAAGACGATCAACATGCCCGAGGAGTCGACCCCCGAGGAGATCATGCAGGCCTACGTCGAAGGCTGGCAGATGGGCCTTAAGGCGATCGCCATCTACCGCGACAACTGCAAGCGCAGCCAGCCGCTCTCCACCAAGAAGGACGTCAAGGAGGAGCCGGCGCCGGTCGCCGTCCAAGAGCGGCGGGCGGTGCGCAAGAAGCTCGCGGACGAGCGGCGGGCGATCACCCACAAGTTCTCGATCAACGAGCACGAGGGCTACTTGACGGTCGGCCTCTACGAGGACGGCCAGCCGGGCGA